>Ga0335070_10001610_pt1 | contig 26099 bp, 22 predicted proteins | sample Lox_Sample_13_FD_206722 | JGI IMG/M metagenome (GOLD analysis project Ga0335070, IMG submission 206722) | Soil microbial communities from Loxahatchee National Wildlife Refuge, Florida, United States - Lox_Sample_1.3 | ecosystem: Environmental > Terrestrial > Soil > Wetlands | place: USA...
TATTCGAACAATATTCGAAAAGTTCCTCACGTATCGGTGAACGCGCTGCAAAAGCACCGTCCCAGGTCATTGCGTACTCCTATGAATATTATTTGGGGGCTTTTCCTGCTAGCAGCGGTCGCGGCACGCTACCAGGGGTGGAAGGATTCAGCCTGATGGCCGGTCTTCTCAGGCGAGCTGCCGCCTTTCCCTATCAGCTTGGTAAGCATGTGGAGCGCCGCCGGATACAAGAGCGCCGCTTGCGCGCTGCGGGGGTTTTCTTTTCCCGGCAGCCGCGGCCGCTGAAACTGAACCTCGGCTGCGGCGACGCCCCGCTCCAGACGTGGGTCAATGTCGACCTATTTCAACCAGAGAAAGCAGACGTCCTATGGGACTTGACCGAGCCCCTCCCGCTTGAAGCGGGGGCTTGCTCCTTCATTTACCACGAACACGTTTTGGAGCACTTCTCGATCGACGAAGGCCTGAAGCTGCTGCGCGAATGCCGCCGGCTATTGCACCCGAGCGGCGTTCTTCGCGTGGGAATGCCTGGCATCGACCACTTCGTGACCTGTTACATCAAGAACGAGTGGCACGAGCCCGAGTGGGATGCGCTCCCAGAGGTAGCGGCGATTAAGACCCGCGCCGAGATGCTGAACGCCATCATGCGCTTCTGGGGGCATCAGCACCTTTATGACGCCGAAGAGTTATTCCGCCGGCTGCGCGAAGCCGGCTTCACCACCATGCAGCAAGTCGAATGGGGCAAGAGCGCGCACGCTGAGCTTCGCAATCTGGAGACGCGAAGGCTCACGACGCTGGTTTGTGAGGCCTCAGCCTAGTGAACCACTCTCCCATTCAGCGTTGCGTGAACATTCTTTGGGGGCCTTTCCTGCTCGTAGCGGTTGCGGCACGCGACCGGGCGCAGAAGGATCGAGCCTGATGGCGACGTTCTCCGGAGAAGCTTTGCGGGTGGAGCCGCCGGTGGCGCTTGCGGCGGCGCCTGCGCTGCCGCATGTTGCCATCCGGCCGCCGCGTGGCTGGACGGCCCTCGAACTGTGTGAGCTGTGGCAGTACCACGAGCTGCTGTTCTTCCTCATCTGGCGCGACATCAAAGTGCGCTACAAGCAGACCGCGCTGGGCGCAGCCTGGGCTGTGCTGCAGCCCGTCTTCACCATGGTGGTCTTCAGCCTGTTCTTCGGACGGCTGGCCAAAGTACCCTCAGACGGCATCCCTTATCCCGTCTTTGCCTACTGCGCGCTGCTGCCCTGGCAACTGTTCGCCTATGCTCTGGCCGAGTCCAGCAACAGCGTGGTGGCTAACGAGCGCCTGATCAGCAAGATCTATTTCCCGCGTCTGGTGATTCCCATCTCCGCGGTGCTCGCCGGGCTCGTGGATTTCGCCATCGCGTTCAGCGTGCTGATCCTGCTCATGCTGTACTACGGCATCGTCCCCACCTGGACCATCGCCACGCTGCCGCTGTTCGTGCTGCTGGCCATCCTGACCGCGCTGGCCGTCGGCTTGTGGCTTTCCGCGCTGAACGTGCAATACCGCGACGTGCGCTACACGGTCGGGTTTCTCACTCAGATTTGGTTGTTTCTTTCGCCCGTCGCCTATCCCAGCTCACTGGTGCCAGCGCGCTGGCGTCCGCTGTACGGCTTGAACCCGATGGCAGGCGTGGTCGAGGGCTTCCGCTGGGCACTGGTGGGGAAGACGCCTGCTCCGGGAGCGATGCTGGCGGTCTCTGTGGTAGTGGTCATGCTATTGCTCGTGGGCGGACTGTTCTATTTCCGCCGCATGGAAAACAGTTTCGCGGATGTGATCTGACGTGAGCGCTCTCGCCATTCGTTGCGAAGGGATTGCCAAGCAGTACCGCATTGGAGAGCGGGAAAGTTATCGCGCCCTGCGCGATGTGCTGACTGACACGTTCACTGCGCCGTTCCGCCGGGTACGCGCTGCTCTCTATGGCGGCAACGGCAGCCCTGGCAATGGCACACCCATGATTTGGGCTCTGAAGGACGTTTCCTTCGAGGTCAAAGCCGGAGAAGTCGTCGGCATCATTGGACGCAACGGAGCGGGGAAGAGCACGCTGCTGAAGATCCTATCCCGCATCACCAAGCCCACGTGCGGCTCAGCCGACATCTATGGCCGCGTCGGCTCGCTGCTCGAGGTTGGTACTGGATTTCACCCGGAACTCACCGGTCGTGAGAACGTTTACCTCAACGGCGCAGTCCTGGGGATGAGCAAAGCCGAGATAGCTAGGAAATTTGACGAGATCGTCGCCTTCTCCGAGTTGGAAAAATTCATCGACACACCCGTTAAGCGCTACTCCAGCGGCATGTACGTACGCCTGGCATTCGCGGTGGCAGCGCACCTGGAGCCAGAGATCTTGGTCGTGGACGAAGTCTTGGCCGTAGGCGATGCGCAGTTTCAAAAAAAGTGCCTTAGCAAGATGCAGAACGTCGGTAAGAGTGGCCGCACGGTGTTGTTCGTCAGCCACAACATCGCTTTGATTGAGACACTCTGCCACCGCGCGATCCTCCTGGAGGGCGGAGAGATTGTCGCCCGCGGGCCGGCCTTTCAGGTTACCGCTGAATACAACGCCATGTTCAGCGACCGCAACGAAATCCATCGCATTAACACAGGCGAGCTGATCTTTGAGGGTATTCGCAACCGGGCGGAACTGGACGGGATCAGCGGCGGGGATGACCTGGTTTTTCGCATGGGCCTTCGTACGGGGCCGCTTCGGCTCGAGAATGTCTATGTGGATTTTGCCCTCGTTAACGAGCGCGGTCAGTGGGCGGTGCAGTCCAGGGCCAAATTCCTGGACCGAAGCTTCCATTTTGAGCCGCACGCGCGATGCGAGCTGGTGTACAGCATCAAGGCGCCTATGCTGGCGCCCGGCAAGTACTACCTGATCCTGTACGCAGTCAGCGCCGGCCGGGTGCAGTTGTGGATTGAGAACATTGACGCTTGCTCGGTTTCCGCCCGCAGCCATTTTGGTCCGTCAGCGGTGTTCGACGCAGTTACGGCGGCGACGGTTCCCCCGTTTAAGCTCGAGGTAAGGAGAGAATGCAACTCGCGCCCATCCTGAAGAAAGCTCGAAGATTACGAAACTTCTGGTACGTGCGCGACTATGGTGCGGCCAGCACGATGACGGAGTTTGGACTTACCCGGAATGTGTGCGCTTACGATCGCGCCACCGGAACATACTGGATTCGCGAGCTGGATCTTCGGCTTGCCCCAGCCCATCACGGATTGTTGCGCCAGCTTTGGAGTGCAATCGCACTGAAACGCGCGGGGGTTAAGTTTTCCAACTGTGGCACCGACATAATTGCCGATACCGGTACCTTCCAAGTGCTATTAGAGACGCCTGAAGAGCTTTTCATCCTCAGCGAAATCATCGTGGACGGCGTTTATAACGCGGTCTCCGGTTCGCGAGGTTCGGTGGTAATCGATATAGGGATGAACGTCGGTTTTGCCAGCTTATATTTCGCGGCGCAGCCCTGGGTCGAAGCCGTGTGGTCCTATGAGCCCGTGCCCCAAACCTACGCTCGCGCCGTCCGCAACTTTGAACGGAATCCAGCACTGGCAGCGAAAGTAAGATTGCACAATTACGGGCTCAGTGACGCAGCCGGAACAGCAATCTTTGATTTCTGTCCGAAATGGCCCGGCGCCACAGGTGTCCACGGGCTGTCTTCGGAATTCCGGCGCATGCATGGCATTGCCAAGTCTGAAGTCGGCCCGGTTACGGTCGAACTCCGAAGCATCTGCGACGTCGTTCGGGAATTTCGAACTGCTCAGCCCGGCGTGGCTACCATTGTAAAGCTGGACTGCGAAGGCGCCGAGTACGGGATTCTCGACGCTCTAGAGTCGGCCGGTTTGATGCGAGAGCTCGATGCGTTTCTTATTGAATGGCACGAGCGCGGTCCCGGACAACTTGAGCGGCTGCTTACTAATGCAGGATTTTTTGTGATCTCCTTGATGCCTAATGCGACAAGAGGGATGCTGTATGCGCACAAGCAGTCCGTGTGCAGGTGAGGAGCTTTCGACATATGCGTCCGCGCGTTTCCGTTATCATGGCTGCGCATAACGCGGAGCGCTATATTCGCGAATCCGTGGACAGCATTCTGACGCAGACGCTGGCGCACTTCGAACTCATCATCGTGAACGATGCCTCTACCGACCAGACTGCGGCAATTTTGGCAAGCTACCGCGACCCGCGGATGCGCGTGATCCACAACGAACACAACCTGCAACCAGCGGGAGCCCGCAACCGGGCGATCGAGGTAGCGCAGGGCAAGTACCTCGCCATTCAAGACTCAGATGATATTGCTTTCGCAAGCCGACTGGAGCGGCAAGCAGAATGGCTCGACCGGAACCCCAAAACGGCCGTCGTAGGCACGTATGCTGTGCCCGTCGACGAAACGGGTCGCGAGCTTGACCCAGCCAGGGCGCCAGTAAACTGCGCCTATTTCACACCGCCTACGTCGGAAATTGATATCAAATGGACACTCCTCTTTCGCAATCTTTTTGTTCACAGCTCGGTAATGATGCACGGAACAGCAGTGCAGCAGGCCGGGGGATACGATCCAGTCTTGACTGCCGCGTTTGGTGAAGATTACGACCTGCTCTCCCGCATCAGCCGTTTTAGTCATGTCACAAATCTGAACGAACGGCTCATCAAGTACCGCGTACATTCGCAGGGGGCGACAGCGGCGCTCACTGCCGCGGAACAACAACGGCAATGCGATGTGATTGCCAGGCGCAATATGTCCTGGGTGCTCGGATGTCACGCAGTCGATTCTGACGAATGGGGAGGGATCCGACGATTTCTGTACACTCCGCCGGCACAAAGGATCGATATTGAGCAGGCTGAAGCACGACGCACGATTAATTTTCTCTGCAACCTTCACGACGCTTTCTGTCGCAAGTACGGATTCTCCGGAAAGGAAGCCGACCGGCACCGCAAGCAGGTATTCTGGCCTTGGGCGAGACATGCGTTGACCTTATCCTATCGGCGCAACGGAACGCGCAGCCTACGCTGTCGCACCTTTCTTCTGGAGTCCGCCACGCGTCTGGTGCTCCGAGCGTTCTTACCCCGACCTAGGAAGCGTCGGTGCCTGGGACAGTCGGTGTATTGATGCGAATTCTATTTGTTGCCCTCAGCGATAGCGTCCATACCACGAGATGGATTAGCCAGCTACACGGCTTGGGCTGGGATTTGCACCTGTTCCCGTACGAACTCAGTTACGGCTTGCATCCGGATCTGAAGGACCTCAGCGTGCATGGCCTGATCCAGGAGCCCGACTCCCCCGCCCACGATGCCGTTCGGCAGACCGGCTTAGCATGGCCCTTCCGCAGGGGACGCACGCGTACTCTGGCCGCCCTTCGGCGTCTGGCGCACGGTCGTTTGGATCAAGGTGCAAGGCTCGCGCGTACCATCCGCGACCTCCAACCGGACATCGTTCACAGCTTGGAGATGCAACGAGCAGGCTATCTCACGCTGGAGGCCCGCGAAGAGTTGGGTCCTGGTGCCTTTCCGCCGTGGATCTACTCCTCCTGGGGGAACGACATTTACCTCTTTGGCCGTCGTCCTGAGCATGAAGCCCGTGTGCGCAATGTGCTGCGTTCCTGTGATTTTCTCATCGCCGACTGTGAACGGGACATTGCCCTGTCCAGACAACTCGGGTTTCGCGGCCGCGAGTTGGGTGTGTTTCCGACCGCCGGGGGGTATGACATCTCCAGAATGCAGGAGGGGCGGCGAAATCGACCGGCGGAACGCCGCCTCGTGATGATAAAAGGCTACCAAAGCGATACTTGGGGTGGTAGAGCGCTTGTGGCGCTGCAAGCCCTGAGTTTGTGTGCGAAGACGCTTGCGGGATATCGCGTCATCGTCTATTCCGCAAGTCCGGAATCAGAAGTGGGGTCGTCGGCCCGCGAGATCGCCCAAGCAACGGGCCTGAACATCTCGGTGCTGCCGAGCAGACCACATCACGAACTGCTGAAGCTGTTTGGCCAGGCCCGCGTAGCTGTCGGCCTGAGTGTCTCTGATGGAACCCCTAACACCATGTTGGAAGCAATGGTCATGGGTGCATTTCCTGTTCAATCCGACACGGTCTCCACGGGAGAGTGGATTGTGAATGGACGGAACGGGCTGCTGGTTCCGCCTGAGGATCCAGCCGCAATCGCTGACGCAATCCGCAGGGCGGTTACGGATGACCTGCTGGTGAACCAAGCTGCGGACTTTAACGACCGGATGACGAGAAGTAGAGTCGACATGAGCATCGTCAAGCCACGAGTCATTGAAGCCTATCGGCAGGTCGCCACGTGGCAGCGGTTTAGAGGTGCCTCCGAAAAGCTGGGAGCGATGCCAGAACGGGAAATAGAAATGGGTGCCTCGAACCGGTAGACCATTTGACGGGAAGAGCAGATCACGGGGGAAAAGTAGGACATGAGAATTCTAGTGACGGGTGGCTTGGGAACGGTTGGATCGGGGCTGATCCAGGAGTTACGCGGTCGCGGGCACCACGTCGTCTCGGCTGATATCTCGCATCAACCCGACGAGGTCGGCTTTTCGGTGCGAACCGATGTCGCGGTCCCTCTCTATGCCCGCTGTGATGTCGGCGAATTCCGCCAACTCGAGCGCGTCTTCGAGACCCTGGGTCCGTTTGACTATGTTTACCACTGCGCCGCCGAGTTCGGGCGCTGGAACGGCGAGGACTTCTACGAAACGCTATGGCAGACCAACTGCATCGGCACTAAGAATGTTATTCGGTTGCAGGAGCGCTTTGGTTTCCGCCTCATCCACTTCTCTTCTTCCGAAGTCTACGGCGACTGGCCCGACCTCATGGTGGAAGCGGTCATGGATGAGTGCGAGATCAAGCAGATGAACGACTACGCAATGACCAAGTGGGTGAATGAGATGCAGCTCCGCAACTCGGCGCAGCAGTACGGCACCGAGTCGGTTATCGTGCGACTGTTCAACACCTACGGCCCCGGCGAGTACTACAGCCCGTACCGTTCGGTGAACTGCCGCTTCCTGTATTGCGCACTGATGGGGCTGCCCTGGACGGTCCACCGCGGCCACAGCCGCACCTCCACGTATCTCGCCGACACCGTGCGCACTCTGGCCAACATCACAGAGAATTTTAAGCCCGGCGAGACGTACAACATCGGCGGCAGCCGCTCGCATTCCATCGAAGAACTATCCGACACGATTCTTCGCGTTACCGGTGCCGATTCCGGACTTGTGCAGTACCGTGATTCCGAGATCATGACAACGCACGACAAGCGCGTGGACGTCTCCAAGTCCATCCGTGATCTCGGTCACCGCGACAGCTACGGTCTCGAAGAAGGACTTCGTCTGACCGCTGACTGGATGCGCCAGGTGTATAGCATCCCCGCCCGTGCCGGCGTGGCGGTGGGGTGAGGGCCCACTAGGATGAAGATCCTGCACGTTGTCGGAGCGCGTCCCAACTACATGAAGGTGGCTCCCATCATGGCGGAGATGGGCGCACATCCTCGCCATTTTGAGCAGGTCCTGGTGCACACCGGCCAGCACTATGACCGCAACATGTCGGACGGCTTCTTCGAGCAATTAGGCATGGCCAAACCTGAGGAGTTTTTGGGTGTGGGCTCGGGCACCCATGCCGAACAGACCGCACGCGTCATGCTGGTTTTTGAGCCTGTGTTGCTGAAGCACAGGCCAGACTGGGTGTTCGTGGTTGGTGACGTTAACTCCACCCTGGCCTGCGCCTTGGTTTGCGCCAAGCTGGGTATCCCGGTAGCCCATGTGGAGGCCGGGTTGCGCGCCCGCGACATGACGATGCCGGAGGAGATCAACCGCCTGCTTACCGACCAGATCGCCGATATGCTGTTCACGCCTTCTCGTGATGCTGACGACAACCTGCGGCGCGAAGGCATATCTCCGGACAAGATTCACTTTGTCGGTAATGTCATGATCGATAGCCTGACACGGATGCTGCCGGCGGCGGTGCGCCTGCCGGTGCTCAGTGATTTCAGTCTCTGCCCTCGAAAATATGTGCTTGCGACCTTCCACCGCCCTTCCAATGTGGACGATCCTGTCAAGCTTCGCGAGCTACTTTCTGCCCTGAAAGCCATTTCACGTGAATTCTCCGTTGTCTTTCCTGTTCACCCGCGCACCCGTCGGAGAATCACATCCCTTAGTGAGTTTTCCGAGGATGGCCTTCGCTTGTCTGAGCCCCTGGGGTATCTCGAATTCTTAGCGCTGATGAACTCGGCCGCAGCCGTGCTCACCGATTCTGGCGGCGTCCAGGAAGAGACAACCTTTTTAGGCGTGCCTTGCCTGACGGTGCGGACCAGCACCGAACGCCCGGTCACGATTTCAAAAGGGACCAACCGCCTCGTGGAGAACAATCGGACCGCCATCGCGAGTGCTTTTGCGGAGGCGATCTCTGCGTCCCCCAAAAACGGGAACCAGCCGGAGTTGTGGGACGGAAGAGCTGCGGAGCGCATCGTCCAGGCCATGTTACGCATTGCTCACGCGGAGCGCGGATCCGCAAGTCTGCCAAGATGGCAACCGGTAAGCATAGGCTCGCGGTGCGGACAGCAGTTATGAAGGACGGGGGGGCGGTGGTAATTCATGCTGAAACTGCGGCGCCCAGCAAAAGATTGCTATACGTCTGTGACTTCCCGCCGTCGAACTTGCGTGGTGGGACGATCCTGATGAGCCGCTTGCTTCAGGAGTATCCTCAGGATCGTATCACCATCCTAGCCGGTTCGACGTTCATGCATTCTTCGCCACAGGATGGCCGCATCGATTGTGAGCACGTCACTTTTCCAACGACGAACAGTTTCGGCCGCTGGGGAATCGGCCGGCTCAAAATTGCTTTGGACTGGTTTCTGATCCCCGCACTGGTGCTCCTCACGATCTGGTTGACTTGGCGCAGGCGGGTGGACGCGATTGTCACCGTGGCCCACGGTCATTTTTTCATCGCTGCCGCGCTGGCGGCGCGCATCACTGGCACTCCCTACGTCCTGTTTGTCCATGACGACTGGGTGTTTATCCACGCGCAGGCATCGTATCTCCTCCGTTACGTTGCCGGCTCCGTGTTCCACTGGGTTGGGCGCGGCGCAGGTCATGTCTACTCGGTGAGCTGGCACATGCAGGAATGGCTGAGTTCGGCTCATGGAATCGCCTCCGAAGTGCAATTGCCAGCCTGCGAACCGCACGACACGGAAGTTCCTGCTGCTGATGCCGTCTTGGATGAGCTGAAGATCATGTTTGCAGGCACTTTCTCCGCCGCGAATGATGACACCGTCAACTTGATGGTGGAGATCATCAAGGGCGATGAGCTCAAGAAACATGGGATTGCTTCAGCCAGTTTGACGTTTTATACGATATCTACGAGTGACGAACTGAAACGCGAACTTGGCCGGGATCATCCGTGCATCCGTTTTTGTCCCTGGGTCGCGCAACCGGAGTTACCTGCTGTGCTCGCTTCCGCCGACATCCTTTTCCTACCGTTCTCGTTTCTCGAGTCACAGCGGGTGGTGGTAGGCCGCTCGTTTCCCTCGAAGCTTGCCGATTACCTGGCTTCGGGTACGCCGATTTTGATGGTTGGGCCGGATTACGCCGATATCGTGCGTTATGCAAGGCAGGCCGTTTTTGCGGAGATAGTGGATCGTAACGACCCCGAAGCCGTTGCCTCGGCGATAGCCAAGATCGCGCACTCGCCCGCGCATCGGCAAATGTTACGCACGAAATCTTTGCAGGTTTTCGTGCAAAACCACAATATTGCCGTTCAGCGCCGCGGTTTTTATGAGACGCTCCATCGGTTATCGCGCAAGATTCCACGACATGCCGCTGTGTATCCTTCAAGCGCGTACGGTGAATGAGAGGACATGGCTTTTACCACCACAATGCGCACTTGGATGAACCGTGGCCTGGGGGTCGTCGGCCTAAAGATCAACACGACCCGCGTCGATCGGGCGGAAGACTTACGCCTGAGAGCTTTGGTCGCGCGCGGGCACTGGTCAACGGCGCATTTTGCTGCCGGCCTGCAGCTCGACGACGAGAAGTACTTGCGCTTCTTGAGGGAGGGTTGCCTGCGTTATCGCGAACAATACGGCGCCTGGCCCCACACCCCGACGCAGCCTCCAAACGGCTTCTACTTGAACGACGTCTGGTTCGGATCAGTTGACGCCGAGGTGCTGTACGCTATCGTGCGCTCTTACCGCCCGGGCGTGGTGGTGGAAGTCGGAAGCGGGTTCTCAACCCGCGTGATCCGCCGCGCCATATGGGATGGTAGTCTCTCGACGCGTGTCCGTTCCATCGACCCAGCGCCTCGCATCGATGTTGAGGGATACGCCGACGAACACTTGCAGAGCCGTGTCGAGGAACTTGATGCTTCTGAGCTTGCACGTAGCCTTGGCGTCAACGACATTCTGTTCATCGATTCCAGCCACACTGTGACCAACGGAGGCGACGTGCCGTTCCTATTTCTAGAGGTCGTGCCACGGCTGGTTCCGGGAGTGCTGATCCATGTCCACGACGTCTTTCTCCCGTTCGATTACCCACAGGACTGGGTAGTGGATAAGGGCAGGAACTGGAACGAGCAGTACCTGGTGCAGGCGCTTATTTACGGGAGCAATACCCTCGAGATCCTCTGGCCCGCTCATTACATGTGGCGGTGCCACCGGCGGGAAATTATGCAGGCTATTCCCTCCGAGCCGGGGCCGTACATTCCGTCCAGTTTATGGCTGAAAAAGCTTGCTTAGCATGCGGATCGCCATTACCGCAATCGAATGACCGCCCAACTGATAGCTACAAGGGATAACGACTGCCTGTCAGTGATATGCAACGTCGTCGAATAATTTATATTCAGTACACGAACCCTGCCGCATATCCGCCGCTCGAGCACAGCTCTCGCATTCTGGCAGACGCAGGATGGGAGGTTCTGTTTCTCGGCAGCGGGGCGTTCGCGGATGCTAATAGTTTGCGCTTCGGGTCCTATCCGCGCGTTGTAGTACGGCAGTTGCGGTTCTGTGCGGCTGGCTGGAAGCAGAAACTGCATTACGTATGGTTTTGCGTGTGGTGTTTGGCGTGGGCCGTGTGGTGGCGGCCGCAGTGGGTGTATGCCTCCGATCTGCTCGCGTGTCCGCCCGCACTGGTCCTCAGCTGGGTGTTGCGTCTGCAGATTGTTTATCACGAGCATGATTCTCCTGGGAGGGCCACGAGTGCATTCATACGGCTTTGTATGAAGGCGCGGCGAGGTTGTGCTCGCCGGGCATCAGTATGTATTTTGCCGAACCTGCAGAGGGCCCAACGCTTTGCAGCAGACACTCAGGCGAGAAATACGGTGGAAGTCGTGTGGAACTGCCCTAGGCTGCGCGAAGTCTTAGCTGTCCCCAATGGCAAACCAGCCAGCGGCTTAAGGGTGCTTTATCATGGGTCTATCTCTCCGGCGGGACTTCCTTTTACGATTATTGAGGCCCTTGCTCTACTTCCCGAGGACGTTAGCCTCACTGTTGTAGGATACGAGACCATAGGTTACCAAGGGTACACCCAGGCTCTTCTGGCGCGTGCAGAACAGCTGGGTGTTCGGGAGCGAGTTCACTGTTTAGGTCCCCTCAATCGCGTCGACCTACTCAGAATCTGCGCTACTTGCCATGTCGGCTTGGTATTGTTCCCATTAACTACTGATAACACTAATCTCCAGGCGTTGACAGGTGCCTCTAACAAGTCGTTCGACTATCTGGCCTGTGAGCTCGCCGTGTTGGTTCCGGATCTGCCGGACTGGCGCGAGATGTTCGTTGAGCCGGGCTACGGCATCTCTTGCAGCCCAGAAGAGCCGCTTTCTGTTGCCGCGGCACTGCAGAACTTTTACGACCGTCCTGCAGACACGAGGCTCCAGGGCGAGCGAGGTCGCAAGCGGATACTTGTCGAATGGAATTACGAGACGCAGTTCGATCCGGTTCTAAGAAAGCTCGGGACCTCATGAACTGCTCCTCTGGGCAGCTTTGCATTGCGGCCCATGCGGGGCATATTGATGTGTTCACGCTTACGCAACTGCCGGGCACGACCCTTGACGAAGCCGATCTCGTCATAGAGGAGACTCTGATTGAGCTCTTGTTTTTCCACAGAAGTTCAGGATAGAGTGCGAGCATAACGGTGCAATCGAGGTTCGTGTTTCCACGACCTGATCAGCTGTCCGAGAAAAAGCCTTGCGGTTACTGATTGTTGGTCAACGAAATGGTACCCACATCGGCGGAAGCCTTGAACGTAGTGCTCATTCCCTCGCGCTGAATACGTGCTTCTTGGAGACCACTGGTGCGTCGAGGGGACCACGTCTACTGCATCGGCTAAAATGGCGAATTCTGGATCGCAAGCCGCTACGCTGGAAGTCTTTTGGTCGGACCGTCGTTAAAATGTGCGAGCAGTGGCGCCCAGATGTGCTCCTCACAACCGGTCTGGCACCTGTCAACATGAACGCACTTACGCGTGTTAAGGAGTTAGGGGTCCGCCGGTGTAACTACCTCACTGATGATCCATGGAATCCTGTTCACCGGTCGCGGTGGTTCTTTCACGCGCTGGCACAGTACGATTTCATCTTCACACCGCGCCGCGCCAACATCGACGACCTGCGTAAGGCCACTGGTGCTTGCGTATGCTACTTACCTTTCGCGTACGATCCGGATCTCTTCGGTCCGGTTGAGCTGGCGCCAGCGGAACAAGTGACGTTTGATTCCGACGTAGTGTTTGTCGGGGGAGCCGATCGTGAACGTGTTCCGTACTTGGCGGCGCTGGGCCAAGCAGGCATAGATGTGGCAATTTACGGTGGCTATTGGGAGCGTTTTTCTGAAACTCGCAGCCTAGCTCGGGGCCCAATTGGCGTTGAGCTGCTTCCCAAGGCGATTGCGGGAGCTAGGATCGCACTATGCCTGGTCCGCCGTGCCAATCGTGACGGGCACGCAATGCGCAGTTTCGAAATTCCCGCTGTAAAGGCCTGCATGTTAGTGGAACACACAGAAGAACACATATCGCTGTTTGGACCGGAAGGCAATGCCGTTATGTATTTCAGCACCATCTCGGAGATGCTTGAGAAGACGGCATGGCTGCTGTCGCAGCCAGAAGAGCGGTCCCGCCTAGCCGAAGCTGCACACCGGGTGGTGGTGGGGCGTGGGCACACTTACCACGATCGTTTGAAGACTATCTTGCAGGCAATCCGCACCTCATGAAGATCGCGATTGTAGTCCACGGACGTTTTTACGCATTTGAATTGGCGCGAGCCTTAATTGACAGGGGTCACGAGGTAACAGTCTTCACGAATTATCCTAAATGGGCCGTGCAGAAATTTGGCTTGCCGGCGAGAAATGTTCGCGCGTTTAGGATCCACGGTATCCTGGCGCGTGTGGCTGACCGCTTGGGGCGCCGGTTGCCGTTTTTGCGCCTGGAGAGTGTTCTTCATCCTATGTTCGGTCGCTGGGCCGCTCGTAATGTGAGCAAGAGGCACTGGTGTCTACTGTACATCTTTAGTGGCGTAGCGGAAGAGACTCTCAGAATTGCAGATGGAGGCTGCCTGAAGACTTTGGCCCGGGCCTCAGCCCATATCCGTGCGCAAGATCAACTCCTTGCAGAAGAAGAGACCCGGGTCGGCCGACGAGTGGAACGGCCCTCTCAGTGGATGATTGAACGCGAGGAGCGCGAGTACGCGCTCGCCGATCGCATAATCGCCCTCTCGACCTTTGCCGGCCAGACGTTCGAGATGTATGCCGTGCCAAAGCAGAAACTCTCCCAAATACCGCTTGGAGTCGAAACTCGACGGTTTCGGCCGAGTTCCTGCGCGCTTGCGGAACGTTGCAGGCGCATTCGTCATGGGGAGCCCTTGCGCGTTTTGACAGTCGGTTCACTAACCCCTCGGAAGGGTCTGGTAGATTTTCAGGAGGTCGTGAGGAGCTTGCGGGGAGAGCCGTTTCAATTTCGCTTTGTGGGACAGGTTGAACCCTGGGAGCAAAAACGAGTGACTAGCGCCGGATCAGTGGAGTTCATCCCAAAGCAGTTTCAGTTTAAACTCCCGCAACAGTACTTGTGGGGGGACATTTTCTTTTTTCCAACTATCGAAGATGGTTTTGCGGTTGTGTTGGCCCAGGCATTCGCCAGCGCCTTACCAATTGTCACCACGACAAATTGTTCTGGTCCGGATCTCCTCCGCGAGGGTGAGACCGGCTGGCTCGTTCCCGTACGTCGCCCGGACATCATCGCGGAACGGCTACGTTGGTGCAACACCAATCGCGAGGCGCTGGCCCGTATGGTGGAGCGCATATATGGTGAGTTTGAACCTCGCGACTGGAATGAAGTGGCTCAGGATTTCGAGCATTTACGTGGAAATTGCGCATGTGAAGGCGCAAACCGGACATGACACAAGATCAGAGCCTGCTCCTTCGATGCCTCGTGCTGTGGGTTGTCGCGCTGGGGATGGTCGTTTGGCGCTATTGGCGAAAGCCAACCCCGGGAGTGGGATTGACCCTCGCCTACTGTTTTCAAATGTGGCTTCTATATTGGATCGGTGCGTTAATTTATGTGTTGCCCTGGTCCGAGCTGCCATCAGAGGAACTAGGCGCACTAGGCTTCGCACAAAGCACATACGCAATTTTGGCGTTTGCTACCGGCGTGCTTGTAGTTGGGAGAGTGCTATCACGACATTCCTCTGCTCCATACAATAAAATGCTCTTCTCTCCCGATCCGGCACTTGCCCGATCTTACCTGATCGCCGGCGTAGTCTCGTACGTTGTTCTCGGGACGGTCATCGGTCATTTACCGAGCCTGAATGCGGTGCTTGCAGTAGGCCAACAGCTTGTCGTCGTAGGTTGCTGTCTGGGTTGCTGGAAGGCGTGGCAAAGACGACGGCCGCATCAACTGATTGTGTGGCTAAGCGTGGCCGCTTTGATGCCGGCCATCACAGTCGTGACCCAGGGCTTCTTGGGTTTCGGAACGATGGCTCTTGCGCTAGTGCTGGTGTTTATTGCGCACTTCGTCTCGCCTCGACCCCTATTGATTATATGTTATCTCCTAATCGGCTACGTCGGCTTGAGTTTCTACACCGCCTACATGCGAGACCGCTCAGAAATTCGTGCTGAGGTGTGGGGCGGTAAGCCCCTGGCGGACCGCGTGGATCGATTTGCTGAAACGGTTCAAACCATCGAATGGTTTAATCCAACAAATCAAAAGCACCTTGAGTCTGTCGACGGCCGGCTTAACCAGAACGCATTGGTAGGTGCTGCCGTCTTCCACCTGTCACGTTCCGGCGAGTTCGCCCATGGAGAGACAATCTGGCAGGCAATCATTGGCCTCATTCCTCGGGCGATCTGGCCGAGCAAGCCTGCTTCCGGCGGCAGCGGGAACTTAGTGAGTCGCTTCACTGGTTTGCACTTCTCTGAAGGAACCAGCATAGGCATTGGGCCAGTGATGGAGTTCTATGCAAACTTCGGCACGTGGGGTGTCGTGATTGGTTTTCTGATTTTGGGAGGCACGCTTGGCATCCTCGACTATCTAGCGCGAGATCGTCTGATCCGGGGAAACTGGGAGGGGTTCGCTTCCTGGTTCCTGGTGGGAAGTACGTTTCTGCAGGTTAGCGGATCGCTGGTGGAGGTATCCACTAGCGCAATCGCAGCTGTTGTTGTGGCAACAATAGTGAACGGTGTCCTGCGGACGCGCCAGCGGGGCCTTCTAGCGCGCCCAGTGCAGCCGGCAAGGCTTCTCGAAATCAAGTTGCGAGGACGCGCCCCGTAAGGCAGGGTGCAGGATGGTCGAATCTCGAAACCAGCCGGTGCCGCAAGAGATAAACGCGGCCTAAGCCCAGGGGCTAAGAGATTGGTTCAGCAGCCATTTTCTAGGTCGCTACATGGCGAAGAACTGCTGACCGCGTCTGGATTTTTCGCGAGTCATTGGAATGTCGGAGGGGCGCGCAAACTAGATGGGAGAGAGGTGGTGCAATACCAACCCGGCAACGTCCCTGATCTTCCATTCCTGTACATAGAGCGTTCAGGTGATCCGGCATGGGAGAGTCCTTGATGACGGGATCTAGAGCAGCGATTGCGGAACGATCCGGCAGCGTGAAAAGGCTGGGGGTTTTAAGTACACACCCGATCCAATACCACGCTCACTGGTTCCGTGCGCTCGCCGCGCGTCCCGAGCTCGATCTCCAGGTTTTCTATTGCTACCACGCCAGCCCAGCGGACCAGGCGCAGGCCGGCTTCGGCGTCGAATTCGAGTGGGACATCCCGCTGCTCGACGGTTACCGTTATACATTCCTGAATGGCGTTCATAACAGGCCGGGTGGCTTTTTCGCCCTTTCATCGCCCCAGATTGCGCAGATGCTTGCGCGAGAAAACTTTGATGCAGTCCTGGTCAACGGCTGGCACTACAAGGCCGCCTGGCAGACTATCTTCGCGTGCTGGAAAGCTCGCATTCCGGTGATCGTCCGTGGTGACTCGCAGTTGGCGTCGCCACGCAGCCTGACGAAGCGCCTGTTGAAATATCCTCTGTACAGGTCTTTCGTCCCACGATTCGATGCCTGTCTTGGGGTGGGCATTCGTTCCAGAGACTACTATCTGCACTATGGCGCAGGGCCGGAGCGGGTATTTCTGGTGCCCCATGCGATTCAGGATGATCGGTTCCGGTGCGCGGCCGAGGAAGCACAGCCCCGGCGCTCGGCGCTGCGGCGGCAATGGGGCTTGCAGGACCACCAGACGGTCTTTGTTTTTGCAGGGAAGTTCATCGAGAAGAAGCGGCCGATGGACTTCCTGCGGGCCATCGAAGCGGCCTCTTGCCAAGAGTCGACCATCGGCGGATTGATGGTGGGCGACGGTCCGTTGCGTGCTGCCTGCGAGCGGTTCGTCAGCGGCCGCAGGCTCCCGGTCCACTTCACAGGATTCCTGAACCAGTCACGAATCGTGGACGCTTACGTCGCCGCCGATTGTCTGGTACTGCCGTCCGATGGCCAGGAGACCTGGGGATTGGTGGTGAACGAAGCGATGTCTTGTTCGCGCCCTGCGGTGGTTAGTGACGCAGTCGGCTGTGGGCCCGATCTGGTCCGCGACGGTAGGACCGGCGCAGTTTTTCCGCTCGGCGATGTCGAGGCGCTATCCAAGATTCTGATTACTCTTGCCCGTGAGCCCGTTCGCGTGCGCACCATGGGCGAGTGCGCGCGCAGGGGTCTGGAGCCATATTCTCTCGGAGCTGCGGTGCAGGGAGTCGTCGATGCGGTTGCAGCGGTCATCGTGAGGGGTCGGACGAAATGAAGCAAGGAGAAACCGAGGTTTGCGCAAACTGAAGCTTGTAGCTAAGAGGTTGCTTTTCCCGGGGCTGGATCTGCACACTCGCTGTAGGTACCGATTTTTGCCACAGTTTTTCCGCGCTGGCAATTACGCCACCCTGGACGCTGGTTGTGGTAACGGAGCGTTGACGTGTGCCGCTTATCACAAAGGTAACCACATCTTGGCCGTCACTTTGTCGGAGCGGGAAGTCAGGGACACATCAGCGTTTTTTGGTTACATGGGTATTCCCAACGACCGGGTCGAGTTTCGGCTCATGAACGTCTACGACCTGGATAGACTCGGGCGCAAGTTCGATCAGATCATTTGCAGTGAAACTCTGGAGCACATGAAGCGGGATGCTGAGGTCGTCCGGATGTTCTCCGGTCTGCTCAGTCCGGGGGGGGAATTGATTTTGTGCTGCCCCCATGCCTTGCACCCAGAACACGCTCTGGGGCGCACCGATGAGCCTGAAACCGGGGACCACGTGCGCGACGGTTACACTGCCGCTGGCTATCGTGCGTTGTTGGAGCCCGCCGGGTTCAATGTCTGTCAGCAGGTCGGGCTGGGTTCGCCACTGCTCGTCTGGCTCGATCGAGTGTTGCGCGTCGTGCGTCACCGGGCTGGGGATCTGGCTGCATTTCCCTTATTCTTGTTGATGCTTCCTCTGACTCGGCTCGACTACACGAATCCTCGAATGCCGTTCTCGCTCGTAGTAGTGGCCGAGAAGAGTTCATGAGCCGCTTACGCATCTGCCCCGGGGGAGCACAGCAAGCGAAGAACATGGCAACTAGCATCAGCGTGTAAGCACATAACGTCTGGACATGGAGAACAATGTTCAACAAAGCTGAAATGGCTGCGGCCGGCTACAAGTCCGGATCCGGTATGCTGCGGCGCGTGGCCGAGATCGCCAGCCGCGGCATCGTGCTTCAGCGCCGTTTGCCGGCCGCCTTCGGCGGCAAGCCGCTGTATGTCTCCCCAGACTGCGGCTTGCGCTACTGGCGTCGCGACCTTACCAAGGTCGATCCTGTCCTTTTAGAGATGGTGGATCGCTATGTATGTCCGGGCGATGTAGTTTGGGATGTGGGGGCCAATGTTGGTCTGTTCGGTTTTGCCGCCGCCCACCGCGCTTCACGCGTGGTCCTCATTGAGCCTGATCCTTGGCTGGCCGGACTGCTTGAAAGGACCGCCGGTTTCTACGGCAATGTATCTATCATCCGCGCCGGTGTCGCCGACTATTGTGGTGTCGGTACCCTCCACATCGCCGCGCGTGCCCGCGCATCCAACTTCCTCCAGGGCAAAGGCAGTACGCAAACCGGCGGCGAGCGTTGTGGCGAAGAAGTGCAAGTGCTGACCCTGGACTCGCTCTCACCGCCCCTCCCCGATGTCCTGAAAATTGACGTCGAAGGCACCGAACTGGCCGTACTTCGTGGTGCCGCCCGCATTCTGGCCGAGGCTCGTCCCAGCGTCATCTGCGAAGTGTCGGCCCACAACGTGGACGCTGCCACTGCACTCCTCGACGACTACATGTTGTTCGATGGCGAAACCGGTGAACCGGCGGCCACTGCGATGTGGAACACCGTTGCCATCCCGCACGCTTCGGCGCAGCAGCGATTCTTGTGACTCCGTCTGCCATAGGTCTCCGTATGCGAGTGACAACAGTAAGAGGCCACACATTCTTAGCTGATGGGTTAAAGCCGGGATCAGTCGTTGTCGACCTCGGCGCGAACACCGGCGCCTTCTCCGAGGAAGTGGTGCGCCGCTTCAGTATTCGGTGTTTTGCCGTCGAACCCTCGTCTCAACTCTTCCAAGGCATCGCACCATGGCCCAACCTGAGGGTATTTAACTTTGCTGTTACCGACCGCAACGGCCCGGTCGTGTTCTTTCAGTCATGCAACAGTGAGACGTCCAGCATACATCCCATGAACGTCCCACCTGGCACAGAAGCTGGTCAGAGTGAGGTGCCCGGCCGGACGCTCGAAAGTTTCCTGCGCGAGCAGGGTATTCAGCAAGTTGCTTTGCTGAAAGTGGACATAGAGGGCGCAGAAGTCCAGGTGTTCGGACCCAGTCTCTCCAACGAGATCCTAGCTGCCGTTGAGCAGATTACGATGGAGTTCCACGACTTCACAGGTTCGGCCACACGCGAACAGATTGCCCTTGTAGTCAGCCGGTTGCGGAGCGCGGGATTTTGTCCGATCCGTTTCTCGCATACCAATATGGACTGGCTATTCTTCAGGCCAGAGCCACTTGGTGTCAGTCCCCTTTGCCGGTTGTGGCTGAAGTTCGGCGTGCGAAATTGGCTCCTTCTCAAACGCAATCTGCTGCGCATCCTTGGCCGTGTATGAGGATTCTTCAGGTCATCCCCGATTTTGGCTTGGGCGGCATTCAGAAAGCCGGCTGTGTGCTAGCGGAGGCCATGGTGCGCGTCGGACACGAGGTGAGACTAATTGCCGAAAGAGACGGGCCTCGCTTCCAGCCATCCTGCTCCTGGCATTGCCTCCTGCCAGGATTGGAGGCGCTGACCGAGGTGGCCCGCGAGTTTGCGCCGGACGTCATTCACCTCCACGCTCCTGAGTATCCCGAAAAGCTGATCCGAAGTCTAAGCAGTCAGCTGGGCGAGAAGCCGCCCTTGCTGGTGACCACGCCGGTATTCGGTCGCCCACCGAAAGATCGCCGTCTGCTGGCGTTAACCCGTACGTGCTGTGTGGGCGTGTTTACCTTTTACCGGCTGGGCCGGTGGTTGAAACAGCAGCCTTACGAGATGATCAGAAACGGCATCGGCTACGTTCCGCTCACGCCTTTCGAGCCGCTGCCAGCGGAAGTGGACCGGGAGGCTCAGCGGCAGGCACTGGCCATTCCCGAGGGTGCGTTCGTCTTCGGCAGGATCGGAAGGACTCAGGGCGGTAAATGGCACTCCTGCTACCCACACATCATCGATGCCGTGCTGAGCGCAGAACCAGATGCTTATTGGATCTCCATTGGCTTCCCCGAAGAGCTCGGCGGAACGCGATTACGCCAGCGCTGGGGCAACCGCTTCCGCAACTTTTCCGAGACTGCCGATTATCGCCTCATCGCCAGTGTGCTCTCGATCATGGACGTGCAATTGTTCTGGAGCCCAAACGGTGAGTGTTTCGCCGCTACTATCTGCGAGGCTGCGGGAATGGGCACGCCCACCGTTGCTGGAGTCAATCCTTGCCAGGACAACGGACAAGTCGAGCAGGTATTGGAGGGCGTTACCGGAGAGCTCGTCGGCAGCCCGGCACAGTCGATCGCAGTGCTGCGTCGGCTCTCGTCGAAACGCCACCTTTTGTCGGAATTGCGGACCTCCACCCGCCAACATGCCTGCGCTCGCTGGCATGTCGAAAGGATCACAATGGATCTTGCGCAACTTTATGAATACTGGCGCTCCGGCAGGGAGTGCCCTTATGTCGACGTCATGCTCCGCGAGCACGAGGAGCTGATGAGAAACTACCGTCGCAGGGTGGCCGCCTTGAAAGCCGATGGAGTCCTGCGCCGCTTCGCTTGGGAAGTGGTCTTGTGGTCAGCCGAGTCGTGGAGTCTATTCGCCGGAGCCCGGCTGGTCAAGCCTTACTTCCGAAAGGTACTTGACCGGTTGTAGGAGGGCGACAAGCACGCGAGGCTGCGGTTGGCCTTACCAATCACCCAGAGGCTTTTTGTGAGCACAGCAACAGATTGTGGATTACAACGTGGATGCTGCCACTGCACTCCTCCACGACTACACGCTGTTCGATGGCGAAACCGGTGAACCGGTGGCTACTGCGACGTGGAACACCGTCGCCATCTCGCACGCGCGATCTGAAAACCCCAAACGCCCGTGTTCACCCAGGAGCTGATATCCTGCAAACCGTAACCACCAAACGAGAGCGGCCGCAACCCCCAATTACATCGCGGGCTGCTGGCGAGGCGCAACCTGGCCGACAACGGCACGGTGCTGGTGGAGGCCCAGGCCTCAGGTTTCTCGAACTGCCTCCTATGGATTCCATTCTCGCTGACTTAGGCCATCACCGGAGATGGCGCGTGACATCCCGTCGACTTGCGTTACAAGAATGGTTCGGCGGCCAGTACTGTCCACATGCAGAACAGCTGTGTCACCTTGATCCCAACTATCAGCATGATTTGGAACTGATCCGATGCATAAACTGCTGCTTTTTCTGCTGCTGAACTGCACGGCACTGGCTCAAACGACGGTCACCGCGACCGTTATCAATCTTTACGCCAATGGCACGGTCTCGGCACAGACCGTGGTAACTACTGGAAACGCCAGCACCTCAAACAGGCCAGCCACGCTTTCTGCTGCGGGTTTCTTCTCTATGACGCTTAATGCCGGGACTTACATCTTCACCGTTTGCGCAGCGCCGTCCAACTCGGGACTTATCGTCGCCCCGAAACAAGCCTGCTTTTCTTCGGCACCGATTACCATTTCTGGTAATAGTCAGGACATCAGCAAAACGCTGAATGCCGCCGCTACGACACTGACTCCTCCAGTCACGGTTACACCGGGAAACGCCACCAAATTCCAGGGCATGAATGTCGATAGCGGTGTACGTTCGGCCTCCGCAGGATCGATGATGGTTGTGGATCCCACCGGCTCGAAGTACATTTCACAGACCAAGCCCTGCGTTGACTGGCGCGACCACGGCATTACAACTAGCGGAGATCAATCTTCCAACATCACATCAACGTGGAATGCTGTCAGTGCTAGCGGCTGCGGAGTGATGCTGCCTTTAGGGACTCTGAATGTTGCCAAATCAATTGCGCCACGTTCGGTGGAGGGTGGCCAGGGTGCCGGCTACTCAGTCGAAGGTGTAGCAGGTGCTGGTGGCAGTGGGGCAAGCACGACCCTGCGTTGGACAGGCGGGGCGGGAACGGTCCTGAATCTGGACCGGCAGCGAGATTCGATCATCGGGCGCTTCAACATTGACATGAACAACGCCGCGACGGTCGGGATACTGGTGTCGCAGCTTGCAAGCACCACCGGCAACATCAGTTCGCACAACTTGTACCACGACATCAACATCGGCAGGATTCCGGCGAAAGGCTACGGCCTTCAACTGGTTCCACCCTCTGGCGATAGCACTCAAAACGACGAGGCGCATACGCTGTGGCGCATGAGTTATGCCTCCGACAACGCTTACGCGAGCGGCAGTTACGGGTATTACTCGAATGGCGGGGCTAACATGCGTTCGATTGGGCAATATGAGGCAGAAGCCTACCAGACTGGAACTGGCTTTCTTTATAACGCCGATTCTTTTCACCACATCGGAGGTCTAACTCAGAGCCATAACACTGCATACAACCTCGCTTGGGGACCAGGAACTATTGCTTTTACGCATGACGAAGGAAGCAAGCAATGGATGAGCTTCTCAAACACGCAATATTCAGTAAGCCTTCTGTTGAACAATTTCGCGGAGATGAATTCGCCCGATTTGACGAAGTGGCAATGGGACAGAACCCGGCTGACCGCTCCGCTGGTTTCTATTGCTAACAACTTCGGAAACAACACCAACATAACGAAATTGATTAGTCCCGGAAGAACCGGTGTGGGTCAAACTTGGATTTCAATCGCCGATAACCTGCCGGCTCTTTCGCCAGCCTACCTGCCAGACTTGTCGATGGATGGCTGGGACTTCGCTGTCTATGGGGCCGCGGCGCGATATAAGGCCATGCTTGCTCTTACGGCATACGGGAATGGCAGCTACGATACCATCTTCATGCTGCCAGGGACGGAAGTCGGGGCAAACGGCTATTCGGCTGGAAATCAGTGGCTCACCAGTTACAGCCTTTCGGCGCTTTATACGGACGGCTCTGCCAAGCCCCACCTAGTCCCATTCCGCTTCAAAGCATCGGTCGCAGACAGCAGCGGTACATCTGCGGCGACCTACCAACTGGCAGCCCCAACCGACCCGGTAACCGGCACCACCTACTCCGGCCCGCTTAACGTGGACTTCAAGACCAACGGCAACAATTTCGCCATGAATCATGCGCAAATGAATGATGCGACCATCATCTATGAGGCAGGTGCGAACACCAACCAGACAAAGATTTACACCAACACCCAAGCCCTAAGCTCGGGCTCAGCCACGCATACCTTCGCCAATAGATTCAGCTTTACCTCCTCTTCCACTTTCGGCTGCCTCTGCACCGACCAGACGGCAGCGAATGCCTGTAAAGCTGTGCCAGCATCCGCGACGACGGTTAAGGTTGCGGGCACGGGATCAGATACTCTTTGGCTGCAATGCACGGGACATTAGGAGAACGCGACTGATCTTGCATGTCGGCAACGTTAACTGTGGGCCAGCGGCTTAGGCCTCAACAGCTCTGGCTCCTATGGTGTGGCTTACGCAACAGGATTCTGATGGGAGGCCTTTGGGAACGAACCTCCATACACTGGCGCAGCTCGCAACGTCCGCGGCCGCGTAATATGATGAATCCGGCCTGGCCGAAAAGGATAGCCTCTGGCCATCTGGAACATCACTCGAAAATGGCCGAAAACGGGCCTCTGCGGGAGCACTCTTCGTAGGGTCTTCGGCCAGGAGGCTGGTTCAACGAGGCTTCTTTGGCGGGATTCCAACAATCTCATGAGCGCCATCAGTGACGGGCTCTTTCAAGGGCGCGCGGTTTAGAACATAATCCGGCATCGTCCACAATGTGTATCCCGCGCTCATCAGAAGATCTTGCGCCCAACCTTTTCTCCCCGGAAACGCCCGTTCCTCGGCCCAGTCGCAGAACTCAAAGACCACAAGAGGGGGCGAGGGGCAATGCAGAAGCTCTCCAGCTCCGAGAAAAACGTGGGCTTCATATCCTTCTGCGTCGATTTTCATCACTGCGACATACCTAACTGCGTGTTCCAGCAAAATAGCATCCAGCGATCGGGCGGGCACGGTGATAGGTTCCACATTGAACTGAGGAGCGGAGGAAGCCATGCCGAAATGACTCTCTGGCGGTACGAAAAGCGGCACGGAATCGCGATCCGGCGTGCTGGCTGCGCACGCGGCGATCTCCACATTCGAGAGGTGATTCAACGCGACGTTTCTTCTAAGATAGGGCAAAACTTGTGGAGAGGGCTCAATGGCAATCACGCGCTTCACACATCCGGCCAGTGGAATGGAGAATGCCCCAATGTTGGCACCCACATCCACAAACACGGAATCAGAAGTAATGTGGCTTCGAAGAAACCGCAGCGTTTCGGGTTCGAAGACGCCGTCCATCCAGAGAAACAGGCCAACCGGCTCCAGGAGGTTGGGTATCACCATTTCGTTTCCATCGCGATTGCGGATTAATGCCGGCTCCGATCGCGCCGCCGAGGGCAGTATCATTCGAGCCAGCCGGGCCTTGCCCCCCATGCCCGACGGGATCGAACGAAAGAGGCCCGAAAGGATTCGCAAAAAGAGCGGACTAGAGGGAAGAGATTCCATTCCAGATGGTTCTTTAGTATTTCACAGGCTCCTCGAAGTTTACGCTCCCGCTGCAACTGATGACGCCCCCGAGCGGACTTCTTTGGCAGGGCAAAACCATTCAAATCACTCGCCGAGGTGTGCCGGTCGCGAAGCCAGTGCCTGCTGAGGTCGCCGCGGGGAAGGATCCGAGGCTGTCAAGGGCGATCCCTAGGAAAGCGACCACGAGCTTCACAGTCTGTCCTCATAGCAAGCATTAACTTCTGTGCTCCTCTTTGCATATCATCGAGGGTGTCGCGGGAAAAGAGCCGCGCGTGTTAGCCGACTGACTCAGGTGCAACGTTACGACTTGGGTGCAGCGCTGCACTGAGTCGGGAACCTACGCGAACTTCTTGTGTAGTCCCCCATGATTTGGCCGGAGTAAGCTAGTTGGCGGCCCGCTGCGCAGCCGCCAGTACTTGCTCGAGTTTGCCTCCAATTGGGACTCCCATGCCCGTGCATGCGTCCCAACCGGGGCCTGCGGCCTCACCGTCGTTGTCGCCTGAAGTCACGTCCCGAAATGCCTCTGGGTGACCATAGACCGTCGGATTGATAAATCCCACCGGCGTTCCGGTTCTCTGGTTGACGCACGCGATCAGTGCCGCCATCAGTGGTGCAACTGCACTGGTACCACCGATGACGGTCGATTGCCCATCGACCAAAACCTGGTAACCAGTCTCCGGATCAGCATCGCCCGCCAGATCGGGGACCCCCCGGTCTGGCTGCGTAACCGCCTTGTACTGGTAGTCGGGGCGGGCGAAGTATGCGCTGTAGCCTCCACCAGTTGCGCCTTCATTTCTTGCTAGCTCGTTCCATACCACGTCGCTCGGATTACCTCCCTCTACACTCAGCTTCGTGCCACCGCAGGCAAGCGCCCACGGGCTCGATGCCGGGAAATCAACATGCTTCTGTCCGTCGGTCACACCGTCCGAAGCACCGTCGTCACCGGCGGCACAGCAGACCGTGACCCCCATAGTCGCCGCTGCCTGAAGCGCCTCGTTGTGGGCATCCAGCGCTTGTTGAGTCCACGAGGATTCGGGCCCGCCCCAGCTGATCGAAACGACCGATGGATTGTTCTTTTTGTCGTGAATCGCCGTGGTAATCGCGTTGAGGAATCCGGCGTCGGTGTTTGGAGCGAAATACACGGCGATCGAAACTCCGGGAGCAACTGCTCCCGCCACCTCGATGTCGAGCATCACCTCGCCGTCGGCGCCGTTCGGGTCGCCAGTCGGCAGGTTGTGTCCGCCGCCGACGCTGATCGCGGTCACTCGCGGCGGAGTCGAAACTCCAATCGACTTGAAGTAGCGCGCCAAGTCCGTTGTACGGTAGCCGCCACCCAACTCGATGATCGCGATGCATTGGCCTGTCCCGTTC
>Ga0335070_10001611_pt1 | contig 26095 bp, 27 predicted proteins | sample Lox_Sample_13_FD_206722 | JGI IMG/M metagenome (GOLD analysis project Ga0335070, IMG submission 206722) | Soil microbial communities from Loxahatchee National Wildlife Refuge, Florida, United States - Lox_Sample_1.3 | ecosystem: Environmental > Terrestrial > Soil > Wetlands | place: USA...
CCATCCCCCCACGACGACGGCGCCTTCCGGGCGCATGCACTGCGCGCCCGGCGAGGGGCGAACGCAATGCCTGCGGAGGGCAGGAATCAAGACGCGTGAGGACGCGGACTTGGCCCGGACGGGCCACCCGGAGGAACGAACGACGCTTGCGCGTCCTCCGGGAGCAAGGGGGGACTCACTCGTAGCGAAGGGCCTCGATGGGATCGAGCCGGCTCGCCTTGCGCGCCGGGTAGAGACCGAAGAGCACCCCCACCGCCCCGCTGAAGACCACCGCCAGGATCATCACATCCCACCGGAAGGCCACCGGCCAGTGGAATGCGGCGGTGAGCCAGCGGGCGGTGACCACCCCGGCGGTGATGCCGAGCAGGCCTCCGGCGACCGAGAGCACCACCGCCTCGCCGAGGAACTGCCGCAGGATGTCCCGCCCGCGCGCGCCGACGGCGATGCGGGTGCCGATCTCCCGCGTCCGCTCGGTCACGCTCACCAGCATGATGTTCATGATGCCGATGCCGCCGACCAGCAACGACACCGCGGCGACGATGGCCAGGAACAGGGTCACCGTGCGGCTGCTCTCCTCCTGGGCGCTGGCCACCTCGGCCAGGTTCCGGATCTGGAAGTCGTCCTCGGAGGGTCCGCCGATCCGGTGTCGATCCCGGAGCAGGTCCGTCACCTCTCGCTCGGCCGTGGCGGCGTTGGTGGCGCTGATGAAGATGGTGCCCTGGAGGAACTTCCCCAGGCCGCCCTGGATCTTCCCCTGGAACGTCGTCCGCGGGATGAACACCACGTCGTCCGAGTCCTGGCCGGTGGGCGTCTGCCCCTTGCGCGCAGCCACCGCCACCACCTGGAAGGGGATGTTGCGGATGCGCACCGTCTGCCCGACCGGGTTGGAGTTGGGGCCGAAGAGCTTGTCGGCGACGGTCCCGCCGAGCACCACCACCTTGGTCCCGGTGTCCACGTCGGAGTCGGTGAAGCGGGTGCCGAGCGCCATCGGCCAGCTGCGCACCTCGAAGTAGTCCGGCTCGGTCCCTGCCACCTGGGTGGTCCAGTTCTGCTCCTCGCTCAGCACCTGCGAGGAGCTCCGGAGGTAGGGCACCGCGTAGCGCGCGCTGGGCACCTCGCTGCGGATGGCACGGAGATCGTCCCAGGTCAGCGTCGGCTGCGAGCCGAACCCACCCCGGGCTCCGCCGGTGACCGAGGACCCGGGGAGCACGACCAGGAGGTTGGTGCCCATGGAGGCGAAGGCCTCCTCGACCGCCGAGCGCGCGCCCTCGCCGATCGCCACCGTGGCCACCACCGCCCCCACCCCGAAGATCATCCCCAGGGTGGTGAGGAAGGAGCGGAGCTTGTTCCGGAGCAGCGCCCGGATCGCCACCCGCAGCGTCTCGAGCTGGTTCATCCCGCGTCCTCCGCCGGCAGCGTCGACGGGTCGGCACGGGCGGGGACCTGCCTCCGGTCGCTGGCGATGTGCCCGTCGCGGACCACGATGACCCGGCCGACGAAGGTGGCGACGTCCGGCTCGTGGGTGACCAGGACGATGGTGATGCCGCTCCGCCCGAGCTCCTGGAAGAGCGCCATCACCTCGACGCTGGTCCGCGAATCGAGGTTCCCGGTGGGCTCGTCGGCGAGGATGACCTTGGGCTGGCTGACCAGCGCCCGGGCGATGGCCACCCGCTGCTGCTGTCCCCCCGAGAGGCGATTCGGGGTGTGGTCCAGCCGATCGCCCAGCCCCACCCGCTCCAGCGCCTCGGCCGCGCGCCGCCGCCGCTCGGTCCGGCCGAGCCCGGCGTACAGGAGCGGCAGCTCCACGTTTTCGATGGCCGAGGTCCGATTCAGGAGGTTGAAGCTCTGGAACACGAACCCGAGCATCCGGTTCCGGATGCGTGCCAGGGCATCCCGGTCCAGCGGGGCCACGTCGCGGCCGTCGAGCAGATACCGGCCGGTGGTGGGCCGGTCGAGGCAGCCCAGGATGTTCATCAGCGTCGACTTCCCGCTGCCCGACGGCCCCCGGATGGCGACGAACTCGCCGGTGGCGATCTCCAGGCTCACCCCGCGCAGCGCGCGCACCTCCACGTCTCCCATCCGGAAGACCTTGGTGACGTCCTGGACGGCGATCAGCGGACCGGCCATGGCTAGAACGGCCGCCGGACCGCTCCTCCCGGGGGTGCCGCAGGGGCGGGGGCCGCGCGCCCGGTGGTCTCCACGCCGGTCACCACCGCGTCGCCCGCCTGGACCGAGCCGGAGAGGATCTCGCTGAAGGTGCCGTCCGAGACGCCCACCGTGACCTGCGCCGCGGCGGGTCGGCCGTCGCGCAGCACCCAGAGGCTTCGCCCGTTTCCTCCGCCGCTGGCCGCCTGCGGCGGGCCTCGGCCTCCGTCGCGGCCGGCGGTCCTCTGCGGAGCGCTGCTCGCTCGCCCGAGCGCGGCGAGCATCTCGGGCGGCGGCCGGAACCGGAGCGCCGCGTTGGGAACCCGCAGCACCTCCTCGCGATTGGCGTAGACGACCGTGACGTTCGCGGTCATCCCCGGCCGGAGCTTGAGGTCGGGGTTCTGCACGTCGATCACCGCGTCGTAGGTGACCACGTTCTGCTGGGTCTGCGGCGAGTTGCGGATCTGGCGAATCGTTCCCTTGAAGCGCTCCTCGGGAAAGGCGTCCACCACGAAGGTCGCCTCCATCCCGGCGGCGAGCTTGCCCACGTCGGCCTCCGCCACGGAGGTGTCCACCTGCATCTGCCGGAGATCGCCGGCGAGGGTGAAGATGGTGGGCGCCTGGAGCGAGGCGGCGACCGTCTGGCCCACGTCCACGCTCCGGGAGATGACCGTCCCGTCGATGGGCGAGGCGATCTTGGTGTAGGCGAGGTTCACCTCGCTCTGGGTCAGCTGGGCGCGGGCCTGCGCCAGCTGTCCCCTGGCCGCCACCACCGCGGCCTCGGCCGCCTGGAGGGTGGTCTCGGCGGTGTCGAGGTCCGCCTGGGCGATGAGGTTGCTGGCCCGGAGCGGCTTGTCCCGGTCGTAGGTGCGGCGCGCGGCGAGCACCGTGGCCTCGGCCTGCTTCAGCTGCCCCTCGCCGGCGAGCACGTTGGCCTTCGCCTGCGCGAGGTTGGCCTCGAAGAGCGCGGGGTCGATCTCGGCGATGAGCTGCCCCTTCTTCACCGTCGAGTTGTAGTCGGCGTGGAGCCTGGCGATGCGCCCGCTGACCTGGCTCCCGACCTGGACGGTGACCACCGCGGAGAGGATCCCGGTGGCGGTCACCTTCGCCACCACCGGGCCCTTCACCACCGCCGCGGTCTGGTACTGCAGCGGAGGCGGCCGGCGCAGCACGCGCCACGTCAGCAGTCCAGCGCCCACCAGGAGCACGAGCGCGGTGACCCAGAGCCAGCGGCGGCGTCCGGGGTGGGGCGCGTCGGGTTCGGGCATGGGCGAAGTTCGTACACCGGTTCACGCTCGAGGTTAAGCAGGACCGCCGGCCGCTCACCGCTTCAGCATCGGCCGCCCCTCGTGGGAGACGAGGAGGTCGTGCATGTCGTTGGCGTGCTCCTCCTCCTGGGCGAGCACGCGCTCCAGCAGGACCCGGGTGGTGGGGTCCTTCTCCCCGAAGTAGCGGATGAGGTCGCGGTAGTGCTCGATGGCGATCCGCTCGGCCACCAGGTTCTCGCGGATCATGTCGACCAGGTTCTCGCCCTCGGCGTACTGGGACGCCGCGCGGGTGGTGAGCCCCTCGGGGTTGAAGTTGGGCCGGCCGCCGAGCTGGTTGATGCGCTCAGCGATGAGGTCCAGGTGCTCCTCCTCCTCGCGGGCGTGCTGGGCGAACTCCTCCTTCACCGACTCGCTGGAGAGCCCGGTCGCGGCGACGGCGTGGAACTTGTAGCGGAGGATGCAGACGATCTCGGTGGCCAGCGCCTCGTTGAGGAGCGCGATGGCGGTCTGGACGTCGCCTCCGTAGTTCTCGGTGACCGCGCCCATCTCCAGCTTCTCGCGCGCCCTCTTCCGGATCGCAGCGATGTCGGTGGCGAACGTGCCCTTGTTCCCCATGGTCAGTGGACCTCCAGCCTCGTCGGGTGTGAGAGAGGAATCCACGCCCCGGGGTCCCCGCAGCCAAGTGACTTCTGCACGATCGGCGTTCAGCTGACAGTCGGGCCGCGGGGCGACAGGGGGGTGGCCTCGCCGCCTCAGGCGGAGAGCACCCTCCCGACGAGCCAGCTGACGCCGAGCCCGCCGACGGCGAGGGAGGCCCAGCGCATGCCGGCCGGCCACATCCCGCGGACTCCCCGCAACCACCGGAGCAGCGGCCAAGCGAGGGCGACGATGCCGAGTTGCCCAAGCTCGACCCCGAGGTTGAAGGTCAAGAGGCTCGGGCCCAGCAGGGACCGCGGAAGCTCGAGCGCCCGCAGCGCACCCGCGAACCCGAACCCGTGCACCAGCCCGAAGCCGAAGGTCAGGCGCCAGCGGTGGGCGATGGCCGATCTCACCCGCTCGCCCGACAGGGGCCTCCGGAGCGCCAGCAGGTTCTCCACCGCCACCGCGACGATGCTCAGGGCGATCAGCGGCTCGATGATCCTGGGCGGAGGGACGACCCAGCCCAGCGTGGCCAGGGCCAGGGTCGCCGAGTGGGCGAGGGTGAAGGCGGTGACGATGCCCAGGAGCTGCCGGAAGGTGCCTCCGAGGAGCAGCACGCCGATCAGGAACGCGATGTGGTCCGCTCCCTGGAAGATGTGCTCGGCGCCGAGCCGGAGGAACCTCCCGGCGCCCGCCCACGCTCCTGGCTGCGCCTCGACCTCGAGGACCGGCGCGCTCGCCCGCGCGGTGCGCTGCACCGTCCCTCCGGGAAGCCGGAGCAGCGCGACGTGGAGGTGACCCTGGGGGAGTCGGTCCAGGAACCCGAGCACCATTCTCAGCCGGCCGGGCGTCCGCGGGCACTCCCAGCGCGCGGTCACCGCCACTCCGTCCTCCTGGGCCAGAGCGACCGAGGACCCGGTGAGCGCGCACCGGGCTCCGTCCACCGAGACCTGCATCGTGGCCGCGACGTCCTCGGGCCGGAGCCCGTCGAGCTCCACGCGGGCGAGCTGGAGCACCGCCTGGACCCGCCGCCCCTCGACCGTGACCTCACCGGTGGACAGGCGCAGCGCGTGGGCGCGGGCGGCTCCGGGGGCGAGCGCGCAGAGCGCGACCAGGGTGAGGAGGCGCGGACGGGACATCAGGTGGACGGCACCCTAGCGAGGGCCGGCCGCCGAACGCGCAAGAGATTTCGCTTGAATCCGACCTCCGCACTCGACCGTACTCCATCCTTGAAGACCCCCATGCGCCCGGCCCGACGCACCCACCCGCAGCGACGGAGCGATGCTGCCCCGCTCGCGCTCGTGCTCGCCGGCTGGGTGCTCGCGGTGGTGCCGATCGCCCACCCGCTCCTCGCGCACGGGACGCCGTTCCTCCGTGACTCGGCGGACGAGGGCTGGGTCCACCATGGAGATGGGCACCGCCGGGGCAAGGGCCCGGCCGTTCCAGCCGGGCACCACCATGCCCCGGGCGCCCCCGAGCACCTTCAAGTGCAGCTGCTCGCGACAGCGCCCCCGGCCCCTTTCCAGACGGTGGTGCTCGCCTTCCGCTCCCCGCCGCCGCGCCCGGGCGCCATCCGTTCCCTTCCTCGTCGCTGGTCCGAGGAGCAGCCGCAGGCGCCGTGAGCCGCACGGGAGCTCCCGTGCCGCCCGTCGTCCGTTGACCGTTCCACGAACCCCGAGGGGAAGTGATGCCCCGATCCGTCCGGACGCGCCATGTGCTCGTCCTGCTGCTCCTGGGCGCGACCGCACGCGCCCAGCCCGCGACCGCTCCGCCCAGCGGGACGTCGGAGACCATCCAGGCCGACGCTGCAGGCGAGGCGGGGGCCGCCGCGCGCGGCGCACCCGGAGACGGCGTCCCCGAGGCGCGCGCAGGCCAGCCGCTGACCCAGTCCGCTGGTTTTCAGACCACCGTCGAGGCTCCGGCCCCGACCTCGGCGGCCTCGGCAGAGACCATCCGGGACCGGGACCTCCGGCTCCGGCCCTACGCCACGCCCGAGGACATCCTGCGGGTGGTTCCAGGGCTGGTCATCGCCCAGCACCAGGGCGGCGGAAAGGCTGACCAGCTCTTCCTCCGCGGATTCGACGCCGACCACGGGACCGACGTCGCGCTCTCGCTCGACGGCATCCCGATCAATCTTCCCTCGCACGCCCACGGCCAGGGCTACGCCGACCTGCACTTCCTCATCCCCGAGGTCATCGACCGCGTGGATGTGCTCAAGGGGCCCTACTTCGTCGAGGTCGGCGACTTCGCCACCGCGGGAGCGGTCAATCTCCGCACCCGCCGGAGCTTCGCCGAGAGCTCCGTCCAGGGGACGTATGGCTCCTTTCAGAGCTGGCGCGTCCTGGGCATCGGGAGCACCGGGGCCACCCCGAGCCCGACCTGGCTCGCCGCGGAGGTGTCCGGCACGCAGGGCCCTTTCCTCGTCGGAGAGGACCTGCGCCGCTACACGCTGATCCTCAAGTCCACCCTGCAGCTCTCGTCCAGCACCAGGCTGACCCTGCTCGGCAGCGCCTACGGCTCGCAGTGGCGGGCCAGCGGGCAGATCCCCGCCCGGTTCGTGGACCTCCCCGACTCCGACCCGAGGCATCTCGACCGATTCGGCTCCATCGACCCGACCGAGGGCGGCCAGACCCAGCGACAGATGCTGGCGGTCACCGTGGAGAGTCGCCCGTCCGACACCGACGAGCTCGCGTTCACCGCCTACGTCGTCCGTTACCGGCTGACGCTCTTCAACGACTTCACCTTCCAGCTCCGGGACGAGCCGAACTTCGACGAGATCGAGCAGAGCGATGCCCGCGTCTATGCCGGGCTGAACGCCGTTTACCACCGGCGGATCGACCTCGGGGACGTCCGGACGGTCACCACGCTCGGCGCCCAGGCTCGCCTCGACTCGACGACCGTCGCCCTCTGGCACGTCACGCAGCGGGTCCGGCTCTCCACCTGCGCACCGGTGGGCGACGCACCGCTGAATCCGTGCACGCTGGACGACGTGGTGCAGTCCGATCTCGCCGCCTTCCTCCAGGAGGACGTGCGCTTCACGCCCTGGCTGCGCCTGCTGCTCGGCGTCCGCGGTGACCTCTTCGAGTGGAACGTCACCAACGGCAGCCCGAACCCGAGCACGCTGCCGAACCAGGGCACCGCGGTGGTGCAGCGGGGCATCGTCAACCCGAAGCTGCAGGCGATCATCACCCCGCTCACCGGCTGGGACCTCTACCTCGACGCCGGGGGTGGCTTTCACAGCAACGACGCTCGGGCAGTGGTCGCGCAGAACGGCTCCGGTGCCCTGCCCCGCGCGTGGGGAGGCGAGGTCGGAACGAGGCTTTCCCTGCTCGACCGAAGGCTCGACCTTGCCGCGGCGCTGTGGGCGATCCACCTCCAGTCCGAGCTGGTCTTCGTCGCCGACGAGGGGACCACCGAGGCGTCGGATCCGACCGACCGCTACGGGGTCGACCTCGAGGCCCGCTTCCGCATCCTCCCCTGGATGTGGGCGGACTTCGACCTCACCCTCGCACACGCCGCGTACACCAAGGACCAGGGCAACGGCAGCGCGGTCGCGCTCGCCCCGACTTTGACCGGACAGGCCGGGCTGAGCGTTCTGCACCCCGCGGGCTGGCGCGGACGGCTCGGCGCGCGCTGGGTCGGAGGCCGGCCGGCGACCGAGGATCCTAACGGGCTCCAGGCCCAGGGGTACTTCATCGTCGACCTCACCCTCGCCTACCGGTGGCGCTTCCTCGAGGTCGGGCTGGTGCTGGAGAACGTGCTGAACGCCGGCTGGCGCGAGGCGCAGTTCGCCAATCGCTCCTACGTCGCGGGGCGCGATGATCCGAGCCTCGCCGGAACGGGCGTCGAGGACATCCACTTCACGCCGGGGAACCCGATCAACGTCCGGGGCACCGTCGCGCTCTACTTCTGACCCATCCGCTGCCCATCCACCTTGCGCCCCCGACTCCTCAGCCGCCGCTGCCCGGCGGTGAGCGCGGCCGTCACCTCGCTCCCCTCGCTCCGGAGCTTCTTGAACTCGTCCTGGAAGCCCTTCCGCTCGTCCTCCGAGGCGTGCTCCAGCGCGGCGAAGGCCAGCGCGACCACCTATGGTCGCGGCGACGCCCTGAGCCCTGAGGCCCCGGCGCGGTAGGTCCGCCCCTCTCGACCGATCTCGCCCCAGGGAGGCCTGAGCCCGCGGTCGAGCGCGGCCAGTGTCGGCCGTCCCAGGTGCGCGAGGACCAGGCGACGAACCCCGTACCGCACGGCCGAGGCACACACCTCGCCCACCGCCGCGTGCCCGCCGACGCGCCCGGCGAACCAGATACGCCGGCCCCAGGCCGCGGCCTCGGCGAACATCAGCGGCGCGCCCCGGGCCCAGCGGGGGAAGACGAGGAACTCGGGCGCCCAGACGGCCCGCGCCGCACCGAGGCGGATGTCGTACCCGAACGTCGGGTGCGCGGTGTGCCGCACCGGCCGGGGCTCGATCGAGAGCCCATCCCGGACGAAGGCACGCACCCCCGGCTCGCATCCCCGGGCACGCGCCAGGCGCCGGATGCCGGCGATGAGCTCGCTCCGGGCGTCGGTCACCAGCCAGGCATCGAGCCGGCCCGGGGGCTCGGCGCCCGGACCGCCGTCGATCACCACCCGCATCCGCCCGGCGCGGACCAGCACGCCTGCCGGAGCGAAACGGGGCGACCGCATCGCGCCCACCCCGAGCAGCGTGCAGCGCAGCGGTGCCACCTGGTGGAGCCCGGCGTCAGCGCGGCGGGGTGAAGACGTCCCGGGCGGCGGCGAGGAAGTCGGTGTCGGTGACGATGCCCATCAGGTGGCCGTCGGTGCCGAGCACCGGGAGCGAGCCGAACCTGTGCTCGAGCAACAGCTCGATCGCCTCGTGGACCGGGGTGTCCGGGGTGACGGTCACTGGATCCCGGGTCATGGTCTCGCCCACCCGGACCAGCTTCTTCCCCCGGGCCAGCGCCAGGAGCACGTCCCCGGCGGAGAGGATGCCGACCAGGTTCTGCTTCGGATCCACCACCGGGATGTGGCGGATCGCCCCGAGCTTCATCTGCGCATCGGCGGCGCCGATGCTGTCGCTGTCGCGGATGACGATCAGCGCGGTGGACATGAGGTCTCCGACCTTCACGACGCGGGACATCAAGCACCTCCTGCTACGGACCACTCTACTCTCCAAGCCAGAAAGACGTGGGGCGGCCCGATCGCCCGACGCGCGGGCTCCGCTGGCTGCAGGGGGCACGCCGCAAGACCTGCGCGGGTCTAGCCTGGGCCGATGCTCGCTCCGCTCCTGACCCTGTCCGCGATCACCCTGGCGGCCAGCCCCGACCCCCTCGCCGGCATCCGCGGCGAGTCCCGGGCCCTGGTGCTCATCCAGCAGACCCTCCAGTGGTACACCGCGACGGTCGGCGAGACGAGCATCCAGGCCGAGACCTACCTCGGGCACGACCGGCTCTTCTCCAAGGCGTCGATCGCCCGGGTCCGGAAGGCGGCGCAGTCGCCCGGCCTCACCGCCGACGAGCGCCGGGCGCGCGAGTTCCTCCAGGCCTACCTCGCCGGCGAGTTCCTCTCCCAGTCGACCGCCACCTTCGATGACCGCGCCCAGAACGCCGAGCTCCAGGCCACCGTCCGCCTCCCCTGGATGAAGGACCCGGTGCCCTACAAGCAGCTGGACCTCCTGGTGGCAGACGAGAAGGACGCCAGCCGCCGGGCGGAGATCGACAGGGCACGCGCCGGGATCTGGAAGACGGTGCTCAACCCCATCCTCGCGGAGAAGGAGGCCACCGCCCAGCGGCTGGCGCGCGAGCTGGGCTACGGCTCGTACGTCGAGCTGTCCGAGGAGAGCCGGCGGGTCCAGCTCCGGCCGTTCATGGTGGAGGGGAAGCGCTTCCTCGACGCCACCGACGGGCTCTTCCGCCAGCTGCTGGAGGAGGTGACCCAGCGCGAGCTCGGCATCCCCGCCGCGCAGCTCCGACGGAGCGACTTCAGCCGTCTCTTCAAGGGGCCACGGCTGGAGCGCTTCTTCCCCGCAGACATCGGGGTGCCGTCGTTCACCGCGTTCCTCGCCGGGATGGGGCTCGACTTCAAGACCGTGGCCGGCACCGAGGTCCGGGTCGACGACTCGCTGAATCCGTTGAAGGAGCCGCGCGCCGCCTGCTGGGGCATCCGCGTGCCCGAGGACGTCCGGATCAACGTGAAGCCCCTCCCCGGTGTGGACAGCCTCGGAGTCCTCTTCCACGAGGGCGGCCACGCGGTGATGTTCGCCAACACCACCACCAAGGTCTGGGAGTTCCAGCAGCTCGGACCGCTGGTCTTCACCGAGGGTCTCGGCGAGGTGTTCCGGTACTCCTGGGCGGACCCGGCATGGCTCCGGCGGTACCGGAGCTTCGTCCAGGCGCACGACGCCCAGGTCAGACGGAGCGACCCGCTGATGAGCGACCAGGACATCCGCGACCTGTCGCGGCTCCAGCTGCTCTACCAGCTCTACTACCTGCGCCGGTACGCGTACGCCAAGCTGGTCTACGAGTCGGTGCTGCACGGCGGCTCGCCCGCGCTCTGGAAGGGGCTCTACGACCGGCCCACCGCCGACCCGATGGCGGTGTACCGGGACGTCTTCTCCACTGCCTACGCGGTCCCGATGGACGAGAGCGACGCGCTGCGCTTTCGCACCGACGTCGATGACACCTTCTACTCGGTCGACTACGCGCGGGCGTTCGCGCTCGCCCACCTCATCCACGAGGGGATGCGGAGCAAGTTCGGGCCGGACTGGTACGGGAATCCGGAGGCCGGGCGGCTGATCAAGACCCTGGTCGCCGAGGGCAACAAGCCACAGCCCGAGGAGGTGGCGAAGGTCTTCGGCATCCCCTTCGATCTCCGGCCCGCCGAGGCCCGCATCCGCCGGCTGGCGGCCGAGACGTCGGGGCACTGAGCTCTGGTGGGCGCTGCGGCGCTCGCACCCGCCCGCGGGGTCGGCGAGACTTCCCGGGGGGGGGGGTGGGTGTCATCGGTTCGTCACCTGGACGGAGGACACCTGCTGAAACTCGTCGCACCGACCCGGAGCCTCCGCATGACCCGCCTCGCCGCTGGCCTGCTCTCGATCCTCTGCCTCGCCGGTCTTGCCCGGGCGGGGGCCATCTACCCGATCGATCGCGCGGCCGTGCTCGCCGGCAGCCGCTTCGATCTCAAGGTCGAGTTCGATCAGGTCGTCCCGAAGGAGCAGATCCGGGTGACGGTGGGTGGCCGCCCCGCCGAGGCGGTCTTCGGGCGTCAGGGGCTGTGGCTGGAGCGCGAGGACGGCAAGTCGGTGACCTCCTGGGTGCTCCAGGGCGCCTCGATCACCCGGGCCGGTCCGGTCGAGGTGGTGGCAACGGGCGGCGGGCAGAGGCTCGCGGTCCGCTGGGAGGTCTATGCAACGGGTCCGCGGAAGGCGAAGAACGTCATCCTCTTCATCGGCGACGGACTCTCGCCGGCGAACCGGACCGCGGCCCGGCTTCTCTCCCGCGGGATGAGCCAGGGCAAGTTCAGGGGCGTCCTCTCCTTCGACGAGTTCCCTCACACCGGGCTTCTGGGCACGAGCGGCATGGACTCGATCATCACCGACTCGGCCAACTCGATGAGCGCCTACACCACCGGCCACAAGAGCGCGCTGAACGCCATGGGTGTCTACGCCTCGCGCGCCGAGAACGACTTCGAGCACCCCCGGGTGGAGACGCTGGTCGAGCTGGTGAAGCGGCGGACGCGCATGGGGGTGGGGGTGGTAAGCGACGCCGAGCTGGAGGACGCCACGCCGGCGGCGATGGTAGCTCACACCCGCCGCCGTGCTCGGAAGGCGGAGATTGCCCCGATGTTCCTCGACGCGGGGGTGGACGTGCTCCTCGGGGGAGGAGGGGCATACTTCCTCCCCGCGGGGACGCCGGGGAGCAAGCGCCAGGACGGGCTGGATCCGCTGGCCCGCCACCGCGAGGCCGGCTACCCGATCGTCACCACCGCGCGGGAGCTGAGCTCCGTGGCCTCCGGACCCGACACCCGGAAGCTGCTCGGGCTCTTCCACCCCGAGAACATGGACGGCGTGCTGGACCGGCGCTTCCTCAAGAGGGGAACGGTCGGGGCGTTCCCGGACCAGCCCGACCTGACCGAGATGACCCGGGCGGCGATCGACGTGCTCTCGCGCAACCCGGAGGGCTTCGTGCTGATGGTGGAGGCGGGCCTGATCGACAAGTTCAGTCACAAGCTCGACTGGGAGCGCGCGACCTGGGACACCATCATGCTCTCCAACGCGGTGAAGGTCGCCCGCGACTTCGCCGCCCGGCGGAACGACACGCTGATCCTGGTCACCGCCGACCATACCCACGGGCTGTCCATCGTCGGCTCGGTGGACGATTCGCTCCCCGGGCCTCCCCGGGAGCGCGTCCGCACCTACGCCGAGGCAGGCTTCCCCGACTACCCGGCCCCCGACGCCGACGGTTACCCCGCCCGCCCGGACGTGAGCCGCCGGCTGGCGGTGTTCTTCTCCGACACGCCGGACGTCTACGAGAGCCGCGAGCCTTCCCTGGAGGGTCCGCGCGAGCCGACGGTGCCGGCCCCGGACCGGAAGGGCTTCGTCCCCAACCCCGCCGAGAAGACGTCCCAGGCGGTCCTCGCCGAGGGCAACCTTCCCCGGAGCGCCGAGGGCGGAGTGCACACCATGGACGACGTGGTGCTCGACGCGCTCGGGCCGGGCTCGGAGCGGGTCCACGGATTCATGGACAACACCGAGGTCTTCCGGGTGATGGTCGAAGCGCTGGGGCTCGGCCGCCCTGGCCCGTCCACCACCGCCCGGGCGCCGGCCGGGGCGGCGGGGGCGACACACTGAGGCGCCCGCCGGCGTGACTTTCGAGCGCCGGGCGCGGGGCTGGCATATAGCTCCCGGCTTGGACGCCCACCCGCCTCACGACCACCACCAGCACCTCTCCCACGTCCCCGCGGCCCGGGTGGCGCTCGCCGCGGGCATCACCGTGCTCGCCGGGGCCATCGAGCTGCTGGCGTCGCGTGCCAGCGGGAGCCTGTTCCTCCTCGCGGACGCGGTCCACCTCCTGGCCCACCTGGGCATCTTCCTGGTCCTCTTGATTCCTCCCGGCCGGCTGCACGGGGCGAGCGAGGACCTGGGCGCGGTGAGCGTGCTCCTGATCGTGGTGGCCATCGCTGGCTGGGTGGTGTGGATCAGCGTGCAGCACTTGATCGCCCCGCCGGAGGAGGTGCCCAACCCGGCGGCGATGCTGGTGTCGCTGCTCGGGCTCGCCGCCAACACCTGCTCGGCGCTGCTGTTCCGGAATCCCGCGGCGACGCACTTCTCGTTCCGTGCGGCCCTGGCACACGAGCTGTCCGACGGCGGGATGACCCTCGCCGGACTGGTCGGTGCCGGCTGCATCTCGCTGTTTGGCTGGCGCTGGGTGGACCCGGCGCTCAGCCTGGTCATCGGCATCTGGCTGGGAGTCTGGTCGATCCGGCTCCTGGTCCGGCGGGTGCGGCGGGGTCCGGAGGTCTTCTTCGAGCACTGACCTGGGTGACGGTCGACCCTCCCGGCCCCTACCGATTCGTTGTGGGGGTCACGCAACGAAACGGGTGTCCGGTGTCCCCTCCCAGCACGGTCGGAAGGTCGTACGATGGAGTTCACCATGCCAGTCGGCAAGCCGTCTCTCCTCCCCGAGCTGACCCGGTTGATCTCCAAGGCCCGCCGGGTCCTGTACGCCGCGGCCTCGGGAGAGCTGGGCAGCCGCGATGAGTCGATGGCCGCGTGGGTCGTGGCGGCGCGCTTGCTCGAGCGTCGCGCGACGAGCCAGAAGGACCTCTCGGAGCTCACCGGCCAGCACCCTGCCGGGATCTCCAGGCTGCTCGACGACATGGACCGCCGGGGCCTCACCGCCCGTGCGCTCGACCCGCTCGACCAGCGCCGGCGGCTCGTCACCCTCACCCCTGCCGGGCGTCGCTGGCACCGGCAGCTGGAGCCCCTGGTGCTCAGGGCGAGCGAGAACGTGCTGGGCGTCCTGGACGTCACGGAGCAGCACCACCTCCGGGGCCTCCTCCGGCGAATCGGCGAGCCGCGGCTGGTCCCGGCGCGGGGCGAGTCCGGCTCTGGCCCGCGGCGCCGTCCGGCTCAGCGGCGGTCCGAATCGCCCGGCCGGTGACGGGCGACGAACCAGGCGAGATAGCTTCCGAGCAGGATCGCGACCGACAGCCCGGTCACGCCCAGCGCCTGCCAGTCGCCTCGCGAGGGCCCCTCCGGGCGGGTGAGGCCGAAGAGGGCCACCCCGAGGCACACCGCCACGGCGGAGGTGATGACCACGCGATGAACGGTGGAGAGCCGGACCACCGCCCTACTGAGGTCCCTTGGTGTGGGGTGCCGAGCGTGCCAGCTGGGCCTTGAAGGCCAGGGCCTGCTCCGTGCCCCGCATCCGGATGAGCGAGCGCACGTAGTAGGCGAGCGCCCAGACGTCCCGACTCTTGTCCGGCAGGACCTGCGGGTCCCACGCCGGCATCGCCGCGCCCGTCACCCCTGCCACCAGGATCCGGTAGAGGTCGGTCAGCTCGGTGCCCGGCTGGATCGACCGCACCGGATTGAGGAGGAAGTCCGGCGGCAGCAGCTGCACGCTCTTCCCGTCCGGCGCGGTGTAGTCGCTGGGCTTCATCTCGGGCAGGAACATGTCGGGGCGAAAGTCGGTCTTCGGCTGGCCGCTGAGCTGCCGTGAGGCGGCGTCGATCTCCGCAGGAGTCGCGTACGCCGGATGGCAGTTCAGGCACTGCGCGAAGCCGTGGTAGACGAGCTTCCCCCGGGCGACGGCCTCGGCCTCCTTGCCCGGACCCCACGGGTCCGGATCCGGGACCACCGGTTCCCCGACTGCGTCGTCGTCCTTCCAGGCATCGGAGAGCGTCTTGATGTACTGGAGGATCGCGTTCAGCTCCCGGTCCGGCACCTCCCACCCCACCATCGCCGTGCCGTGCAGGTTGCTCCGGACGATGCGCACCAGGTCCTCGTCCCGCGGGAGCTTCTGGTCGAGCACCCCGGCGAACTTGAACTCCCCTTGCGTGAAGTTGCGCGGCGGCGGCCGGAGCCCCGGGGCCGATGGGCCGTCTCCCTTCCCCTGGTCGCCGTGGCAGGCCCGGCAGTACTGGAGATAGGCGGTTCGGCCGAGGTTCAGCGTCTCGGCGGGGACCGTCTTCCCCGCGAGCTTCACCGGCGCCTTGAAGGGTCGGGTGTCCTTGGAGCAGCCGGCGACGGCCAGCCCGAGCAGGCACGCGGTCAGACGTCGCATCGATCAGCCCCCGCCGGTGCCGGCGAAGACCGCCGGGAAGAGGATCAGCCAGACCACGCCCACGAAGTGCCAGTACTGGGTCCAGAGGCGGAGCCGGAGATGGCGAGCCGGCTGAAGCCTGCCGCCGAGAGCCGCGAGGAGCACCGCGGAGAGCCCGGCGAGCCCCACCGCCGCGTGCAGCGCGTGGAAGCCGCACAACCCGAAGACCGCGCCGCCGAATGCGCCGCCATCCCAGCGAACCCCCAGGGTGACCATCCGGCGGAAGAGCAGGCACTGGCTGCCGAGGAACGCGACGCCGAGGAGGAGAGCCCCCCCGGCGGCGCCTCGCAGTCGCCCGAGCCTCCCCCCGCGGACGGCCCGGAGCGCGACCTCCAGCGCCGCGCTCGAGCCGAGGAGGAGAGCGGTGTTCACCACGGCCCACCGGATCGGAAGAGGCCCCACCTCCTCCGGCGGCCACATCGGGCTCCGCCAGCGCACCACCCCCAGGGCGAAGAAGAGGGCGGCGAACATCATCGCCCAGCTCCCGAGGAAGAGGAGCATCCCCACCCGCGCGGTCGCCTCGTCGCGCGCGTGGGGCGGCCGGTAGAGGAGGACGCCGGAGGTCATCGGTCGCTCACCCGTGCGCCGGCGACGCCGCAGGAACGTCGCGCTCGTCCGGGAGCACCTCCGCCTGGCCGATCCAGTCGCGTCCCAGTCGCTTGCGGACCTCGGGGCTGGAGAGCTCGTGCGGCCCCCGGCGGACGATGGGGAGGTGATCGAAGTTGTGTATCGGCGGCGGCGAGGGGATGGACCACTCCAGCGTTCCCACCTTCCACGGGTTGGCCTCGGCCTTCGGGCCGCGAACCAGGGAGTTGAAGAAGTTCCAGATGAACAGGAGCTGCCCGGCGAAGAGGGCGAAGGCCGCGTAACTGGTGTAGCGGTTCAGGGCCCGGAGCGGCTGGAGGTACTGGTAGACGAACGGGTCGTACAGCCGCCGGTGCTGCCCGGAGTAGCCGACGAGGAGCTGGCCCCCGAACACCAGGGTGATGCCCACCACGGTGATCCAGAAGTGCGCCTTCCCCAAGGGCTCACTCATCGACCGGCCGAACATCTTGGGGAACCAGAAGTACAGCGCGGCGAAGCTGGCCACGAACGAGGCCGCGGCCATGGTGAAGTGGAAGTGGCCCACCACGAACATGGTGTCGTGGAGATAGAGGTCCGGGGCCACTGCTCCCAGGTACAGGCCGGTCAGCCCGCCGAGCCCGAAGACGAACACCATCCCCAGCGCGAAGAGCATCGGGGTGGTGAGCCGGATCGACCCCTTCCAGATGGTGCGCAGCCAGTTCAGGAAGAGCAGCTCGGCGGGGATGCTGATGATCAGCGTCAGGATCATGAACCCTTGCCCGAGCAATGGGTTGATCCCGGTCGTGAACATGTGGTGCCCGTAGACCACCGCGCTGAGCGTGGTGACCGCCACCATCGCCAGCACCGAGCCCCGATACCAGTTCGCCGGCTTGCGGCTGAAGAAGGCCAGCAGGTCGCCGACGATTCCCCAGGCGGGAAGGATGAGGATGTAGACCTCGGGGTGGCCGAAGATCCAGAAGAGGTGCTGGAAGAGGATGGGATCCCCTCCTCCCTGTGTCGCCAGCCCTGCCAGGTAGAACTGGGTGCCGAGCAGCCGGTCGAAGAGGAGCAGGAGGGCCGCAGAACCCAGCACCGGGATGAAGAGCACGTTGAGCACCGCGGTGAGGACGAGCCCCCAGACGGTGAGCGGCATGCGGAGGTAGGTCATCCCGGGCGCCCGCAGCCGGATGACGGTGGTGATGTAGTTGATGCCCCCCATGATCGAGGACACGCCGGTGACGAAGACCGCCGCCACCATCAGCGTCTGGCCGCTCCCCGGCGTTCCGACGTTGGTGGACAGCGGCGGATAGGTCGTCCACCCTGCGCCGGCGGCGCCGAGGTCCCCGAGGAACGAGCCCACCACCAGACAGAGCGAAAGCGCGAAGACCCAGAAGGACAGCGCGTTCAGCCAGGGGAAGGCCATGTCCCGGGCGCCGATCAGGAGGGGGATGCAGAAGTTCCCGAAGGCGCCGATCAGGATCGGGGTGATGGCGAAGAAGATCATGATCAGCCCATGCATGGTGAAGACCTGCATGTACTGCGCGGGGCCGATCACCCCTCCCGAGTCGCCGAGGAAGACCCTCCCCAGGATCGGTACCGGCCGCCCCGGGAACGCCCACTGCCAGCGGATGAGCATGGCCAGCGTGCCACCCACCAGGAGGAAGATCAGCCCGGCCCAGAGGTACTGCTTGGCGATGACCTTGTGGTCCAGCGACCAGATGTACTTGCGAAAGAAGGTCTCCGGCGGGTGGTGGATGGGCTGGAGCGCCTCGGCCATCTCCAGCGCCTCGCGATCCAGGTGCTCCTCGGCGATCATCTGACCCTCGTGTGTTCTGCCCAGTCCCAGCCCCACTGGGCGCCGATGTCCTGGGGGTCGTAAGCCTGGCGGGAGTTGGCGGAGGCCGCGGCGAGCCACTGCTGGAAGCGGGCCGGCTCGACCACGTGCACCATCCCCTGCATCTTGTAGTGGTTGGCGCCGCAGTGCTGCGCGCAGCCGATCTCGTAGTCCCCGACCTTTGCCGGAGTGAACCACATCCGGTTGATGGTGCCGGGCACCGCGTCCACCTTCATCCGCATGTTGGGCACGTTGAAGCTGTGCAGCACGTCGGTCGAGCCGACCTGGAACAGGGCCGGCGCATCCAGCGGGAGCACCACCTCGTTCAGGGTGACCACGTCGTCGGCGGTGTTGAACTTCCCGTCCGGTCCCGCATAGCGGATGGACCAGGCCCACTGGTGGGCGTTGACCTCCACCCGGATCGCGTTCCTTTGCTGCTCCGCCCACTCGAAGTTCCAGTAGATTCGGTTGACCGCGATCAGGGTGCGGACCAGCAGGTCTCCGTCGACCACCACGAAGATCAGCAAGGCGACGAGGACGGTCCAGATCCAGGAGCTGCGGCGCGCGCCATGGTCGAACACCGCCTCGTGCTCGGGGCCATAGCGGAGGATGGACCAGACCATCCACACCACCATGATCAGGAAGATCAGCCCCACGAAGAGGGAGGTGACGATGATCATCTCGTCGATCCGCCAACCCTCTTTCGAGGCGTCCACCGGGAGCCCCACGCCGAGCGGGCCAGCCAGCAGGAGTGGCAGGTTCACGGTCGCCCTCCTCCGGACACCTTTCGGATGCCGAGGATGACGGCGCCGGCCACCAGGAATGGGGTCCCGAGCAATGCGGGCAGGAGCACCGCCACCCCGGGCGAGGCGGCGCTGCGCGCGCAGGCGGGACAGGCGAGCAGCAGCAGATGCAGCGTAGTCACGTGAAGTGCCTCCAGGCCGACTCGGCGACCAGCACCAGGGCATAGAGCGCGGCGATCAGCCCCGGACCGGCGGCCATCCGGCGCAGGGCAATCGTCTCCCGCGAGAGGTGCATGGTGTAGAGCGCGAAGTAGGCCGCCTGCGCGAGCGCCAGGGCGAGGAGCAGGACCACCGTCCAGCGGGCGTGGCCGGGCACGAGAGCCACCGCCACCTCGAGCATGGTGAGCGCCACCATGACCCCGAGCATCACCAGGTACTCGCGGGTCCTGCGCTGGACCGTGGCGGTGGCGCTCATCCCGGAACCCCCGTCGGGATCAGGTAGACCAGGACGAAGACCAGGTTCCACACCAGGTCGACGAAGTGCCAGAAGAGCGCGGTCAGCTCCACCTCGCTGGCCCGGGGTATGCCCCGCGCGGTCCGGGCGAGCACCACCAGCAGGTAGATCACCCCCGCGGTGACGTGCAGGCCGTGGAAGCCGGTGATGGCGTAGAAGGTGCTGGCATACTCCGAGCGCCCGAACACCAGGCCCTCGTGCATCAGGCCGGGGTGGAGGATCCCGATCCACTCGGCGTATTGACCGATGAGGAACAGCACCCCGCCCAGGGCGGTGATGGCCAGCCAGCGCACGGTCCGGCGGCGATCGCCGTCCTGCGCGGCGTCATGGGCGACGATCACGCTGATGCTGGAGGCGATCAGCACCAGGGTGAGGAGGCAGGTGAAGGGGATGTTCAGCGCCGGCTCGCCGGGGTGCCTCCACACCGCGCTCCCGGCCCGGAGGATGCCGTAGGCCAGGAGCAGCCCGGCGAAGGAGAGGAAATCCGACAGCAGGAAGATCCACATCGCCAGCTTGGCGGGAGTGGCCTTCCCGAATTGGGCGTCGCGCGGCCAGCTGGCGGTGACCTGCGGGTGGACGTGCTCGGCGGCGGTGGTCATCGTGTGCGCGCCGCCTCAGTCCGGCTGCCGGAGAGTGTGGAGGAAATGCACCAGGTCCCAGGCCTCCTGCGGCTTCAAGCTGTCGGCGAAGGAAGGCATCGGCGTCCCGCTCACCCCGGTCATGAAGGTCCGGTAGAGGTCGGTGTCGGTGTTGCCGCACTTCCGGGCGTCGCTGCTGGTGAAGTCGAAGGGCACGATGTGGTGGCCCCAGTCGTCCATCAGGGTCGGCACCGAGAGCCCGTCGCCCTTCCCCTTGTTGCCGTGGCACTTGGCGCACTGGTTGTTCGCCCACACCACCGCGCCACGCTTGCGCGAGGCGTCGTCGTCGGGGGGCGCAGGGGGGATGGCGATGGGCTGCCCCGGCGCCTCCTCCTTCCACTTGGGGGAGAAGGTCTTGAGGTACTCGGCCAGCGCGCGCAGGTCCCAGTCGCCCAGCACGGCCCAGGGCGGCATGTAGGTGTGGTAGAAGCCGACGCGCAGCGTGCGCATCAGGTCGTCGTCGGTCGGGAGCGTGCCGCTGGGCGTCGACCGGCACTTGAAGATTCCCGAGGTGAAGTCCCGGGGCATCGGGTCCAGCCACTGCGCGGCGTAGCCCTGGCCATCACCCTGCGGGCCGTGGCAGCTGATGCAGAAGCGCTCGTACAGAGGCTTGCCACGTGCGGCGAGGCCCTGGTCGATGGGAACCGGCGGGCGGTCGGAGTCGGTGGCCTGGTCGGCGGCGGAGAGAACCGCTGCCGCGAGGCCGAGGGTGGCGAGGAGGAGGGGTCGGAGCGGGGCCATGCGCGTTCCTCCGGTCAGAAGGCGAAGTCGATGCCGGCGAGCACCGTGGTGCCCTTGGGATTGGTGCCGGAGACGGTGTTGGTCACCTGGCTCCCCTCCAGCACCAGGGTCACCGCCGCTCGGTTGGAGAACTCGATCGTGTACCGGACCCCGAGGGTGAACGCGGTCAGGTCGCCCTCGCTGGGATCGATTGATTCCGATCCGGTCTGGGTGGTGCTGATGTGCTCCCAGCGGCCGAAGAGCGCCCAGTTGAAGGTGGGGACCCAGTTGACCTCGACGAACCCGCCCAGCCACTGAGCCGAGCGCGTCCCGTCGGTGATCAGCGCCTGGTCCTCGTTGCCGAACATGATCACCCCGGTGATGTCCAGGGGGTTCACGTTGCTGAAGAAGAGCAGATGGAGGTCAGCCCCGTACTTCTGATACGGCTGGTTGGAGTAGGCCGTCCCGCTGACCGGGGTCGGAGTCCCGCTCGCCGGATCGGTGGTGGTGAGCGCCTGGACGGGATGCCAGCCAGCCGATCCGAAGACGCCCCCCTTCACCTCGGGAAGAATCCCGTTGTTGAGGAGCACCTTGCCCGAGACCCGGGCCCAGACCACCGGGGAGCTGACCCAGTTCTTGGAGAAGATCGCGTCGTTCTCCGTCATGACCGACACCGAATAGCGGAGCGCGTCGAGCTCCGAGTGGCCGTAGATCTCCATCCCCGCCTGGTTGTTGCCCGGCTCGAAGGTCGCGGCGCTCCCCTGCGGGTGGAAATGGTAGACGTTGTAGCCCTGGGTCAGGGTCAGGATGCGGTGCTCGTCGACGGGGAGATCCGGCGCGTGCTTCCCTACCCGGACGTTGAGGAATGGCGTGCCGAAGAGGCGGTGGAAGCCGACGAAGGCCGACTCGAGGTCGCCGTCGGACGGTGCCGTTCCGAAGCCCGCGCTCCCCAGGCCCGGGGTGTAGACCACCAGCCAGCTGAACTGTTCCCCCAGCGCTCCGGCGGTGAGGATGTCCAGGCCGGAAAACCCAAAGCTCCCGTTCTTGGTGGTGGTGGTCCCCGGCGGCTGGTCCACCGGGACCCCCTCCTGCTCCGCGTACTGGTACCCCACGGTGGTGCGCATGGCGATCGGCCAGTACGCCCCGGGTTGCTCGGTGGGGTTGTCCTTGCCCCGGTTCATCCGGTAGCCATTGTCCCGGAAGAGCTGGCCGAAATCGTTGAGCTTGGGCCAGGCCTCGTGGCACGCGCTGCAGGCCACGTTGTACTTCCGGGCGAAGGCCGGGATGGCCTGCGCCGGACCGGGCAGCAGCACCGCCAGTGCGGCAGCGGCGACGACGAGGACGCGCAGCTTCATGCCACCCTCCTCCCGCGGGCCGCCGGATCCGCAGGCGGCTTCCATTGCGCGAGCAACTAAAAGGGCACTTCCCGGGAAATGCCAAACAACTGTTTCTCACGCCACGGCGCGTCGTGCGCAGACGATCCGATGGACGGAGCGTGGAATTTCACGTCGTTGCTCGCTCAAGCAACGGCTCGACGACGGGCGAGCACGGTCAGCGCCCGTTCACCACCTGGGTGATGGCGGGGAGGAGCTCTCGGCCTGGCGCCTCCGCCAGCAGCGGGAGTCCACGGACGCGCCCCTGCGGATCGATCAGCACCCCTCGCTCGCCGCGACGGAGCTCCTCTTGTTCCGGCCGCCGCCCGAGGAGCGAGACCAGGGTCGCCGCGCGTTCGGGGTCGTCGACCACCACCGACGGCCCGAGCCGGGCGACGGACGCGGTTCCTTCGCCGAGGGGCACCCACTCCAGGTCGAAGCCCTGGCGGACGGACCGGAGGTGGCGAGAGAGCGAGTGGACCGACTCGGCGCTCGCCGCCACGCATCCGGGGCACGCCGGATCGGCGAAGACCACCAGCCGCCCCTTTCCGGTGGGCGGAACCTGATCGAGCACCGGCAGCGGCGTGGGTGGGCGCCGGAGCAGGCCGGAGATGAGCGGCCCCCCCACCAGGATGGCCATCGCCGTCCACCAGAAGGCCGGGCGCGCCACCCAGCGCTCGAGAGGCCCGGCCGTGGCTGAGCTCACTTCTTGATCTTCGCGTCGAACGTCACCTTCCCACCGGCGGGGACGGTGACCGAGCCCAGTTTGGTCCCGGCAACCTCGTGAAAGGTTCCGATCTGGTAAGTCCCGGCAGGCACGTCCTTCAGCTCGTACTTCCCGTCGGCATCGGTGACCACCGCATACGGGTTGTCGGCGACGAAGAGCGAGCCGCGCATGAAGTTGTGCACGTCGCACTTGAGCGCCTCGCCGCCCGCCTTCTTCATCTTCTTCTCCACCACCATCCCCTGCTTGGGTTCGGCGATGTTCAGGACCGTCCGGCCCTCCTGATACGAGTGGATGTTGTGGAGGATGGGGTCGCTGTTCTTCACTTGGAGATCGGCGTTCTGCCCGATGATCTGCGCGTGCGGCTCGTAACGGCAGCCCTTCTGGTCCAGCACCGGCTTGGCCGGGAGGTCCATCTTCTTTCCGCTCTTGATGTCCACCAGGTACACCACCACGTCCTTGACGCCGCCGCTCGAGGAGACCTGCCACTCGTCCAGATCGCGTGACGTGCCGCACGTCCCCGGGTCCTGGGTGATGGTGACCTTCTCCGGCTTGGGTGGACTGCCGTCGTAGGTGATGCGTCCGCTGATCGTGCCCCCGTTGGTGACCGCAGCCTCGGTGTACTGCGCGCGGGCAAGGGGGGCGATGGTGAGGACGGCGACCAGGACTGCCTTTCGCATGGGCGGCTCCAGTTCCGGTGGATGGAGGACGTGGACCAGAGAAACGTTCCGGCCGCAAGCAGGTCCATGTCAACGACGCCTTCCTTGAATCTGCAATGAATTGCGCAACGGGCGGCCGGGGATCCCGGCGAGGTCGTGACTCCGTGCGGCATTTCCTTATCCGGGGCGCGCGGTGGCAACCGCCCCGCGGCTCGACGTTGCCCACGCAAGCGGTGCGTGCGAAGGCTGCCGGCGCCAGGGTTGGGGGTACTGTGCTCGGGGAGGGAGTCGAACCCTCACAGCCCTGTTGAGGCTCGCGGATTTTAAGTCCGCTGCGTCTGCCAGTTCCGCCACCCGAGCGCGTCGTTCCATGGGGGACACTACCCGGCCGCAGGGCTATGGTCGCCGGCCGAGGGGAGCCCGCCGACCGAGGTGCCCATGTCGCTCTGCTTCCAGCTGCGCCGCGCAGTGCTGCTGTTCCTGCCGCTCCTCCTCCTCGCGGTGGGCTGCGCCTCGGCCGGCAAGCCGAAGCTCCAGACCGCCACCAGCGGCCCCGAGCAGCGCTTCACCATGACCGGCTCGGGGTTCCAGACCACCGCGCTCATCACCAGGGACGGCGCCCAGGGTCCCCAGATCGACGTCGGCCGCTACGACGAGGGCAAGACCATCCGTGGCAAGGCGTCCGGACAGGTCACCGACCTCACCGTGTCCGGGACCCGCGCCCAGGGCATCTGGGGACAGGGTCCGCTGACCCTCGACGTGGCCGAGGAGGGCGACCAGCTGAAGATCAACGGGCTGGTCGCGGGCCGGCCCTCCAACTGGACGGTCTCCGCCGAGCGCATCGAGGGCCACATCGGCTTCTGTGCCTACGATCTGGGGCGGTCGGGCGACTCCTATGCGGGCTCGCGCTCGTGCGCGGGGGGCATCAGCTCGGTGAACGTTCAGTTCCCCTCGACCATCCTCGAGTGGCAGCCGATCAACGTGGCGATCCTGATGGCGCTGCTGATGTCCACGCCCTGAGCGCGGGCGAGGCGCCGGCACCTCGCCGGATGGCTCAGAGCAAGGCCGTCACGGTCCCGGGCTTCATGGGTCACCCCCGCACCGCTCGACCTATCCGAAGTGGTAGCCGATCCGGAAGTTGATCACCGGCAGCGGCACCGTCGCGCCGAAGTTGATCAGGTCTCGGGCGTCCTGCTCCACCTTGGCCGAGGTGCCGGGCGGGAGCACCAGCGTGTCCTTGTGGCTCAGGACGAGCTGGACGCCCAGGTCGACGCCCATCGCGAAGCCGCTGCTCCAGACCCACTGCCAGCCGAGCCGCGGGGTGATCACCCAGCTCTCGACCCGGGCGAGCGCCGTCGCCCCGATGGGGGTGCCCGACTGGAGCTCGGTCACGTCGCCATCGATGACCTGCTGTCCGAATCCCACCCCGAGGAAGAAGACGCCGCGCATGGGGTAGATGCGGAGCGCCACCTCCCAGGCCTGGAACTGGTTGAGGTTGGCGTCGGTGGTGTCGCTCTTGGCCCCCGCCCACCTGAGGATCGTGTCCGCGGCGAACTTGGGGAAGGTGCTGAAGCCGCCGCTCACCCCGATGTAGGGATGCACCCGCGCGTACCCCTCGATGTTGATCAGCCGGGGGATGCTGATGATGCCCAGGTTGGCCCCCACCCGGAATCTGCCCGGGTCGTCGGGCCCACCGTCCTCGGCGCGCGCCGGCGCCCCGAGCAACAGCACCCCAGCGAGCAACAGGCCTCTCCTCATGCACCCTCCCCGCGCGTTTGGTCCCTCGCCCGGGATGTCATCTGGTCGGGCGGGGGGCACGCAAGGGAGTCGCACCGGGGCCCCACCTGACCGGAGCCAGTGTTAAGACGATTCCCTCCATGCTGGAAACCGTCACCAAGGGCTTCCGGGCGGCCAAGAACCGGCTCGCCGGGAAGCAGGAGATCACCCCCGAGCTGGTCGACGAGTCGCTGCGCGACATCCGCGTCTCGCTCCTCGAGGCCGACGTGGCGTTCGACGTGGTCAAGTCGTTCGTCGCCCGGGTCCGCGAGAAGGCCGTCGGCGCCACCGTCCAGACCACCATCACCGACAAGCAGGGCCGGAAGCACAAGGTCTCCCCCGGCGATCACTTCATCAAGGTCTGCCACGACGAGCTCGAGGCCCTGATGGGCCCGGTCGACACCTCGCTGAGGTTCAAGCCCAAGGGCGGGGTCACCACGATGATGATGGTCGGCCTCCAGGGCTCGGGAAAGACCACCACCGCCGGGAAGCTGGCGAGCTACCTCCAGAGGAAGGGCAGGAAGCCGCTGCTGGTCGCCGCGGACATCTACCGCCCGGCCGCCGTGGACCAGCTCCAGGTCCTCGGGCAGCGGCTGGGCGTTCCGGTCTTCTTCCAGCCGGACACCCTCCCCCCGGACCTGGCGGTGAAGGGCGTGGAGGCGGCGCGGGCGCAGAGGTGCGACGTGGTGCTGGTGGACACTGCCGGCCGCCTTGCCATCGACGAGCAGCTGATGAACGAGCTGAACCTCATCAAGGCCGCCGTCCAGCCCGACGACATCTTGTTGGTGGTTGACGCGATGATCGGCCAGGACGCGGTGCGGACCGCGGCCGAGTTCGACCGGCGCTTGTCGCTCGACGGGTTCATCCTCACCAAGCTCGACGGTGACGCCCGCGGCGGCGCCGCCCTGTCGATCAAGGAGGTCACCGGCAAGCCGATCAAGTTCCTGGGCCTGGGCGAGTCGCTGGACAAGCTGGAGGAGTTCCGGCCCGACGGGCTCGCCAGCCGCATCCTCGGCTTCGGCGACATCGTCGGCCTGATGCAGGACTTCGAGCAGGTGGTCGACGAGAAGAAGGCCGAGGAGGACGCCAAGAAGCTCCTCTCCGGCAACTTCTCGATGAAGGACTTCGTCGAGCAGATCCGCACGGTGCGGAAGATGGGCCCGCTGAAGGACCTGCT
>Ga0335070_10001612_pt1 | contig 26092 bp, 31 predicted proteins | sample Lox_Sample_13_FD_206722 | JGI IMG/M metagenome (GOLD analysis project Ga0335070, IMG submission 206722) | Soil microbial communities from Loxahatchee National Wildlife Refuge, Florida, United States - Lox_Sample_1.3 | ecosystem: Environmental > Terrestrial > Soil > Wetlands | place: USA...
CACGGCGATCTACTACTTCGCCAACAGCCACCGCGTGAACAACCTCACCTACGGCGCGTTCGGCAGCCACCTGTTCCTCTGGGGGCTGTGGGACGTGGTCATCGCCGTCCTCTCGATCTGGGGCGGGTACTCGCTCCTCGGCGGGAACGTGTTCGGCCGCGTCGTCGGCTATGTGTGGGGCGGCCTCGTCCTGATCCAGAGCTTCCTCATCCTCGGCTCGGCGCCGTGGTTCGGGATCGCCTCGCTCGCGCTCGCCGTCTTCGTCATGTACGGGATCTCGGTCACGAGCGACTGGAAGGGCACTTCCGCGGGCACCGCCTGACGAGCACCTTCCGACTGTGGATCGGCGCGATATCGAGCTGCGGGTCGACATCGCGCCGATTCAATTCACTCGAGGCAGATGCGATGATGCCGCGATCGGGATCGGATGAGCTCGCTCGCGCAGGTACTCGCGCACGTCGACGGCGACGTCCTCGCCTCGCTCCAGGACGTGCCGGTGCCGATGTACGTCCTCGACCGCAGGGGGAGGATCGTCTGGCTCAACGACGCCGCCGAGGAGCTCGTCCCCGGGGCGACCGGGAAGCGCTTCACCGACGTGCTGGCGCCGGACTACATCCACTCGGCGCGCCGCATCTTCGCGCGTCGCATCCTCGGCCAGGGGCCGTTCACGGACCACACGACCGTGATCAACCTCCCCGACGGGCGGCGCATCGAGGTCGACATCAGCTCCGTCCCGCTGCGCAAGGGCCACCAGATCGTCGGCGTCTTCGGCGTCGTCCGCGCTCTCCGGCCGGTGGTGGAGGCGACGGCCGAGGAGGGCGTGCCGGCGCTGACGCCGCGCCAGCACGAGGTGCTGCGCCTCCTCGGAGCGGGGATGACGACGGCGCAGATGGCCGAGGCGATGGGTCTCTCGCCGGAGACGGTCCGCAACCACGTGAAGGCCACGCTCGGAGAGCTGAACGCGAAGTCGCGGCTCGAGGCGGTGCTGACCGCGTACCGGCTCGGCCTGCTCCCGGCTCCGGGCCGGCACGCAGGCGATTGACCCACCCGGGTCATCGACGCCGGCGCCCGCCTCGCCGAGAATCGGGCTCAGACGCCGGGACCGAACTCGTTCTCCCCCAGGTTCGTCCGCCAGGGTCGCGGCCGGGGGCTCCGACGACCGACGGCTCAGGAGCCCCTCCGCCGCCTCGCCCGTCGTCAGCTAGAGGCCTTCCTCCGCGTCGAGACGCCCGGTCTTCACCGCCGCGGCGAAGGCCTCGTAGTCGCGCTCGTTCTGGTCGGCGTACGCGGAGGCGAAGTCGGCGATCGCCTCGTCGAAGGCGCCGCCCTTGCCGAGATACGAGGCGATCGCGATCCGGTCGCCCCAGCGCCCGTGCGCCCGCGCGAGCGTCGCGCCGCACAGGCGTCCGTACAGCGTCGTCCCCGGCACGAGCATCGACTCGACCTCGACGTTGCCCTTCCAGTCGTGGAACTGGCGCACGTAGTAGTCGCGCAGCTCGCCGTCGATGCCGACGACCCGTACCCAGCCGAGGAAGATGTCGCTTGCAGCCTGCATCAGCCGCTGGCCGACGACGACGCGACGGCCGTGATTGCGGAACTCGCTCCTGCCGACGAACCGCTCGAGCACGGACGCCTGCGCCTCCTTCGACTGGAGGAACAGCGGATCGTCGTCGTCGCGGCCGACGAGGAGATGGATCCACGCCTGCAGGCCGACGCTGCCGACGCCGACGACCTTGTGCGCCGTGTCGACGTACTCGAACTCCTCGAGCGGATGGTGCTGGTACGCGAGCGAGCGCCGGTACGTGCGCATGAGCACGCGCATGTACCCGACGAGCTTGTCGCGCTCGGTCCCGGCCGGCGCGACGTCGTCGAGCGGGACGATCAGCGGCGGGTCGGCGACGATGCGGAGCTCGCCGTCGACCTCGCCGACGCGCTTCGCGAACACGTGCGCGTGATCGCGCGTCCGCGCCTTCGCGAGGCCCCGCTCCGCCACCTTCTCCTCGCGCTTGCTCAGCCGCTTCTCGCTGACCTCCTGCTGCATGAGTGCCGTCACCTCGTCGGCGTCCATGTGGTCGTACCAGGCGTCGAGCGTCTTCATCTCGGCGGTCGAGCGGATCGTCTGCCGGTACTCGCGGACGCACGCGACGACGATCTCCCGGCGGTCGGAGTCGGAGAAGCCGCGGTCGCGGCCGAGCGCCTCGAGGCTCGCGGCGAGGCGCTTCACATCCCACTCCCACGGGCCGGGGAGCGTCTCGTCGAAGTCGTTGATGTCGAAGACGAGCCTCCGCTCGGGCGTGCCGAACACGCCGAAGTTCGCGAGATGGGCGTCGCCGCAGAGCTGGACGTTGATCCCGGAGTGCGGTGTCGAGGAGAGATCGCTCGCCATGATCAGCGCGGCGCCGCGGTAGAACGCGAACGGGGAGGCGAGCATCCGGCCGTGCCGGATCGGCACGAGCGCGTGTACCCGGTGCTCGGCCTGATCTTCGAGGAGCGTGACCGGGTCGGGCCGGTTCGCCGCCGGCGCCCACACCCCGTGGCTCTGCCGCGGCACCGCCTCGCGCGCCGCCCGCCCGCGCGCGTCCCGCTCGTCGGCCGTGAGATGCGCGTTCCGTCGCGCCCGGGTCGGTGGCCTGGTCGTCGCCATCCTCGTGGTGAGAGTATGACGGGAGCGGGGAGGCTCACCTCCCCGGGCGGCGGGCAAGGACGGACGACGGTGCCACGGACGTGAACTGGGTCTACTCGGAGCTGGCGCTCACCTCGCTCGCGGCGATGCTCTCGCCGACGACCCTCTCGTTCTCGGTGCTCGCGCTCGTGCTGGGCCAACGGCCGCTCCGCACCGGCGTGCTGTTCTACCTCGGCGCCTTCACGGCGACGATCGCGATCGGGATCCTCGCCGCGTTCGTCCTCGGCGACAAGGCGGCGTCGCACACGTCGACGCCGAAGACGTGGGTGGCGATCGTCGACGTCGTCGCGGCGGTGATCATCCTCGCGTGGGTCGCCCGCTGGATCGGCAAGCCGCTCGACCCGAAGAGGGAGCAGAGCATGGTCGACCAGATGAGCACGGTCGCCTCGTCGCCGGCGATCGCGATCGTCGGCGCCGGCGCCGCGCTCGCGAACCCGGGCGGGTTCATCCCGCTCGCGTTGAAGGAGATCTCGGAGACGAACCCGACGACGACGCAGTACTGCGTCCTCTGGCTCTGCTTCACGCTCATCTCGCTGCTGCCGCTCGGCGTCTTCCTGATCATGCTCGTCGTCGCGCGCGAGTGGACGGAGCGGCTCCTCGGCCGCGTGCGCGACTTCCTGCTGAAGCACGCGATGCAGGTCGCCGGCGTGATCATGATCCTCCTCGCCGCCACGTTGCTGCGGAACGGGATCGCCGGCCTGACGAGCTAGTCCTCCGGCTCGGTGTCCTTCCAGGAGCGGAGGCGCGCGCCGGGTCGGATCCGGGAGACGAGCAGCGCGAGGACGGTGACGAGGTAGAGCTGCCCCATCAGCATCTCGAGCACCGCGAACATCCGCGCGGCGCTCGTTCGCATCGTGTAGTCCCCGTAGCCGACGGTCGTGAGCGTTACGTAGCTGAAGTAGACGCGGATCCCGCGCGTGCCGTCGGTGCCCTGGGCGAACAGGTCGCCGGAGCCGAGGGAGGCGATCGCGCTGTAGATGAAGACGAACATGAATCCGATCAGGAGGTAGATGCAAACGGCGCCGGTGACGGTCTGGAGGTTGACCTCCCCCTGGTCGATCACGCCGACGACGATCGCGGCGCCGATCGCGAGCGTCAGCACCCCCGAGAGCAGCGCGACGACGCCGGTGAGGGTTGACCCGCCCCAGACGATCAACGCGATCGAGACTGCGATCGCGAAGGCGCTGAACCCGAAGCTGACGGCCGAGTCCGTTCCGGCGAAGCCGGATGTCCACAGCGCGACGGCGAGCGTCACCGCCTCGATAATCACGAGCACGGCGGCCGACCAGTCGGTGTCGGGCCCGACGCCCGCGAAGATGACCGTGCCGATCACGAGCAGGAGCACGATGCCGTAGCTGTGCGTCGCTCGGAGGCGCTGGACCCGGCTGCGAAACAGACGTCGCCTGGCCATCAGGCGCCAGTCTCGCACGGGTGGTGATGGCACGGCGGCTCGAAGCGTGCCAACCTTCTTCCAGGGACCCATGTGACCCGGGAGGCTGTTGCCGATCGGGCAGGCGGCCGGACGAGGAGGACGAGATGACCGAGATCGCCGATACGGAGGCTGCGGAGAAGACGAAAAAGCCCGCCCCGCCGCCGGAGGTGCTCCACTTCACCGCGGAGGAGCGCGCCGCCCGCGGCAAGGCGGCCCGCGCCGATTGCCCGCGGGCGAGCCACGCGGGCTTCGAGCTCTCGGCCGGGCGCGACCCCGTGCAGATCCTCGTCGACCAGGCGGAGACGCGCGTTCCCGAGCTCGTGCCGATCCGCTACGGCCGGATGCTCGTCTCGCCGTTCACGTTCTACCGCGGCGCGGCGGCGATCATGGCGCACGACCTCGCCGCGACGCCGCGTGCCGGTCTCCAGGCGCAGCTCTGCGGCGACGCGCACCTCGCCAACCTCGGCGGCTATGCCTCGCCGGAGCGGCGGCTCGTCTTCGACCTCAACGATTTCGACGAGACGCTGCCCGGCCCGTTCGAGTGGGACGTGAAGCGGCTCGCCGCGAGCTTCGAGATCGCCGGCCGCGACCGGGAGTTCACAAAGGCGGAGCGCGACGAGGCCGTGCTCGCCGTCGTGCGGAACTACCGCGAGTGGATGCGCCGGCTCGCCGTCATGCCGAACCTCGACGTCTGGTACGCGCATCTGGACGCCGACACCGTCGAGGCCGGCATTCGCGCGAGGCAGGCGGGGCAGCAGGCCGACCGTGTTCGGCAGGCGGCCGTGAAGGCGCAGACGAAGGACAGCCTGAAGGCGTTCTCGAAGCTCACGACCGATGTCGACGGCGAGCCGAGGATCGTCTCCGACCCGCCGCTGATCGTCCCGATCGATCAGCTCTACGACTCGGCGGAGGCGGATGCAGTCGAGACGGCGCTGCGGAGGGTCTACCGCGACTACCGGCGCACCCTGCAGCCGGACCGCCGCCACCTGCTCGAGCAGTACCGGTGGGTGGACATCGCCCGCAAGGTCGTCGGCGTCGGCAGCGTCGGCACGCGCTGCTGGATCGTGCTGCTGCTCGGCCGCGACGGCGGCGACCCGCTGTTCCTCCAGGCGAAAGAGGCGCAGGCGTCGGTGCTCGAGCCCGTGCTCGGCAAGAGCGAGTACGGGAACCACGGCCAGCGCGTCGTCTTCGGGCAGCGGCTGATGCAGGCGGTCAGCGACATCTTCCTCGGCTGGACGCACGTCGACGCGGGGCTCGACGGCCGGGAGCGCGACTTCTACTTCCGCCAGCTCTGGGACTGGAAGACGTCGGTCGACCTCGACGTGATCGTCCCGATCGGGCTCGTGCTCTACGCGGAGGTCTGCGGCTTCATCCTCGCGCGCGCACACGCGCGGTCGGGCGACCGGATCGCCATCGGCGAGTACCTCGGCAAGGGCGACGCCTTCGACAAGGCGCTCCTCGAGTTCGCGCGCGCGTACGCCGACCAGAACGAGAAGGACTACAACGAGCTCGTGCAGGCGAGAAAGGACGGGCGGATCACGGTGGAGGAAGGACGGTAGGGACAGAGTCGCCTCCGCTCGACGACCTCGCGGGCGAGCTCGTCGACCGACTCGCGGTGCTCGTGCGCCGGGACCTCGAGCTCGCGGCGGCGAGGCGCGGGCCGCAGGTGCGAGCAGCGTCGCGCGATCTCGCCGCGGCGGTCGTCTCCGCCGCCGGGCTCTTCCTCGCGCTCGCGGTGACGACGTTCGCGATCGAGCAGGCGCTCACGCTCGTCGTCCGACCGTGGCTCGCGGCGGCGATCGTCGCCGGTGCCTGGGTCTGCGTCGCCGGACTGCTGCTCGGATTCGACCTGCCCTGGCGGCTGAAGCGGCGGCTGGACGACCTCGACCGCACGGAGACGCTCGAGGCAGCGCTCGCCGCCCGCGCCGACGCCGAGGCAGCCGCGAGTGAGGCGGCCGCCCGCTTCACGCGCTCGCTCGCCGACGAGGTGGTGAAGCACGAGCGCAACCAGATCGCCCACGGCGCGCAGCAGCTCCGCGAGACGGTGGAACGCGACACCGAGGTCGCCCTGCGCGACCTGCTCGACGCGCTGCTCGCGCCCGGACGCGCGGGGATCGGCCTGCTCGAGTCGCTCGCCGACCGGCGGCCGGGCAGGCGATGAAGCGCCTCTACCTCCTCCGTCACGCGAAGTCGAGCTGGGACGAGCCGGGGGTCGCCGACATCGACCGCCCGCTCGCGCCGCGCGGCCGGAAGGCCGCCAAGCGGATCGCCGCGTATCTCCGCCGGACCGGCGCCGCGCCGGCGGTCGTGCTCTGCTCGTCCGCCCTCCGCACGCGCCAGACGCTCGACGCGATCCGGCCTGCGCTCGGCGGCGACCCGGAGGTGCTCGTCGAGGACGAGCTGTATGCGGCCGACGCGGGCACCCTGCTCACGCGCATCCGCGCGGTGCCGCCCGCGGCCGGCTCCGTTCTCCTGATCGGGCACAACCCGGGGCTGGGCGACCTCGCGCTCTCGCTCGCGGGCGGGGGCGACGCCGAGCTGCTCGGCCGGCTGCGCGAGGGCTTCCCGACGGGCGCGCTCGCGACGTTCGCGATCGCCGCCGACGCGTGGGACGACCTCGCCGCCGGCGGCGCCGAGCTGACGGCGTACGTCGTCCCGCGTGACTTGTCGTAGTCGCTGCTTCGCCCGCTTCGCGCGAGCCAGGCGCGCTGCGCGCGCGTGGCTTCGCGCTGTGCTTTCCGCTCGCAGTGTGCGGGAGAGACCTGACTCGTGGCGAGCGGCTGCGGAGCCGCGCCCGCACATGTCGGGCGCGGCGGCGGAATGCGCTAGTTGCCGTTCTTGTGGCCGTTCGACCCGCCCGGGCCGAGGCCGGGCTGCTCGGAGGCGGCGATCCGTCCCAGCTCCGCGAGGTTCTCCGGCGAGAGCCACTCGTCGGAGAGGATGTCGCCGTCGGCGCGGGCGATCGCCGCGCGGAGCGGGATCGCCCAGCGGTGCTCGACGAGCGCGACCGCCACGGCGGTGCCGAGCGGGATGTCCTCGGCGAGCCTCGCCGCCTCGGCCTCGTCGAAGAGGTGGCCGGTCGAGACGCGCTGGAGGCCGGCGAGCACGTCGGCGGCGTACGCGTCGCCGCTCGAGTCGGCGCCCATCAGCGAGCCGATCGTGGCGCCGAACTCGAGCATCTCCTTCATCCCGAGGTCGGTCGCGGTGAGCACCGCGAGCGCGCCCGACCGGTCCTTGCGGATGACCAGGAGGTCGATCAGCCGGATGACGTCGCTCTCCTTCAGCCGCTCGAGCTCGGGGAAGATCTCGCCCTTGAACCGGTAGCCGTCGAACTCGACGACGATCATCTGCACCGGGCCCATCTCCGCCATCGCCTCTCCCTTCATGCCGCGTTCAGCGGATTCTCGCCGATCGCGGCATCGACGAGGCCGAGCTCGACCGCGCGGGCGATCGCATCGCTGCGGTTCGAGACCCCGAACTTGCGGTACACGGAGATCGCCTGCGTCTTCACCGTGTTGCGGGAGACGAACAGGCGCTCGCCGATCTCCCGGAAGGACAGGTGCGTCGCGAGCAGCGGCAGCAGCCGGAGCTCCGCCGCGGTGAGGCTCGACGCCCAGCGGCCGTCCGGCTCCTCGAGCGCGCAGACCTGCGCGCGCAGGAGCGCCGTCTCGTCCACGAGCGTCCCGAGGGCGGGGCGGAGCCGCAGGATCGCCTCGACCTCGAGCAGCAGCGACCGTGCGGCCGCCGCGTCCGCGAGCGCGAGTTGTGCACGCCCGAGCTCGACTCCGGCCTGAACGGACAGCCACGGCACGGCGTGCGTGAGCAGCGGGCGGAGCTTGCCCGCGTGCGCGACGTCGGCGCGCGCGCGCTCCCGGTCGCCGCGGTGCAGTGCGGCCCGCGCCGAAGCGGCGAGAGCGACCGCACGGATCGCCGACGCTCCCAGCCGGCCCGCGCCGGCGACCGCGTCGGCTTCCCGCACGAGCGCGTCCGCGTCCGCGTGCGCGCCGTGCGCGGCGGCGACGAGCGAGCGCGCGCTCAGCGCGGCGACCTCCGTGTCGGCGGCGCCGACGGCGGCGGCGGCCTCGGCCGCGCGCGCGAGCGCGGCGTCCGCGCGCGCATCCTCTCCCGCGAGCCGGTGCGCCGCGCCGAGCGCGAGCAGCGCCGTCGGCTGCCAGGGGCTGCCGGGCTCGAGCCCGTCGCACGCGGCGATCGCGTCGGCGAGCATCTGCTCGGTGCCGTCCCGGCAGCGGAGCGCCCGCAGCAGCCGCCGCCGCGGATCGTCCGCCACGGTGCCGCGCTCGGCGGCATCCGCCCAGCGGTGCGCGTCGGCCGGCCGGCCGCGGAGCGCGTGGATCCACGCGCCGGCGACACAGAGATCCGGATGGCGGTCGAGCGTCGCCAGCCCGCCGAGCAGCCGGAGCCACCGCTCGACCGCGACGACGCGGCCTTCCTGGAAGGCCGGCAGCGCCGGCCGCGACACGAGCCGCGCGACCGTCTCGAGATCGCCGGCTGCGGCCGCGTGGTCCGCCGCCGCCTCCGGGGCGCCGCTCGCCTCGTACCACGCGGCTGCCCGCCTGTTGAGCGTGGCGACGAGCTCCGGCTCGCGCCGCTCGAGCTCCGCGCGGAGGAACTCCCGGACGACGCGGCGGTAGCGGTACGCCCTCCGGCTGCGGTCGATCGGCACGACGAACAGGCTCGCCCGCTCGAGCGCCTCGAGCCGGCGCGCGGAGTCCCGTCGCTCGAGGACCGCGTCGCAGCCCGCCGGGGTCATCCGCTCGAGCACGGAGATCCGGGTGACGAAGGCGCGAGCCGACGGCGTCAGGCGGTCGAGCAGCTCGGCCCGGAGATAGTCGGCGACGTAGCGGTCGTCGCCGGCGAACGTCCACGGGTCGCCGCCGGAGCGAAGCGAGAGCGCCGCCAGCTGGAGCCCGGCCGCCCAGCCCTCGGTGCGACGCTCCAGCTCCGCCGCCTCGGGCCCCGGCAGCAGGACGCCGGCGTGGCGCAGGAGCGACTGCGCCTCGCGGCGGGTCAGGGCGAGGTCGTCGGGACCGAGCTCGAGCAGGCGTCCCTCGACGCGCAGTCGCGCAAGCGGGAGCGGCGGCTCGCTGCGGGCCGAGAGCGCGAGCGTCGATCCCGCCGGAAGGCCGTCCGCGAGCGTCGCGGCGGCATCCGCGGCGAGCGACTCGGCGCCGTCGACGATGACGAGCGCGGGCCTGCGCCGGGGAAAAGCGGCGCCGTCGATCTCGCCGGGCGCGAGCCAGATGCTCGGGCGTCCGTCGCGCTCCGCCCACTGGTGCAGCAGCGTCGTCTTGCCGTACCCGGCCGGCGCGACGATCGTCACCACCGGCGTGTCCGCCGCCGCGCAGAGGCGGTCGACGAGGGCGGTGCGGGCGACGACGCCGCGGCGCGGCCGCGGATATGCGGACGCAGGCCCCGGTTCGGGCGCGGTCGCGCCGCTCACGGGGATGCCGGCGGGCTCGAGCATGGGCTCCCTCAACCCTTCCGGCGGCCCGGGGCTCGGCCAAGGGCGCGTGCCCGTGGCGGGGGCCGGTGTCCGCATCCCGCGGCCGCGTGGTCTCTATTCATTCCTCGCGGTCACGGACTCCGTGAACGCGCGCGCCTCGCGGAGGAGCGCCTCGGCGTCGACGTCGGAGGCGCGGATGATCGTGTGACTCTCCGACGACACGGTCGACTCGACGATCTCCGCGACGGGCTCGTCGTAGACGAGGATCAGCCCCGCGCCGGCGGCCTCGAGCATCTCCGCGAGCTGCTCCAGCTCCTCGCGCGGGATGTCCGCGTGCACGTGCCGCACGATCGCGCCGAGCGTCGCGCCTCCGCCCGTCCCGAGCGCGAGCGCCGCTCCCACGCCGATCGGCGGGAAGAGCGCGGCCGCGACGCCGGTCGCGAGCCCGGCCCGGGCCTGCGTCTGGTCGACGACGAGCACCTGGCCGTCGGCGTCGCGCTCGACGACCACCGCGTCGAACCCGTGCGTCGACCCCGATCCCGGGTAGAGCGCCTCCACCGCCGCGAGGTCCGCGGTCGCGGCGGCGGCGGTGTCGTACGGCGCGACGAGAACGAAGAGCGCGTCCCGGCCTGCCATGGCTCCTTCCGTCTGGAGGCTCGATCCGATCGGACCACCGGAGCCGGAGGGCCGACAGGGCGCAGGCACCAGCGGGAGAGGGAGACTCCTACGACGGCTCGGCGGGTGAGACGACGAGCGTCAGCCCGTCGACGGCGTCGATCGTGACCGTGTCCTTCGGGTCGGCGCCCGCCTCGCAGCGCGCCTCCCAGAGCTCGCCGTGCACGCGGACGGTTCCGACCGGACGGCACGGGTCGACCACCTGCGCGGTCCGACCGATCATCGCCTCCGCGCCGGTCGCCGGCTTCAGCCGGCGGTTCAGGTGATGCGACCACCGGCGGAGGATCGCCACCTCGACGATCTCGAGCAGGCAGCCGGCGATGATCACGAGCGCGCCGTACGGCTCCTCGATCGGGACGAAGACGACGAGCAGGATGCAGAGGAGGAGGATCACGCCGCTGCCCCGATGCGCGCTACGCCGAGGCGATCGCCTTCTTCTTCAGCTCGTCGTACTCGGCGTCGCTGATCGCCCCCTGCGCCCGCAGGTCGCTCAGCCGGGAGATCTCCGCGGCGGCCGACCGCCCGTCGCTCGACGCGGCCGGCGCCGACCCGCCGCCGATCGCCCACGCGTCCTCCTCGAGCGTCGGCCGCGCGACGGTGTACGCGATCGCGCCGATCACCGGCAGGAAGATCAGGAACACGGCCCAGGCCGCCTTCGCCCACCCCGAGTGGTCGGTGCGCCGGAAGTCGTCGATCAGCAGCATCACGACCCAGGCGACGACCAGCACCCACGCGAAGAACACGATCATCGTCCAGATCACGTCCCAGAACGTGTACGCGCCTACCAGCACGATTGCTCCTTTCCGATGCTCTCCGGCGACACGATAACCCCGTGACCGCAGCGGGAACGGGTGAGCCAACCTCCTCCACACGGCCGTCGGGGGGCGCGATATCCTCCCGGAGCGGGGTGGCCGGCGCGCGGGGCGTCGCGGTCGGAGTCTCGCAGCCAATCTCGACAGGGAGGCGACGGCGTGACGCCACGGGCGCCTGTCCCGGAAGACTCCTCGATCGTGCTCGACGAACCAGCCGCCCTCGACGAACCCGCCGCGGTCGACGCCGTGCCGTGGACGCTGTCCGCGCGCGAGCTGCGGGCCGACCGCGAGGTCGAGAGGCAGCTGCGCCCGGTGCGCCTGGCGGCAGGTCGCCCGACGGCGACGGAGCTGACGATCGCCGTCGCCGCAGTCGCCGCGGCCGCCGTCTCAGCGGCCGTCGTGCTCCGCGGCGGCATCGCCGCGAGCCCGGCCGGGCTCGCGTTCGTCCTCGCCCTGTACGTCCTCGTCTGCGTCGTCGCCGGGCTCGCCTGGCGCCGCGCGCGGCCGTGGAGCCCGTACGGACTCGCCCTCGTCGCCTACGGGCTCGTCGCCTCGCTCTACTCGCTCGGGGCGACGACGCAGCCGCTCGTGCACAGCCTCGGCGTGCTGCTCGAGATCCCGGGCTCGTTCTTCGTCTTGTGGCTCGTCCTCTCGTTCCCGTCCGCCCGCCTCGACGGGGCCGGTCGCGCCGCCCTCGGGCTCGCGGGCGCGGTGCTCCTCGTCGGGTGCCTGCCGGCGATCTTCCTCCTGGACTCGCTCAGCCCGACGCAGCCGCTCGCGCGCTGCGGCGCCGCGTGCCCGTCGAACCCGCTCCAGGTCGTGGACAACGCGTCGCTCGCGCGGACCTTCGGCCACGTCGACGCCGTCGGCCACGCGGTCGTCTACGGGCTGATCCTGACGCTGCTCGCCGTCCGCTTCGCCCGCGCGAGCCGTCCGCGGCGGCGCCTGCTCGGGCCGGTGTACCTCTTCTCGGCGCTGCTGTTCGTCGCGACGGGCGTCTACCAGGTCGCGGTGAACCTGCTCGGGGCGTCGCCCGACGCAACCGGGCCGGCCGGCTTCGGGCTCACGGCGGCGACGATCCTCTTCCCGTTCGGGTTCATCGCGGCGATCGTCTTCGCCTACGCGTACGTCGGCGCCGCCCTCGCCTCGATGGTCCGGGAGATCGGCGTCAGCTCGTCCGTCACCGGGGTCGAGCACGTCGTGCGGCAGGTGCTCGACGACCCGAAGGCGCAGCTCGCGTTCTGGCTGCCGCGCTCGCGGCGGTACGTCGACCGGCACGGACGAGGTGTCGTGCTCGACGAGGAGGCCACGTCGACCTGGCGCAGCGTCGAGCGCAGCGACGGGGAGCCGATGCTCGCGATCGTCCACGACCCCGCCCTCGACGAGGACCCGGAGCTGATGGAGGCCGTCGGTGCCGAGACGATGCTCGCGCTCGAGAACCGGCGCCTCCAGCAGGACCTGCTCGACTCGATCGCGGCGCTCCGCGCCTCGCGCAAGCGGCTCGTCGCGGTCGCCGCCGCGGAGCGGCGGAAGATCGAGCGCGACCTCCACGACAGCGCGCAGCAGATGCTGATCGCGATCCGGATCCAGCTCGAGCTGGTGCGCGGCGAGGTCGGGCCGGCGAGCAGGCTCGAGCGGCAGCTGAACCGGATCGGCACCGACCTCGATCGCGCCCTCGACGAGCTCCGCTCGGTCGCGCACGGGATCTACCCGCCGCTGCTCGCCGAGGAAGGCCTCGCCGCCGCGCTCACCGAGGCCGCCCGCCGCACCCCCATCCCCGTCGTGCTCGAGCTGGAGGAGGTCGGCCGGCTGCCGGAGGAGATCGAGACGGCCGTCTACTACTGCTGTCTCGAGGCGCTGCAGAACGCGGCGAAGCACGGCGGCCCGGACGTCGCGGTGACGATGCGCCTCTGGTGGGAGCCGCACCTGCTGCGCTTCTCCGTCTCCGACGACGGTGTCGGCTTCGTCCCCGGCGAGAACCGGGAGCCGACCGGGCTCACGAACATGCTCGACCGGCTGGGCGCGATCGGCGGGCGCATCTCGATCCGCTCGGCGCCGCGCCGCGGCACCGACGTCGACGGCGCCGTGACGGTGAGCCCGTGAACGGCGCCGGGCCGGCGGGCGAGGCGTCGCCGCGCTACCGCATCGTCGTCGCGGAGGACGCGTACCTCGTCCGCGAGGGCATCCGGCAGGTGCTCGCGCAGGAGGACGAGGTCGAGGTGGTCGAGTTCTGCTCCGACCTGTCGTCGCTCCTGCAGGCGGTCGACCGCCACGACCCCGACGTCGTCGTCACGGACATCCGCATGCCGCCGAGCAACACCGACGAAGGGATCCGCGCCGCGGCGGCGCTGCGCGAGAGCCGGCCCGAGATGGGCGTCGTCGTCATCTCGCAGTACGTGAGCCCTCACTACGCGATCAAGCTGTTCGAGGACGGGTCGGCGCGCCGCGCGTACCTCCTGAAGGAGCACGTCGGCCATCGCAACCACCTGATGGGGGCGATCCGCGAGGTCGCGTCGGGCGGGTCGGTCGTCGACCCGGCGGTGGTCGAGGTGCTCGTCGAGTCGAGGACGCGCGCGAGGAACTCCCCGCTCGCGCACCTGACTCCGCGCGAGCGCGAGGTGCTCGCCGGCGTCGCCGAGGGCAAGTCGAACGCCGCCATCGCCAAGTCCCTGTTCCTCACGAAGCGGGCGGTCGAGAAGAACATCAACTCGATCTTCGCGAAGCTCGACCTCGCCGACGACACGGACGTGAGCCGGCGCGTCGTCGCGAGCCTGATGTTCCTCGCCGAGACCGGCGCGCCGTACCAGAGCGTCACGTCCCAGCGCTGACGATTGTCGTGCGGGCACGGTGGCGCGCCCGGGAACGGTCTGCGACGATCGCTCCTTGCGGCAGGGGGAAGCGGAGGATCGGGGTGCCCCACGGCGCCGTGTGCGCGTGCTCGTCGTCGACGACAACGTGCCGTGCCGCCGCGCGGCGGCCGCCGTCGTCCGCCGCGCGGACGGATTCGAGCTGACCGGGACGGCGCGGTCGGGGGCCGAGGCGGTCCGGCTGGCCGAGGCGCTCGAGCCTGATCTCGTCCTGCTCGACGTCCGCATGCGCGAGATGACCGGGTTCGAGGCGGCGCAGCGGATCCTCGAGGCTCGCCCCGACACGGTCGTCGTGCTCGTCTCGGCCTGGCCGCAGGAGACGACGAGCGACGCAGCGGCCCGCTGCGGCGCGGCGGCGTCCCTGCCGAAGCACGACCTGAAGCCGCGCGTGCTCGGCGAGCTCTGGGCCCGTCACGGCCACGCGCTCACCGTGTAGCGCGCCTGCGTACCGGCACCCGAAGCAGCGTCGCGCGGACGCCCTGGGCGCGGGAGGCCGGCGCTGCGACGCTCAGGGCCGTCAGCAACGAAACGTGGAGGAGGAGCAGTGTCGACCTATTCGGCGACGGACGAGCGGGGCGTGGGCTGGCTCGTCTTCGCGGCGACGATCCTCGGGATCGCCGGCATCTTCAACGTGATCGACGGAATCGTGGCGCTGTCGAAGTCCTCGTTCTACGTCGCGGGCGCGCGCTACATCTTCAGCGACCTGCGCACCTGGGGCTGGATCGTCCTGATCATCGGCATCGCCGAGATCCTCGCCGCGTTCGCGATCCTCGCGCGGGCGCAGTGGGCGCGCTGGTTCGGGATGGTCATCGCCGGGCTCGCGGCGATCGCCCAGTTCGGGTTCATCCAGGCGTATCCGTTCTGGTCGATCACGATCATCGCGGTATGCATCTTCGCGATCTACGGGCTCGCCGTGTACGGCGGGCGAGAGCCTGCGAGCTGAACGGGCCCGTGCGCGAACTGGGTCACAGCCCGCCGGTGAACGTCCCGCCGCGGGGGCGTCCCCCGCGGGCTCTCGGTGGGCTCGTGACCCGGGCAGCCGTCGCGGTGCTCGCGGCCGCGTTCCTCGCCGGATGGGGGGCCGGCACCGCGGCCGCGGACACCGTGACGGACACGACGGCGACGGAGACGACCGCCCCGGCGCAGTCGACCGTGACCGTCACCGAACAGCAGACGACGACCGTCCAGCAGACGGTGCAGACGACGGTGACGCAGCCCGCGTCGGCGCAGGCGACGGCGACCACCGCCGCGACGACGAGCAGCTCGAGCAGCGGCGGCCTGCCGACGTGGGCGATCGTGCTGATCGTCGTCGGCGGACTCGCCCTCGTCGCCGCGGTCGCGTACCTCCTCGGCCGCCGGAGGAAGGACGCCGACAGCGCGCTCGACGGCCGGCGCCGGATCCTCGACGCCGCCGTCTCCAGCGCGGTCGCCTCCGGCTGGACGGTCGAGAGCACGAGCCAGCTCGGAGCGGTGATCCGGCGCAACGGCGACCGCGCCGTGCTCACCGTCGACGAGCACGGCCAGATCATCCGCCGCCCGCTGGAGGGCGACGAGCCAACCCCCTAGACTAGGCTCGCAGCACCGATCCGGAGGTGAGTTCGATGGCGCACGCGTTCGTTGTCGGCGGTTTCTTCAACCAGGGGTTCCTGCACGCGCTGATCATGCTCGCGCTCGCGTTCCTCTGGGGCTTCGCGCTCTACGATCTCGTCACCCGGCCGCTGCCGCGGGTGAAGAAGGTCGCCTGGCTACTGATCATCATCCTCATTCCGGTGATCGGCGTCGTCCTCTATCTCCTCACACGTCCCGAGCCGGCGTACCCGCAGGGCGACGAGCGCGCCGGGATGACGCAGCAGGGCGAGCAGGACCGCCGGATCACGGAGATCCAGCACACCGGCATCTAGAGCGATGCCCGACACCTTCGTCGCGGTCGCCTTCGACACCACGGCGGAGGCCGAGCAGGCGCTGAAGGCGGTGGACGGCCTCGACCGCGTCGGGATCCGCGACGCGGCGATCGTCGTGCGCACCGCCGCGGGGCGGATCGAGCTGCACCAGGCGCGGGAGCTCTCCGCCGGCGAGGGCGCCGTCGCGGCCGGGTCGATCGGGCTGGTCGCCGGGCTCCTGCTCGGCATCCCCGTCGGCGGCGCGCTGCTCGGGCTCGTCGCCGGCGGCGGCTGGGGCCTGCGCGACACCGGCATCCCGGACGACCGCCTCCGGGCGATGGGGGAGAAGCTCGAGCCCGGTCACGCGGTGCTCTGCGTGCTCGTCGGCGACGGCGTCCCGCGCGTCCGCGAGGCGCTCGCCCCCTACGGCGAGGTGGTCGACGTGGAGCTCGAGGCGGCCGAGCCGTAACGGCGGCGGAAGAGGAGGTACGCGACCCCGCCCGCCGGGAGCGGCAGCCAGAACGAGACGAGCCGGTACGCGAGCGTCGAGACGAGCGCCTGCTGTCCGCTGACCCCGGCGAGCGCGAGCATGCCGGTCAGGCCCGCCTCGACGAAGCCGAGCCCGCCCGGCGTGAACGGGACGAGCGCGAGCAGCGCGCCGGCGACGTACGCGAGCAGGACGAGCGACGGATCGGGCCGCGCGCCGACGGCGGCGAGGCAGCAGACGAGCGCGAGGTAGTCGAAGCCGACCTTGCCGACCGCTCCCGCGAGCGCGAGGTGCCAGCGTGCCCCGAACGCGTCGCGGATCCGGTCGCGCTGGGCGAGCAGCCGCTCCGGTAGCCGCTCCGCGGCGTCCCGCTTCGGCGTGTGCCGCAGGATCCGGGCGGTGGCGCGGCCGACCAGTTCGAGCGGGCGGTCCCACGCGAACGTGAGCGCGGCGACGACGGCGACGACGACGAACCCGGCGATGCCGACGAGCGCCGCCTGGAGGAGGCGGTGGGGCGCGGCGAGCCCGCCGAGCAGCGCCGGGACCACGAGCACCGGCAGCGCGAACACGACCGTCGTCGTCGCGAGCGTCGTCGCCGTCAGCCCCGCTGCGACGTCGCCGCCGGGGATGCCGGCCTGCACGAGCATCCGGTAGCCGAACGCGCCGGCCGTCGCCGCGCCGCCGGGGATGACGCTCCCGGCCGCTCCACTCGCGAGCTGCGCGGTGCCGACCGCGAACCAGCTCGACGCGTGGAGCGCGATCCGCTGCACCTGCCACAGCGCCACGTAGCTCATCGCCTCGAACACGACCGCGAGCGCGAGCCACGCCGGCTCGACGGTCTTCAGCTCCGGCCACGACGTGAAGACGTCGATCAGCTTCGGCGCGAGCAGGTAGAGCGAGAGTCCGCCGATCAGCAGCAGCACGATCCGCCAGACGATCCTCCAGGGGCTACGCGGCCGCTCGGTCGTCGGAGTCGCCGTCTCGGCCATCGCGTGTCGAGTGTAGGACTTCGGGGCGGGCCGGAGAACGTGGCCGGGTGGACACCGGTTCGGACGCGGCCGGCGCCGGATCGGGTTTGCGGCCCGGTGACGTCGCCTCGCTCGAGGGCTACTTCCGCCCGGGCACGACCGTGCGCGACCTCGGGCGGTCCTCCTGGCTGCTCGTCGGCGCCGCGGTTCTCCTGGCGGCGGTCCTCTGGACGCTCGGGAAGATGTCCGGGATCGTCGAACCGGTGCTCGTCGGCTTCCTCGTCGCGTGCGTCGCGTCGCCGGTGGTCGCCTGGTTCGAGCGGCGCGGCTGGCATCGCGGGTGGGGCTCGGTCGTCGTCGTGCTCGGACTGCTCGCGATCGCCGTGCTCGTCGCCGTCCTCGTGGTCGCCGGCATCTCGGGCCAGTCGGACGCGATCGCGACGCAGGCCGGCAAGGCGCTGGACGAGGCGCAGTCGTGGCTGAAGGACGTCGGCGTCGACGCGTCCTCGGCGGAGAAGGCCGCGAAGGGGACGTCGTCGGCCGTGTCGTCGGCCCGGGAGACGTTCGTGCACGGCATCGTCGGCGCCGTCCAGGGCATCGCGTCGGTCGCCTTCTTCATCTCGTTCACGTTCTTCTCGCTCTTCTTCCTGCTGAAGGACGGGCCGATGATGCGCGAGTGGGTCAACCGGCGGATGCGGATGCCGCTGCCGGTCGCGCGGACGATCACCGGCGAGCTCGTTCACTCGATGCGCCGCTACTTCCTCGGCGTGACGATCGTCGCGGCGTTCAACGGCGTCGTCGTCACCCTCGGCGCGCTCGTGCTCGGCGTGCCGCTCGCGGGGACGATCGGCGTCGTCACGTTCGTGACGGCGTACATCCCGTTCATCGGCGCGTTCGTCGCTGGCGCGTTCGCCGTCATCCTCGCGCTCGGCGCGAAGGGGGTCGGGATCGCGCTGATCATGCTCGTGATCGTCATCCTCGCCAACGGGCTGCTGCAGAACATCGTCCAGCCGATCGCCATGGGCGCGACGCTGGCGATCCATCCGCTCGTCTCGCTCGTCGTCACGATCGGGGCCGGCGCCCTGTTCGGGATGGGCGGGCTGATCCTCGCCGCGCCGCTCACGTCGGCGATCACGCACATCGTGCGCCGGCTCCAGGCTGCGAGTGCCGCGGCACCCGCGGCCCAGTAGTGCAGGCTTCCTGGCGCCGCCGGCGCGCCGGTGATCCGATCGAGGAGATGCGGAGAACGGGAACCCTCGCCTGCGCCGCCGCGCTGGCGGTGCTCGTCGCCGCCGGGTGCGGCTCGAGCGGCGGCGGCACGACCGCGACCGACGCGTGGGCGACCGGGGTCTGCACGGCGATCACGACGTGGCAGGGCCAGCTGAAGACGATCACGTCGAGCGTGACGAGCGGCGGCGTGTCGAAGGCGTCGATCGACAAGGCGATCACCCAGGCGAAGGACGCGACGAACCAGCTCGCCGACAGCCTGAAGAAGCTCGGGAAGCCGGACACCCAGGCGGGCCAGCAGGCGAAGGACGACGTCCAGCAGCTCTCGGACGAGCTGTCGAGCGGGATCAAGAAGGTCCAGGACTCGGTCTCGGGGGCCTCCGGCGCCGCCCAGGTGCTCGCGGGCGTGTCCGTCGCCACCGGGACGCTCTCGACCATGGTCACGCAGGTGTCGACGACGATCGGCGACCTCCAGAAGCTCGACCCGAAGGGCGAGCTGGAGCAGGCGTTCAGGAAGTCGGACGCCTGCAAGCCGCTGCTCGGCTCGTAGAGGCGTAACGACACCCGCTGGGAGGTCGAGCCCGCCTCCTTGCCGACGGCATGTCCGTTCGGCGATCCTGTGGGCAGGACGGGGAGCTGCCGGATGGAGATTGGGAAGCCGCAGCGGAAGTACACGATCGAGCCGATCCGCGACCCGGTGCCGCGCCGGACGCGCGAGGAGCCGCAGCGGCGCAAGCCGCCGGCGCCGACCCCGCCGAGCGAGCCGGCGCGACGCACGTGAGGAGGCGCGCGTGAACGGGGCGCCGGACTATCTCGAGCCCGTCGAGGGCTGGCGGGTCTGGCGCGTGGGCTCGCACGAGGGGCAGATCGTCCTCCAGAGCGTCTTCGTCGACGCCGTGTGGGAGCCGGGCCGCGCGCTCGAGGCGCGCTGCGAGCACCGGCGGCGCTCGCTCTGGCGGCCGTGGCGCGTCGTCACGAGCGAGCACCCCGCGCCCGACGAGCAGTGCAGCTGCGGGATCTACGCGGCTTCGACGCGTTCTGCCGCGCGGCGCTACCTCGGCGTGCCGTCGCCCGTCGGCACGGGGATGCGCGTGATCGGGAGGGTGATGCTCTGGGGCGATGTCGTCGAGTCGGAGAGCGGCTGGCGGGCCTCGACGGCGTACCCGTCGCAGCTCTACCTGCCGATCCCGACGGAGCACGCCCGCAGGTCGCTGCGCCGGCGCGCGGTCGTGGACGAGGTCGCGGTCGGGCTCGAGAGCTACGGCGTCCCGGTCGAGCTCGTCGCCGGCGAGCCGGGCGAGAGCATCCTCAGCGCGCTCTCGTGGTAGGGTCCGGCGCGGGATGCGCGCTCGACCGCGACTCACGCGTGGGCTTCCTGTCGCGGCGCCGGTCCAGCTGCCAGGCTGCTCGCCCATGAGCTCTCGGGTTCGGTGCGCGCAGCTCGAGCTTGTGACACCGCCGGCGTCGACGGTCGCCGGTGTCGACCATGAGCCCGCTGGCGCGCGCCGAGTCGTGGCCGGGCGCCTGCGAGGCGTCTCCCGTCTCGCGGCGCTCGGCGTCACGGCCCTCGCGCTCGTCCCCGCCGCCGCCGCCTCCGCCGCGCCGGCGAGGTACGCGACCGACTTCAAGGTCCTCTGGATCACGGCGACGCCCGGCGGGCTCTACGTCTCGCAGGATCACGTCGGCGCCACGCTGTACACGCTCGACCTCCACAACGTCGGCGCCTACCCGGCGCGGTTCCAGATCGCGGCGCCCGGCTCGAAGCTCGTCGACGTGACGCTGAAGCCGAACGCGTGGCGCTTCCCGCGTGTGACCTTCAAGCCGGCGACGACGTACTCGATCAAGGTCACGACCGGGCCCGGCTCGGCCGCCTACGCAGCGTCGCTCCCCTCGCAGTAGCGCGGCTCAGTGGCCGCCGAGCTCGCGGCGGGGGATCTCGACGAACCAGTAGTAGAAGATGAGGCCGCCGAGGACGGCGCCGCCGAGGACGATCGCGTAGCAGACGAGCGTCCAGAACAGCTCGATTCCGCTTCCCATGTGTGCGAGGTTATCGCAGTGGGCGGCGCTGACGCCATCACCGGCGGCCGGCTCGCCTGGCTCGGCCACGCGACGGTGCTGATCGAGCTCGACGGGGTGCGGGTGCTGACCGACCCGGTGCTGCGCCGCAGGCTCGCGCACCTCGAGCGCGCCGAGGCGGTGGCGGACGCCGCGCTGCCGCCGCTCGACCTCGTTGTTGTCTCGCACGTCCACTACGACCATCTCGACCGCCCGTCGCTGCGCCGGCTCGGCAAGCGCGCGGCGCGCGTCGCAGTGCCCGCCGGGGCCGCGCGCCTCGCCCGCGGCACCGGTGTCCGCGAGGTCGTCGAGCTCGCCGAAGGCGGGGAGCTCGAGGTCGGCGCGGTGCGCGTGCGCGCGACGCACGCGGAGCACGCCGCCGCGCGCCGGATGCTCGCGCGCAACGTTCCCTCGCTCGGCTTCGTCGTCGAAGGCTCGCGGCGCATCTACTTCGCCGGCGACACGGACCTCTTCGACGGGATGGACGAGCTCGCCGGCGGCCTCGACGTCGCGCTCCTGCCCGTCGCGGGCTGGGGCCCGCGCCTGCCGCCCGGGCATCTCGACCCGGCCGGCGCGGCGGAGGCGGCCCGGCGGCTGCGGCCGCGCGTCGCGATCCCGATCCACTGGGGGACGCTGAAGCCGCTCTACCGGCGCACGCCGTACTCCGGCGACGCGCCGGAGCAGTTCGCCGAGCGCGTCCGCGAGGTCGCGCCCGAGGTCGAGGTGCGCGTCCTCCGCATCGGCGAGAGCACCGTGTTCTAGCGTCCGCGCAGCAGCCGCCGGCCCAGGACGAGGATCACGAGCAGGGCGATCGCGGTCGCGACGGCGTAGCTGACGGGGGCGACATGGCGGATCGGGTCGACCGGCTGGCTGATTCCGCGTGGCGCCGGGCTAGGCGGCAGCGGCGCGGGGAGGAGCCGGGGTCCGGCCCGGGTGGCCGCGCCTCGGCGCGTACGCGAGCGCGTGCTCGTAGACGTCGAGCGCGTTCTCGCCGCCGGCTCCAGAGGAGCGAGATCCGCGTCGGCCCGCTGCTGCGGCTCGCCAGCTCCTTCGGATGGGCGTCGAAGGTGAGTCGGGAGGCCATCGCCTGCTCCTTTCGCTCTGCGTCGATCGCTCGAGGGAGGGGCCGTGGGGGAACGGCCCCTCCCGTGTCCCGGGGCGCGCTAGCGGTCGGCCCTCGTGCCGTGAGACGTGTCGCGGGAACCGCTGCGGTCACGCGAGGTGCTGGTCGAGTGCTTGTCGATCGAGCTCCGGTCGGCGGAGCTGCGCTCGGCCGGCGAGCTCTTGGCGGGGCTCGGGGCGGGGCCGGCCGCGGAGGCGGCGGCCGCGCCGGCACCGGCGGAGATGACGGCGGTGACGGCGAGGGTGGCGGCGGTGAGCTTGCGCATCGGGTGGGCTCCTTCGGTCGTTTGCACCACCCGTTGTACGGCGGCGCGCGCAAGGGCCGGGCAAGCGCACGGCAAAGGTTCGGAAGGGGATCGCAAGGAAGCGGGGCGCGCGGAGGCGCGCGCCCCTCCACGCTCAGGCGACCGTGGCCTTCTCGCCCGCGTGCGCGGCCCCGGCGGTCTCGCGCTCGGGCGGGATCGCGAGGACGGGGCACGTCGCCGTGTGGAGCAGGCCGCGTGCGACGCTGCCCAGCACCGCGGACTTGAACCCACCGTGCCCGTGCGTGCCGACGACGATCAGGTCGGCATCGACGTTCACCGCGGCGCGGGCGATGAGCGCCGCGACGTCCTCGGTGCCGCTCGCCACGTTCAGCTCCACCTCGAACCCGTCCGCCTTCAGCTCGGTCAGCTGCTGCTCGATCTTGTCGCGAATGTCGGGCTCGTCGGCGAGGAGCGGCGTGCCGCTGTAGCGGCCGCGGAGCAGCTCGTTCGCGTGGACGGCGACGATCCGCGAGCCGTGCACGCGGGCGAGCTCCGTGACGGTGGGGAGCGCCCGGTCGGCCAGGTCGGAGCCGTCCGTCGCCCAGACGATCGTCTCGAACATCCCGTGTCCTTTCTCGAGGTGAGTCGAGTCTCGCGCGCTCCCGCCGGGCCGCCATCCGGCCGCGCCCGGATGGCTCGGGGCGGGACTACCGAGGCGGGGCGACGGCCGACGGCCGCGGGACGATACCGGCGACCCCGCGCATGACCTCGCTCTCGACGCCGCTGCTCGTGCTCGTCTTCGCCGCCGCCGCCGGCGCGACGTGGGTCGCCGGCGTCGCGCTCTCGCGGTCGACGGACGAGCTCGACCGGCGCTTCAACCTCGGCGACGCGCTCGGCGGCGTGATCCTGCTCGCGATCGCCGGCACCCTGCCGGAGCTGGCGATCACCGTTTCGGCGGCGGCGAAGGGGAACCTCGACCTCGCCGCGGGGAACCTCATCGGCGGCATCGCCGTCCAGACGATGGTTCTCGTCGTCTGCGACGCCGCCGCGTCGCCGAAGTGGCCGCTCACGTACCTCGTCGGCTCGCTCCTCCCCGTGCTCGAAGGCGCGCTCGTCGTCTTCCTCGTCGCCGCGGTGCTCTGCGGCGCCCTGCTGCCGGCGTCCGTCGCGGTCGGCCCGGTCAGCCCCGCCTCGATCTTCATCGTCGTCTCGTGGCTCGGAGGCATCTACATCATCGACCGGGTGCGAAAGTCGCCGAGCTGGACCGTCGAGATGCCGGGGAGCTCGCCCGGGAGGCGGCACAGGCGCGAGCGCCGGCCGCAGGAGAAACCGACACCGATCATCGGCTCGACCCGCACCGGGATCGCCGTATTCGCCGTCGCCAGCCTCGTCACGCTCGTCGCCGGCGTCGCGCTCGAGGTGAGCGGGAACACGATGGCCGACCGCGCCGGGATCAACGGCGTCATCTTCGGCGCGACGGTGCTCGCGGTCGCGACGGCGCTGCCGGAGATCAGCTCCGGCGTCACCGCGGTCCGGCTCGGCGACCACGAGCTGGCGGTCGCCGACGTCTTCGGCGGCAACGCATTCCAGGTCTGCCTGTTCCTCCTCGCCGACCTCGTCGCCGGCAGGCCCGTGCTCCCGACCGCAGGCCGCCTGAACAGCTGGCTCGCCGCGCTCGGCGTGGCCCTGACGATCCTCTTCATGACCGGCGTGATCGTCCGGCCGCGGCGCACCTTCGGGCCACGCGGTCTCGGTTTCGACTCGATCCTCGCGATCGTCGTCTTCGGCCTCGGCATGGCCGGGCTGTTCGCCCTGCCGCCGCACTGACGGGCACCGGCGGGCCGGCTCCTTGTATCGTCGCCTCATGCTGACACTCGACGAGCTGCGGACCGAGGTCGAGACCGGGGCGGTCGACACGGTGATCGCGGCGTTCACCGACATGCAGGGCCGCCTCATGGGCAAGCGCCTCCACGCCGAGTTCTTCCTCGAGGAGCTCGACGCGGGCCACGAGGTCGAGGGGTGCAACTACCTCCTCGCCCTCGAGATGGAGATGAACCCCGTCCCCGGTTACGCGCTCGCGAGCTGGGAGAGCGGCTACGGCGACTTCGGGCTCCAGCCCGACCTCGGCACGCTGCGCCGCGTCCCCTGGCACGAGGCGACGGCGCTCGTCCTCTGCGACGTCGTCGGCCACGACGGACGGCCCGTGGCGCCCTCGCCGCGGCAGCTGCTGAAGGCGCAGGTGGAGAAGGCGCACGCGCTGGGCTACGAGCCGATGATCGGCTCCGAGCTCGAGTTCTTCCTCTTCCGTGAGACCTACGAGGAGGCGCGGGCGAAGCACTACCGCGACCTGACGCCGTCGGTGCCGTACATCCTCGACTACCACATCCTCGGTGCCGGCTACGACGAGCCGTTCCTCCGCGAGGTGCGGAACGCCATGGCCGCCGCCGGCATGCGCGTCGAGAGCTCGAAGGGAGAGGCGTGGCCGGGCCAGCACGAGATCAACTTCCGCTTCGCCGACGCGCTGAAGGCGGCCGACGACCACGTGATCTACAAGACGGGGCTGAAGGCGCTCGCGCACCAGCACGGGATGTCGGTGACGTTCATGGCGAAGCCGGATCACACGTGGGTCGGCTCGTCGTGCCACATCCACTCGAGCCTCTGGCGGGACGGAGAGGCGGCGTTCGCCGGCGAGTCCGACGTGTTCAAGCACTACCTCGCGGGGCAGATCGCCTGTGCGGCGGAGCTCGCGATCTTCGTCGCGCCGACGGTCAACTCGTACAAGCGGTTCGCCGCAGCGAGCTGGGCACCGACGACGCTCGCCTGGGGCTACGACAACCGGACGTGCGGGTTCCGCATCGTCGGGCACGGCTCGTCGCTGCGCGCCGAGACGCGGATCCCCGGCGCCGACGCGAACCCGTATCTCGCCTTCTCGGCGCTGATCGCCTCCGGGCTGTACGGGATCGAGCACGAGCTGCCGCTCGGGCCGGCGTTCGAGGGCAACGCGTACGAGTCGGACGTCGACCGGTTCCCGCCCGCGCTCCGCTACGCGATCCACGAGCTCGAGAACGGCACGATGGCGCGTGAGGCGTTCGGCGACGAGGTCGTCGACCACTACCTCACGTACGCGCGCACCGAGCAGCGCCTGTTCGACGAGGTCGTGACCGACTACGAGCGCGAGCGGCTCTTCGAGCGCGGATGAGCCGGCCGCTCATCGGGATCACGACGTACGTCGAGCCGGCGAGCTGGGGCCACTGGCAGCTCGATGCGGCGCTCATCCCGTACGACTACGTGCGCAGCGTCGAGCAGGCGGGCGGCCGCGCGCTGCTCGTGCCGCCGAGCACCGACGCGGTGGAGGAGACGCTGGACGCGCTCGACGGGCTCGTCCTCTCCGGCGGCGCCGACGTCGACCCGGACAGCTACGGAGCCGAGACGCATGCCGAGACGAGCGGGACGCGGCCGGAGCGCGACGCGGGCGAGCTGGCGCTGCTGCAGGCGGCGCTCGCGCGCGACCTGCCGGTGCTCGCCGTCTGCCGCGGCTTCCAGCTCCTCAACGTCGCGCGCGGCGGCGACCTGGAGCAGCACCTTCCCGACACGGTCGGGCACGACCAGCACCGCGAGGTGACGGGCGTGTTCTCGGAGCACGGCGTGCACATCGAGGACGGCTCGCGGCTCGGCGCGCTGCTCGGCGAGGAGCACGCGCCGGTGAAGTCGCACCACCACCAGGGCGTCGGCAGGGTGGGGGAGGGGCTGCGCGAGGTGGCGTGGGCCGACGACGGGACGGTCGAGGGGCTCGAGGATCCGGAGCGGCGGTTCGCGGTCGGCGTGCTCTGGCACCCGGAGGCGGGCGAGGACGCGCGCCTGTTCGAGGCGCTCGTCGCGGAAGCGGACGCATATAGAAAGGACCACCGGCCGTGACCGTCGTCGTCAACCCGGCGACCGAGGAGACGCTCGCCGAGCTCGAGTCGGCGGGCGTCGAGGAGACGGACGCGGCCGTCGCGCGTGCGCGCGCGGCGTTCCCCGCCTGGCGCGCGGTCGCCCCGACCGACCGCGCCGCGCTGCTGCGCCGGCTCGCGACGCTCGTCGAGGAGCATCACGAGGAGCTGGCGCGGATCGAGTCCCGCAACGTCGGCAAGCCGATCGCGGGCGCGCGCGGCGAGGTCGGGATGGTCGCGCAG
>Ga0335070_10001616_pt1 | contig 26086 bp, 27 predicted proteins | sample Lox_Sample_13_FD_206722 | JGI IMG/M metagenome (GOLD analysis project Ga0335070, IMG submission 206722) | Soil microbial communities from Loxahatchee National Wildlife Refuge, Florida, United States - Lox_Sample_1.3 | ecosystem: Environmental > Terrestrial > Soil > Wetlands | place: USA...
GAGGGAAGGCTCTGTCCCTCCTCCAGACATAAACCTTCATGTCTCCCTCAGGTTCTCCATCCGATACCCGCCGTCCCCCGTAACCCTCCCTCAGGAGGAAGAGAATGATAAGGAGACCGGCGAGGCGGTCCGCCTGCCAGATCCCGAGGAGGAAATTGGCCGCAAGGCCGCGAGGAGGGCGGCCGAGAGGAATGCGCAGGCCAGGGTCTCCCTCGGATCGGCGATAAGGGCCCCGCTCCAGAAGGCGATACGGTGCAGCCCGGCCGTGGGCACTCCGGCCTCCCGCATAACCCTTATCGGCCCGGGGAGCAGACATGAGCTTCATGACTGACGAGGGCGGGGCCGTGGTCCAGGTGAACGAGAGGGCCGGAGAGGGAGCCCCTGCCATCGAGAAGAGCGCCTTCTGCGTGGTCATCGGCCCGAACGGGGCCCAGAGGCAGGAGTCCAATACCTGCCGTGACTTCGTCGACATGGTAAAGGGATCCCACCTCGCCTGGATCGACTACATCGTGGAGGACGTGGAGCGGGATCTCCTGGAGACAGCGACGAGGCTCGGGTTCTCCGAGCTCCTCATCCGGAACCTCCAGAAGAACCCGAGGAGCGGGTACGAGGACTTCAACACCGAGCTCGGGCTCATGATCCCCGCCATCTTCATGCAGGGATTCGACGTGAGGCTCGAGCCCCTCTACATCCTCATCAGGGGTAACTCCATCGTCACCCTCCACACCCGGGAGGTGAAGCGCTTCTTCCGGATGCGGCGCTACGCCGAGACCCTCATGCGAAAGATCCCGGAGGGACTCCCCCTCCCCGATAAGCTCACCCTCCTCCTCATCCGGATCATCGACGAGAACAACTCCCGGAACTTCGACTACCTCGTGGAGATTGAGGAGCACGGCGACCAGCTCTCCCGGGAGCTCTCGGACCCGAAGACGCCCAGGTCCGTCATCGGCCCGAAGATCTACGAGATGAAGCACGCCCTCATCACGTACCTCGGCGGCCTGTGGGGGACCGTGGACACCCTCTCCTCCCTCCGGTACGGGGACGCCGAGCTCCTCACCGACGACGAGAAGATCCTCGACCGGATCAATGCCCTCATCGGGGAGGTCCAGGCCCAGATCGGCCTCGCCGAGCACCTCTCCGAGGTCCTCGCGAGCGGCCTCGAGGTCCTCCAGTCCATCTACAACAACCAGCTCCAGATCCTGAACAACAAGCTCGCCATGCTCGTCGCCTACCTGACCATCATCGGGACCGCCCTCCTCGTCCCGAACACCATCGCGACGGTGGCCTCCAATTCGATGTTCAACTTCACCGAGGAGGATGTGCCCCTCTACCTCGGGACCATCATCGTCTCGACCATCATCGCCACCATCGCCGCCTACTGGGCGGTGAAGAGGATGGGATGGCTCCCCTCCGAGATCGAGTGATCCGTGACAGGATGGAAAGGACAGACTGCCAGTTCCGGATATAGGGGTGTCAAGCCGGGATATCAGACCGGCCGGGCCTGCACGTTCGCCGGGAGGAGCCGCTCGATGAGGAAGGACGGGACCTGCTGCGAGGTCTTGAAGGCGAGGGCAAAGAGCGCCGAGTTCCCGGACTGGCCCTGGTAGGTGGCGTCCACCCGGAAGTCGAAGTCCATGAGCCCGAGGGAGAGGACGGAGATGTGGGCCCGCCGCTCCTGGATGGTCCTCGTCTCCCCAACCCTCATGACCCTCGGCTCCTTGTTGATGGAGAGGGTGACCTGGTCGCCGATCGGGATGGCGAGGATATCTGCGTTGCCAACCTTCACCGTCTCCGACGAGGGGAGCTGGACCTGGTAGGTGGTGGTGTAGGGGTAGGACGCCGCGGCCGGGGCCTCGGAAATGACCACGCCGATGGTCAGGTAGGCGGCGGTGAGGATGATGAGGACGAGGGCAGCCGCATAGATGAGCCACCGGAGGCCGCTCCCCTTCTTCCTGGTTTCAGTCTTTCCCGCAGCCTCACCCGTGGCCTTCTTCTCGTCATCGGTCATGGCAGGATCGCACCGGAGGAGAGGGTGATCGGCATGTTATTTAACCATTTTGGGAAGGGCCCGGAGGCCGGGTATTTTCCCGGAAGGGAGGAACCCGAAGGGCGTGAGCCCGGGGGAGAACGCGAGGGCGAAAACCCGAGCGAGAACCGCCATGCCGGAGGCATGGCGGTGAGCGCCGGGGCGTAGCCCCGGTGGGAAACCCGGAGGACGCGAGTCCGGGGGCCGGAGCAACGGGCCGAAGGCCCGGTGCGAATCCTCATATCCTCCCGGGGCGAATGGGGGGCGGAGGAGTTCCATGGCCCAGATCCCGAAAGAGGAGCATATCCTCGCAACCACCTCGGCGTGCCCGGGGTGCAGTTCATCCCTGTCCCTCCGGTACATCCTGAAGGCGGCGGGGGCCGACACGGTCCTCGTCATCCCCGCGAGCTGCACGAGCGTTATCCAGGGGATGTACCCGCACACGGCGGTGCAGGTCCCGGTCTACAACATCGCCTTTGCGGCCGCCGCCTCCTGCGCCTCCGGCATGACCGCGGCATTCCGGCGGGCGGGCAGGGAGACGAAGGTCATCGTGTACGCGGGGGACGGGGGCACGGTGGACATCGGGCTCCAGGCCCTCTCGGGTGCCCTCGAGCGGGAGACGGACTTCCTCTATATCTGCTTTGACAACGAGGCCTACGGGAACACCGGGATGCAGCGCTCAGGGTCCACCCCTCTCGGGGCCCTCACCACCACGACCCCTACAGGGAAGGTCCACCCGAAGAAGGACATCGACCGGATCGTCGAGGCTCACCATCCCCCCTACCAGGCGACGGCCATCAGCGCCTTCCCGGTGGATCTCTACCGGAAGGTCGAGAAGGCCCTCGGCATCCGGGGACCCTCCTTCATCCACCTCCTCGCCCCCTGTCCCACGGGCTGGCGGTTCCCCCACGGGAAGACCATCGAGGTCGGGAGGATCGCGGTGAAGACCGCCGCCTGGATCCTCTGGGAGCGGATCCACGGCGTCCTCTCGGTGAGCGCCCCCTCGAAGGGACCCCTCGCGAATCCCCTCCCCCTTGAGGACTACCTGGGGATGCAGGGCCGGTTCAGGGGGATCCCGCCCTCTCTCATGGAACGGCTCCAGGGGGAGATCGATACCCGGCGGAGGGAGATCCTCGGGGAGGCGGGGGAATCATGAAGGTCATCGCGACCGGTAACTATGCCGTCGCCGAGGCGGTGAAGCAGGCCTCGCCGGCGGTCATCGCCGCCTATCCCATTACGCCCCAGACCGAGATCGTGGAGCGGATCGCCCAGTTCGTCACCCACGGGGACTTCCCCTGTGATTACATCCCTGTGGAGAGCGAGCACTCGGCCATGGCCGCCTGCATCGGGGCCGCAGCCACCGGGGCCCGGACCTTCACCGCCACTTCCTCCCAGGGGCTCCTCTACATGCACGAGCTCCTCCACTGGGCGGCGGGAGCCAGGCTCCCCGTCGTGATGGCGAACGTGAACCGGGCCGTGGGGCCGCCCTGGAACGTCTGGGCAGACCACACCGACGCCCTCTCCCAGCGGGACACCGGCTGGCTCCAGGTCTACGCGGCCACCGCCCAGGAGGCGTACGACGCCACCCTCATGGCCTTCCGGATCGCCGAGGACTGGCGGGTGCTCCTCCCCGTGATGGTGAACCTCGACGGTTTCCTCCTCTCCCACACGATGCAGGACCTGGAGACCGTGGATCCCGGGTCCTTCATCCCGCCGCTCCATCTCCCCCATGCCATCGACACGGGCCACCCGGCGGCCTACGCACCCCTCACCGGACCGAAGGACTATTACCGGTTCAGGTGGGACATGGAGCGCTCGATGCGGGACGCCCGCGGGGTCATCGCCGAAACCGAGGAGGACTTCGCCGGCCGTTTCGGCCGCCGGTACGGCATGACCTCGGAGTACCGGTGCGAGGATGCCGAGGTCCTCGTCATCGCCATGGGAACCCTCGCCAAGGAGGCGGAGGTGGCCGTCGACCGGCTCAGAGTGGAGGGGACCCGTGCCGGGGTCCTGCGCATCCGGTGGTTCCGGCCGTTCCCGAAGCTGGACCTCGCGGGAAGGGAGGTGGTGGTCATCGACCGGGACTACTCCTTCGGCTTCGGCGGAGTCCTCGCCCATTCGCTTTGCTCGACGGCACGGATCGAGCTGTACAGCGTCATCGCCGGGCTCGGCGGGCAGGAGGTGACCCACGGGGACATCGCCTCCTTCGTGCGGGAGCGGAAGGACGGCGAGGAGCACTGGTTCGGAGTGAAGGACGATGTATGAGATCCGGATCCACTCCCGGGGCGGGCAGGGCGGGGTGACCGCCGCCCGGCTCATCGCCCTCGCGGCCTTCCGCGACGGGAAGCATGCCACCGCCACCCCCTTCTACGGGGCAGAGCGCCGGGGTGCCCCCATCGTGGCCTTCGCCCGGATCGACGAGAACCCCATCCGGATATACAGCCAGGTGATGAACCCGGACCTGGTCGTGGTGCTCGACCGGACCCTCGTCCCCGTCGTGAAGGTGCTCAAGGGCCTGAAGCCCCACGGGACGGTGCTCGTGAACAGCGGGCATGCCGTCACCCTCGACCACCAGAGAGTCCACCATGTCGATCTCACCGGCATCGCCCTCGCCGAGGACCTGGTCATCGCCGGGGAGCCGGTCCTCGATACCCCGGTCCTCGGGGCCATCGCCCGGCTGGGGGTCATCTCCCTCGCCTCCGCGACGAGTGCCATCGCCGAGATGTTCACCGACCCGAGGAACGTGACCGCCGCGGAGCGGGCCTACCGGGAGCTGGTCCTGTGACGAAGAAACGGGAGCGCCTCGCCATCTCGAGGCCGAAGAAGGGCGCCTCGGGGAAGACCGGAGGGTGGCGGACCTTCCGGCCGGTCATCGACCCCGAACAGTGCAACAAATGCGGCCTCTGCAGCCTCTACTGTCCCGAAGGGGTCATCGGCGAAGACCTGAAAATCGATTACGACTTCTGCAAGGGCTGTGGCATATGCGCCGAGGAGTGCCCGAAGAAGGCAATCCGGATGGAGCGGGAGGAGCGATGAGCCGGCCCCGTTCCCCCGGGATTCCTTCATCTCCGATTTCCTCACCTTTTCCGGAGAGATCGGGCACCCCTGACGTGCCAACACGAACTGAAAACCTCTTGAAGCTTGAGGTGACAACCACTCCTGATCCGGCTTGGAACAAAAGAAACCTCCGGGACTATCGGTCGCCGTAACCTCCGAAGAAGCCCTTGCATGGCTGAAGGCCACCCCTTCCGGCCTGACCACTGCCGAGGCTGAGGAGCTGAGGGAGGTCTATGGCCCCAACGAGGTCGCCGGGAAGCGGAAGCGGGGCATCATCACCGAGTTCCTGTCCCATTTCGGGAACCCCCTCGTCCTCATCCTCCTCGTGGCCGGGGGAATCTCCGTCGTGGTGGGGGAGGCCACGGAAGCCGCCATCATCTTCACCATTGTCATGGCGAGCGTGGTCATGGACTTTGTTCAGGAGTACCGGGCAGAGGAAGCGGTAACCCTCCTCCGGGAACGGATCGTAACCACGGCAACCGTCATCCGGGACGGGGTGAAGGGGGAGGTAAGGCTTTCTGACCTCGTGCCCGGTGACATCATCTCCCTCTCGGCGGGGGACCTCGTCCCTGCCGATGCCATCGTCCTCTCTGCCCGGGACTTCTTCGTCAACCAGTCCGTCCTCACCGGTGAGCCTTTTCCCGTAGAGAGGTACCCCGTCACCACAACGAAGGCAGGTGAGGGCGCACCCGAGGCTCCCAACCGGATCTACCTCGGAACGTCGGTGGTGAGCGGGACCGCAACCGCGGTGATTGAGAGGACCGGCGGGTCGACCCAGTACGGAAAGATAGCCTGGAAGATATCGGCGAGGCCACCGGAGACCGAGATGGAACGGGGGCTCCGGCATTTCGGTTTCCTCGTCATGCAGCTCGTCTTTTTCCTCGTCATCTTCGTCTTCCTCGTGAATGCCCTCTTCCGGCATGGCGTCCTCGATTCCCTCCTCTTCGCCGTGGCCCTCGCCGTGGGGGTCACCCCCGAGCTCCTCCCCATGATCCTCTCCCTCAACCTTTCCCGTGGCGCCATCGCCATGTCGGGAAAGGGGGTCATCGTCAAGCACCTCGCCTCCATCCAGAACTTCGGGTCCATGGACATCCTCTGTACCGACAAGACCGGTACCCTCACCGAGAACCGGATCACCCTCATACGGCATGTGGACGGGCGGGGCGAGGAGAGCGAGAAGGTTCTCCTCTTCTCCTTCCTGAACAGCTCGTACCAGACCGGCCTGAAGAGCCCCCTCGACGATGCCATCCTCGGCTTCCGGGCCATCGACATCGGCCGGTTCCGGAAGGTGGACGAGATCCCCTTCGACTTTGTCCGGAAACGGGTCTCCATCATCGTCGAGGAGGACGGGAGGAGGCTCCTCGTCGCGAAAGGTGCCCCCGAGGAGGTCATCAGGGTCTGCACGGGCCAGGATCTGGGGGGGGTCGTGAGCGAGATGACGGACGAGGACCGCGAGCGGGTCCTCGGGCTGTACCGGGGACTGAGCGGAGAGGGGTTCCGGACGCTCGCGGTTGCCTACCGGCCCCTCCCGGACCTGCGCCCGGTGTACGGCCCTGCCGACGAGGACGATATGATCTTCCTCGGGTTCGTCGCCTTCATGGACCCGCCCAAGGAGAGCGCCCGGGAGTCCCTCGAGCTCCTGAACCGGACCGGGGTGAAGCTGAAGATCCTCACGGGCGACAACGACCTCGTGACAAGGAAGACCTGCGACCTCCTGGGGATTCCGGTGGGGAGGATTGTCACCGGGGCGGAGATTGCCACCATGGATGACGACGCCCTCGCCCGGGTGGTAGAGGGGGCTGACCTCTTCACCCGGGTCACCCCCGACCAGAAGGACCGGATCCTCCTCGCCCTCAAGCGGAACGGGCACGTCGTGGGCTACCTCGGGGACGGGATAAACGATGCCCCCTCCCTCCGGACCGCCGATATCGGGATCTCCGTGGACAATGCCGTGGATATCGCGAGGGAGTCCTCGGACATCATCCTCCTGAAAAAGGACCTCCGGGTCATCGAGGAGGGGGTGCTCGAGGGGAGGCGCACCTTCGGGAACACCATGAAGTACATCATGATGGGGACCTCCTCGAACTTCGGGAACATGTTCAGCGTCGCCGCGGCATCCCTCTTCATCCCCTTCCTCCCCATGCTCCCGGTCCAGATACTCTTAAACAACCTCCTCTACGACATTTCCCAGTCGGCCATCCCCACCGATAACGTGGACCCGGAGTACATCCAGGGGCCGAAGAGGTTCGACATCGGGTTCATCAAGCGGTTCATCCTCGTCTTCGGCCCCATCAGCTCCCTTTTCGACATCCTCACCTTTGCCCTCCTCCTCCTCGTTTTTCATGCCACCGAGTCCTTCTTCCAGACGGCGTGGTTCATCGAGTCCCTCTGCACCCAGGTGGCCATCATCTTTGTCATCCGGACGAGGCGCTCGCCCTTCTTCCTGAGCCGGCCGAGCCTCCCCCTCGTCCTGAGCTGTACCCTCGTTATGGCCACGGCCATCCTCATCCCCTACACGCCCCTCGGCCCGGCCTTCGGCTTCGTGAGGCTCCCGGCCTCCTTCTACCTCTTCCTCGCCTGCCTCGTCGCCGGTTACCTCGTCCTCGTCGAGATAGTGAAGCGGTGGTTCTACCGAAAGGGCAATTGAATATATTTATTATTCAAATGAATACTATTATTATTCTAAATGCTCGGGCGTCTCTTCACTTCCCGGACCCGCGTGAAGCTCCTGGAGCTCTTCCTCCTCCACCCGGAGCGGGAGGTCCATGTCCGGGAGATCTGCCGGATCACCGGTCTCAACATCAACGCGGTGCGACGCGAGCTCGCGAACCTGGAGGAGCTGGGGATCCTCCGGAGCAGGATGGCGGGAAACGCGAGGTTCTGCACGGTGAACCTCCTGTGCCCGGTCTACCCTGAGCTGACCATGATCCTCGTTAAGCTGAGGACGGGCCCGGAGGATGCTTCGGCCTGACCCGCGAAGGCTTACTCCTTCTCAGGTATCGGGCACTTCGCTATATACTCGACGTTGAACTTATAGAAGTGGGTGAAGCCGCAGTGGTGGCACCGGGTGGTGAACTGGCTGCACCCGATGATAAGGTCATGGGGCCCTTCGACGCAACAGTTCACGCACGGGGCATCGGCGAGGAGCTCCCACACGTCGTAGCACCCTATCTTCGTATACAGGCCGGGCTTCCCGACCTCCGAGGCCCGGGGGATGTAGATCCGGGTCGCCCCGCAGTTCGAGCAGGCTACCTGGGCCTGGGCCCGCACCGCCTTGATCACCTGGTCCACCTCCTTCCCGCAGTTGTAGCAGGAGGTGCGGTACTTCGTGAAGATGAACCGCTCGCCCATGGTTCTTACTGGTGCCCACCCGGAATAAAAATGGTGCGGATAACCGTAGCTATTTTTTTCCCTCCATGAGGTGCCGGCCCTCCAAAGAGCCGATAGAAAGAGGAGGAAGATAAGGATCACGAGGAGGATAAAAGGGATGACGGAAGGGCGTTCAGGAATCGGGTTCGGAAAAAGAAAGGGGAATTCGGGCCTAGAAGTCGCCCATGTCGCCGCCCATGCCACCCATGCCGCCGGGGGGCATGCCGCCCGGCCCGCCGGGGGGTGCCCCGCCCGAGACCTTGGAGGCGGCGATGACGTCGTCGATCCGGAGGATCATGACCGCGGCCTCGGCTGCCGAGGCGACGGCCTGGGTCTTCACCCGGAGGGGCTCCACGACGCCCTCCTTGTACATGTCGATGGGATGGCCCTTGAAGACATCGAGGCCAACGTTCTTCCTCTTCTTGTCATGCTCTGCGCGGAGGGCAACGAGCATGTCGATGGGGTCCAGGCCCGCGTTCTCTGCAAGGGTCCTCGGGATGATCTCGAGGGCGTTCGCAAAGGCCTCGATGGCCAGCTGCGCCCGGCCTCCGACAGAGGCCGCGTACTCCCGGAGCCGGAGGGAGAGCTCGATCTCGGCTGCCCCTCCGCCGGCCACGAGCTTCTTGTCCTCCATGACCACGGCGACCACGCTGATGGCGTCGACGAGGGCCCGGTCGAGCTCGTCCACGACGTGCTCGGTCCCGCCCCGGACGATGATACTGACCGCCTTCGGGTTCACGCACTTCTCGACGAAGATCATCTCCTCGCCGCCGACCTTTCTCTCCTCCACGAGGCCGGCCTTGCCGAGCTCGCTCTTGGAAATGGCATCGATCGAGGAGACCACGGATCCGCCGGTCGCCCGGGCGAGCTTCTCCATGTCGCTCTTCTTGACCCGCCTGAGAGCGAGGACGCCGGCCTTTGCCAGGTAGTGCTGGGCGATGTCATCGATACCCTTCTGGCAGATGACGACGTTCGCGCCGCTTGCCACGACCTTGTCGACGATGGACTTGATCATCCGCTCCTCCTCATCGAGGAACGCCTGGAGCTGGTCGGGGCTCGTGATGTTGATCTCGGCGTCCACCTCGGTCTTCTTGAACTCGATGGAGGCGTTCAGGAGGAGGATCTTCGCGTTCTCCACCTTCTTCGGCATGCCGGGGTGCACGCGCTCCTTGTCGATGAGCACTCCCTCGACAATCTCCGAGTCGTCCGAGGACCCGCCGACCTTCTTCTCGATCTTGATGTTGTCCTTGTCCACGGTCCCGTCCTCGTCGACCACCATCATGGCCGCCTTGACCACGAGCTCGCAGAGCTTCTCCTTCGAGGCCTCGGCGCCCTTGCCCGTCATCGCCGTCTCGGCGATCTTGTAGAGCATCTGCCTGTCCGTGGGCTTCACCGTGATGGCGATATCGTTTAGGATCTCCCGGGCCTTCTCGGCGGCGAGCCGGTAGCCCTGGGCGATGACCGTCGGGTGGACGTCCTGGTCGAGGAGCTCCTCGGCACGCTTGAGGAGCTCGCCCGCGACGACCACGGCGGTGGTGGTCCCGTCGCCGACCTCGTCGTCCTGGGTCTTTGCGACCTCCACCATCATCTTCGCGGCCGGGTGCTCGATGTCCATCTCCTTCAGGATGGTGACCCCGTCGTTCGTGATGACCACGTCGCCGATGGTGTCCACGAGCATCTTGTCCATCCCCTTGGGGCCGAGGGTGGTCCGTACCGCTCCCGCAACCGCCTTCGCGGCTGCGATGTTGGAACCCTGGGCATCGCGACCGCGGGTTCGCGAGCTGCCCTCCTTGAGGATGAGAATGGGTTGTCCTGCGAGTTGTGACATAGTTCTCTCACCGTTTTTGCGGTAAAATACTTGGTTTGTGGTTCTATATAAACAAAGTGGATCGGGACGGGGAGGAGGCCGGCCGGGAAAAGGGATGTTACACCGGGGGGCCCCGGATGAGCTCCATAAGCTCGGAGCCGTCCTCGAGGTGGTGGAGCCGTTCCTCGCCGATGACCAGGGTGTTCCCGATGGTCTTCTGCCGCCGGTAGCCGATGAGGACGCAGAGGGCGTGGGCGTTCGCCACCCGCGAGAGGTTCCCGATGAGGGGCGCACGCTTCACGACGTGCTGGGGGGTCCCGTATCCGGTCAGGATGGTCTCCCGGTCATACCTGGCGAGGGCCTCGAAGGGGGCCCGGCGGAGGAGATGGATCTCCATCCCCATCCGCCCGAGGTCGGCGAGGGTCTCCCCCTGGGCGGGCCCGGAAGGCTCCGCGGACCGGGACTCGGCGAACCGGGACTCGTGTTTCAGGAGGTCGATGGGCTTCGCCACGGCGGTGTCGAAGAGCTCTTCGATACGGAGGGCTACCTCCATGGTCGTGCCCATGCCGTTCTCGTACTTGCTGATGGTCCGGCGGGACACCCCGAGGAGGTGGGCGAGGTCCCCGAGAGAGAGCTCCTTCTCCTCCCTGAGGGTGCGGAAGAGGGTCTCGTCGATGTTCACGTAGAGCCCCCCGGGCGAGACATAGACGAGGGGTGGGACCCCCTCGATGAGGAAGTCCGAGAGGGTGGGGACCGAGATGGCATGGATCCCGTACCGGACGTACACGGCCCCCCGCTGGAGCTCGGCGTCCCTCGTCCGCTCCCCGATGATGAGGGGGGCTCCCCCCAGGTAGTAGGAGACGAGGTCGAGGTCCCGGGCGATGTCCTCCGAGACACCGTCGATATGGGAGGTGGCCTTGATGACCACGAGTATCTCCCGTTCTCCGGCGATGAGGTCGAAGGAGCGGGGCCGCTGGCTGCAGCGCTCCGAGACCCGGAACCCCGCGTCGAGGAAGAGGCTCCTCACCTTCTGGAGCAGGACCTCCTGGGTCATGATGGCTAAAGAACCCATATAGCGTAGCGGGGTAATAAAATATCGGGCATGTGGATCGGGATCGATGACACGGACTCCCCCCGGGGGATGTGCACCACCTACCTCGGGGCCGAGCTCGCACGGAGGCTCCTCGCCCGGGGCTTCCTGCTCGCCGGCGCCCGGCTCATCCGGCTTAACCCGAACGTGCCCTGGAAGACCCGGGGAAACGCCGCCATCGCCCTTGAAGCGGGGGGCGACCCTGCCATCGCCTTCGAGGAGGCCTGCCGGTGCGTCGGGGACTTCGCAGATCTCCAGGCCGAGGGGACCGAGCCGGGGGTCGCGGTCTCGGAGCAGGGGCTCCCCGGATGGTTCTATGAAAAGGCCCTTCGTTCCTTCTGCGAACGGGAGGAGGCGGTCAGCCTCCTCGAGGAGGCCGAAGCGATGTACAGGGGATGGAAGGGGGGCAGGGGGCTCATCGGGGCGGCGGCGGCCATCGCGGCCAGCCTCCCGGACAGCCTCCCGGACTCCACCTGGGAGCATCTTGTCTACCGGGGTCAGGCTCTCTGGGGCACGCCGAGGACCATCGACCGGGCCTCCTTCTTCCTCGCGGATGCCGCGACCACCCCCGCCACCTGGGACACGGTGGACCGGGAGAACGACATCGTGGTCTGCTCCCCCCACACCCCCGATCCGGTCCTCTTCGGCATCCGGGGGGAGAGCCCCCTCGCGGTGTCCCGGGCCCGGACCTTCATCAGGACTGAACCGCCCGGCCTGGAGCAGGTCTGGCTCACGAACCAGGGGACCGACGGACATCTCGAGGATGCAGATGCCGGCGGGGATCTCCTCGAGGGGCACTCCTACCGGGTCCGGCTCACCGTCGCAGGAAGGGCGGTGACCGGGAGGGGCGGGCATGTCTCCCTGCCGGTCCACCGCGGGGAGCAGGATCTTCGGTGCATGGCATACGAGCCGACGAAGGGATTCAGGGACGTGGTGAGGGCGCTCGTCACCGGGGACGTGATCGAGGCCTGCGGGAGCTACAAGGGAGGCTCCCTCAACCTGGAAAAGCTCCGGCTCATCAACCCCGCACGGGCATTGGCGACGGTCCCTCCGGTCTGCCCCTCCTGTGGGAAGCGCATGACCTCGGCTGGGAACCGGAAGGGGTACAAGTGCCGCCGGTGCGGGAACAGGGCGAGGGAGGGGGAGATGCGGGAGGCCCGACGGGAAATTTGGCCGGGGTGGTACGAGGTTCCGTCCTCGGCGAGGCGGCACCTTGCTAAGCCCCTCATCCGGGTGATGCGTCAGACATAAAAGGGAGAAGGGCGAGATCAGAGGGAGGAGATGCTGGTTTGTCCACCGATGGCAACGCGGTGAAGCAGGTGAAGGTCCGGCCGGGGATGACCGTCGGCGAGCTCGTGAGGGAGCTCGGGGCCTCCGGGGCCTTCAACGGGGGGTCCCTCGCAAAGGCCTGCACCATTATGGAGGAGATGTTCCGGGATGAGAAGGCCACGACCTTCCTGGGCCTCGCGGGCGCTATGGTCCCCGCCGGCATGGGCGGGATCGTCTCCGACCTCATCGACCGGGGGTACGTGGATGTCCTCGTTTCCACGGGGGCGAACCTCGTCCACGACATGGTGGAGGCCATCGGGTGCCGGCACTACCATGGCTCAGCGGAGTGCTCGGACAACGATCTGAGGAAGCAAGGGGTCAACCGGATCTACGATGTGTACGTCGATGACGAGGCCTTCGACCGGTTCGAGGAATTCATCCAGGGTGTCTTCGGGAACCTCCCCGAGGGCACCACCATTTCCACGAGCGAGCTCCTCGGGATGGTGGGGAGGAACCTCCCCTCCGGGATACTCGCGACCGCCGCGAGGAAGGGGGTCCCCGTCTACAACCCCGCGGTCCAGGACTCGGTCTTCGGCCTCCAGTTCTCCCTCTTTTCCCAGACCCACAGGGTCACCGTGGACGCCTTCAAAGATATGAAGGGCTTCCTCGACCGGTGCTACACCGCCGAGCGGGCCGGGGCGCTCATCATCGGGGGCGGGGTCCCGAAGAACTTCATCTTCCAGGGCATGCTCCTCGCCCCGCAGGGTTTCGCCTGGGCGGTGCAGCTGACCGGTGACCGGCCGGACCTGGGCGGGCTTTCGGGGGCCACCCTGGACGAGGCCCGGTCCTGGGGGAAGCTCACCCCCGAGGCGCAGGGCGTGACGGTCTACGGGGACGCGACCATCACCCTTCCGGTCCTCGCCGCGGCGGTCCTCGAGAGGATCTCCCGTGGCTGACCTCATCCTCTCCCTCGAAGTCACGGACCGGGCCCGGGCCCTCGCCATCGCCCGGGCCTGCGCCCCGCACCTCGACGCCATCAAGGTCGGGTACCCCCTCGTCCTCTCCGCCGGCATCTCCGTCGCCCGGGACCTCCTCCCCCTCGGCCTCCCCCTCATCGCCGACTTCAAGGTGGCGGACATCCCGGACACGAACGAGGCCATCTGCACCCTCGCCTTCGGTGCGGGGTTCTCTGCGGTCATCGCCCACGCCTTCCCCGGCGGGGACGCCCTCACGGCCTGCGTGAAGGTGGCCCATGCGGGCGGGGGGAGGTGCTACGCCGTCGCCGAGATGAGCCACCCCGGGGCGGCGGAGTCCTTCCACGGGGGTGTCGCCGAGCGGCTCGCGGCCCTCGCCGTGCGGTGTGGCGCCGACGGTATCATCGCCCCCGCGACCCGGCCTGAGCGGATAGCGCAGCTCAGGGCAATCGTCGGGGACCTCAGGATCCTCTCGCCCGGGGTCGGGGCCCAGGGAGGGGAGGTGGAGAAGGTGAAGGACCTCGTCGACGGGATTATCGTGGGGAGGGCCATCTTCGCCGCCCCCGACCCGGAGGCCGCGGCCCGGGAGTACTCGCGGCGCTGCCGATGATGAGACGGCCGATCCGAATCATGACGAGCCCTATGAGTCGGCTGAGGCAGCGCCGGTAAATGTGTTTCACGCCTTGCGCAAAACATCAAGACCAACCTTGGGCGGGCTCTCCAGATGTGTTTCACGCCTTGCGCAAAACACATTTTTTAACGCAAAAAACATTTTATGATCGCCATACCATGGATCAGGTATGCAATGGAGTCCAGAGCAGCGCAAGATAATCGGGAAATATCGCTCCCTCCAGGATATCCCGCCTGCGGAACGGCGCTACAAGTGCCATACCTGCCATACCATCGTGGACTCGTCGCCCTGCCCGAAGTGCGGCGAGACGGGGCTCCAGGTCCTCTGCCCCCTCGATCATGCCCAGTGTTCCCATGAGATCATCGCCCGGATCGAGTACTGTCCCCTCTGCGGGAACCCCGTCTGCCCTGACTGCGGCTCCCACGATGTGGTCCAGATCAGCCGGGTGACCGGTTACCTCCAGGACGTCTCGGGCTGGAACGCCGGGAAGCAGCAGGAGCTCAAGGACCGGGTGCGCTACCAGCTCTCATGAGGTACTTCTTCAGGGGGGAGACGCTCTTCCTCCGGGGGGACTTCAGGGCCGCAAGCACCGGCGTGAACGGCGGTCTCCGCGGGGTCACCACCATCTTCAACCACACGGTTGACCATGGTTTCGACCACGCGAACCCCGCCAGGGCGATGGAGGACCTCGCGGCGGGCATGGGGTTCTCCCGAGACTTCTTCGGCCTCCTCACCGCAGTCGATATCCGGACCACCTGCATCCTCCACTACGATTTCATCACCCTCTTTGTGACAGCGGGGATCACGAACCGGGACCATGCGGGCCAGGGGGGTGCTGACACCATCAACATCATCGTCCACTCCGCCGAAGGGTTCACCGACGGGGCGCTCCTCGGGACCATGGTCACGGCCACCATGGCCAAGGCGGACGCCCTGCGGGATCTCGGGCTGTCCGTCTCGGGAACGCCCACTGACGCCGTGGTGGTCGCCTCCGAGGGCCCCGCCTGCCACGAGTACGCGGGCACCGCGACGGAGGCAGGTCGCCGCATCCACGGGGCAACCTTCCGGGGAGTGCAGGAGGCCCTGGCGAGGCACGAGGGTCGGGTGGAGCGGAAGGCCCCCTCGATGTTCGTCTGCTCCCGGTACGGCGGCGACCACTGGGTGGAGTGGGAACCCGTGGGCTGCCCGTACTATCCCTGCCATTTCGAGGGGCAGAGGTGCGACTTCTGCTACTGCCCACTCTATCCGTGCCTCGACCCCTCCCTTGGCACCTGGGTGGAGAGCAGGAACGGCGGAAGAGTCTGGAACTGCAGCGGCTGCACCCTCCTTCACACGCCGAAGGTTGCCGCATATCTCAGGAGGAACCCCGAAGCAGGCCTCGCGGAGCTGAAAAGGGTCGCCTCCTGAGGAAGGCGGGAAAAAAGGTGGTGGAAAAAGAGAAACACCTATTTCTCGGGGATTCCCAGGGCGGCGAGGAGCTCCGCGAGGGGGATGCCGTGGGCCTGGGCCGCTTCCCGGATGGTCTCGCCCCGGGCCACGGCGCATCCGAGGCAGCCCATCCCGAACCGGAAGAGGACATTGGCCGCATCGGGCTTTGCCTGGAGGATTTCCATGATGGTGCTGTCTGCCGTTACTGCCATGCCCTTGGTGTTGATCATTCCCCTACTTAATTCTTGGGAAAGCCGGGTTCCTGGCAGGGCAGGCACCCGGCGGGGGCATCTCATTTTCACCCCCCACCGTCATAGTTTAAGAGGGGCCGGGGAGTCCCTTCATAGTGGAGATGTCTATGGAAGTATCCGATGCGGTTGAAAGAATCTCCGGTAAGATGGAAGCCAGAGGAATCGCCGTTGACCGTTCGCAGGTCGAGAAAAAGATACGGCGTCTTGTCGAGGAGTTTGGCGTGCAGCTCGCCGAGGCCGAGCGCACGGTGACGAACGAGCTGGCCCGGGAGCACTCCCTTCCCTCCCCCGGCGCGAGAGCGCAGGAACGGGAGATCCGCGGCCTCTCGGCCGGGGAATGGGTGACGGTGCAGGGAAAGGTGGTTGCCCTCACGAACCCGCCCACCCCGGCCATCGCCCAGGCAGGGATCCTCGCCGATCCCTCCGGGGCGGTCAGGTTCACCGTCTGGGCCCGGGCGAAGGCAAAGCCCCTCTCGGCGGGGAAGTGGTACCGGATCGAGTCGGCGGTCGTGGACGAGTTCCGCGGCGTCGAGAAGCTGAACATCCACAGCGGCACCACCATCGCCGAGGTGGAGAGCGAGACCCCGCTCATCCCCGCCGTGGTCCCCGTGAAGGACCTCCGTCCCGGGGTGGGATCCGTCCGGGTGAAGGTGGTGCAGGACTGGGAGCCCTCCCACGAGCGGATGCTCCAGGCGGGGCTCCTCGGCGATGAGACCGGGACCCTCAAGTTCACCATCTGGAAGGAGGAGGGCAAGGAGAAGCTCCAGCAGGGGAGGGTGTACTCCATCTACTATGCCCTCGTGGACGAGTTCAATGGCCGGCTCCAGCTCAACCTCTCCACGGCCATCTGCCTTCCTGAGGAGGGAGATATCCAGGTGAGGGAAGGTGAGGAGGTCCGGGGGGTCATCGTCCACCTGGCGCCGGGCTCCGGGCTCATCAAGCGGTGCCCGGTGGAGGGATGCAACCGGGTCCTCTCCCGGCAGAATTACTGCCCGGTCCATGAGATCCAGAAGGACTTCCGGTACGACCTCCGGATCAAGGGGGTCCTCGATGACGGGATCCGGACCCGGAACATCCTCGTCCAGAAGGACATCGTCGAGGCCCTCTCGGGGATGAAGCTCGAGGAGGCGGTCGCCCTCGCGGAGTCGAGCCCCCTCGGCATGGACGAGGTCTTCTACCGGATCCGGGACGCCATTCTCGGTCGCTACTTCCAGGTGCGCGGGAGCGAGATGGACGGACGGATCCTCGTCAGGGAATGCCACCGGATCCGTTTCGATCCTGCGGATCTCGCCGCGCTCCTGAACCGGGCCGGGGGTGAGGCCCAGTGATGAATGGCCGGAGGATGCAGGGTCCGCGGTCTGGCCAGATCTTTGACCGGGAGCCCGCCCGGAGGGTCTTTGCCGCCGAGCTCAGGGAGGTGAGGCTCCAGTTCCGGGAGGGCGAGGACGAGAAGAGCCCGAGCTTCGTCCTCCTCCCGACGGGGGCGCGCTGCAACCGGATCCTTCTCGTGGGGACCCTCACCGAGAAGGAGCGGCGCGGGGACCAGAACGTCTTCTACCGGGCGAGGGTCTCCGACCCGACGGGGACCTTCTCCCTCATGGCGGGGAGCTACCAGCCCGAGGCGATGCAGCAGATCGCGAAGATCGAGCCCCCGGGCTTCGTGGCGGTCATCGGGAAGCCGAACCTCTTCGAGTCCCAGAGCGGGTCCATGCTCGTCTCGGTAAAGGCGGAATCGGTGACCACCGTGGACCGGGAGACCCGTGACCTCTGGGTGCTCGACACCGCCCGGGCGACCCTCCAGCGGCTCGAGGAGCCGGGCGCCACCGAGGACTCGAAGCGGGCGCAGGAGGAGTACCGCATCGATCCGGCGGTCTACCGGAAGATGGTGTACGATGCCCTCGCCCAGCTGAAGATCTGATCCCTTCTTTTTTCCCCGATATTCTTATCTGGGAGGAGCTCCATTGGTGCGCACATGGAGATCCTCAGCCTGGGAACCCGGATCCGGAGGGGAGCGGCGCGGGCCCTGCGGAACCTCGTCCTCATCATCATCTTCATCTGCTCGGGGTGCCTTATCCCCGGCCAAAGGGAAGTGATCCCGTCCCTGGAAGTTACGTCCCCGGCCTTTCCCGATGGCGGGCAGATACCGGTGAACCATACCTGCGACGGTGCAAACCGCTCGCCGCCCCTGGCATGGGGCCCGGTCCCATCAGGGACCGCCGCCCTCGCCATCATCGTCACCGACACGGATGCCCCGGGTGGGTCTTTCCTCCACTGGGGGGTATACAATATCCCGCCGGCGACAGGGAGCATACCGGCAGGAGGGACCGCCCAATCCATTCTCCCGGCTGGTTCCCTCCAGGCCACGAACGACTTTGGCCGGGCAGGATATGGGGGACCCTGCCCGCCGAGGGGGATGCCACATCACTACCATTTCACGGTATACGCCCTTGACTCGCCGGTCAACCCGGCCGGGGCCCGGGACGGGCGCAGGCTCCTTGGTGCACTGGAGGGGCATACCCTCGCGAGGGGAGAGATTGTGGGGATTTACCAGAGGGCGTGACGCACCGGTCTGAAAACAGGGTATTGCCATGCCGAGGTCCCCGTTCCCCGGCGGGGACCCCGGCCGGATCCATGTATTTTAGTTGATCTTCCTGCCTCTCAGGAGGAACATGAGCGCAAAGGCTGGGGAGAGGACCGCGAGCGCCGCCATGGTGGGCGTAGGAGTCGGGGCCGGTGCCGTGGTCCCTGCCGGGGTCGGGGAAACAGGCGTCACGGTCGGGGGCAGGGTGGTGGTGGCTGTCGCGGGAACCGTAGCGGGAGGGGTCGCAACGGTGGTCCGGGTGGTCGCCACGGTGGTGACCGGCTGCGGGGTCGTGGTGGCCGGGGTCGGTGCCCCGATGGTGAAGCTGTAGATGTTCGAGTCCGGGGCCTGGCGGTCAAAGGAGGCAGGGTCCCTCCACTTCGCCTGGGCGGCGTAGGACCCGGTCTCGAGACCCTCGAAGTCGATGGCGCCAGGCATCCCCGGGTCATCGGTGTAAAACACAGGGCTCGAGAGGTTCATTTTCGAGAAGTCCTTCCCCTGGAACTGCGTGAGCTGCCCGCCTCCGGGGCTGGTGAGGACCAGGTCAACGGCCGCCGGGTAGAGAGCCCCGACATGGTAGGAGGAACCCACGTCAGGAGAGGTGATCCGGAAGGCGATCTGGGTCTTCGGGGAAACAGAATACCCCCGGACCACGTCGGCATGGTATGGATTCGCAAGCACGACATCAATCGAAACGGAGGGCACGACAACGAGAATCGAGTTCATGGCACCTGCGGTCTGGTTGAAGGCATAGAAGATCCCCGTTTGGCCCCCGAAGAACGCAGGGTCGATCGTGAACCTGGTATCATCCTGAACCGGGACCTCCCGGACGAGGGCCTTCGTCGGGAGGTCATCCACGTACTTTCTGAGAGAGGTGACCAGGTTTCCCCCGGTGCGGAGGCCGGTGAGGTCGAGGTTCTCCTCGTACATGAAGATGGTATCCCCGCCCTGGATATGGCTGATGTCCGGGGCACGGGCTGCGGACGGGAGGACGAACAGGGCGGCGACGAGGAGGAGGATCCCCCCGGCTGCCAGGGCATGGCACGGCCGGGGCTGGTTCTGATCTATTCGGGGCATAGGTTGCACTCACGAAATTGAGAGTATGCACCATGATATAATTCCTTCCCCAGAAGGGAAGAAATAAGGGGTGCCGGGGGCATGAGGGCTCGTTTTGTCGCGAGAGCCCGTGACATGCTAGAGTCGCCCCGTGCCTCCCTCCGGGCCGGCCTGCCCTCCCCGTGCGTTGCAGTGGAGGATCTCCCTGATCCGGGCGATCTCGCGGTCCCGCTCCCGCCCCTCGTCCCCGAGGAGGCGGACGAGCCGCTCGAGCTCGGCGACCCTCCGGGCCATGCGCTCCTTCCCGTGGCGCCGGTGGAGGGTGACGGCCTGCTCACCCTCGAGGTATGCGGCGGCCAGTTCCTCGTCGGTGTACCGGGGCGCCCGGCCGGGCTTGCCCAGGAGCGCGGCGACCACCGGCCCGGGGAGCACCATGCCCACCTGTCCCTCAAAGAAGCGCCTCGCGGCCCGGGGGGTGAGGGCCCGGCGCCCTCCGGCCGGGCCGGGCCCCGCGAGCCGCGCCCTTTCGAGGGCGAGGCCCCAGATCTCCCCGAAGGCCCGGGGCCCGAGGGGGAAGAGCCGGTCCGGCCCCGCGGACCCGCCCCGGGACCGGGCGGAGGAGAGAAACCGGTCCCGGACAATGAGATAGACACGGATAGCCCCCACGGCCTCGCGGGACAGGAAGGCCACCCGGGTTGCCCTGCCGGAGGAGTCCCTGACCTGGAACCGGGCGGGGCGGGACTCGAGGTCCAGGTCCCCGAGCCTGAGGGAGAGAACCTCCCCCGGCCGGGCCCCGCTGCTCACGAGGACATAGAGGATGGCCCGGCCCCGGGTGTCGAGGTGCTCCAGGAGCCGGAGGATTCTTCCGGCGGTGAGGGCCTCCCCGCCGGCCGGCAGGGGGGGCTTCTCCTTGGGGCGGGCGGGCTGCCTCCTCCCTTCCCGCGGGAGAGGGATATTCGCGCCGGCAAGGACCGTCCGGATGGCGCTCCGGTACGCCTGCAGGGTCTTCGGGGCCCGGATCGCCTCCCCCAGAGCCTGAAAGTCGGTGTCGAGGTCCCGCCTCCCGTTCCTCAAATCATTCGCGTACTTGGCAACCCAGGGCTCGAGGATCTCCGGGGAGGCCCCCGCGAGCCGGGCGCCGTACGCAAGGGAAAGGAATTTTACCCATGCACTCACATACAACGCACGGGTAGATTTGGCCCGGTACTTGTCAAGGAAATCCCTGAACATATGGGTATACCGGGAAAAATACGCCCTTATATCATTTAATAATATGGAAATGCGAAGGTTGGTATGAACTTTAATTACGCCAAACGAAGGGGATTTGCATGAAGTCCAGGAAGGAGAAGGAATCCCGGGGCGGCGAGAAGGGGCCCCGGGCCCAGGCTGCACCCCAGGCCGAGATGCGGGACCCGAAGGCCGTTGAGCACCTCATGAGGGCGCTCTCTGACAAGGACGAGATGGTCCGGTCCCAGGCGGCCCGTGCCCTTGGGGAGATACGGGACCCGAAGGCCGTCGACCAGCTCATCCGGGCCCTGAAGGACCGGCACAAGCTTGTCCGGGCCGAGGCCGCCGAGGCCCTTGGTCGGATCGGGGACCCCCTCGCCGTGGACCACCTGGTCCGGGCCCTGAAGGACGAGAACGCCAGGGTCCGGGGAGCCTCGGCCCGGGCCCTAGGGGAGATCGGGGACCTCCAGGCCGTACCCCCCGTCATCGCCACCCTGAAGGACAAGGACGAGGACGTCCGGGGCGAGGCAGCCCGGGCCCTCGGGAAGATGGGAGACGAGCGGGCCCTCTCGCCCCTGATCGAAGCCCTTCGGGACATCGACACCTATGTCCGGTGCTATGCGACCATCGCCCTCGGGACCATCGGGACCCCGGCCCTTGACTCCCTCATCCAGGCGCTCAGGAGCGACTACGAGGACGTCAGGGAGCGGGCGCGGAACACCCTCGCGGGGATGAAGGATCGGGCGGTGGAGGCCCTCATCCGGGCCCTCTCGGACGAGGACTGGGCCATCCGGAAGGAGGCGCAACGGATCCTCGTCACCATCAAGGGGCCCGCCGTGGAACCCCTCATCCAGGCCCTCAGGGAGGAGAGCTGGGAGGTCCAGCGGCAGGTGGCGAAGGTCCTCGAGGACATCGGGGACGAGCGGGCGGTGGAGTCCCTCGTGGAGGTGCTCAAGAAGGCCAGCTGGGGGGCCCAGAAGGAGATCATCCGGGTCCTCACGACCTTCGGGTGGAGCCCCCTCTCAGACGAGGAACGGGCGTACTTCCTCATCTCCAAGGGGTCCTGGGAGGAGCTCGAGAAACTCGGGGACGCGGCGGTGCCCGCCCTGGCGAATGCCCTCAAGGACGAGGACCGGTACGTACGCCGGCAGGCGGCGGCGGTCCTCGGCCGGCTCGGGGACCCGGAGGCCGTCGATGCCCTCGTGGAGGCCCTCGGGAGCGAGGACAGCTACCTCAGGTGCATGGCCGCCGAGTCCCTCGGGAAGCTCGGGGACAGGGCCGCCGTGCCGGCCCTCCTCACGGCCCTCTCCTCGGACGACCCGTGGGTGAAGGGCTACGCGGTGGACGCCCTCGGGATGATCGGGGACGGCCGGGCGGTGGAGCCCCTCATCGGAGTCATGAGGACCGGAGGGAACGGGGTCCGGCGGGCCGGGGCCCGGGCCCTGGCGGGCATCGGCAAGCAGGCGATAAAGCCGCTTATCGGGGTCCTCTCCGGGGAGGACGAGGAGATGCGCCGGAACGCGGCCTGGGTCCTCGCCATGGTCGGGGAGCTCTCGGTCCCGTCCCTCATCGAGGCCCTCAGGCGTGAGGACGACGCGAGCCGGGCCGGCCTCGAGGACATCCTCTTCGAGATCGGGGAGCCGGCGGTGGAGCCCCTTATCGCCGCCCTCGGTGACGCCAGGGAGCCGGTCCGGCGGTCTGCCGCCCGGGTCCTCGGCCGGTTCTCTGACCGGCGTGCGGTTGAGCCCCTCATCGGGGCCCTCGGCGACGCCTCCGCCGGCGTCCGGCGGGAGGCCACCATCGCCCTCGGGAAGATCGGGGAGCCCTACGCGGTGAGCCCCCTCGTGGGGCTCCTCTCCGACGAGGACCTGGAGGTCCAGCGGGAGGCCACCATCGCCCTCGGGAAGATCCGGGACATCCGGGCCCTCTCGCCCCTCATCGCGAGCCTGAAGAACCCCGAGCTCCGGGAGAACGTGACCTCGGCCCTCTCGGCCATGAGCGACGAGCGGGCCATCGTGCCCCTCATCGAGGTCTTAAAAGACGAGTCGGTCTTCGTCCGGATGGGGGCCGCCGATGTCCTCGTCCACATCGGAGAGCCGGCGGTTGAGCCCCTCATCGAGGCCCTCTCCCACGAGGACGCTGGGGTCAGGTACGTGGCCAGCTGGACCCTCGGGAAGATCGGCGACCGGCGGGCGGTGGAGCCCCTCATCGCGGCCATGAAGGACCGGGACAAGGGTGTGAAGAAGGGGGCCGCCGTGGCCCTCGGGGAGATCGGGGACGGCCGGGCGGTTGAGCCCCTCATCCAGGCCCTCAAGGACGAGGATGAGTCCATCCAGCGGGCCGCGAGGGAGTCCCTGGAGCGGACGATATCAAAGAAGGATTGAAATCCTTCTTTTCAATCTCCCTTCGGTCGGGTCTCGAAGAAGGACTGAGGGGATACTTCCCGCGCCTCCTCTCCTCCTCTCTTTCCCCTTCTCTTCCTGCCAGGACCTCCGTCAGATCTTCCTGAGCACCTTCCAGATGCTGTTCTCTTCGAGGAGGATCCAGTACCTCTTCAGCTCCTCCTCGGCGAACCGGTAGTCCGGGTAAAACTCCCCGACCCGTTTCCAGTACCTCTTTGAATGGTCCGGGACGAAGAGGTGGGTGAGCTCGTGCACCATGAGGTACTCCCGGACCGGTCCCGGGAGCGCGAGGATCCGGAGGTTGACGCTGATTCCTCCCGAGGGTGAGCAGCTGGCCCATCGTGTCCGCTGCTCCCTGACCGAGAGTCCGGTGAACCGGAGCCCCATCCTGGACGCCTGCCTCTCCAGCCGGGGGAGGAGGTCCCGGACGAGCCGGTCCTTCAGGAAGGCCTTCAGCTCCGCCGGGGTGGTGTAGCTGACCACCCCCTCGTCCCCGCGGATCCCGCATGAGGGACCTGCCTCGAGCCGGAAGAACCGTCCCTCGAGGAGGATCCGGCCCTCCTGCCCTGCCCGGTCCCCGGCGACCGCCAGGACCTCCTCCCGTTTCCGCCTGATCCAGGCCGCGTGCTTCCCGAGGAGGGAGGGGATGTCCGTCCCCGGCGGTGCCGTGACCCTCACCACCCCCGAGGGGAGGACCTGAATGGTCGGCCGGCACCCGGCCCGTTCCCTCACCTCGATGCCGGGCTGTCCGTCCCGGGGCCCGGGATCACCGGGTGAGGGTGGCGGGGATGGCATCGCGGTTTCCTTCCTCCCTGGCCATCAGCCCGGCCGGGCCTCCGCCGCCCGGCCAGGTCCCTGCCACATCCTGTCCGTCCATTCCTTCAGGACATCGCTGTACCGCGCGGTAAAGGCCCCGATGAGGGAGGTGACCACCACGAGGATGGCTACCGTCGCCGAGATGGCCGCCGAGCCGAAGATGGCGACGAGGGCGATGGAGAACTCCCCCCGGGCGAGGGTGTTCGCCCCGATCTCGATGCCCGAGGGAACCGAACCGTAGAGGACCCGGCCCACGAGGATGCCCGAGGCCATCTTCGAGAGGAGGGCCAGGAGGCAGAGCACCGAGGCGGCGACGATTGAGAAGCCGCCGGAGAAGTCAATGGTTATCCCGAAGAAGACAAAGAAGAGGACGAGGAAGACCTCCCGGAAGGGCTGGGAGAGCCGGTCGAGGGCAGGGCCGGCCACCGGGGCAAGGGAGGAGCCGAGGATGATGGCCACAAGGGAATCGGGGATCTTCAGGAGCTTCGCCAGGTAGGTGGAGGAGATGACCGCCGTGAAGGTGAAGAGGGTGGGGAGGTCATCGGTGCGGGCGAGAAGGGACCGGATGGGCCGGTCGAGGGCCCGGACGAGGAGAACCATGGCGGCAAGCACCGCGGCGGTGAGGAGGATGAAGCCGACCGGGTTCTCTCCCTGGATGGAGAAGAGGGAGATGAGGAGGATGAGGAGGACGTCCTCGAAGACCATGAGCCAGACAATGGTCTCGGCCTCGGGGTAGATGAGCCGCCGGTTCTCCACGAGGGAGGCGATGGCCATGGCCGAGCTGGAGACGTAGAAGGCCGAGCCGACGATGAAGGACGAAAGAAGACCGAAGCCGAGGAGGAGGGCCGCGGCGAAGCCAACGAGGAGGTTCACGTTCAGGTCGATGATCCCCGAGACGAGGAGGCTCCTCCCCCGTTCCCGGAGGGACTTCGGCCGAATCTCGAGCCCGACGTAGAAGAGAAGGAAGATGAGCCCGAGGTAGGAGAGGTACTGGGAGTACGCGTCGGCGGGGACAAGGTTGAGCCCGCTCTTCCCGATGGCGATCCCCGTGAGGATGTAGAAGGGGATGGAGGGGAGGGAGTACCTCCTCGCGATGACGGCGACGACGAGGCAGACGAAGAGCGCAAGCGCAATCTCTTCCATCAGTTCCCCAGGATCTGCCGCTCGAACTCTTCCAGCTGGTCGGTGTCCCCGATGGCGACGACGATGTCCCCGTCCTGGAAGGTGAAGGAGGGGAGGGGGTTGATGATGTTCTTCCCGGACCGGGAGACGGCCACCACCGTTGCACCGGTCTTGGTGCGCACCTGGAGCTCGGCGATGGACTTCCCGGCAAGGTTCTTCCGGATGCTATAGGTGTGGACCCGGATCCTCAGGTCAGAGAGGGCCGAGAAGGCGATCTCCACCGCCTCCTTCTCGGCCTCGATGATGGCCCCCGACAGGAGGCTCCCGAGCCGCCTCGCCTCAGCCGCGGTGAGCTCGGCCGCAGAGGGGACGGCCTTCCCCTTCTCGAGGATATAGAGCTGGAACTTCCGGGAGCCCATAAAGATGATGGCGACCCGGTCCCCCTTCTCGGTCTCCAGCTCGTACTTCGTACCGATGCCCGGGAGCTCGATGCATCTGACACCCATGGAGAAAAGTTGGGAAAATTACCATAAAATCCTTCCCTCTCTCGGAAAAACGGTTTCCACGCCTCCCTGTTGCCGGAAATTCAGGATCTCCACCGGATCGGGGAGTGGAAAGGGGGGCTCAGAGAGAAGTATTATGTGGGACTTATAAAAAATAATAGATAAGACAAGCGGGGCGGCTCTCTCCCCACGCCCGGGTGTTCTCTTCGCCATGGATCTCCGCAGGAAGCTTCTCATCATCGTCGGGCTCACCCTCCTCTGTACCCTCATCGCCTTTTATGCCGTGACGAACGGGATCATCCTCGGGGCCTTCGTCACCCTCGAGGAGAAGAACACCCAGCAGAACATGAACCGGTTCCAGAACCTCCTCGCCGAGGACCTCTCCTCCCTCGATGCCGTCGTGAGGGCCTGGGCTCCCCGGGACGACACCTACACCTTCATGCGGGACCGGGACCCTGCCTTCATCGAGAGGAACTT
>Ga0335070_10001617_pt1 | contig 26086 bp, 56 predicted proteins | sample Lox_Sample_13_FD_206722 | JGI IMG/M metagenome (GOLD analysis project Ga0335070, IMG submission 206722) | Soil microbial communities from Loxahatchee National Wildlife Refuge, Florida, United States - Lox_Sample_1.3 | ecosystem: Environmental > Terrestrial > Soil > Wetlands | place: USA...
ATTATATTTAACATATCCTATTATGGATTTGTTTCATACTTTAACAAAAAACTTAGTTGTTAAAATTGATGAAAAAGAATATCCAAATTTTATTTTCTTTTTTAATGAAAATAATAATTGTATTTTTAAATACAATACAAAAAATGGATATTTTTATTGTTCATATTATAATTTTATTATATTTTTTTATGAAAAATTTAATATTAATTGGCTAATACTTAACGAAATAATTAAAGATATGGTGGAAAACCATTTCAAATTGAAGGGAATTACACCTTGCATTTGTTCCTTTAATAGCATTTCGCCGATGGAAAATCATTTCAAATTGAAGGGAATTACATCTACAACAGTAGGTACAAAGATTGACAAGCTTGGCAGAAAACCATTTCAAATTGAAGGGAATTACATCTACAACAGTAGGTACAAAGATTGACAAGCTTGGCAGAAAACCATTTCAAATTGAAGGGAATTACATCTTTCAGCAATAATATAAAATACGGGTTTTTGGTGGAAAACCATTTTAAATTATTTTTTTGTAACAATAAAATAATTATTACGTATATTATTATGTTAATTTAAATATTTTATTTATGCTTTTACATTTTATAATAATATTAATAGTTGTATTTATTGTTTTATTTGTAACAAAAACAATTAAATTAAAAAAATTAATTGCACAAAATAATAAGAATAATAATTCAGTTTCATGTAATCAAATTGAAAGAGAATTAAATAAAAATTTTGAAAATAATCATTTTAAAAGTAAAATTAATAAATATAATATTTTTACTTTTAAACAAAAAAATGAATTTCAATATGATCTTTATATTAAAGATTATTACAATAATGATAATATTATATTTGATGGCTTTAATAGAAAATTATATTCAAAAAATGAAATGTTTGATAATTCATTTATCATAAAAAATGAAGATGAAAATAAATATAATGAATTATGTTATTTAATATATAATAATATTAATATTCCTGTATCATTAAGATTCTTTGAAAATAGAGAAATAATGATAAGATTAAATAATAATATAAAAATTAATTCAATATTAAATTTAAATAAACCAATATTATCAATAATTTATGATATTAATGAAATAGATGAATTATCTTATAGAATAGAACTTCAAAAAGATGAAATTTATAAAGAAAATATTAAGAAAAAAATTATAGAAGCCGAAAAAAAGAAAGAATTAAAAAAAGAAGTTACACATGAATTAATTGACGATGGAATATTAATTAACAAAAATAATAGTAAATTTAGTTTATATTAAAAAAATAAATATTATGGAACACCTAAAAGATTGTGATTTTTTAAAACGTATAAATGAATTAAATAAAAATTCTTTTAAAATTGATATCGGAGAAATATCTGGTTATGTTGATATAAATAAATATAAAATTTCTTTTAATGATGGATGGAATATATATCCTGATATTGATTTTATTTTTTGTCCTATTTGTGGTGTTAAACTTAAAGATAAATAATTATGAATAATATTTTACAAAATAAAAATATAATTTTTAAAACTATTGTTGGTTCTCAAGCATATGGCACGGCTACTGTTAATAGTGATTTGGATGTTAAAGGAATTTATGTACAATCATTAAACGAAATTTTAGGATTTAATTATATTGAACAAATTAATGTTTCAAAAGATGAAACATATTATGAAGTAAAAAGATTTCTTGAATTATTAGTTCAAGGTAATCCAACTATGTTAGAATTATTATTTATGCCAGAAAATTGTATTATTGAAAAGAAACCTATTTTTGATTTTATTTTAAAACATAAAGATAAATTTATAACAAAAAAATGTTTAGAATCTTTTGGCGGATATGCTATTTCACAAATAAGAAAAGCTAAAGGATTAGATAAAAAAATGAATTGGGAAAGTTTTCAAATGAAAAGAAAATCAGTTCTTGATTTTTGTTATGTATTATTGCCAAATGGTGGTTCTAAATTATTTAATGAATGGCTAAATGATGATTATAATAAAAAATATCGTGATGATTTTTCAAATTTTTATCCAATGCCGGGAAGTGAACGTACTTATGCTGATTTTGGATTAGCAGCAATTGATCATGCTAGAGATACTTATAATTTATATGATTTATCTATTGAAAAATATAAAGAAAAAATTTCTAATTGTGGTATTATTTCAGATTTAATAAAATCTAATAATGTTCAATTAACATCAATACCTAAAGGAATTAAACCATTTGGAATATTAATATTTAATAAAGATGGATTTTCATCTCATTGTAAAAAGTATAAAGAATGGAAAAATTGGTTAGAAAATAGAAATATCCAACGTTATGTAGATAATGTAAATCATAATCAAAAGATTGATGGGAAAAATCTATTACATTGTCGAAGATTATTAGATATGGCTTTAGAAATAGCTAAAGATAAACAAGTGATTGTTCAAAGACCAAATGCTGATTATCTTTTAAAAATAAAAAGAGGTGAAGTTTCATTAAACGAAATAATTGAAAAAGCTGAAGAAGATATTTTAATTCTTAATGATTTAACTAAAACTTGTGACTTACCTGATGAAATAAATAAAGAATTTTTAAATGATTTATTAATTAAAATTAGAAAAAAAGAATATGAACAATAATGATATAAGATTTAACTTAATGCCATATATAAATAAAAAATTTAAATTTCAAGCTAAATTTATTAAATCATCATTTAGCGATAAATATTTTAAAGAAAAGACATATTTATTACATGATATAAAATGTTTAAATAATGAAAATTTAAATATTGATCATTGTTGGGTTAATAATGGCGTTGAAATTAATAAAATAGATTTAAAATCAAACAATATTATTCAATTTGAATCTAAAATAACTGCTTATTATAAACATGGATATGGAAAAGATAAATTATTAGATTTTTCATTAACTACTCCAAAAAATATTAAAATTTTATAACAATTATTTAATTTTATCGTATAATATTAAAATAAATAATACTATGAAAAAAATAGATATAATAATAAAATTATTATCAATTTGTGATATATTTAAAGAAGCTGCTGAAACATGTTCATATGAAGAAGAAATTCTTTATTATGAAAGTTTAAGAAATTTAATAATAAAAAATTTTAATATTAATGAAAATGATATAAAAAATGAAATAAATGAAGAAAAAATTGATTATTCTGATAAATCATTTAAATCAGAAGAAGAATATCAAAAATTTTTAAAAGAAAGAAATGAAGAACATGAAAAAAAATTAAATAATGCTTTTTATAAAGAATTAAATATTCCAATTAATAAATATTCATTAGAATTTATATTAGAAAATATTCCAAATGCAAAAGAAATATATGAATCATTTAGAAATAATTTTAATGAATCTATTGAAGAAATATAATTTAATATTAATATTATGTCAAAAAATAAAAAATTAAAAGAACCTATTTTATTTAGTATTGATGATATATATGTTGAATTTTATTATTATAATTTTAATAATGAAACAAAAAAATTTAATGTATCGCATATAGATATTATAAAAATATCTTTTATTCAAACAAATAAATGGTACAAATTTTATATATTTGTTAATGATGTTTTTACAGGAAGATATCTAAATTTAATAAGTATTAATAGCATTGATTATTATTCTATCAGAACTGAAATTGGTATAGCCTATAAAAATTTTATTGATGGCATATTTTATGAACAAGGAAACATTAATAATAAAATTGTTAATATTCCTGTTAGTGAAAAAATAATGGTTGAAAATTTATTTAAAAATTATATTTATCCGATAAAAAAATATAACAGACGAGATGAATTAACAAAATTAAATTTAATTTAAAAAATAAATATTATGGAAAATAAAGAATTAATTAATGAAATAAAGAAAGAAATAACTTTATTAGAATCTTGGATTGATATAAGTATAACTGGTGGATGGAGTACACATTTAAATAAACCAATGCAAGAAAAAGTTAAAGAACTTAAGTGTTTAATTTATGATATTAATAATGATTAATTATGAATAAATCAGAATGGAATATCATTGAATATAATGATAAAAAAGATTTAATTATTGTTGAATGTTATGCAAAAATAAAAAATAATTTAACAAATGAAATAAGAATATATAAAACTAAAGAATGTTTTTTCTATGAAGAAGATGAATTACCTTCTGTATTTAATTGGCAAGAAAATAATTATTCTTGTGATTGTAATAGACATATTTTTTGGTTAAGAGCAAATAATGAATATAATGATGAAGATTTTGAATGTTCAGAAGGAAAATTTTCAGTAAATTTATATAATTCAAAAAATGATAAATGCTATTATAAAGAATTTGAGGAATAATTAACAAAAAATTTTATGCTATGAATTACGAAATAATAAAGGATAAAAATAAACTTATTGATTTTATTAATTGGTTGCCAGAACTTCAATCTGGTGAATGTTATTATATTTGTTTATTTGCAAGATCAAAGTATTATAAAGCATTAAAAGCAGATAAACAACAGTTGAAACGCCTAACTTCTACAAAAGAATTTTTATTTGAAAAAATAAAACAATTGGAATGTGAAGTTGGATCATATTATCAAAAACATTTACCAATACCACAAGAGGCATTAGCATTATATATAAATCCTAATCCACGTTCATTTGAAAAAGCTGCTAAAGAAGGATTAAAAAAATTTGCTGAATTAATAACAAAAGATTATAACGGTTATAACCCGCATCAAGAAATATTATCTGAAATTCAAAAAGCTTGTTCAAGAAAAATCTTTATTGATTTTGATTTCGATATTCTTAATGATGAAAATGATATTGAGTTTAATTTTATACTTCAATTATTAAATACTTATGTAAATGAAGATTCATATAATATTTTAAAAACTAAAAATGGTTTTCATTTATTAATAGAATTAAATAAAATAAATGAAAAATATAAAAAATCTTAGTATAATAATATTACAAATATTAAAGGATTAGATGTTCGTGGAGATAATTTAATTCCAGTACCTGGATGTACTCAAGGTAATTTTATTCCTTATTTTTTGTAACAATAATAAAAATTTATCGTATAATATTTAAAATAGTTTAAATTATGGAAACAACTAAAGAAGAAATTTTAATTTTAAAATTTAAATTAGAAAATTTAGAAAATCATGCATATGTAAAAGCATTAGAATTATTAGAAAGAAAAAATAATAATTTTAAAAGAGATAATTTTTATTTTGAAAAATGTGATTTTAATGATGATTATATTTCTGTTAATATATATAATTATCTTATAGAAGAAAATTTATATATAAAATTAACATATGAAGAATTTTTTATGAATCATACAGATTGGGTTAATCATTTAGAAAAAATAAAAGAAGAAGTTAAAAATAATAAAAATTTAGAAAATTATAAAAAAGGTGTAGATGCTTTAAAAGAAAGAAAAAAACTTTATGAAGAATTAAAAAAGGAATTTGAAAATTAAATAATTTATTAACTTAAAAATTTAAAATTATGAAAAAATTAATTTACATTTTAGGAATCGTTTTTATTGCTGTTTTAGTTACTAATTCTAAACTTCGTAAAGAAGTTTATGACAATGGCAAAGTATATGTTGAAACAAAATTAGTACCGGCAATTAAAACTTTAACTGAATAATTTAAATTATGAAAAACAAAATTTTAACAAAAAACAATAAATTAAATTTAATAATAGGTAATACTTATAAAGGATTAGGATATTCAGGTATGAGTGAAAATATTGAAATTATTGGTAAGCTTATTAAATATGATATAACAAAAGATCATGCATTATTACAAACTAAAAATGGAATGTATCATGCAGTAATTTTATATTCTTTAACAGAAATTTAATAAAAAATAATATTTATTATGGAACCATTAAAAATAAGAAAAACGCCATCAATATCAAGACGTAAAATTATTTCAATGATAAATTTATATGAAAAATATGTTGATGAAAAAATATTAAGTATTGATCCATATGGATATATTAAAGGAACAAATAATAATTATAATGTAAATATTCAAACTAATAAAGTAAATAAAGTATATGATGATCCTGATTGATTTGAAATAAAAAATAAGAATGTACAAATTAATAATATTTAAATAAAATGATAAAAACTGAATATAACGGAAATTTTGGTTTAGACGAAATAAAAAGAATTTATTTAAAAAATATGGGATTAAACACTGTTTATGATATAAGATTTGTAAATGATAAACGTATATTAATTGTAACAAATTTACATTGTTTTTTAAATGAAAATAAAGAAGCTAAAACAATAAATGAATTAAAAATAGGTGATAAAATTTGGATTAATATAAATGAATTATATGAAAGATAAAGAAATAAATAATATTTTAAATGTTTTATTTTTTGGACAATTATTTTTAGATTCTATAGAAAATATTTCTGATAAGATATTTTTTAAACAAAAATTAAAAAATTTAGGAAAATCTTTTATTAAGGAAATGGAAAACACTACAAATATGATTTATAAAAATATACCAAAAGAAGATAATAAATATGTAACAAATCTTTATGATGTTAATTATAAATTATTAAATAAATTAAATAATTTAGATATATTTGAAAAACAAAAATTAATTGATAATTTTGAAAAATTAAATGAAATTATAAAACAAGAACATATAAATTAATATTTAAATTATGAAAATAAAGATATTAAATAAAAATGAATTTGATAATATAATGTTATATCATAATATTACAGATGACAATGTACAAGATAAAACCGATATATTTTTCATATCAATAAATGACACTTGTAATAGTAAAAAATTACCATATTTTAAAAGTAATCATGATAATGTACTAATTCAATATTTTGATGATGTCGAAAAAGATGTTATTGATAATAATAAGAATGAAATATTAGCAAAAGCATTTACTGAAGAACAAGCAATTGAAATGTTTAAATTTATTGAAAAAAATAAAGATAAAAAAACTTGTCTTATACATTGTGTAGCTGGTATTAGTAGAAGTGCTGCTATTGGAGTATTTTTATCTGATTATACAAATGGTAATTATTTTGAATTAAAAGAAAATCATCCATATATTTTACCAAGCAAACATGTTTTAAAATTAATGAATTATATTTCATGTAAAGAAAAATATGATTAATAATATAACATTATAGATTAACATACGTATTATATAATAAAATGAATTATGACTTTAGACATTAATGAAATTTATATAAAGAATAAAGATAAAACGATAGAATATATTTTTAAGAGAATTAACAATATTGAAGTCTCTAAAGAATTATGTAATGATATATTCTATAAAGTTTATAAAAATATTGATAAATTTGATAAAGATAAGGGTAATTTTTTGGTATGGCTATATGAAATTACAAACAATACAATTATTGATTATTTAAGAAAAAGAAAAATTGAAACTATTGATTGTAATAATGAAATATTATTTGATAATAATAATTTTGAAAATAAATTTGAATGTAAAGATATAAATAATAAAATAAAAATAGCTATTAATAATATTTCAAATATTAATATGAAAAAAATAGCTAAATTATATTTTTTACATGAATTAACATATGAAGAAATATCTAAAGCATTAAATTTACCATTAGGTAGTGTTAAAGCATATATTCATAGAATAAAAGAACAAATTAAACAATATTTAAATATTAATTTTAAAATAAAAAAATTATAACTATGAAAAAATTATTATTTTTATTTATTACATTATTTTTTATTTCTTGTGATTCTCCTAATATGATAGATTATTATGCAACATTACACAAATATAAAGGAAGTATTATTCTTAATAAAGAAAAATTAACATATTGTCAAAGTTGTGATTGTTATAAAGGATGGGTAGAAATTAATAAAAATGATACAATTCATCAAATTTTATTATATGAAATTGAGTATGATAAAATTAATGTAAAAGATACAATAAAATAAAAATTTCTTATGGAGTTAGATGTAAATTATATAGCAGCACAACAAGCAATTAAAAATTTAGAAAAATTACTATTTAATTTATCAAATGAAAAGAGAAAAAAATTAAGTAATAAAATTATTAAATTTAGTATAAAAATGGAAAAAAAATATAAATAATAATGAAGCAATTATTGATTATACAAATTTAATTTTATATTTAAAAAAATAATGATAGCTTATAAACTTTGTAGAAAATTAAAAAATGGTAGTATTACTTTTCTTTTCATAAATAAAAGTAAAGTATTAGAATTTAATAAATGGTTAGTAGCTGAATCTTATCCAACGTTTATGGTAAGCGTAGCGGCAAAACTCAAGAACCATCAAGTTAGGCGGACTTGTCCGCCGTTACGTTTACCATGTGTTAGCGTTTCGTGCTTATTTACTGAACTTAAAAACTTAATTATATGACTGGAAATAAATTGGAAACAGAAAAACTTGAACAAGGCAAAATCTATTATTTAGATTACGGTTCAAATACTCAAATTGTAGGAAGATATAAAGATTCCAATTGTTGTAATCATAATTTTTACGACCTACTTCATTACTGGAATGGTTCGGAAACATTCAGACACCATAAAGAATACTGTGTAAAATCAGGTATAGAAAATCTGAGGCGTGCGAGTAAGGCGGAAATTCACAATTTAGTAAAACATGAAATTGACAACGACTGCCTTTAGCATGAACGCTAACGTTGGTGGCATGGTTAGTTGCGAATTAGGAAGCGACAACCTATCAAAATACTAAAAATTTAATAAAATGAACAAAACTTTAAATAACGCAGAAACCCCACCATGTTTTATACACGGTGTTAGTGGTAGTACGGATAAGGATGTAAGAAATCTTAAAAATTTAATTTATAAATATTGTTTAAAATATAATATTTATTTTGGTGCTAAAGTATATTTAGAACGAGATATTAAATATCTAACTGAACATGGTAATACATTTAAAATAAAAACACACCATGTTTATTCAAAGAAAGAAGGAGGACATATCGAAGAAGAATATAAACAATATGATATACCAAATTATGTTGAAAGATTAAATGGTTTAAAAATTGTTTTGAATATATATGAAACGGCATTCGGTTTAGGTTTTGATGATAAATGGGTTGACGATATTCAACATCAATATTTTTTGGAAAGATATGAACGAAAAGAAAGTATTGACAAGAAACCGTTAGGTGAACGTAGAGATAATAGAACAGGGAAAGTGGTAAATGGTGGTGATAATAGATATAAACATACTAATGCAAGATACCCATCTAAAAAACGTTCAAAAAAGCAATGGAAGAATTTTTATACACATTTTCCAAATTTAGCGAAGAGAGATAATTGGGATGGTGAAAAGTCTGATAGGATGTAGATGGTAGTATTACCACTAACGCCTGACAATAAAAAGCGTGCGGGTAATCGGAGTGCTTCGCTATCCCACGTTACAAACCAAATTAGAAGCACTAAACATGCCTGACCACTGCGCCCCGCATGTTTTTTGATTGTTTGTTGTGTGCAGTTAATTTTGGAGGATTAAAAATGAGATTATTTGACTTAGAAAAAGTGTGGGATAGTGAAGTAGAAAAATGGATTAAAGAAAGTATTCCAGAACTTACAGCCTATCAAAAAGAAAAAATACGTGATAATGAAATAGTGCGATTTGCTCCATTTTACTTTATGAAGCGGACTAAAAAAGTTAATAACGTAATTACTCGATTCAGTGTAATATTTTTATTACCTGTATTGATTTTATTGCTTATCGGATTGCCTATTAACTTTTTTATTACTGGGAAGTGGGGCTATTCAGAAAAAATGAGATGGTATGGAAGATGGGTGTCTGCGTGTGGGCTTTAATTGCACACAACGATTACAGATATATGTAGTTTTTTCTTAAATTTGAAACACAAAACTTAAATAATATGAATAAAGATAATAAGAACACAGAACTTGATAACACAGATAAAAAATTACATATATCTGATGTTATGTATCGTTTATTCGATGATTACAAAAAATCTATTAGATGGTATTACCTATTAGTTTATTACGTGTTATTCACGATTGCTCATCTAATGGATGGATGCAATTGGTATAGATTTTTTGGAATTACAGGTGCATTTATGATTATAACTCTTTTGGTTTGGATGATGTCTAAATTGGAACGATATAAATGATACATAACGTTGAGCGTATGATACGTTGCGTTTAATAGCACGAACATTTGATAATAACTATAATACTATAAAATGAAGATACTTAACAAATTAGCAGAATGTAAGCAATGGATTATACGCATTGTTAGCAAACGTTATATTAAGAAATGGGATGATATGTCATTATTTGAGCAATGGCAATTTGCAAGAGATAATTTCCAACATTATGCTATAAGATACATTTATGATAATGGTGATGGATATAGAAGATATGTAACAAGCGAAGAAAAAAGATACTGTTTTGAACAAGCAAACTATTGGGAAAATAAATATAAAGAAATTGCTGATAAAATTAGAAAGACCTAATGTTTGCTAACGTTGGTGGCATGGTTAGTTGCGAATTAGGAAGCGACAACCTATCAAAATAGTACAAATTTAAATACGAGAACGAATGAACAATATAGCAGAAACCCCGCAATTAACTATACCACGTGTTAACTGCTGGCATTTATTAATCTTAAAATGACAGACAAGGAAAGAATATTGATTCAAATATCGGCAATGACCGCTTATGCAACGACTGAACATAGATTATTATCAGAAGATAGTATAAGATGGGAATACATTAATGAAAATACGCCACTAAAAAAAGGGGATATAGTTTGCGGAATGACCAACCCAAATCACAAATTTGGAGTAGCTTTTTTTGAGGAACGAACTGGATATAGTGATTTTGTTGTAAAAGAAATAGGAACGAACAAAACTTGCAATTATACTAATGAAATGTTTTTAGTGCTTAGAAACTTCCCTGATATGTATAAGTTATGCGGAATTGAGCACTTGACAATGCTTAAAATCAGAAAAGTGCTAAATGATTTTTATTCATTAGTATTTGTAAGAGTTGACTTTGAACCGAAAAAACTAATAATTACAATGCGAAAAAAATGGACACAAGATAAAATTATATTCAGCTATGAGTATTCATGTGCGCTTTCTAAAGTAACATTAAAATCTCTAAAGGCTAAAATCGAAGCAGAGTCTTTGGCTTGCAGTTAACGAATTACGGTATGAAACGTGCCGATGTAGAACGTTTCAAATTATACACAGGCTTGTCACGGCATGTTTTATACCGTGTGTTATAGCCAGTGCGGTCAATTTCGTACACACTTTATTAAATGCACTGTCAAATTTTTAATATTTTTTGGGCGGGTATTTTATTGATTATCAATTTAAAGTAAAATAATTGAAAAATAATTACAAATATTGTTGTTATATTGTAAAAATATTGTAACTTTGAGTCATGGTTTTCGTATATATAATAAAAACAATTTAATACTTAAAGTCATGAAATACACAGTAAAAAACAAAGAAAACGATCAAGACAACATCAATTTTATTGATTTATCTGATGTAAAAAACGAAATGCCTTCATTTTTAGAATATGAAGAAGTTTTGAAATACTCAATTGAAAATGGCAACATTTCAAGTGAAAGTGGAATAGTTAGTTTATGCGATGGTGGCGACCATGTTCAACCTTATTTTTCTTCTATGACTGCTGCTGAAGAATGTGAAAGTTATATTGAAAACACTTCATTTGAAGTACAAAATGAAGAAGGTGAATGGGAAACTAAAACATTAGAATTTGACAAAGAAGAAACCGAATATGAATTATTCTAAAATGGCTAAGAAAAACTACACATTCAGTTTAGAATCTGAATTTATAGAGAAAGCAAAGCAGACTATTGAAAACGATAGTCTGCTTACATATAGCAACTTTAATCATTTCGTTGAAGTTGCTTTGCGTAAGGAGTTTCAAATTGCTTTGAAAAAGCAAAAGAGAGCGTGGGCAAAAATATTAAAAATTTGTCCCGATGATGCTGATTAGATGCTACGTCGCAGCATTGTTTATAACATTGGCAATATGAAACGGTTGCCTAATAAGACGTTTCAAAATTAATAATAAGCCTAATGGCAACTGTTTTATATTGCTTGTTAGGCATAGTAAATTTAAAATTATGGGATGGTTTACAAGAACATTTGGAAATGTTGGAACTGTACGGTTTGAATACACAACGATAGACGGCAAAACATATAGTGCTAAAACAAAGATAGAAGCATTTAATATGGATAATGAAGATATTAGAAAAGAGTTAATAAATGCGTTATATGTTGAACATGGTATTAAATGTATATCACTAAAAATAGTTGGATATTCTGGCACGTAGTTTTTATTGTGCCTAACGGTGGCGGTATGGTTATGTGTGCCTACCTACTGCCTGTCAATTTACTATAAACTTTCAAAGGCACATTAACTATACCGCTTGTTATGCAATCGTTGCTTTTGGCGGTTTTAAAACAAATAAATTATGATAAATTTAATTACAAACAAAGACAATAGTTTTAAAAATCAAATTGAATTTTTACTTGGAAAAGAAATTTCATTAACCACAGCAGAAATTAATTCATTAGCACATTTAACAATAGGTAATTTATGGGTAATAAAGGTATTAGAAAAATTAAATTTATCAATTGATGATATAATTTATGAAAACGATAGGGAAATTTTAAGGCGAGAAGTAGCCAAAAGTAATGGGGCATAACGAATTACGGTATGAAACGTGCCGATGTAGAACGTTTCAAATTATACACAGGCTTGTCACGGCATGTTTTATACCGTGTGTTATAGCCAGTAATTTTTATCAAAATGACAAAAGAAATTGTAATGGAATTGCTTCACAAAGTAATCGGAGAAATAAGACCATGTGCGGATAGCGCAATAGATGGTCAAAGAATTGAAAATCTTAAATTATTCATAGATGTATTTGATGAAATGCATACTATGGTTGATGATATTGCTTACAAATGGAAAGATACTAAATACGCTTCTGTTCAACCGTTCGTAAAAGCATGTAATGAACAATTGGACAGAATGGGAATCCACGAAGGCTGATTTTATTATTGGCTATAACGGCTGCGGGTAGCACAAGTAGGCTAACGAGATGAACTTAAAGGTTAGCAGTATGTATCCGCCTATTAGTGCTACCCGTTGTTAGCTGTTGTTGTTTTAAATATTAACTTTTAAATTATAAAATTATGTTTCAAAAATGTCCAATTTGCAACGGAACTGGTAAACAAGAAAACTTTGATACTACCAGTAAATATTCAATTTGTAAAACTTGTTTAGGAACTGGTATAATAAGTCAACTAACAGGATTACCGCCAAATAATAACCAGTTTGTTGATTTGTCAAATGAGCAAAAACTCGGAGATACATTTATAAATTTTCAAGAATTATCTCCAGAAAAACAATGGCAAAGAATACAATCTATGCTAAATGAAAATGGGTTATCTGTCTTTAGACAATAACAGCTAACGGCACAGGTATGTTTAGTGCCTGATTTAAAAGAAATTAATTATCAAAATACATAAAAACATGAAAGAAGAACAGAAATTTCAAGATGCAGAAACACAGGCATTAAATATACCTGATGTTAACAACAGTCCCTTATTTGGACTCTCAAACAGAACCACAATTGGGTTAGGTTTAATGGATAGAATAAGGGTGCTATTCGGAAAAGAAATACGAGTTAACATTGACATTGATATTAATAAGGAAGTAACAGTTGTAAATACTTCTGCAAAAACAACAGTAGAACCATTTTTTAAACCTAAGCCAAGTAAGAATGATATGCAGCCAAGGTCTTTTAGGGATTGTTGTTAACTAGCCCCTTTACGAAAGTATATTTATCTTATTGATTATTAATATTATTTTATATGAATATCGGAAAGTATGTGGAAAGGTATTCCGAAGATTTAAGATTAAAGAATTACTGCGATGAAACTATTAAAAATTATTGTTCTCAAGTAAAATTATTTTTAGAACATTTTAATAATGATGTAACAAAACCAAGTGAAATTTCTGAACGTCAAATTAAAAAATGGTTATTAAACTCTACATCTACTGCTCTATTAAAGCATAAAATTTCTGCTATTAAATTGTTTTATTCAATTACTGGTAAGCAGCCATTAAAGTTTAAGAACATCCCTTATCCAAGAAAAGAACAATATTTGCCCGATATTTTATCAAAAGAAGAAGTCAAGCAGTTAATTTCAGTCATTAAAAACACAAAACATTTATCTATCATTTATCTTTTATATTCAGGTGGATTTAGAATCGGTGAAATAATTAATCTCAAAATAAAAGATATTGACAGTTCACGAATGGTAATAATAGTTCGCCAAGGTAAGGGGAAGAAAGATCGTCATGTGACATTATCTCAAAAAGTACTCGATTTGCTTAGAGTTTATTTACGTGAATACTTTAAAGATTTCAATACAGAACAATATTTATTCAAAGGACAATTCAAAGAACAGTATTCAGTGAAATCAATTCAAGAATTTTTAAATAAATATGCAAAATTAGCAGGAATCAAAAAGCGAGTTTATCCGCATTTGATCAGACATTCCTATTCCACCCATCAATTAGAATCAGGAATGGATATAGGTAAACTTCAAATCCTTTTAGGTCATAGCTCACCAAAAACTACTCAACGATATATTCATCTTTCAAATTGTCATATTTCAGGATTACAAACTCCAATTGATAACTTATAAAATTATATTTAAATGTCAAAAAAAGTAAACATATTAGAAAATATTATTAATGATTCTCTTAAAATATCATCAATAACAGAAGATGAAAAAAAAGAAATTATTAAAATGATAAATTATTATTATATGTCACTTGACAATGTACAAGAACTTGTAAAAAAAGCATGGGATAAAGCTGAAACATTAGGACGTGGAAGTGTAAGATTTGTAAAAACTAAAAATGGTTATAAAAAAAATTATGCCAGAACAAGAGTATTCTATGAAAGAAAAAAATTCATTGAAGAAAATTTTAAATAAAAAATAAATAATTTTGCAATTAAAATTATTTTAATTATATTTGTATATTATTTTAAACATTAATAAAAACAATAAAAAATATAAAACATGAATATATTAAATTTAATTCCAAACTGGTTAAATCATTTAATTATGTATATATATGAAATTAACACATGTTTAGTTATATTATTTGCTATTGGATCAAATTATTATAGTATTAATATAAAAAAATTTATTAAGCATTTAATATTACCGACAACATTATTCTTTGAAAAATAATATATAGTAAATTTTTAATCATATGCATTCAAAAAAATCTCAGAGCTTAAATTTAGTTGAATTAGAATTACCGAATAATGATGAAATTTTAGAAAAAATAGAAAAATATATAAAAGTAATACAAGAAAGATTTAAAAAAAGTAAAATCAATAAAACATTTAATAAAGAATTATTCAATAAATTTGATAATTATATAGTTGAAATATTATTAATGTTAGGCGATCATTCTTTACCTGCTTTAAATGCTGTAGATGAATTAGAAAAAAAATATATATTATTATACCCCAATAGTCCAGCATTAGCAAAAAAATTATGGCTTGAGCATGTAGATTTAATTAATTATAAATATGATTTATTAAAAAATAGATGTTATAAATTAATAGAAGAAATGCAAGAAGAATTAATTAAATTAAAAATAAAATTATAAATAAAATTATAAAAATAGAGTATTTAATATTAAAAATGAGTAAAAAAGATTTAATTTATTTAGGAAACGATAGATATATAAATAAAGATTATTTTAATAGTATTTTAGATGAATATGTAAAAAATAATAAAATTGTTAATGAAGATTTTATTATTGATAAAAATTTAAATGTCACCCCAATTAATAAAAAAGGAAAAAATTTTATTAATAAAATATTAAATAATTTCTACTATAGTAGATAATTAAAGAAGAATGAAAATTTTATCAATAGCAGATATTCATGGAAGGCCATATTGGAAAGAATGGATAAAAGAATATGATAATATTGATAAATATATATTTATTGGGGATTATGTCGATTCTTTTGATATTTCAAATGTAGAAATATTACATAATTTAAAAGAAATTATTGAATTTAAAAAAGCTAATTTAGATAATGTAATATTATTATATGGCAATCATGATTGTAGTTATGCTTTATCAACGCCACATATGAGTAATCCATTTAAATGTTCAGGATATAGACCTGAAGCACATTGGGATCTTCATGATATATTTAACAATAATAAAGAATTATTTCAAGCATCATATCAAATAAATAATTATTTATTTACTCATGCTGGCATTTCTAATGAATGGTTTAAAAATCAATATACATATAATCCAACATTAGATAAAATTTCAGAATCATTAAATGAATCTTTTAAATATAAAGAAAATTCTTTATTTGATGTTGGATATTTACGTGATGGTTATAAAAATGTTGGGAAAATATTCTGGGCTGATAAAAGAGAAACAAGTATTGATCCTTTAAATAATATACATCAAATTGTGGGACATACTGTATGTAATGATATTGAAATAATTAAAATAAATGATAATACATCAATTACATATATTGATTGTATTAATAAACCATATTTATTGGAAATATAATAATTATTTATCCTCTTCAATAAGAATTGGAATTTCATCAAGATTTAATAATGTAAAATCAATCCAAATATTGATCTCAATAAGTAAATCATATATCCAATTTCTTCCCATAATTTCATTTGTTATAGAATTAAAATAGCATGGAATATTTCTATAATATGCTTTTTTCATTTTTTATAAATTTTTAAATATTATTTTATAATAGCAAATTTAAATTATAATCTCCTTCAATTTGAAATGGCTTTCCACCGAATTCGCAATAATCTGATGTTCACAATTAAATGTAATTCCCTTCAATTTGAAATGGCTTTCCACCAAACAATTATGTTAATATACAAATCTGACAAATGTAATTCCCTTCAATTTGAAATGGCTTTCCACCATATCTTTTGTTAAATCTCTAATTTGATTATAATTAAAACCAAATTTTTCATAAAAAATTGACCAATATTTTTCATAATTACAATAAAAATTTCCACTTTCTTTATTGTATTCAAAAATACAATTATTATCATTAAAATAAAATATATAATTTGGAAATTTATCATTATCAACTTTAATAACAAGATCTCTTGTTAGTTGATGAAATAAATCCTTAATAGGATATGTTAAATATAATTCTTTTAATAATATTTTATCTTTCATTATTAATCACTTTTTTAATATCGTAATTAGAATGCTTTTTCATAAAAATTTGTTTATCTTCTTTCCAAATGCCAGTTAATTCAGGATGTAATACCCAGAACATACCACTTTTTTTTATTTTTTTATAAACCTTTTTAAAAAATATTTCTTTTAGTGTTCTATATTGTTTTTTATTATTCATTTTATTCTCCATTTTGCCAATCAAGTAAATCAATAAATTTACAATTCATTTGTTTGTCATATAATGTATCAAAATCTTTTTCTTCCATATATGCACGTGTTATTTTAGTTTTACCGCCATACAATGAATAGTCAATACAATCAGTTATTGTTTTAAAAAATACATATCTTTTTTTTGTAAATATATATATTATAGATTCTTCAATTAATTTATTATTATCATTAATTTTATTTAATAAAATACCAAATATTTTATCATTTATTTCTTCTTCATGAATTGTTTTTATTATTGCTTTCATAATTTTATATTTTATGTTTTATTATAAAAAAAATGAAATTATTGAGTATAATATTATATAATCAATAATTTCATCATAACAAATTAATTTACAAAATTTAATATAATAGATACATCAAATTACTTGTCATATTATAATATTATAATTTACAAGAAATATCTATAATATAGAAATTTTAGTCATTAACAATACGAATAGCTTTTTCGTATGGATCATATTCAACTTGACTAATTACCTGGAATGTTTTTCCTGCTGGTAATTTAATATCAAGATGTTCACCTGTCCAAATTTCAGTTTTTGTTGACATAGCATCAATAAGTAAATGTCTAAGTGAACAATTATTACCTTCAACTTTAACATACTTATTTTTACTTTCATCAACAAAAACATCAATTCCTTCACCACTAACAAAATGGCCGTGATTACTATCTTCACCAGCTTTAAGCATTTTGTCATTAACCCTTTTTAAATTTTCTGGCATTGTATTACATTCTATTAGTAATACATCACCGTGTCTAAACATTAATTTACTCATAATTTTAAATTTTAATTTATTATACAAATATAAATAATTAGATTATAAAAAACAAATATTTTTTATAATATTTTTTAAGATTCTTCAGTAAGTTTATATTCTTCTTTATTCATTTTAAAAGTATATGCAACTGCACTCCACACATTATCCATTTGTGGGACTGAAATAAAATATTCTCTTCCTGTTGATGGGCATATAACATTTGCAAAATATAAATAATCTTCAGCTATTTCATCTTTATCAACAGTTTTAAATAATTTAACTGGATTACCTTTATTATCAATATCTTCATCAATAACAATAATATTAAGTAAATTTGCAAAATTTTTACTACCTAATATTTCTTTTAAACAACGCTTTTTTTCAGCATTTTTTTCGTTTACTATAGTACTTTTAGTTATTGATTCTTTATTTTCAATCCAAAATTTATCAATTTCAACATTATGCCAATTATATTGGATATATTTATTATATATTAAAGAAGCTGATGTTTCATTATGTAATCTTTTATTTTCATCTAATGTTATTTTATCAGGATTTTCATAAATAATACAATTATTTTTTGTTGTTATTAATGCAAAAATACCTGATAAAACAAAATTCTTAAATAATAAAAATTCTTCACTTTCAATAATTCCTAATTGAATAAATAAATCATATAATATAATAAATTTATATTTATCATATAATGTATTTAAATTAAGTTTTATAACTTCATCATATTTAATTAAATTAAAAATATTTATATAATGTTCTAAAACATTATAACTTTTATTATTAATATTAATAATTAAATCATCATTTTTTATTGATTTTATAATATTAGCATCAGAATCAGATATTTTATCGAGAATATTTTCAATGTATTGATCAAAAACATTTACTTCATATTCTTTTTCAGTAATAGATAATTCTTTTAAGCTTAAAGAATTAGTTAAATCTTTTGCAAATTTAATATTAGGCATTTTTAATTTTAATGATTTATACATATCATTAATAACCATTTCTATTTTTTTTCTGTCAATATTTAATTTACCAGAAAAAAAATGATCATGCCAATTATTAATAACAACATCAGCTTTAGCTAAAATTTCATTTTCATTTAATTCATTGAATTTTTTAATATTAATCATAATTTTAAAATTTATAGTTTATATTTTTTTACAAAGTTAAATTATTTATTTTTAATAACAATAAATATTACGAAAAAATTTTAAAAAGGTTATAAAATATTTTAAAATTTTAATTCCCTTCAAATTGAAATGGTTTTCCACCATAAAATTAGCTTTTTCATACGTTTGTGGAGGTGTAATTCCCTTCAATTTGAAATGGTTTTCCACCTTACCCAAGTTCAAAAGACCCATCCACAGGGGTGTAATTCCCTTCAATTTGAAATGGTTTTCTACCGGATCTTCAGTAGCTTTGAACGTATCTTTTGGTGTAATTCCCTTCAAATTGAAATGGTTTTCCACCGAAGTTTGAGGATTCCAATTTGTTCCGCCAGGTGTAATTCCCTTCAAATTGAAATGGTTTTCCACCACAAAATGGTTAAAACCAACAAGTAATAATGGTGTAATTCCCTTCAAATTGAAATGGTTTTCCACCATTTGCAATAATTGAAATTCCTCCAACACCGGTGTAATTCCCTTCAAATTGAAATGGTTTTCCACCATATCTTTTGTTATATCTCTGATTTGTTTATAATTAAAATTAAATTTTTCATAAAAAATTGACCAATATAATTTATAATTGCACCAAAAATCTCCATTTTTTGTATTGTATTCAAAAATACAATTATTATCTTTATTAAAAAAGAAAATAAAATTTGGATATTCTTTTTCATCAATTTTAACAACTAAGTTTTTTGTTAAAGTATGAAACAAATCCTTAATAGGATATGTTAAATATAATTCTTTTAAATATATTTTATTCATTCTATATTAAATTATAATTACAAATAACTGAAACTTCTACATTTTCCGGTAACATATTTTCTTTTTTTATTGTTTGTTTTATTAAATCATTTACATATTGATCAGTAAATAATTCTCCAATATTCATCCAATTACGATCATATATTTCAAATAATTTATTTTTTGTTTTTGCATCAATAAATTTTACTGATAATCTAGGAGAATTTTTTTTATAAACTTTTTCCATAATATTTTATATTTTGTTTTTAAGAACTATAATTTAAATCATCATTAATTTCATTATCATTATTTAAATCTGATGTTTTTTCAATTGTAATTATTTTATTTAAATAACTTAATAAATCAAATCTTAATAATTTATAAGTCCAAATAATTAAAACACAATCGCCATATTTAAGTTCAACATTAATAAATTTTATTCCTATATTATTCCATACAATATATAATAAAATTCCAATTATAATTGATTCAAAAAAGTAATAAACGCATAAATATAATAAAGTAATAATATTTTTAAGCATAGATATAAGTTTTAAAAATTATTGTTTTAAAAATAAAAATTCAAAAATTTTTTTAAAAAAAGATCTATTTTCATATTTAATTTGATCATATAATATAAATAAAATTTTATCTTCAAGCATTTCAATATCAATTAATGATAATTCATTTCTTAATTTATTTTTAGTGTTATTATTAATATAATCAATATATTCTTGCCTTTTTTTCTCTCTTTTAGTTTCATTAATATTTTTTTCTTGAATAAAATATTTTCCATTATTATCTAAGTTTTTAATGAAACTTTCTTTTTTATATGATATATCATTTAATAATAATTCATTTAATTTATCATAATCAATTAAATCATCATTTTCATCATTAATTAATATTTTATCATTATCATTCATATAATACGTAAAATTTTAAAAAAGGTTATAAATTTTCTTTGTTTTCTTTTGTTTCAGTAGTATCTGTTTCAAATGCATTAGTTTTAAAATTTTCAATATTTTTATATGTTTCTTCAATATCTTTTTCTAATTCTTTTTTTCTTTCATTTAATTTATCCATCATTTCTTTTTCAAGTTCAATAATTTTATTATTATTTTCAATTATTTTACTTAAAAATTGAATTTGGTCATCAATAACACAAGTAGAATCATTTGGAATAATATTTATGATGCATCCATCTTCTAATTCACTTTCCATATCACATTTTATAAAATTTGTTGATTTATATATCCAATTTTTTGGTAATGCAACTTTAAGAACATAATATCCATTTTGAGGATCTCTTTCTATTGAAATTAAATATCCAGTTATATCATTAAATATTTTTTCTAATGTTTTCATAATTTTTATTAAATTAAAATATATATGAAAAAAATAATGATAATGAAATCCATAACATTATTTTTTCTTGTTTTGTTAAAGTAAATATTGTTTCATTACCAAGTTTAAATCTACTATATGCTTTTATTATAAAATCGCCTATAATAAAAATAATATATATTATAGATGCAACAAATAATATTTTATAAATTTCATTAATAATTATCATAATATTTATTCATTATGTGATTGGCCATTTATATTTTTTTTAAAACTTTCATTAGAATCATTATTTTCATTAGTATCATTTTTTTCCTGAAAATAATGATTTGCAAGTTGCAATTTTAAATCATTTAATGCTAATTTTTTTAAAAAAAAAGCACAGTTTTTTATTTTTTTACGATAAGGAATACTAACATTTTCATATGTTTGTATTAATTTCATCTCAAATTCATCTTTTTCTAAAACTAAATCATTTATTAAATCTTGTTTAAAATTTCTCATTTTACTATGTTTTAAGTATTATTAATAATTTTTATTTGTGACAAATATACTAAAAAAATATAATTAATGCAAGTATTTTAATTATTTTTTTTTATTATTCTATGCTCAATGCTTTCATTAAATATTTCATATAACTCAAGTAAAACAGCTAAATTATTTTTATTAAAATTCTTTTTTATATCAAAAATATCTTCCCATATTTTAATATGCATCGGAAAAGAAATTTTATTATTTGATTTATATATTTGATTTAAAAAATAATTCCAAAAATATTTTTTTAAATCTTCATTATTTTTAAAATTCAATTCTTCCTTTAAAAATAAATCACAAATTTTATTAAAACAAAAATTAAAATGATTATACATATCTTTTTCATTAGAAAGAGCATCATCTTCTAAAAAATAATGTTTTATACAATATATAAGATTAATAGTAAAATCTTTAAATGTTTCAAGTCTATTATAATGAATTAAATATAATTCAGATTTATGCATCATATAAAATTAAATATTTAATATAAATAGTTTTATAAATTATTATAATAATTTAAATTTAAAATATTATAAATTAATTTGTTATAAATAAAAAACGAAGATAAAATATAAATTATCTTCGTTCTACAAATATATTAAAAATTTTTTAAAATCCTCTATTAAATTTAACATTTTTTGTATTTAAAAAATTATTTGGATTATATCCAGATAATGATTTTATTTTATCAATATTAATATCTTTTTTTATATTTTTATTATCATTTTCATTTAATTTATTATTTCTATTAACATAAAATATTTCATTTGTCATAGTATTAATATAATATTCATTTTTATTTAAAAGATCATTAACTGATTCATTAATATTACATATGCTATCATATTTATTTCCTAAACCATCAAAATATAATTTAATATAATTTTCATCAATTTTGTCTATTTTTTTTGTTTCATTTAAATTAAATCCAATAAATTTTGTTTTATTTAAATTATCTTTATATTTAGCATTTACATATGATTCTTTTTGAATTGTTACAGGTTGATTTTTTTCATATGCATCCATAGTTGATTTATCATTAGCTTTTAAATATTTTTGTCTTCTTTCATAAAAATCTCTCATTTGTTCTTTCATTCTTTTTTCATATTTTTCATTTGGCTGATTATCAAATTTAACCGTATGTAATCCACCCCTCAATTCTTCAATTTTATTTTCTTCTTTAGAAGTTAAATTTCTTTTTGTAATTTCATCACCAGTTTCATTTGCTGAATCCCCTTCATTTTTTAATGCTTCACCTTTTGTTTTATCTAATACTTCTTTTTCAATTTTTTCGCCATTTTCATATGGTTTTTCGCCAACAACAGTAGTATTTTTCTTTGTTTGAAGAGTATTTTCTAAATTAACTATTTTATTTGTTCCTGTTTCTTTAAAATCAGAATCAAAATTCTTAACATTTGTATTTCTTAATCTATCCAATAATACTAATGCAGATGGTTTTCTATCTTCTTTCATTAAATTTTCCATATATACTTTAAAACTTTCTAATTCTTCATTTATAATATCTAATTCATTAACATTTTCAGATTCATTTAACCATGATTTATTATCATCAGGATTTAAATTTTTTGAAATTAAATATTGTTTACTATATACAATAAAATCTTCAGGATTTGATTTTTCATTTTTTGCATCATTGGCATCTTCTTTATATTCCCAACCAGTATCAATTTTATTAGTTTTTTTATTCAATAAATAAAACTGATAGCCCTTTTGATTTATTTTTTTCATTTCATTAATATTAATACTTTCATTAGTACTATTATCTTTAATTCCAGTTTCCATATTTTGGCTTCCTGTATCTACTGGTTCTTTCATTTTCATTGAACTTGGATTATTACCTGAGGTAGCCATAGTTTGATCATTATGATCAATAATACTGTCTTCATCAATTTCTTTATTATCTGTTTGCTGTTCAATATTACCAGGTTTAACCATATCATTTAATTTATTAAATAAATTGGCCATAACTTCTTGTTCTTTAGTTTGAATAACACCATCATAATTTAAATTTTCATAAAGATAATACTCAACTAATTCTAATAATTTATCTAATTTAATATTTTTTATTTTTGCAAATTCATTAATTTTTAATTCTGGATCATCTTTTGAATTTAAAACATTTTCCATTGACCATTTTAATAATTCACTTAATGGTATTTTTTTCATATCTGATTTAACTAAAAATTCAGTTGTATCAAGATTATCTTCATTAACTTTTTTTGGTAAATTTTCATGTTTTGTAGATGCAAAATCTTCTACATCTTTAAGTTTCATTTCTTTAGCAGCTTTTTGTGCTTTTTCACTAGCTTCACCAGGTTTCATTTCACCTTTTTGAATAGCATGAACAATTCCCATAAATTGTTGTTGTGCTTTTGATTTAGCTTTTTCATCTATTTTTTGTGTATTATCCATAATTTCTTCTGTTTTTAAATTAGCTTGATCTAATTTTTTTTGTTTTATATTTTTATAAATAAGTTCAATATTTTCCTTATCCATATTTTTTATTTCATTTCCATAAGCATCTGAATTATTTGTAATAAATTCAATTTTAGCAGCTAATGAATCAATTTCTTTAGGCTGTTCAGACATATATTTTTTTGAATTTATAATACCATCATCTTTTAAATTTTCATTTTCTTCATGTGGAAAATATGAATGTTTTTTTGTCATATCATTATGTAATATATCAACATCTTTAGGAGACATTTTAGCAACATCCTGATCAACATATAACATTGTATTATCTCCAATTTCTCTTATTTTATCATTATCATGTGTATTTTTATTAGGCATAGAAACGCCCATTCCATCATTACTATTATCATGCATTGATGTATAATTATTATCAATAGTTTCTTCATTTAATCTATTATAATAATTTTTAAAATCAATTGGGTTAATTAAATAATTAATATCTTCATTCATTTGTACAATTGTAGAACCAGGTATCATAGGTTTTCCATGTGGTTTTCCGTCTTTACTCCAAGCAAATGCACTTGAATATTGACCTGATGAACCAGCACCTGTTGTTTCAGTTATTTCTTCAGTTTTTGGTTCTTCTGATTTTTTTTCTTCTTGATTTTTTTGTGCTTGTAATTTCATTTCTTTAGATTTTTCTGCTCTTTCTTCGTATTCTTTTTTTATTTGATTAATACCACTTTGGTCTCTTCTCTTTTTTTCTTTTCCTTGGACCATTTGATATTTTTTTAAATATTTTGGATTATTAAGAATATATGTTATATATATATGATTCATGATATTTTCCTGCCTATGATACCCCCAATCGCTTTCTAAATAATTATCAATAAGATTATTATATATCCTTTTTAATTCTTCATTTCCAAAAACCAATGCTTCCATTTTTGAAGTATCAAATTCAGTAGAATTTTTTAAGATATTATCTTCAGATATTTTTTTTTCTTTTTCCATATTATTTTATATCATTTATCCATTGCTCTTTACGTAACCATAATACTCTATTCATTGTCGTAAGAGCTTGTTTTATAATATTTACTATTTCTTTTCTTGATATACTATTTTGATCTCCTATTTCTTTTTTTAATTCTTTTGAAAATCTATCTGAAATAAATTTATCTAATTCGTCTTTTACTATTTTTTTTATGTCTTTTTCAGAATCTACCATAGTATAAATTAATTTTTTATATAAATAGTTTATTTTAAAATAAAAAATGAGAACCATTATTTTTGATTCTCATTTTCTAACTAAATTATTTTTTAAATTTAAAATGATTTTCCACCTAAGCTTTTGATTGAATATGAAAAATATCAGGTGTAATTCCCTTCAATTTGAAATGGTTTTCCATCATTCTACTACAATACTCCTTTGATTCATTAGGTGTAATTCCCTTCAATTTGAAATGGTTTTCCATCATTCTACTACAATACT
>Ga0335070_10001618_pt1 | contig 26081 bp, 22 predicted proteins | sample Lox_Sample_13_FD_206722 | JGI IMG/M metagenome (GOLD analysis project Ga0335070, IMG submission 206722) | Soil microbial communities from Loxahatchee National Wildlife Refuge, Florida, United States - Lox_Sample_1.3 | ecosystem: Environmental > Terrestrial > Soil > Wetlands | place: USA...
ACTGAGGCGCTGGCCGGCAAGCGGCTTTTCCTTGGCGAAGCGTTCGCGGATGATCCGCAGCACCGGCATCTGTTCGTCGGCCCATTCGATCCTGCCCCGTCCGGCCTCGGCAAGGTCGAGGTCGCGCACGTCATGGGGCAGGGCGCGTCCGGCGCGCGCCGCGGCGGACGTGAGTTTGCGCTTGCTGGTTTTCGCCTCCATCTAAATCCTCTCTCTCCGGATTTCGAAGGGCGCGCGTGCGCGAGTGCGCCACGCGCGCCCCAGGCTGTTATGCGCGGATCGCGATCCGCGGCTGGTCGTCGAATTTTCCGCCGATCAGCGGGCGCCGTCGCGCCCGAACGCGTTGCGCAGCGCGTCGACCATGTCGGTCTGCTCCCAGGGGAAGAGCCCGGCACGCGGCGTGCGGCCGAAGTGCCCGTAGGCGGCGGTGGCCTTGTAAATCGGCCGCTTCAACCCGAGCGTCTTGATGATCCCGGCGGGCCGGAAATCGAACAGTTCGCGCAGCGCCGAGGCCAGTTTCTGGTCCGGCACCGTGCCGGTGTCGAAAGTGTCGATCAGGATGGAAACCGGCTCGGCCACGCCGATTGCATACGCCACCTGGATTTCGCATCGGCTCGCCAACCCAGCCGCCACCACGTTCTTGGCCACGTAACGCGCCATGTAGCAGGCCGAGCGATCGACCTTGCTCGGATCCTTGCCCGAGAACGCGCCGCCGCCGTGGCGCCCGTAGCCGCCGTACGTGTCGACGATGATCTTGCGGCCGGTGAGGCCGCAATCGCCATGCGGACCGCCGATCACGAAGCTGCCGGTCGGGTTGACGTGGATCACGGTGTCCTTGCTCAGGAACTGCTTGGGAATGGTCGGCTTGATTAACTCCTCGATAATCGCCTCGCGCACGGTCGCATGGCCGACGTCGCGCCGATGCTGCGCCGAGACCACCACGGTCGTAACCTCGACCGGGCGTCCACCCACGTAACGCACGGTGACCTGGCTCTTGCCGTCGGGCAGCAGGAAATCCGCCTTGCCTTGATGACGCAGGTTGGCGAGGTTTTCCATCAGCCGATGGGCGAGCGCGATCGGCAGCGGCATCTGCTCCGCCGTTTCGTCGCAGGCAAACCCGAACATCAGCCCCTGGTCGCCGGCGCCCTGCTCCTTGTGCAGACCCTGTCCCTCGGTGACACCCTGCGAGATGTCGGCCGATTGCGGCTCGATCGCGGTCAGCACGGCGCAACTGTTGCCGTCGAAGCCGGTGTCGACGTGGTTGTAGCCGATTTCGAGCGTGGTATCGCGCGCGATCTGGACGAAGTCCGGATGTGCGTGGCTGGTGATCTCGCCGGCCAGCACGATGAGCCCGGTTTTAACCAGCGTTTCCAGCGCCACGCGCGAGTTGGGATCCTCGGCGATCAGCGCGTCGAGCACCGCGTCCGAAATCTGATCGCACATCTTGTCGGGATGGCCTTCGGCCACCGATTCCGAGGTGAAGAGAAAATCCTTGAGCGGCATTTAGCGAGGTCTCCTTGAGGGCCGGCCGTGGCAAGCGCCCGGCTTCAGTGTTCAGCAGGCTCGTCCGGCCCGGCGGCAAGGCAATGTCTGGGTTGGATGCGCAGCGAGCGCGCGCCGCACCATGTTCGATAGGTGAAGGTGTTCCATCCGGGATGAAAAAACGAATGACTTGATATAGCCAACCGCTGACGCGCGATCAAGAAGTCCTCCGCTGACCGCCAAGCGCTCCACGGTCAGCCGGTGCGGCCGGGCCGCCTGAAAGAGCATAAGCTTGCCCGGTTGCGGCGGGCAAGTCCGATCAGTCTTCTCAGTCTTCGCCAAACCGGTCCTGGAACAGGCGCTCCACCGCGTCGAGCGCGGCGCGCGCGGCGGGGCCGTCGGCGCGCACCTTGAGCCGCGCGCCCTGTGCCGCGCCGAGCATCATCAGGTTGATCACGCTGCGCGCGTCGGCCTGCCCGTCCTTGCCGATGATCGTAACTTTCGCCTGGAAGCGGCGCGCGGTTTCGGCGAGTTTGGTGGCGGCGCGCAGATGGAGCCCGAGCCGATTGGTCACCTCCACTGTCCCCTCCAGCACGCTCATCCCCTTCACGATAGACGCTGGCGCTCATGCGGTAAACCGCACGCATGCGCGGTTATCAAGCAGAGCCGGAAGCGGGCGGATGCGAACGCGGGGTCAGTCCGGGTCAGTCGTCGTCGTTATCGCCGCTAATTTGCGCCTCGAACATCTCGCGCAGGCGAGTTTCGATATCGGTGTCGCGCACGGTGCCTTCGCTGGCGCGCCAATCCTTAAGCGCGATCACGGCCTTGGACATGTTGCGATGGCCGCCGGCGCTGCCCATCTCGCCGAACAATTTGCGCACGACCTCGCCTGCGTTGCCCCGGCCGATCCCGTGATTGCGCACCGCGATCACCAGGTTGCCCTCGAGTTTGCCTGACACCACCACCCACTCCACGCCCTCGAACTGCAGGCAGAAGTCGGCCATCTGCACGATCAGGTCGTCGCGTTCGACGCGGCCGAGATGCAGCACCGCGATGCCTTCGTGGATTTTGAACCGGCGCATCACGCGCGCCAGCACGCGCGCGAAGCGCGTCGGCAGCTCGGGCCGGTCGATCTGGCGCAGCAGGCTGTAGTTGGCGTGCGGGTAAAGCTGGGTGAAGGCGTAGATGTCGTTGTCGGTTACTCGCCGCTTGAGCATCAGCGTGTCGCTGCGGATGCCGTAGAGCAGCGCGGTGGAGAGGCGCTCGCTGATGCGCTCGTCGGCAGCGACCAAGTACTCGGTCATGATGGTCGCGGTGGCGCCATAGCCGGGACGCACGTCCTGAAAAGCGGCGTTGTTAGGCGGATAGCCCGGATGATGGTCGATCACGATGTCGGCCCGGCGCAGCCGCCCGTTGAAGTAGGCCGGCTGCACATCGACCATCGCAACGCGGTCGAAGGCGGCCAGCTCCTCCGTGTCCGCGGGCGCGATCTCGATCTCCAGCAGATGCATCATGGTCTTGTTCTCCGGCCGCGTGACCGGAGTGAAGCTGAAGATCGGCGTGGTCAGCTTGTTGCGGCCCAGGAGCGTGCGGAGCGCAATCGCGCTCGACATCGCGTCCGGGTCCGGATCGTCCTGCAACAGGATCGCCACCCGGTCGCCTTCCGTCACCAGGGCGCGCAATTCCTTGATCTTATGCTTCGTCAGATTGATGTCCATGAAACGAAATAAATGCTTGTTGCTGAGACCCGGTGTGGTTCAAGCCGCAGCAGTGCTCCATTCACGCAGCGGGCCACACCTGCCCGAATAAATACGCCCCTGTCCCGGGCGTTCCCGATGCCGCCAATTTCGAGCTTTGAGGTAATATGCAGCCGAAGGTTTTAAAGGGGCAACCACTGGCCTGGAGGGAATGCTGTAACATGCCCCTCCAGCCCTATCAATGAGATAACCATGATATAACCATCGACTGGCCCCTGTCCTCTACAATGAGTGAGAAAAATTGTGAAATCTGCCGGCGCCCGATAAAAGAGTGGTTCCTGCACCTTGCTGTCGAGGATAGCGCTGGGTTCAGTCAAGACGCCTTTATTTGCGCTAATTGCGGTGTAAAATTGCGCCTGGCGTCGGAAAAAAACCGCGATCTGCAAATCGACCCCTGGCTGCACGAGGCGCTTGCGCGCGTGCTCAAAGGGAGAACATGACCGGGGGCGGGACATGACCGCGGCAGGACAAACCAATTTGGCAAGGAATTACTGTTGATGGCGTCGGCTGAGCGTACCGGACTTGACCTTTGGCCCTATGAAGAAGCCCGGCGGCTCGCCGAGCGGGTGGGCAATTACCCGTCCGGGCGCGAGGTGATCTTTGAAAGCGGCTTCGGCCCCTCAGGACTGCCGCATCTGGGCACGATGGGCGAGGTTTTGCGTCCCGCTTACGTCCAGCACGCCTTCGAAGTTCTCGGCGAGGGCGATCCCGCGAACCCGTCCGCGAACGCAGCGTTTCGCCGTCCCAGCCGACTCATCGTTTTTATCGACGACATGGACGGTCTGCGCAAAGTCCCCGAGAGCGTCCCAAATCGCGAGGCGACCGCGCCCTTCCTGGGCCAGCCGGTATCGAGGATTCCCGACCCTTTCGGCGAGTGCCATCCGAGCTTCGCCCGCCACATGATCGCGCTGCTTGGAGAATTTCTCGCGCCGGTCGAGGTCAGCTACGACCTGATGCTTTCGAGCGAGATGTACGCGAGCGGCCGCTTCGACGAGGCCCTGCGCCTGATCCTCGAAAAACACGCCGAGATAATTCAAATCGTCGCGCCGACGCTACGCGAGGAGAACCGCGCCGGATGGTCGCCCGTGATGCCGCTTTGTCCGGCGTGCGGCCAGATAAACTCGACCCTGGTCACGGCGTATCATTCCGAGCGCGCGACCGTCGAGTTTTCCTGCGAGCGCAGCTTCGGCGGCGCCCATGGATGCGGCTTTCGCGGCGAGCAGAGCGTGCTCGGCGGCAAGGCCAAAGTGCAGTGGAAAGTCGATTGGGCGCTTCGATGGTACGTGCTCAAGGTCGACTACGAGCTTTATGGCAAGGACCTGATCGATTCAGCGCGGCTTTCGGGGCAGATTCTGCGCGTGCTCGGGGGCCGGCCCCCGCTCGGGTTCCCGTTCGAGATGTACCTCGACGAGGAAGGACACAAGGTCTCGAAATCGATCGGCCGCGGGGTCGGAGTGGAGCAGTGGCGGCGCTATGCGCCGATCGAGGTGCTCAAGTATTTCCTGATTCTGAATCCGCGGCGCGCGCGTAAGCTGTTCCTCGAGTCGATTCCGCAGTACACCGACGAATATCTCGACGCGCTGCGCGCGTGGAGCGCGGCGGACGAGACCGCGCAGCGCAACTCGCCGCTGGAGTTCGTGCTGCAGAGCCAGAGCGCGCGGCGCTTCAACTCGACGCTGAGCTTCGGCCTGGTGATGAACCTGGTCGCGGCGCTCGGCAGCGGCGAACGCGAGCTGATCTGGCGCTACCTGACGCACTACGACCCGGGACTCGAGAGCGACCCGGATACCGCACGGCTTACGCGCGATCTGATGGAATGCGCGCTGAACTTTTACCGCGACTTCATCGAGCCGGCCAAGTTTCACTACACGCCGAGCGACGGCGAGCGCGAGCAACTGCGCGCGCTGAGCACCTGGCTCGCGCAAAACGGAGCGGCCGGCGCCGAGGAGATCGAAAAGGCGATCTACGAGCTCGGGCGGCGGCACTACGACAAGCCGGGCAAGATTTTTCCGCTGCTCTACCGCGTCATCCTGGGCCAGGAGCGCGGGCCGCGCCTGGGCGCTTTCATCCGCCTGACCACTCCCGCGCGCGTGGCCGAAATCGTCGACGCGACGCTCGTCTGATCGGCCAAACCCGAACGCTCGGTGCCGCAACCGGCGCTCAGATGGTCGGCATCCAGTAGCCGCCGCGATCGATGGTGCTAAGGCGCGAACCGTCGCTGACGATGATGTCCGCGACGTCGGCGCTCAGCGCCGAAACGCCGATTATGTCGGCGTTGGTCGGCGATTTTATCTGCCGCCATCGCTTGCCGTCCGTCGTAAGCAGGATCGTTCCATGGCGTCCGACCGCCCAGCACACCGTGTTCGATGGCGCTTCGCCCGCCAGCAGATCGGACCGCACGTCGGTGCCCTGATGCTGCCAGTTGTCCGCGTCCGTCCAGCGGAAGATCGTCCCCCAGGCTTCGAGCGCCCAGTACACCGTATGGTCGGGCGACGAGACCAGCACGGTGCGAGCGGCGGCAGCGCCGCTCGCCGGAGGCGGCAGCGGGACGGCGGCAGCCGCGGGCCTCTGCGCCGCCGGCGCCGGCTGCGTCCTCGCCGATTGCTCCGGCAGGGCGGGTTTGACGCCGCGGGCGGATGCGATCGCCGCGGCCGGATGGCGAGCGCGAGCGAGGCGCGAAATTCGCGCACGGCGAACCGGAGCCGGCGTCATCGCGAGGGATTCCCTTGATGGAATCTCCGCAACCGAGCCGGGCTTTAGGGCGGTCGAAGCGCTTATCGCCGCCGGCGTTGCCGCGGGACTCGACGCTGAGGGCGCCGATTCGATTGCGGCGGATTGCAGCGGCGCGGCAGGCGGCGCGTTCGCAGACTCGGCGGCGGGGGCCTGCGCCGATGGATTGGGTAATCCGGTAATGCCGCCGGGCGGCGCCTTCGCAGCCATCTCGACATTCAAAGGCGTCTCTCGAACTCGCCACGCCTGCATGACCGCAACCACCACGACCGCCGCTGTCGCCGCGGACGCGACGACCAGGAGACCAATCGCCCAGGCGCGGACGCGCCTGGGGCGCTCGACCTGCGGCGGCCGGGCGAGATCTTCGAATCGCTGCGGAACCGCGCCCGACTCGTCCAGCGCGGATTTCACCGCGCTGGAGAACTGATCCTCGATTTCCTTGTTCGTCGCCAAGCGCGGCCTCGGAAACTGCAGCTAAAGCCAGACAAAAATTTGGCGTGAAGAATCAGCTAGCGCACCCGCTCTTACCGGGCAAGAGCCGCTCTTTCCGATCAACGCCACGGCCAGTTCGCGGGCACGCGAATCGGCGACTGCGAAGCCGCGGAAATAACAAATTTTTAAAGGTGCAACATCAGCCGTCCTAGATGAATTCGGCAAAGACCGAATCGGCTAGTTCGAGCCCGCGCTCGCTCAGCCGGATTCGCTCCTCGTCGCGAAGCAACAGGCCGCCCTCGAAGAGACGCGCCGCTCGCGCGCCGAAGGCGCGGTCGAAGCTTTCGCCGAAGCGCGCCTCGAACTCGGAAAGCGCAAATCCCTCGCGCAGGCGCAAATTCAGAAAGACGAACTCGCCGCGCGCGGTTGCGGCATCAACCGTCTCACCGCCCGTCTCCGCGATACCGTCCTTGAGCGCGCACTCGACGTAGCGTGCGGGCATCCGCTCGTTCCACCATCGCCGCCCGCCGCCGTCGCCGGCGCGCGCGAAGCTGTGGGCTCCGGCGCCTACGCCCAGGTAACTCTCCATCCGCCAGTAGCTCAGATTGTGCCGCGCCTCGTGACCGGGCGGCGCATAGTTGGAGATTTCGTACATCGGGTAGCCGCGCCGCGGCAGTTCCTCGCGCACCGCCGCATAAAACTCGGCCTGGCGGTCGGAGGAGATCGGCCGGATACGCCCGCGCTTCATCTCGGTGAAAAACGCGGTCCCCTCCTCGAAGGTGAGATTGTAGGCGGAGATATGATCGGGACCGAGCGCGGCGGCTTCGGCGATGTCGTTGAGCGTCTCGCCGATAGTCTGTCCGGGGACTGCAAAGATGAGATCGAGGTTGAGCCGTTCGAAACCGGCGCGACGGGCGAGCCGGGCCGCCTCCCGGGTCTCCGCCGCACCGTGAATCCGGCCGAGAAACTTGAGCCGCTCCTCGTTGAACGATTGAGCGCCGAAGCTGATTCGATTGATCCCCGCGGCGCGCATCCCGCCAAGCTTCGCCGCGTCCACCGTCCCTGGATTCGCTTCCAGCGTGACCTCCGCGCCGGCTTCGAGACCGAAGCGGCGCTCCGCCGCCGCCAGCACCGCCGCGATCGATTCCGGCCGGAAGAGCGAGGGCGTGCCGCCGCCGAAGAAGATCGTCTTGAGCGCCAGCCCGGCCCATGGTGCTTCACCGGCGCGGTGTTCGATCTCCGCAATGAGCGCGCGAACATAGTCCTCTTCGGGCCAGCTCGCGGCCGCATGCGAATTGAAATCGCAGTACGGGCACTTGGATTGGCAATACGGGATGTGCAGGTAGAGCGAAAACGGCGCCGCGCCGCGCTCGTGGCAATTTGCTGAGATCATCGAACGTCGTTTGCGGCCTTACACATAGCTTATGCGCGGAAGATGCGCGTTACCAAGGGGGGGCGGCGATCAGCTGTGCGCGAGCGCGCGGACGACCCCGCCTAGCAGTTTCGCGGCCTGCGGCGGCAGACGGTCCTCCAACGCGCCGATCGCAGCGCCGGCAGCTGCGCCGTTTCCCAGCGGGGGTTTTCGATTCCACAGGTAAACGAACATCTCGTAGGCGAAATACAACAGCAGCCCGATCAGGACGGCGTCGTCGATGATGACGACGATCTTGCGCACCATGCCGTGCGGCAGGAGCCAGATAGCAAGCCGCGCAACCACCGCGAAAATCACGATCGCCGCGACCACCGCGCTCGCATGATGGACGAGCAACTGGATCGCGTCGAAGTTGATCCAGTTTTCGATATCGAAACGATTTGACGGCGGCGTGTTGCTCAGCGCAAACGTGGTTCCTCTCTCCCTTCAACGTATAGTGCAGGCCGAATTTACGAGCTTAGACACCCCCCTCGCGCGGCACAAGCAAGTGCGCGCAGGGTAAGGACTAAAATGACGAAGTGCCGCCGGAAAAGATGTTCGGCGCGCCCGCCCTAGCGCCCCGCCTACAAGCGGCGGCGGCGCGCCGCTATACTCTAGCGCGACGCATCCGAAGGAGCGCGCAACAACATCGTAACCGGCTCGCACAACCCGCAAGCGGCGTCCGCGCCGCAAGCCGCGCCGGCGGATCCGTCCGCCGCCCGGCCGCTCGCCGCGCGCCTGGGCCCCAACCTGGCGCACCTGGTCGCGGCCGGCATCCTGCTGAGCCGTATCGCCGGCCTCGTCCGCGAAAGCATCTTCGCGCACTACCTCGGCAACTCGGACGCGGCCGACGCCTTCAAGGCTGGCATCCGCATCCCCAACATCCTGCAAAACCTCCTCGGCGAGGGCGTGCTTTCGGCCTCATTCATTCCGGTTTATAGCAAGCTCTTGCACGAGGGCGACGAGGAGACGGCGGAGACGCTGGCGTGGAGCGTCGGCGCGCTGCTCGCGCTCGGAGTTTCGATCCTGGTCGCGCTGGGCGTGTGGGCGACGCCGTGGCTGATCGCGGCAATCGCGCCGGGCTTCGCCGGATCCAAGCGCGAGCTGACGATCACACTGGTGCGAATCTTCTTCCCGGGCGCCGGGCTGCTGGTGCTGTCGGCCTGGTGCCTCGGCGTACTCAACAGCCATCATCGTTTCTTCGCCTCCTACACCGCGCCGGTCGCCTGGAACCTCGTGATCATCGGCGCGCTGCTCATCTACGGGCCGCGCCGCTCGCAGGACTCTCTCGCGGTAGACCTCGCCTGGGCCGCGGTGCTCGGCGCGATCGCGCAGATCGTTGTGCAGGCGCCGCAAACGATTCGCCTCGTCGGCCGGATGCGAATCGATTTTGCGCGCACCCGCACCGCGCTGGGCACGGTCTTTCGCAATCTCACTCCGGTCGTCGCCGGGCGCGGCGCGAGCCAGATTTCCGGCTACGTCGACAATCTGCTCGCGAGCCTGCTGCCCACCGGTGCGGTCGCCGCCCTCAGCTACGCGAGCATCCTGTACCTTCTGCCGATAAGCCTGTTCGGGATGTCGGTGGCGGCGGCCGAGTTGCCGAGCATGTCGCGTGCGGCCGGCACGGTCGAGGAGATCTCCCAGTTATTGCGCTTGCGTCTCGATGCGGGCCTGCGCCAAATCGCATTCCTGGTCGTGCCGTCGGCGGCGGCGTTTCTGTTCCTCGGCGACGTTATCTCGGCGCTCATCTTCCAGTCGGGCAGCTTCACCCATCGCGACGCGGTTTACGTATGGGCGGTGCTGGCCGGCTCGGCAGTGGGGATGCTGGCGGCGACGATGGGGCGTCTCTACAACTCGGCGTTCTACGCGCTCGAGGATACGCGGACGCCACTTCGCTTCGCGCTGATCCGTTTTGCGCTGACGCTCGTGTTCGGATATCTCTGCGCGATTCCATTGCCGCCCCTGTTGGGTATCGCCCAGCGGTGGGGCGTCGCGGGTTTGACCGTGTCGGCAGGCGGCGCCGCCTGGGTTGAGTTCACGCTGCTTCGATGGAAGCTCAATTCGCGGATTGGCCGTACTGGACTCAGCCGCGCGCTGGTCGCGCGTCTATGGGCGATCGCGCTCATCGCGAGCGCCGCCGGATGGGCGGCGAAGCTGGCGATGGGACACGCGGGGCCGCGCCTGATGGGGCTCGCGGTGATTCCCACCTTCGGTGGGGTTTACCTGGGACTCGCCTGGTGGATGAAGCTACCGGAGCTTGAGCGCGCAGCGGGCGCGCTAGCGGCCCGGCTTGGTCTTCGCTCCCTTAAGCGCTAGTTCCGCGCCGGCGGCAGGCGGTGGAGCGCTTGCGCGCAGGCGCTCGAGCGTGAGCGTCGTGCCGTAGCCGGGCAGCAGCGGCGCGAGCGCGACGCGCCCGCCATAGGATTCGACGAAAGTCTGGCCGTCCACGATTTTGTCCCGCCAGTCCTCGCCCTTCACCAGCACGTCGGGCCGCACTGTGCGGATGATCCGCTCGGCGCGCGTCTCGTCGAACACGACCACGTGATCGACCGCCTCGAGCGCGGCCAGGATCAGCGCGCGCTCGGCGGCGGGGTAAATCGGACGACTGTTGCCCTTGATCAGGCGCACGCTGTGGTCGCTATTGAGCCCCACGACCAGCGCGTCGCCCTGCGCGCGCGCGAAGGTGAGCATCTCGATATGCCCCGCATGCAGCAGATCGAAGCATCCGTTGGTGAAGACCACGCGCCGGCCCGCCCCGCGCAGGCGCTCGAGCGCCGGGCGCACTTCCGCGATCGATACGATCTTGCGCTCGGGACCATCGAGTCCCGGGCTCAGCGCGCGCGAGAGGTCCTCGCGCGTGATGATCTCGGCGCCGAGCCGGCTGACCTCGATTCCCGCGGCGAGGTTGGCCAGTTGCGCCGCCGCGGCGAAGCTCAGGCCGGCAATCGCAAAGAGCCCGAACACCGCCAGCACCACGTCGCCCGCGCCGGTTACGTCGTAAACCGCGCGCGGCGTAGTCGCGATATGCGTATGTGCGCCGCGCCGTTCGGCCAGGTATATGCCGTCGCGGTCGAGCGTCACCAGGCAGGCGTCGAGCTTCGCCCGGCGGATCAGCTCGTCCGCCGCGCGCATCCATGCGTCGCGATCGATGAGCCGTATGCCGGTCGCGAACTCGGTCTCGTAGCGATTCGGCGTAAGCGCGGTCGCGCCGCTGTAGATCGAAAAATCCTCGGTCAGGCGCGGATCGACGATAACCGGGATCCTGCGCTGGCGCGCGCCGTCGATCAGCAGGCGCAAAAGCGCCGGCGTGAGCAGGCCCTTGTTGATGTCCGAAATCAGCACGCCGTCGGCGCGCTTGAGTTCGCGCTCGAGGTGGCGGCAGAGCGCGCGCTCGCGGGCCGGGCCAAGCGCATGCGGCGCTTCCTGGTCAACGCGCAAAAGCTGCTGGGTGGCGCGATTGGCCGATTGCACCGACCCGAGCATCCGCTCCTTGACGATCGTAGGGCGATCGGAATCGACCACGATCGCGCGCGTGTCGATACCCAGGTCGTTGAACATCTCGCGCAGCTGTTCGCCGCTGCGATCGGCGCCGACCACGCTGAGCGCGCTGACCTGCGCTCCGAGCGCGCGCAGATTCGCCATCACGAACCCCGCGTTGCCGAGCCGCTCCTCGATCCGGGTGACCTGCAGCACGGGGATCGGCGCCTCGGGCGAGACGCGCGCGACGTCGCCCATGATGTAGCGGTCGAGGATCACCTCGCCGGCGACCAGCACGCGAAGCGGCTTGAGCGCCGGAAGCTCGACCCGCCCGCGCCCTCCGCCGCCCGCGGCGCGCGGCGCCGGGGCGCCGGCGCGGTCGGCGCCGCGCTCCTTAATACCGCTCGAGCGTTTCATGCCTGCGCCCACGCTTGCCACATGATGCGGGGATGATACGCGGTTACGCGCCGGCTGTTAAAGGCCCGTCCACCGATCGCATCTTGCTGGCCCTTTGAACTCCCTCCCCTTGTTTTGGGGGAGGGAAGGTTGGAACGAGGCTCTGCTTCCCTCCTCGCTCCCGCAAAGAAAGCAAGAGGGTCTCGAGCGCCGTGACCAATTTCGAGCCAGTCTGAGCGGCGCCGGCCCTGCAGCACCGAACCGATCATTTCCACACGCGGCGCGCGGTCTCGGCCACCAGCCGCAGGTTCTTTTCCTGCGTCTCCGCGGCGATCGGATTGCCCGCCATCACCGAGGCGAAGCCGCATTGCGTGGAGAGCGCCATCTGCTCGCGCGGAAAAAACCGCGCGGCTTCGTCGATCCGCGCGATCAGCGCGCCGGGAGTTTCCTGTTCGTCGCTCTTAGTCGAGACCAGGCCCAGCACCACGCGCTTGTCGAGCGCAAGGTCAGCGAGCGGCTCGAACGAGCCCGCGCGCGGGGTGTCGTACTCGAGCAGAAAGATGTCGTAGCGAGTTGCGCGCGCGAAGACTTCTTTCGAGATCGCCTCGTACCCGCCCGCGCTCAGCCAGTGACCGGCGTTGTTGCCGCGGCACAGGTGAAGCCCGAAGGTGACGCCGGCCGCGTCGGCGAGCGCGTTCACCATCTCGACTCCCTCGCTGAGCATCCGTGCGGTGGAAATTCCATGCGCCTCGAAAACCCGCTCGCGCGTCGAGGGATCGACGAGCGCCGCCAGCTCGGGCGCGTCGATCTGGATGTATTCGCATCCGAGGCTCGCCAGTTCGGCGACCTCGGCGCGCAGAATATCGACCGCGTCGGCGAAAAGCGCGAAGGGCTCGGGATAGGCCGCCGCCGAATGTTCGGGCGACCAGCGCAGCGCCATCATCAGCGGACTCGGCAGCGCCATCTTGAGTGGCAATTGCGCGCGGCCGCGCGCGTAGATGAATTCCTCGGCCGCGAGCGAGCGCCGCCGCCTGAGCTTGCCGGTGACCGTTAGCGGCACCGCGAGATTGACCTCGCCGCCGCCGGCAGTCCCGCCGCCGCGCCATCGCCGCGTGTCGAACGCGACCGCCTCGAAACCCGCGACGTAGTCGGTCAGCGGCGCGACGAAGCCCGACCGACGCATCTCGCCGTCGCTCGCCACGTCGAGGCCGCAGCGCTCCTGCAGCGCGATCGCCTCGTTGACGGCGCGGTCTTCGATGCGCTTGAACTGGGCGGTCGCGATGCGGTCGGCGGCGAAGTCGATGCGCGCCTGCTTGAGCCACGCTGGCCGCAGCATCGAACCGATCACCTCCGCGCGATAGATCGCGGCCATCGCTCAGCGCACCGCATAGCCGCCATCGACGACGACGGTGGCGCCGGTCACGAAATCGGAAGCCCGCGAGGCGAGAAACACCGCCGCGCCCGCGCATTCCTCGGGCATGCCGAAGCGGCCGGCCGGCGTGCGCTTCACGACCTCGTCGTAAAAAGGACGGCCTTTCATCGGCGCGGTCAGCTCGCTCTCGATCCATCCGGGCACCAGCGCGTTGACCTGGATATTGTGCGCCGCCAGCTCGACCGCCATCGATTTCGTCAGTTGGACGAGTCCGCCCTTGGAGGCGGCATACGAGGGCAGGATCGGATTGCCGAAGTGCGAGTACTCGCTCGCGATATTGACAATCTTGCCGCGCCTGCGCGGCGCCATCGAGCGCGCCGCGATCTGCGAGAGCAGAAAGCACGAGTTGAGATTGGTTTCGATCACGCGGTCCCAGGCCGCGGCGTCAACCTTGAGCACGCCGCCCGGGAGCGCGATGCCCGCGTTGTTGACCAGGATATCGATCGGGCCGAGCTTGCGCTCGACTTCCGCCATCGCGGGCGCGAGCGCGGCGCGATCGGTCACGTCAAGCCGAAGCGCGATCGATGCGGCGCCGAGCGCGCGCAATTCACCGAGGACCGCTTCGTTCTTCTCCTGACTGCGCGCCAGCACCGCAACCGCGGCGCCAGCCGCCGCGAGCCCGAGCGCGATCCCGCGGCCGATACCGCCGTTGCCGCCGGTAACCACGGCGACGCGGCCGTCCAGATTGAACATCTCCGGCGCCGGCATAGACGCATTTTCCTCCTTGGCGCGTTCGCGCCAATGCTGCATTTTCCGGTCCTGTTTCGCAACTCGGTGTTGGGCATTCATCGCTGCGCGCTGAGCCCTCGCACGCTGATGCCCGTGAGCAGCAGCCTTCGCTGCTGCCCGCCGATAGCCGCGGTGAGTTTTTAATTCGCAGCTTCACCGTAGGTTGCGCTATATGAAGGACCCCAGGGACAGAGGCATCCGGCATGAAACAGATAAAACTTCGTACGACCGCCGAACGTATGGAAGCGGGCAAAGCGCTGCGGCAAAAATGCTCTCGCCTATCGCAAGGCAAAGTTATTCTCGGACAGGGCAAGCGCAACATCGTCAGCCTGATCGAGGCTTCAAACAAGGGCCGACTGGAGCCCCTGGTCCCGATTCGTCATGGGCGGATGCTCCAGTCCGCATTCGCTTATTTTCGAGGCACCGCCCTGATACAGGCGCACGACCTCAAGGGCACGCCGTCAAGCGGGATAAATGTTCATGCCTGCGGCGACTGTCATCTGATGAACTTCGGCGGCTTCGCGACGCCTGAACGAAATCTCGTCTTCGATATCAACGATTTCGACGAGACGCTGCCTGCTCCCTTCGAGTGGGACATCAAGCGCCTCTCCGCAAGCTTCGTGATCGCCGCGCGGTGGCGCGGATTCCGCTCCAGGCAGGCGAGGGAAATCGCCGTTGCGGCCGTCTCATCGTATCGAGAGTCGATGAGAACGCGCGCTGGGACCGGTGTTCTTGAAGCATGGTACTCCAGAATCACTCTCGAGGACCTGCGTGAGTTTGCTGGACATGACCCTAACGTGACCGGACAGATAAAGAAAAAGATTGCTGAAGCGCGCAAGCAAACTCACGAACACGTGTACAACAGGATCACCGCGCCGCCCAAGCGGGGGATGCCGCATATCATCGACCAGCCGCCGCTCCTCTACCACGTCGACAAGTCGCTGATAAATGATCAAGTCATCAAGGCCTTTTTCAAACGGTATCGCGAAACCCTCGCGGAAGAGCGCCGCATGCTGTTCGACCGCTACAAGGCGGTCGATGTAGCCCTGAAAGTCGTGGGAGTAGGGAGCGTAGGGACTCGCTGCTTCGTCGCGCTTCTTCTGGCCGCTCCTGATGATCCATTATTTCTCCAGATCAAGGAGGCGCGCCCTTCCGTGCTCGAACGCTATACCGGTCACAAACCCGTGGCGCACAACGGCCAGCGGGTTGTGATCGGACAGCGCCTGATGCAATCCGCCAGCGACATCTTTCTGGGTTGGTCCAGAGGACCAAGAGGCCGCGACTTCTATGTTCGCCAGCTCAGGGACATGAAGATCGCGCCCGATGTCGAGACGCAGACTCCGCAGCTTATGGGGATGTATGCGAAGTTCTGTGGGCTTGCCCTGGCCCGCGCACACGACAAGGCGGGCGATGCGGCAATGATAGCCGGGTATCTCGGCAGCATCGATCATTTCGACGAGGCGATTGGAGATTATGCCGTGGCGTATGCCGATCAGGTCGAGCGCGACTACGATACGTTTGTGAAAGCGGTCAGGAGCGGACGGCTGAAGAGCGACCTGAGTCCAAGCCGTCTTGCGACCGCGCTCAGATAAATCGTCTGCGGCACCCGCGAACGCGGCTCCCGTCCTCGGATTCGCTCGATGCCTTTCGAGCGCCAATCGCAAATCGATTCCGGTCCCGTCGCAGGCAAGCGGGGAGCATGGGCATCCTCGCTAAGCAAGCTGCCGTGCGGCGGACGGTGGCACAGCCGCCGCCTCTCGCGGCAGAAAACGATCGCGCAGAAGCAGTGCGGGGCGCTCGACCGATGCATAAAGCAGTGCGCCGCCGAGCAGCGCGGCCCCGCCATAAACCATGATCGCCAGTGTGTAATGACCCGCCAGGCTCTGGCCTGCCACCAGGCCGACGAGATGATAAACCCCCTTGTGGGTCAGGTAGAGACTATAGGCCATCGCGGCGACTGCGCCCACTCCCGGAAGCGCTCTGCGGCTTATCAGGCTCGAGGGGCTCGCGCCGGCGGCAACCAGGCATCCCATGCCGAGCGAGAGGATCGGATAGCCGATAACGGAGGGCAGGAACGCACTCTGATCACGGAAAAGACAGATCGCGACGGCGAGACAGGGGAGAGCGCCGCCCAACAGCAGATTCCCGCGGCGCATAAAAATGTGCCACACGCCTGGGCGGAAGCTTTTGAACATAGCAACGACGACGCCGGCCAAAAGCCCGTCGAGCCGCGTCCAGGTGGGATAGTGGATGAGTTCCACCCAACGCTGAAAGAAATTGCCGTATCCATGCATTACACCGGCCACAGGCGCGAGAGCATGCAGCCAGATCGCGGCGCGCAACAGTGTTCCGCCGAGCACGATCGAAATGCATAACATGACGACCTTCCAGCCGGCCGGACGGCGCGCCAGCAGATATGCCGCGACCGGCGCCACGAGATAGAATTGCTCCTCGATGCAGAGCGACCAGGCATGCGAGAAGGCCCTGGCATGGTGGGAATCGACGAACAGGTTCTCGGTGAAGGTTAGAAACTGCCATAGCGGCGCTATCCTGGGAGACTCGCGAAATACCGGCACCATGAAATACAGAGTCACAACGGCGAGGTACGGCGGCAGCGTCCGGAAGAGCCTGCGAAAATAGAACGGCACGGGACGCAGCGCCTGTCCCTTGCTAAGGGGCCGCAAAAGCTGGCTGCCGATCAGAAACCCGCTCAGCGCGAAGAACAAATCCACGCCCATCCAGCCGAACCTCGCCACGTGGTCCGAGCTCGCCACGATCTGGAAGGCCTGCGCGTGGAAATCCATCACCCAGAGAATCGCGATCGCGCGCAGAAGGTCCAGGCCCGGCAGCCTGTCCGTTGATTCGTGTCGAGGCTGCTTTAGATCGATTTGCCGACTGGGTCGCACCGAGAGCAAGGAGTTCCCAGAATACTCCCCTCCTCGCACACGCATGAAGCGGGGCCTTGGCGCAGTCCCGTGACCGCCCGGGAAGTTAGCGGACAAAGAGTGCGCCTGCTCTCGCTATCTTATCGAGAACGCGCCGTCGATCAAAAGTTCTGTGCCGGGCTATGTTGTCCTAAAGGTCAGGTTGCCAGATGCTCACATGACGATGGCGCGGGATCGACGCGACTAGAGAGATAAGCCGCACAATGTGAACACCGCCCGGGCTCGGGCACTGAAGACTACGGAACGTGACCACGAAACGCTCGACAGGTCACGCGCACGGTCAGCAGTTGAAAAAGAGGAGAGGAGCAAACCTGCTCTGTTGAGCTGACAATGCCCAAATTTCTGATAGGCAGAATAGTCGTTATCCTGCTTTCCTCGCTGATCTTTTACTTCGCAATCGCCGGGCTGAAGTCTGGCGAGATACGATCGCGAGGGTACATGTTCAAACGCGACAAGAATCCTTTCGGCTATTGGTTCACCGTTTTGACCAGCCTGGTGGGACCAGCGGCCATCATCTACCTGCTGCTGACCAGATGATGTACCAGCCCGTGGGACCGATGAATAGTGTGCAACCGGCTCAGTCAGAGCCGCTAACGGATAGAAAAGCCACCGTCTATGAGGAAGTCCGCGCCGGTCATGTTGTCCGACGCCGATGACGCGAGGAAAATCACTGCGCCCTTCAGCTCTTCCGCTTCGGCGAAGCGTCCGCGCGGCGTCCGCTGGACCATCTCCTTCAGCAGCCACTGGTAATCGGCGCCCGTGCGAATCCATTCGGTCATGTCGGTCGAGACCCATCCGGGCGCGAGCGCGTTGACCTGGATATTGTGCGGGCCAAGCTCGATCGCGAGCGAGCGGGTGAGCTGCGCAAGCCCGCCCTTGCTGACCGCGTAGGATGGAAAGACGCCGCTCCCGAAAGCGGAGGCGAGACTCGTCACATTAATGATCTTGCCCCCCTTGCCGCGCTTGATCATCGATTGGGCCGCGTACTTGCAAAAAAAGAAGGCCGCGTTGAGATTGACCGCAAGCACGCCGTCCCAGTCCTCTTCCGAGGTATCGACCACGCTGGTGAGCGTCGCGTAGGCGGCGTTGTTGACCATGATATCGACCGGGCCGAGTTTGCGCTCGACTTCGTCGAAAGCGGGCTTGAGTTCGCTCCGCTGCTTGAGATCGACCTGGAGCGCCAGCGCAGGCACGCCGAGTGCCTGCAGTTCATTGAGCGTCGAGCGGCTCTTTTCCTCGTCGCGCGCGAGGATCGCGACCGCAGCTCCGGCTTCGGCGAGCCCCAACGCGAGTCCGCGCCCGATTCCGCGATTGCCGCCGGTGACGATCGAGACCTTGCCGCTCAGATCGAACATCTTCGGAAATGCTTTGGGAAACGCCATCGCCCGAACCCTCCGGCAATAACTATTGATTGATGTCCGAGCGAGCTGCTTTGCGCCCGCCCAGCGCCGCTTCGCGTCCGTTGGACGCAGCCGCTGCGGGTCTTTATATTGGCCTGTCGGAGTTGGCCAAGTCGAGCGCCGCGCGGCGCACGGACGCGGCGCGAAATCAGCAAGGGGATGAATCACGATGGGGCTTAGAACGGCGGAGCAATACAAGGAATCGCTGCGCGACGGGCGCGCCGTCTATCTGCGCGGCGCGAAGGTCGCCGACGTGACCAAGGATCCCGTGATCGGAATCGCGGTCGATCACGCCTGTATCGACTACCGGATGGCCGAGGATCCGAAGTACCGCGGGCTCGCCGTGATGCACGACGGCTCCGGCGAATACAGCCGCTACTTCCATCTGCCGCGCAATTCCGACGATCTGCTCAAGCGCAGCGAACTCATCGCGGCCTCGACCCGCGAAGGCGCGACCCTGGTCGTGCTGATCAAGGAGATCGGCACCGACGCGCTCTACGCGCTGCATATCGTGGGCGAGCGGATGGCGGCCGCGGGCAAGCCCGAATACCGCGAGCGCATCGCGAAGTACCATCGCTATTGCCGCGACAACGATCTCGCGGTCGCGGTGGCGCAGACCGACGTCAAGGGTGACCGCTCGCTCGGGCCCACCGCGCAGGAGCATCCCGACTACTACGTGCGCGTGGTCGAGGAGCGGCCCGACGGCATCGTGGTCCGCGGCGCCAAGGTCCACACCTCGGTCTCGACCAACACCAACGAAGTGATCGTGCTGCCGACGCGCGCGATGAAGGCCGAGGACAAGCCCTACGCGGTTGCCTTTGCGCTGCCGATCAACACGCCGGGGCTGAAGCTCATCGCGAGTCCGCACGGCTCGAGCCACAAGAACCAGTTCGAACATCCGTTGAGCGCCGGGCACAAGATGATGGAGACGCTGACGGTATTCGACGACGTCTTCGTGCCGAAGGATCGCGTCTTCCTCTGCGGCGAAATCGACTTCGCGGGGCTGCTGGCGCTGACCTTCGTCCGGTACCATCGCTTCACCGCAGTCTCGTACAAGCTGCCGCTGCTCGAACTGATGGCGGGTGCCGGCTACGCGATAGCGGAGGCCAACGGCGTGCTGCGCGCGGCCCACGTGCGTGACAAGCTGACCCATCTGGCGGCCTATCACGCGACCGTGCGCGGCCTTATCGAGCACGCGGCCAACTCCTGCACGATCGAGGACGGCCTCGCGGTGCCCAACACGCTGCTCACCAACATCGCCAAGTACCACTTCGCGCACAACTACCATCAGGCGGTGCAGATCGTGCAGGACCTCGCCGGCGGATTACTGGTGACCGCGCCCGCCGCCGAAGACCTGACCAGCGAGGCAACCCGCGCTTACGTGCTGAAGTACATGGGCGGCGCCAAGGGCTTCGACGCGGAGAAGCGCCTGCGGCTGCTCAATCTGATCGGCGATCTGACGGCGTCGGACTTCGGCGGCTACCAGGAGGTGCTGGCGGTGCATGCCGAGGGCGGTTTCGAGGCGGAGAAACTCCAGGCTTACCGCGAGTATGATTTCAAGACCGTCGCGGCTTACGCGCGCAAGCTCGCGGGGGTGTGAAACGGCGCCCTTCTAGGTCTGGATCAGCTCGACGACCGTTCCGTCCGGGTCCGTCATGCAGACGAAGCCGGCCTCGCTGCCCTCCGCGTGGAACATCTGCGGCTCGGAGAGAAACCTGACGCCCCGGGCTTTAAGCTCCTGGTAGTCGGCGAGCAGCGTCTTTGTGCGGAGCGCGATCCGGCAGTATCCGATATTGAACAGATCCGGGTACGGGCGGCCGTGGCTCGGCGGGACCTTCCATTCGATAAGGTCGAGGCGCGTCGCATGCTTGTCGTCGCCGAGCATCATCAGCACGGCGCGCCCGCGACAACCCTTGCCGGCGCCCAATCCGCGCGCCAACTGCTCGTCGCCGAATTCACCGAAGTCGCGAACCACCCGGAAGCCGAGAATCTCGTAGAAATCGAGCGAGCGCTCGAAATTGGTGACGTTGAGGTTGATGTGGAAGATCGACCTGGTGTTCGGCATCTACGCATCCCCTCCACCATACGCGCGCTTTAAGGCAGCCTCGACGATACGCCCGGCGCGATGTTCGCGGCGCCGGCGTCGGCCGTCACGATGGCCGTCGCCAGGCGCGCCGCCAGCAGGCTGAATCTCGGGAGCTGCGCGCGAGCGCGGCTCAGGCGTCGCTCTTGCGCAGCTCGACCGTGTTGCCGTCGGGGTCGAGCACCCAGATCTGGCGGCCGAGACGGCGCTGGTCTTCCGCTTTCAACTGCGCGCGCATCGCGTCGCCGTCGAGGAATGGCACGCCCATCTTCTTGAGCTCGGCTTTGGTCGCGTCGAGATCCTCGACCTCGATCGCGATATGGGGACCGGTCGGATCGGGCCCCTGGCGCTTCTCGCTGACGATCAGGTGAATCTGGCCGCTGCCGATCCCGTACCACATGCCCTTGAAGCTGAAATCGGGACGCGGGATGGGCTTTAGGCCGAGCACCTTCTCGTAAAAGGCGCGGCTTTTATCGACGTCGGCGATCCTGAAGGCTGAGTGGGACAAGTCAACCGGCTTGTGCATCTGGACCTCCCGTGGCGGCGCCGGATTTGCGCACGAACTCTTCGCGTTGCGCCGCTCGCGATACGCTCGTAACCCACTTCTAGTGAATTTCCGCGCCGCCTGCCACCACTATCGAAGTGCCGGTGACGTTGTCGGCGCGGGCCAGGTAAACCACCGCCTCGCCGATATCGGCGGGCGTCTGCTCGCGCCCGAGATAGCACATCGTGCCCACCGTGTTGTCGAACAGCGACTCGGCGTTGCCGCCCCACGCCTTGCTCAGGTACTGGTTGAGCACGTCGGTCCACATCGCAGTGCGCAGCAGCCCCGGGCATACGGCGTTGACGCGGATATTGGCCGGGCCGAGCTCCTCGGCCAGCGCCTGCGTGAGCGCCATCACGGCGAACTTGCTCGCGCAGTACGCTGAGAGGCCGCCGCGCGAGGTCTTGCCGGCAATCGACGCGATATTGACGATCGCGCCTTCCTTCTTGCGCAAAAGATGGGGGATCGCGGCCTTGGAGCACAGAAAGGGCCCCTTGGCGTTGACCGCCATCACGCGGTCCCACGCCTCCTCGGAAAACTCGGCCACCGGGCCGGCGGCGATGATGCCCGCGTTGTTGACCAGGACGTCGATCGAGCCCAGCGCCTTCACGGTCTCGGCAGCCATCCGCTCGCAGTCGGCAAGGCGCGTCACGTCCGCGAGGATCGCCGCAGCCTTGACGCCGCGGGAGTTTACCTCGTCGACCGCGCTTTGAAGCTCGCCATGCGCGGCCAGGTTATAGGTCAACGCCGGATCGCGGGGATTCCCGAGATCGACCAGCGCGACGTTGGCGCCGGCCTCGGCGAGTTTGAGCGCGATACCGCGCCCGATCCCGCGCGCCGCTCCGGTGACGATAGCGTTTTTGCCCTTGAGTTCCATCGCGCCTGCCCTCCTTTCCGCTATTTAGCACGCCCGGCTCCCAACGCGGCAAACCCACCGATCCCGCGCCGTGCAAAGGCTCGCGCGCTGAGCTATATCGGGAACCTGCGTCGAACGAATTTCGCTCCGGACAAACGCAAGAGGAATACAGCAGATGGACATCGGCTTTCTGATGGCGGCGACGGCGGAGTGCGGCGACCTTGCCGAGATCGCGCGCGCCGCCGAGCAATCGGGTTACGAATCGCTCTGGATGGCGGAGCATCCGGTGATTCCGATCGGCATGAAGACGCAGTTCCCCTTCACGCCCGACGGAAAACTTCCCGACCATTATGCGCGATGGGCCGATCCGTTCATCGCGCTCGCTGTTGCCGCGGCCGTGACCAAAAGGATCAAACTCGGCACCGGCGTCTGTCTCGTCCCGGAACGCGAGACGCTGATCACGGCCAAGATGGCGGCGAGCCTCGACCTCGTCTCGGGCGGACGGTTTTTGCTGGGGGTCGGCGCGGGATGGCTCCGCGAGGAGACCGAAGCGATGGGCGCGAACTTCGGCCTGCGCTGGAAGCGCACGCGCGAAGGAGTCGAAGCGATGCGCGTCCTGTGGACCAAACGCGAAGCTTCCTACCAGGGCGAAATGGTCAGGTTTGCGCCGCTGCGCTCGGAGCCCAAGCCGGTGCAGAAGGCGGGCCCCCCGGTGCTGCTGGGAGCGCATGGCCCAAAGGCGCTCGAGCGCGTGGCGCGCACGTACGACGGATGGATGCCGCTGGTAGCGAGCGCCGAGGAGCTTAAGGCGAGCGTCGCGGAATTGCGCCGCCTCGCGGCCGAGCGCGGGCGCGACCCCGGCTCGATCGCGATCTCGCCGCTGGTCGATCCGGGCGAGAATGGTCCGTCGGCGGATGAAATCAAACGCTATCGCGACGCAGGCGCGAGCCGTCTTATCTTAATCTCGCAGAAGGCGCTTGCGGAGGTCGCGGACGGCAAGGCGCTCGAATGGATGCGGCGATGGGCGCCGGCGGTCGAACGCGCGCGAGCGATCTGAAAAGAACACCGACCTGAAAACGCATCCCCGCCTGAAGGCGCACTGAGGATCGCTTCGCGCGCGCGGTCGCTTTCGACGACCCATGTCGCCCGCTTTACGAGCGGGCGTGAGCGGAGTGGCGCCGGCTCTTTTCGCGCGTCCACTCGGCGAGTTCGTCGTGGGCGTCGCGCTGGTACTTCCGGAGCGTCGGATGAGCCTCCGGCAGCGTCGGCGTGGTCAGCTCGAGGCGGATCCCGTTGGGGTCGAAGAAATAGATCGACTTGATGAAGTGATGGTCGGTCGGCCCCAGCACGTCGATACCGGCCGCGGTGAGCCGCGCCTGTGCGGCCTCCAGTTCGGCGAGCGAGCCGACGCGCAGCGCGAGATGGTTCACCCACTCGGGCGTGTTGGGCGACGGCGCCGCGCTCTGATTGTCGCCGAGGTCGAAGAACGCGACGCACGAGCCGTCGGTCATGCGAAAGAAGATGTGCGCGTGCGGGCAGAATTCCCGGGTGCTCGGTACGCGGTCCTGGCGGATGACGTGGACCAGCGGCAGGCCGAGGAGGTCCTCGTAGAAATGCCGGGTCTCCTCCGCGTCGCGGCATCGATAGGCGAAGTGATGCAGTCCGTTGATCGGAACGAACGAAGGCATGCCGTCACCTCCTGACCGTAACTATCTGCGCGTAACTATCAGTCGGGGCCGTCTGGAACGCAAGCAGCCTTCAGGAGTGGCGACAGGACAGACTTGCGTCGGATGACGCTGCGTCCTATAGGAAATCTGGATGATGGGTCGGCAAGGGGACCGCGCAACAAATTGCAGGAGGAGGCGCCGATGGCTCCAAAATGGCAGGCAAAGGGTGATTATTTCGAGACGTGTAACTGCCAGACCTTGTGCCCATGCATATTTCTGAGCCCTCCAACCGAGGGAAACTGCACTGTTCTTGTCGGCTGGCATATCCAATCCGGCAAATTCGGAGATGCTTCTCTTGATGGATTAAACGTCGCCGCGTTCTTTTATTCGCCCGGACCGATGCACCAGGGGAACTGGAGCGCCGCCCTGTACCTGGATTCTCGAGCCTCGTCCGAACAAAGCGACGCCCTCCTCAAAATCTTCTCCGGACAGGCAGGTGGGGTGCCCGCGGCTCTCCATCCGCTGATCGGAAAGGTGCTGGGTGTTAAGAGCGCTGAAATCGCCTACAACGCAAACGGCCGAAAACGCCACATGACGATCCAAGGCGTCGGCGAATCGGAGATCGAAGCGCTCGAGGGGGCCGGCGGGGCGGATGTGACGATCAGCAATCATCCGCTCGGGATCGCTCCGGGCCATCCGAGCATCGTCTCACGTTCAAAGCAGCTCAAGTTTCGCGACCATGGCTATACGCTCGATCTCAGCGGCAGAACCGGACAGTTTTCTCCGTTCACCTATGAAGGCTGAGCCGTAAGCTTCTCCGGCGCGGCGGCTCGGGAGAACTCGGGTCGCGCCGAACCAGGCGCAGTAATGACTCCGGACGGCTCGCACGCGACCTCTCGATACCAAACCGGCGCGCCGCCGCAACTTCCCTCACGCGAGCGCCTAACCGTGTGGGCCGGCATATTGTCCGTTACGGCCGTCTCCTGGTTTGTGCTCGTTCGCATGCCGATGCCGTATGGGGGTATTAGCAACGGGACTATGACCGGCATGACCGCGGTCGCGAGTGGCGGAGGCGCTCCGTGGTCGCTTCGCGACGCTGAACTCGTCTTCGTCATGTGGACGGTCATGATGGCGGCGATGATGTTGCCGAGCGCGGGCCCGACGCTAGAGATGCATGCGCGAATCGCGCGCGGCCGCGGCGCTGGGCAGAGCCGGCGCACTTGGCTTTTTGCGTTGGGCTACCTGCTCGCCTGGACAGGTTTCGCCGCAGCCATAGCCGCGGTGCAGTATCTTCTGGAGCGTTCGGGGATCATCGGTGACGCGATGCGGATGGGACCGTTGGCCGGAGGGCTACTGCTGATCGCCGCGGGCATCTACCAGATTACTCCACTGAAGCAGGCGTGCCTGACGAAGTGTCGCACGCCGCTCGGCTTTTTCATGACGCAATGGCGCGCCGGCGACCGTGGCGCGATTCTGATGGGTTTGAACCACGGGATGTTCTGCGTCGGATGTTGTTGGCTGCTCATGGCGCTGATGTTTGTGGGCGGCGTTATGAACCTCGCATGGGCGGCGGCGCTCGCTATCTTTGTCCTGCTCGAAAAGGCGGCGCGTTGGGGCGGCGCCGTGTCCCGCGTTTGCGGCTTGATTATGGTGGTGGCGGGACTTGCGCTCGCCGCCCTCGAATGAGGAGTCTCGGGAACCGGCACGCCGGAAGCGACGCCTTGATAAATGAGATCGCCGATCGGGTCAGGATAAAATGTCTGGGTATTGTAGTGCGCCGAGTAGGCCAATTGATAATCCCAGTCCGAACCCCAGGTTCCGTTGAGGGCTAGAACGCCGAAGTAGTCCTGCTGATTCAACCCGGAATTGATGGCGCTCGACGGATAGGCAGCGGGATTTATGTGCTTAAGCTGGTACTGAGGCGTCTGGTTCGCCTGATTCGGGAACTGGTTGAACGCAAGCGTCATTCCGTAGATAAGGCTGAGCTTCATTGTCGGCACCGGGGTGTAGGTCAGGTAGGCGAAGCTCTGTCCGTGAGTCACCGCGTCGTGGATGGGATCGGGTGCTGGCACTGCTGAGCTGAAGCCAAGGTTGGATTGCTGGAAGAGGCCGGTCAGGTAATAGCTGAAATTACCGTCGCATCCGCCGAGTTCGAAGCTTCCCTGCGCCGTATCGCGCTGCCCGCCGAAGATTGTCACGCTGTTATGCGTATCATCGCAGCCATTCCTGGTGCGAATGTCGGTGATTCCCGAGGAGTGGTATCCGTAGCGCGCCGGCAGCACTCCGTCGATTAGAGTGACGCTCCGGACCAAATAGGAGTTCAGCAGCTGAGTGAAGGTCGGATCGGTATTCAGATCGAGGGGCAGCATGATTCCGTTCGTCTGGTACTGGATGCCCATGTGCTCGCCGCGAATGTGAATCTCCTGGTTTTGATCCAGCGCCACGCCGGGCATTTGCAGGACCACTTCATTCAGTGCAGTTGCCTGGCCTTGGGGCAGATTTGTGATGTCATGCTCCGTGAGCGTGTACTTGTTCGTTCCGGTTGATGAGAGACTGTTCTGTGCGCCGATGCGGCTCGCGGTCACCGGAAAGCTCAACGCCTGGCAGGATTCCAGTGTAATCTCCACGCCGCTCTGGCGACTTTGCGGTAGCATGAGCAGTACGGTCGCGGGCCTGAAGCCGGTACTTTGCGCGGTTATCGAATAGGTCCCGGCGCGTGGTTGTTTGAACTTGAACAGAC
>Ga0335070_10001619_pt1 | contig 26076 bp, 23 predicted proteins | sample Lox_Sample_13_FD_206722 | JGI IMG/M metagenome (GOLD analysis project Ga0335070, IMG submission 206722) | Soil microbial communities from Loxahatchee National Wildlife Refuge, Florida, United States - Lox_Sample_1.3 | ecosystem: Environmental > Terrestrial > Soil > Wetlands | place: USA...
GGGCGTTGTGGCGAATGCTCGATTCCCTCTTCGCAACTTTGTGGGGTCTATAGCCCCCACAAAGTTGCACAGGGTGATTTGACCGCCGAAACGGCTCGATCCCCCCGAATTCCCGGCGCACCCACCCGACTTGCACCCCTACCTGCCCATGGAGGGGTGCAAGTCGGGTGACGTGCCGCCGAATCCTTAACGGTGCGTCTCGCCCTCGGCCAGCCGGCCGTCGCGACCAACGTAGCCGCCCTTGCCGCCGATGACGACGTAGGTCGCTTCCTCTGAGTCGCTGAGGTTGCGGACGCGGCGGGGGGTGGCGGCGTCGACGCGCGCCAGGCCGCCGGGGCCCAGGCGCGCGGTGGAGCCGTCGCCGAATTCGAACTCGACCTCGCCGCTGTGGACGAAGTAGAGCTCCTCCTGCTCGTCGTGGAAGTGGCTGCCGGTCTCATAGCCCGGCGGCAGCACGATCGCGTTTACCCCGAACGCGGTCACTCCCAGCGGAGTGCGGATCTTGCGGAACCCTGGCCCCTGACCGAGATCGTCGAGACTGGCGACGGCGAAGCCGTCCCCTCCCTGAACCTGCGGCTCGCCGTCGCTCATCGCCTCTCCCCTCAGGCCGCCGGCGCCGCGGGCGGCTCGGGGGTGACCGGCGCCACGGGCGTGGGCGGCAACCCGTTGGCTTTCTCGATCCCGATCGGCGGGTAGTCGTCGGTGAGGATCGCGATATAGCCGAGGACCCGGGCGTCGAAGCCGTTGCAGAAGGTCAGCGCGTTGTTGACCGCCTCCGGCAGGTAGCCACGGAAGACGATCGTCAGCCAGGCGATGAAGCCGATGGCGCTGAGCACGAGCCGCGTCCCGTAGGCGACGACGAAGGCGACCGGGAGCGCCAGGATCAGCCGGAACAGCGCCTTCAGCCGGCTCTGGCTGGCGGCGGCGGGGGCGATGTTGACCCGGATCGGGTAGCTCGGGTCGTCGCTGAGCCCAAACGGCGGCCAGGCGTCGGTCTGCAGATAGAACCAGGCGGCGAGCCGGACCTCGTAGCGGACGACGCCCGAGTTGAACTCATAGAGCCATTGCGGGTAGCGGCCGAGGATGATGATCGCGATCCAGGCAATGAAATGCGTGATCGAGAACAGCAGCGCCCAGAACACCGCGACGATCAACCATGGGATCGCAAGGATGATCCGGAAGAACGTGGTCCATCGATTCGGGGTCGGGTTGAAATCGGCTTCGTAGCTGATCGGATACAACGCGATACCTCCTAGTAGTTCCCCAGGGACTGGTGCGGACGACACTAACCCGGTGGACGGCGCCAAGTCCACCGATCTAGACGGAGGTCGGCGCTTGGCCGATCCCCGAACCGGGGGGTGTGGATGGCGATTCGAAGAGGCCGGAATCGGGTCGAACCGAGACGGTCAATAACCTGTCGGCGGATGGCGCCTCAGACGACTGACACTGCCCTGATCCCGGCCGACCTCAAGCCCGCCGACGGCCGTTTCGGCTGCGGGCCCTCGAAGGTGCGCCCAGAGGCGCTCGTCGCCCTGCAGGAGCGTGCCGCGCTGATCGGGACCTCGCACCGCCAGGCGCCGGTCCGCGACCTCGTCGGCGAGGTCCGCTCCGGGCTTGCCGAGCTGTTCTCGCTTCCGGAGGGCTACGAGGTGGTGCTCGGCAACGGTGGCGCCACCGCCTTCTGGGAGTCCGCTTGTGCCTGGCTAGTGCGCTCGAAGTCCCTGCACCTCACCTACGGCGAGTTCTCGCAGAAGTTCGCCAAGTCGACCGCGGCGGCGCCCTTCCTCGCCGACCCGATCGTGGTCGAGGCCGAGCCCGGCGACGCGCCGGAGCCGGTTGCCGATCCCGCCGCCGACGTCATCGCCTGGGCCCACAACGAGACCTCGACCGGCGTCATGGTCCCGGTCATTCGTCCCGAGGGCGCCGGTGAGTCCCTGGTCCTGATCGACGCCACCTCGGGCGCCGGCGGCCTGCCGGTCGACGTCACCGAGTCCGACGCTTACTACTTCGCGCCGCAGAAGGCCTTCGGCTCCGACGGCGGCCTCTGGCTGGCGCTGCTCAGCCCGGCGGCGATCGCCCGGGTCGGGGAGCTCGACGGCGCCGGCGACCGCTGGCAGCCCGCTTTCCTCTCGCTGCAGACGGCGCTCGAGAACTCGCGCAAGGAGCAGACCTACAACACGCCGGCGCTGGCGACGCTGATCCTGCTCGCCGACCAGGTCGGTTGGATGCTCGAGAACGGCGGCCTGCGTTGGTGCGTCGAGCGCAGCGGCGACTCCTCCGGCCGCCTCTATGGCTGGGCCGAGGCGAGCGAGCTGGCGACCCCGTTCGTCGTCGATCCGGCGAAGCGCTCGCTGGTCGTCGGCACGATCGACTTCGCCGAGCAGGTCGACGCGGCGGCGCTGGCCAAGGTCCTGCGCGCCAACGGCATCGTCGACGTCGAGCCCTACCGCAAGCTTGGCCGAAACCAGCTGCGGATCGGCCTCTTCCCCTCGGTCGAGCCCGACGACGTCAGCGCCCTGACCGCCTGCATCGAGTGGGCGCTGGAGCACGCCGACGGGGTGCTCGCCGCGTGAGGGTCCTGGTCAAGGAGAAGATCGCCGATACCGGGGTCGAGCTGCTGCAGCGCAACTTCGACGTCGACCTCGGGCTCGAGATGTCCGACCAGGAGCTGCGCGAGAAGATCGGCGCCTACGACGCGATCCTGATCCGCTCGGCGACGAAGATGACGCCGGAGCTGATCGAGCTGGCGACCAACCTGAAGGTGATCGGCCGCGCCGGCACCGGCGTCGACAACGTCGACATCCCGGCTGCGACGCGACGCGGGATCATCGTCGCCAACGCACCGGAATCGAACTCCGTCGCCGCCGCCGAGCACACCCTGGCCCTGGCCCTGGCGCTGTTTCGCAACGTTCCCCAGGCGCACGGCTCGCTGGTCGAGGGACGCTGGGACCGGGCCAAGTTCAAGGGTGCCGAGCTCTACGGCAAGACGCTCGGCGTGGTCGGCTTCGGCCGCATCGGCCAGCTTGTCGCCAAGCGCGCCCAGAGCTTCGAGATGGACGTCGTCGCCTTCGACAAGTTCGTCTCGCCCGAGCGCTTCAAGGAGCTCGGGGTCGAGGGCGCCGAGACGGTCGAGGAGCTGCTCGGCAAGTCCGATCTCGTCACCCTGCACGTGCCGAAGACGCCCGAGACCGAAGGCCTGATCGACGCCGAGGCGATCGCGGCGATGAAGGACGGCGCCCGCCTCGTCAACTGCGCCCGCGGCGAGCTGGTCGTCCTCGACGACCTCCTCGCCGGCCTGCAGTCGGGCAAGCTAGCCGGCGCCGCTCTCGACGTCTTCCCCTCCGAGCCCTTCACCGAGCACCCGCTGTTCGCCCGCGAGGACGTCGTCGTCACGCCGCACCTCGGCGCCTCCACCGCGGAGGCGCAGGACCGCGCCGGCGTCGTTACCGCCGAGCAGGTGACCGCTGCGCTCAACGGCGGCGTCGTCACCAACGCGGTCAACATCGCCGCGGTGCGACCGGAGGCGATGGAGGCGCTGGCGCCGTTCGTGCCGCTCTGCGAAAAGCTGGGTCGCCTCGCCCAGGGTCTGGGCGACGGCTCGGTCGAGCGCGTCACCGCCGAGTTCCGCGGCCGCATCGCCTCCCACGACACCCGCCTGCTCGGGATCGCGGTGATGGCCGGGATCCTCTCCGGCCACACCGAGGAGCCGGTCAACCTGGTCAACGCGCCGCAGATGGCCGAGGAGCGGGGGATCGACCTGGTCGAGACCAAGGAGGCGAGCGCCGGCGACTTCACCGAGCTGGTCACCGTCCGCATCCACAGCGGCGGCGGCGACGTCGAGGTGGCGGGAACGAGCGTCGGGCCGCGCGCCGAGCCCTACCTCGTCTCGGCCTGGGGCGAGAGCTTCTACGTCCCCTTCGCCGACCACATCACCGTCTTCCGCTACGCCGACCAGCCGGGGATGATCGGTCGCGTCGGCACCCTGTTCGGCGAGGAGGGGGTCAACATCGTCTCCGCCGCGGTCGGCGCCGAGCATGAAGGCGGCAACGCGGTGATGGCGCTGACGACCGACGCACCGGTCCGCCCCGAGACGATCGAGAAGATCCTCCGCGACGCAGACTTCAGCGTCGGCAGATCAGTCGACCTCTAGGCCAACTGGCCGGCCGGCCAGTTTCGGGCTAGTCTTCCCCGCATGCGGGCAGTCGTCTTGACGGGGACCGGGGGGCCCGGGGTACTTCAGGTGCGGGAGCTGCCGGACCCGATCGCCGGGCCGGGGCAGGTGCGGATCGCGGTGCGGGCCGCCGGGATCAACTTCGCCGACACGATGGCTCGGGTTGGCCTCTACCCGGACGCGCCGAAGACGCCGTGCGTGCTCGGCTACGAGGTCGCCGGCGAGGTCGAGTCGGTGGGGGACGGCGTGGCCGATTTCGTCGTCGGCGACCGGGTGATCGCGGGGACGCGGTTCAACGGCCAGGCGGAGCTGGTAGTCGTCGACGCGGCGCAGGTGCTGCCGCTGCCCGAGCGCCTCAGCTTCGAGCAGGGCGCCGCCTTCCCGGTCAACTACGGCACCGCTTACGCGGCGCTGGTCCTGATGGGAGGGCTGCGGGCCGGCGACCGGGTCCTGATCCACGCCGCCGCGGGAGGGGTCGGCATCGCCGCCACCCAGGTCGCCCGCAACATCGGGGCGGAGGTCTTCGGCACCGCCTCCGCCGCCAAGCACGACGCGATCCGCGCTCAGGGCGTCGCCCACGCGATCGACTACCGCACGCAGGACTTCGCCGCCGAGGTGATGCGGCTCACCGACGGCCAGGGGGTTGACGTGGTCATCGATGCGCTTGGCCCCGTCTCCTTCCGCAAGGACTACCGGCTGCTCCGTGCCGGCGGGCGGCTGATCATGTTCGGCCTCTCCGAAGCCTCGACCGCCGGTGGGCGCAGCATCCCAGCGGCGCTTCGCAGCCTCGTCTCGATGCCGCTGGCGACGATGCCGTGGTGGAAGAGCCTCAACCTGATGAACGAGAACAAGGGGGTCTTCGGCCTCAACATGCTCTCCTGGTGGGACCGCGAGGGAGACCTCGATCGGGTCACCGAGCCGTTGCTCGCCGACCTCGAGTCCGGCCGCCTGGAGCCCGCGATCGCCGCCTCCTTTCCCTTCGCCCAAGCCGGGGCCGCGCACGAGTTGATCGGCCAGCGCCGCAACGTCGGCAAGGTCGTGTTGTTGCCATAGGCAAGGTCTGCGGCCCGCTGGGGCGAATAGACCTGCTCGATGAAGAAGGCGATCCCAATCCTGCTGGCCGTCCTCGCGGCCTTCCTCTCGCCGCTGGCCCATGCCGATGAACGGGCGCTGACCGTGCTCCTGGCCGGCGACGCCAGCGCCAACGCGTTCCGGATCGGGCTCAGCGCCGACGGCCGCAGCTATCTGATCCAGTCCAGCGCCCCGCTCGAAGTCGGCGGCGGCATCTGCACTCATCCGGAAGGCAGTCCCGACGCGCTCGAATGCGAAGCGGCGGCGATCGCCGGCTTCGAAGTCAACGGCGGCGCCGGCAACGACCGAGTCAGCCTGACGCGCGCGGTGAAGGTCCCGGCGACTCTGCGCGGCGGCCCAGGCGATGATCGGCTCACGGGCGGCTCCGGCAACGACAAGCTGCTGGGCGGCTCCGGCAACGACAGGCTGGTCGGCGGCGGTGGCGAGGATTGGCTCTTCGGCGGTCCGGGCAAGGACCGCCTCTACGGCGGGCCCGGCGACGACAGGCTGGTCGGCGGCCCGGGCGAAGACGTCCTAGTCGGCGGCCCCGGCCGCGACTCCGAAACGTCCTAGCCGGGCGGGATTACGTCGACTCGGCAGCCGGTCGCGAGCGCGAGAAGAGACGCCCGCCGACCAGGAACAGCGTGATCAGCAGCCCGACCAGCGAGAGCGACGCGTCGAGCCTGAAACCGGCGCTGACGCCGTCGACGAAGGGTGGGATCGAGGCCGAGAAGACGGTCGTGGTCAGTCCCAGCCCGATCGAGCCGCCGGCGATCTGGAACATGTAGAGGATGCCGCCGGCGAGGCTCGACTGCGAGCTGTCGACGGAGGTCACGCCGGCGGTCGTCGCGGTCGGGTAGAAGCAGCCGATCCCGACCCCGAGCACGACCATGCCGACGATCAGCGAGCTGTAGTCGGAGTCGCTGCCGACGAGGGAGAAGAGGAAGGGGGCGATGGTGATGCAGAGGGCGCCGAAGACCGCCAGCAGCTTTGCCCCGAGCCGGTCGTAGAGCGGCCCGGCGATGAAGGAGACGACGGCGAAGACGCCGAGGAAGGGGAGGATCCCGACCCCGGCTTCCAGCGGCGAGTAGCCGAGCTGCTTCTCCATGAACTGGGGCAGGTAGAGCAGCGAGGCGAAGAAGGTCGCCGACATGAAGAGGACGGCGACGCAGGAGGCGGTGAAGCTCTCGTTGCGCATCACCTCGCGCGGGACCAGGGCGTGCTTGCCGGCGCGGCGCTCGATCGGGACGAAGGCGATCAGCATGACGACGCAGAGGACGAGGAGGCCGACCACCCGCGGGTCGCTCCAGCCCCAGTCGTCGACCTGGTCGAGGGCGACGAGCAGCGAGACGAGGCCGACCGAGAGCGTCGCGATCCCGGGATAGTCGATCTCGTGGTCGGGGCTCTCGGGCTCTTCGACGTGGACCAGGAACCAGGTGACGACGACGGCGAAGATCGTCACCGGGACGTTGAGGAAGAAGATCCAGCGCCAGCTCGCGAGGTCGGTGAGGACGCCGCCGATCAGCGGCCCGACCGCGTTGCCGAGGCCGGCGGCGCCGAGGATGATGCCGCCGGCGAGTCCGGCTTTCTCTTCGGGCAGGATCGCAAAGGTCATACCGAGGATCGCCGGCCACATCAGCGCCCCGCCGATGCCCATCAGGGTGCGGCTGGCGATCAGCCAGGTCTCGGTCTGCGCGGCGCCGCCGACCGCCGACATCAGGGCGAAGATCGCGCTGCCGAGGAAGAACGCGTTGCGGCGGCCGAACATGTCGGCGAGGCGGCCGCCGGTGACGATCATCACGCCAAAGGTGAGCGCATAGGCGTTGACGACCCACTGGATCGTGTTGATGTTCGTGTCGAAGTCCTTCTCGATCGTCGGCAGGGCGACGTTGATCGCGGAGAAGTCGTTGGCGATCACGATTACGGCGAGGCCCATCGCGACGAGGGCCAGCCAATTGGTCTTTCCTGACTGGGGGTCGATGGGGCGCAGGGTACGCCACGCGTCCACGGAATCCCCCGCGTGCGCTACCCTCATGGACGAATGGCTCTGTCGGCCAACAGCCTTGCGCTTCTCCTTCTCCTCCCCCCTCGGGGGGAATAGCGCTGGGCGGCGCGATAGCCGCGAGAGACAGAGGTCATTTCAAACGGAAAGAGAAGGAGAAGGTCTCCGATGGGACCAGTTGCTGACACGAATACCGACGCGAACCGCGTCCACATCTTCGACACCACCCTGCGCGACGGCGAGCAGTCGCCCGGGATCTCGCTGAACACCGCGGAGAAGGTCGAGATCGCGACCCAGCTCGCCCGCCTGGGAGTCGACGTGATCGAGGCCGGCTTCCCGATCACCTCGCCCGGCGACTTCGAGGCGGTCTCCGAGATCGCCCGCCGGGTCGAGGGCCCGGTGATCTGCGGCCTGGCCCGCACCCACAAGGCCGACATCGACGCCGCCTGGGGGGCGGTGAAGGAGGCTGTGCGGCCGCGCATCCACACCTTCATCTCGACCTCCGACATCCACATCGAGCACCAGCTGCAGACCGATCGCGAAGACGTCAAGGGCCAGGCCCGGGCCGCCGTCGCGCTGGCCAGGTCCTACTGCGAGGACGTCGAGTTTTCGCCGATGGACGCGACTCGCGCCGAAGTCGATTTCACCGCCGAGGTCTGCACGATCGCGGTCGAGGAGGGCGCGACGGTGATCAACATCCCCGACACCGTCGGCTACACGACGCCGGAGGAGTACGCGGCCTACCTGAAGCGGCTGTACGAGCTGGTTCCGGGTCTGGATGGGGTCGAGCTGTCGGTCCATTGCCATGACGATCTGGGTCTGGCCGTCGCCAACTCCTACGCCGGCCTGCTGGCCGGCGCCCGCCAGGTCGAGTGCGCGGTCAACGGGATCGGTGAGCGCGCCGGCAACTGCTCGCTGGAGGAGATCGCGATGCTGGTCCGCGTGCGCGAGGACGTGCACGGGCTGTCGACCGGGATCAACACCCGCGAGCTGGCCCGCACCAGCCGCATGGTCTCGCGCCTGACCGGCTACGCGATCCAGCCCAACAAGGCGATCGTCGGCCGCAATGCCTTCGCCCACGAGTCCGGGATCCACCAGGACGGCGTGCTGAAGGAGCGCAGCACCTACGAGATCATGGACGCGACCGAAGTCGGCCTGGAGTCGAACTCGATCGTGCTGGGGAAGCATTCCGGCCGCCACGCCTTGAAAGACGCGCTGGAGCAGCTGGGCTTCAAAGTCGAGGGCAATGCCCTCAACTCGGCCTTCAAGGCCTTCAAGGAGGTTGCCGACCGCAAGAAGCAGGTGACCGCGCTCGACCTGGAGGCGATCGTCTCCGACGAGATGCGCGAGACCTCCGATTCGCACGAGCTGGCCTCCTTCGAGGTCGAAGCCGGCTCCCACCACGAGCCTCGGGCGCAGGTCGGCGTCAAGCTGCCCTCCGGCGAGACCGTGGTCGGCGAGTCGAGCGGAGACGGCCCGATCGACGCCGTCTTCCGCGCGATCCAGGCGGCGACCGGGACCGAGAGCGAGCTACGCCAGTACACGGTCGATGCCGTGACCGGGGGAGAGGATGCCCTCGGCGAGGTGACCGTGATGTTGCGCACCAACGGCCGCCTGGCCACTGGCGTCGGCGTCGCCACTGACATCCTCGAGGCCTCCGCTCGCGCCTACCTGCGAGCCCTCTCCAACTCCCTGGAGGGAGCCGCAACCCGCGAGGCCGAATCAGCCACCGCCGAAGCCGCACAAGAGCGCACCCCCGGCCCCTAGGGCTCCCAAAGTCCAAACCGCACGCCAGGACGGGGGAGAACCCCCGCCGAGGTTGCCTTATGCCTGTACATGACAGGCAAAGGGCAACCTCGGCGGATGGATGTGGCGGTGGCGGAGCTGGCGGAGCGGCAGCACGGGGTGGTGGCGGAGCAGCAATTGGAGGATTTGGGACTTGGGAGGAGCGGTGTGGAGGCTCGAATTGCCTCCGGGCGGCTCCACCCGATCCATCCGGGTGTGTACTCCGTGGGACACCGGGTGCTCAATCAGCATGGGAAGTGGAAGGCGGCGGCGTTGGGATGTGGGACAGGGGCGGTGCTCAGCCATTGGTCGGCGGCGGAACTCTGGGGGATTCGGGAGCCGCGGGGTGGGGCGATTCATGTGACGCTGCTGCCGAAGAGCCGCCATCCGAGTGGCATCCGGCGTCATGCGAGCAAGCTGTTGCCGGCGGACGAGGTGACGGAGCACGAGGGGGTTGCGGTGACGACGGTGCCGCGGACGTTGCTCGACCTCGCGGCCGTAGCCTCGGCGGACACGGTCGAGTTCGCGCTGCGCGAGGCGGAATACCTGCGTCGCTACGACGCCCTCTCCCTCCGGGACCTGATCGACCGCTACCCGGGGCGGCGCGGCGTTCGCCGGGCGCGCCTTGCTCTGGAGCGCCTCGCCGAAAAGCCGAGCGGCCGCGTCCGCAGTCCGCTCGAGGAAGTCTTCGTTCCCTTCCTCCGCCGCCATCGCCTCCCGCGCCCACAGCTCAACGCCTGGCTCGAAGCACGAGGGAAGCGCTACCAGGTGGACTGCTTCTGGCCTGAGCACCGCCAGATCGTCGAGCTAGACGGCTGGGAGGGACACGGCACCCGCTCCGCCTTCCGCGGAGACCGAGCCCGCGACCGCCGCCTTCACATCGCCGGCTACAGCGTCACCCGCCTCACGTGGTCCCAATTGGACGACGAACCCACCCAGATCGCCGCAGATCTGCGGGATCTCCTGGACGCCTGAGCAGGAACGAGCCTTCCACAACCGGAGCGGCGATCCCAGAGCGCCCACCCCTCACCGCAACCACACCTGCAGGAAGGTTGCGGTGAGGGGTGGGCGCGCCGAGGCGCCAGCTCCGAGAGGCCCTGGATTTCGCCAGAGGTTTCCTCTCAACTTCAACTTACGGATGTCTGTGATAGCGTACAAACGTGACCCCCACTCAGACCAAGCCCGTGGACGCATCCAAGTCGTCCCTGGCGACCGAGGCCCGATCACGCGTCTCCGAGCAGCCGCCCCCCGTCGGCCCCCGCATCCACGCGCTGCGCGAGGCAATGGGCTATTCGCTGCGTGACCTCAGCGAGCGCTCGGGGGTCAGCGCCCAGATGCTGTCGCAGGTCGAGCGGGGGGAGACGAGCCCGACGCTGGCGGTGGCCGCGAAGATCGCCGCTGGGCTGGAGTTGACGCTGTCGCAGCTGCTGAGGCTGGACGAGGGGGAGCACGTTGCCGTCAGCCGCGCCGGCGGACGCAGGCGCAGCACGCGCGGCGGCCACAGTTTCGAGGAGCTGACGCCGCCACTGCCGGGGCAGCGCGCCGACGTCTCGGTCCACACGCTGGAGCCGGGCGCCACGACCGGCGGCCGGGCCGATCCGCCGATGCACGAGCCGGGCAGCCGCGAGACCGCGGTCGTCCTCGCCGGCACGCTGGCGCTGGTCGTCGACGGGACCCGCTACGAGCTACAGGAGGGCGACAGCGTCACCTTCGACGCCGATCTGCCCCATCATTTCGAGAACGAGGGCGAGGAGCCGAACCGCTTCTTCGCCGTGATCGCCGCTGGCCTGAGGAGGGGCTGAACCATGCCGAAGAACATGTTCGAAAAGATCTGGGAGGCGCACGAGGTCTCCGAGGGCCTCATATACATCGACCTGCACCTGGTCCACGAGGTCACCTCGCCGCAGGCCTTCGACGGCCTGCGGATGGCGAGCCGCCCGGTGCGCCGGCCCGACAAGACGCTGGCCACCGCCGACCACAACACGCCGACCGACGGCACGATGGCCGCCCGCCTGATTGCCGATGAGCTCTCCCGCGTCCAGGTCGAAACTCTGGAGCGAAACTGCGAGGAGTTCGGGGTCCCGGTCTACTCGCTGGGCTCCGACCGCCAGGGCATCGTCCACGTGATCGGGCCCGAGCTGGGCGTGACCCAGCCGGGGATGACGATCGTCTGCGGCGACAGCCACACCTCCACCCACGGCGCCTTTGGCGCGCTGGCCTTCGGCATCGGCACCTCCGAGGTCGAGCACGTGCTGGCGACCCAGTGCCTGGTCCAGAAGCGGCCGAAATCGATGCGGATCAACTACGGCGGCGAGCTCGGCCACGGGGTCACGCCGAAGGACCTGATCCTGGCGACGATCGGCCGCCTCGGCGTCGGCGGCATGACCGGATACGCGGTCGAGTATGCCGGCCCCGCGATCGAGGCGCTTTCGATGCCCGGCCGGATGACGATCTGCAACATGACGATCGAGGGCGGCGGTCGCGCCGGCATGATCGCCCCCGACGAGACGACGATCGAGTTCGTTCGCGGCCGCCCCGGCGCGCCCGCGGACTTCGACGCCGCCGTCGCTCGCTGGCGCGAGCTGCCGACCGAGGACGGCGCCAGCTTCGACACCGAGGTCGACGTCGACGCCTCCGGCATCTCGCCGATGGTCACCTGGGGCACCAACCCCGGCATGGTGATCGAGGTAACCGACACCGTCCCCGACCCGGCAGCGATGGAGTCGCCTGCCGACCGTGAGGCGGCCGAGCGCGCCCTCGCCTACATGGGCCTGGAGGCGGGCACGCCGATGACCGAGGTCGCCCCGGAACGGATCTTCATTGGCTCCTGCACCAACTCGCGGATAGAGGACCTGCGCGAGGCGGCCGAGATCCTCGACGGCCGCAAGGTCGCCGAGGGCATCCACGCGATGGTCGTCCCCGGCTCCCAGCAGGTCAAAGCAGCCGCCGAAGCCGAGGGGCTGCACGAGGTCTTCCGCAGCGCCGGCTTCGAATGGCGCGAGGCGGGCTGCTCGATGTGCCTGGGCATGAACCCCGACACGCTCGCCGAAGGCGAGCGCTGCGCCTCGACCTCGAACCGCAACTTCGAGGGCCGCCAGGGCAAGGGCGGGCGCACCCACTTGGTCAGCCCGAAGATGGCCGCCGCGGCCGCCGTCGAGGGCCATTTCGTCGACATCAGGGATTGGAGCTGAAGATGAGACCGCTGGACGTAATCGAGGGCAAGGTCTCGGTCCTGGACCGGGCCGACGTCGACACCGACCAGATCATCCCCAAGCAGTTCCTCAAGCGGGTCGAGCGGACCGGCTTCGGCGAGTTCCTCTTCTACGACTGGATCCGCGACGGCGAGATCGAGCTGGAGTCGAACCCGATCCTCGTCACCGGGCCCAACTTCGGCTGCGGATCCTCGCGCGAGCACGCCCCCTGGGCCCTGGAGGACTTCGGCTTCCAGGCGATAATCGCGCCCTCCTTCGCCGACATCTTCTACTCCAACTGCACGAAGATCGGACTGCTGCCGGCGATCGTCGACGAGGCCCACTGCAAGCTGATCGCCGAAGCCGGCGAGGCCCGGATCGACGTCGACGACGAGACCGTCACCTGCGCCGCTGGCGTCTTCGAGTTCGAGGTCGAGCACGACGTCAAGCACCGCTTGTTGAACGGCCTCGACGACATCGGGATCACGCTCGAGAACGCGGGCGCAATCGACGACTTCGAGGCGACTCCGGCCGGCGCCCACGGCCCCGTGACGACGGGTCTCTGATGGCCGCTCCGGCCAGGGAGTGGGACGCCGGGACCTACCAGCGGATCTCGGTCCCGCACGAGGAGTGGGCCGAGGCGGTCCTCTCGCGGCTGCCGCTGCGAGGGGATGAGACCGTGCTCGACGCCGGCTGCGGCACCGGTCGCGTCACCCGGATGCTGATCGAGCGGCTGCCCGAGGGTCGCGTGCTCGGCGTCGACGGGTCGACCCAGATGGTGGCGAAGGTGCGCGAGATCCTGCGCCCGCAGGACGAAGCCTTCGCCGCGGACCTGACCGAGCTGGAGCTTGCGGAGCCGGTCGACGCGATCGTCTCCAGTGCCGTCTTCCACTGGATCCTCGACCACGACTCGCTCTTCGCCCGGATGCGCGCGGCGCTGCACCCCGGCGGCCGTCTCGCCGCCCAGTGCGGCGGCGCCGGCAACATCGACGCCTTCCGCCGGGTCGGTGCCGAGGTGCAGGGCCGGGAGCCCTACGCCGAGCACTTCGGCGACTTCGAGGAACCCTGGAACTACGCCACCCCGGAGGAGACCGAGGAGCGTCTGAGCAGCGCCGGCTTCGAATCGGTGCGCTGCTGGCTTCAGCCCTGGGAGGTGATCCCGCCCGAGCCGGTCGCCTTCTGCCGCACCGTGGTCCTCGGCCCCCACGTCGACCGCCTGCCGCTGAAGCTTCAGGACCGCTTCGTCGCCGAGGTGATCGCCGAGATCGGCGAGCCGTTCAGTCTCGGCTACGTTCGGCTCAACATCGACGCGGTCGCCGCCTGAGTAGAGTGCCCGGCCGATGAGCGGAGCACCGCGCATAGTCGTCCTCCCCGGCGACGGGATCGGGCCCGAGATCGTCGCCGCCGCGACCGAGCTGCTCGACGCCCTCGGCGAGTTCTCCTACGACGAGCGGCTGATGGGCGGCTGCTCGATCGACGAGCACGGCGTCGCCCTCACCGACGAGGTCCTGGAGGCCTGCAAGGGCGCCGACGCGGTTCTGCTCGGTGCCGTCGGCGGGCCCAAATGGGACACCACCGACCCTGATGCGCCGCGCCCCGAGCAGGGCCTGCTCGGCCTGCGCAAGGGGATGGGCCTCTACGCCAATCTGCGCCCGGTGCGGCCGAGCCCGGCGCTGGTCAGCGCCAGCCCGCTGCGCGAGGAGCGGATCGCCGGCACCGACCTGCTCGTCGTCCGCGAGCTGACCGGCGGCATCTACTTCGGCGACTCCGGCCGCGACGGCGACGCCGCCCACGACACCTGCGAGTACACCGCCGCCGAAGTCGAGCGGATCGCCCGCACCGCCTTCGAGGCGGCGCGCCGCCGCGCCGAGGGCTCGGGCCGCGCGCCCAAGGTGACCTCGATCGACAAGGCCAACGTGATGGAGACCTCGCGCCTCTGGCGCGAGGTGGTTACCCGCGTCGCCCCCGATTACGACGACGTCGCGCTCGATCACCTGCTGGTCGACAACGCCGCGATGCAGCTCGTCTCGCGCCCGGCCGACTTCGACGTGATCGTCGCCGAGAACCTCTTCGGCGACATCCTCAGCGACGAGGCGGCGATGCTCACCGGCTCGCTCGGGATGTTGCCCTCGGCCAGCCTCGGCGCCGACGGCGATCCGGGCCTGTTCGAGCCGGTCCACGGCTCGGCCCCCGACATCGCCGGCCACGGCACCGCCAACCCGCTCGCGACCTTCCTCTCGGCGGCGATGATGCTGCGCCACGGCCTCGGCCGTGCCGATGACGCCGCCCGGATCGAGGTCGCCGTCGACGCTGTCCTCGCCCGCGGCCTGCGCACCCCCGACCTCGCCGCCGGCACCGTCGCCCAGCCGCCGATGGTCGACGTGCCGCTGGAGGTCGAGGTCGGGACCGCGGAGATGACCTCCGCGGTCCTCGAGGAGCTGGCGGCCTGAGCCGGAACGTGGTTCCTTTGTCGCGGCCAGCGCAACAAAGGAACCACGCGATCGCTAGGGAGCGGTGAGGGCCCAGAAGCCGCGACCGGCGAAGCTACCGGTGGCGGCTGCTTTCGCGGCCAGGCCGAACCCGAGCCGCGTGTTGTAGTCGGCTTTCAGCGGTTCCACCGAGTCGAGGTTTTCTTCTTCGACCAGGTAGATGCAGAGGTTGCCGCCCGTTGCCGCCGGCGCGGAGCCGCTGCCGATGCCTGCGCAGTTGGCGGTCGTTTCGCCTTTCTTCAGCACGGTCACAGTCGGCGGGTTACCGGCGAGGGGGAACTGGAAGCTGACGCCCTCGCGCGAGAGGTCGCCGGCCCCGACGGCGAAGGCGCCGGCGTCGAAGACGCCGCGCAGCGTCTGCCCCGACCGCAGCGTCCCCAGCAGCGGCGCCACTTCCGGCCCCAGCTTGGCGGTGGTGATGGATTCCTTGCCCAGCTTCGCCGTCGTCACCGCTTCGGTCTCCAGTTTGTTGGCGGTGACGACGCCGTTCTTGATGTTCTTCGCCAGCACCGCGCCTTCGGCTAGCTTGGCGCTGCTGACCACCCCGTTGCCGAGGTTGCCAGGCGTCACCGAGTTGGCGCCGAGCTTGCCGGCGACGACTGACTTCGGCGCCAGCTTGCCGGCCGTCACCGCGCCCTTGCGCAGCTTGGCGGCGGTCACCGCGCCCTGCTTGAGTTGATTGGCGCCGACGCTGTTGCGCGGCAGCGCGGTGGCAGCGACGGCGACGCCGCTGAGGGCGATGAAAAGGGCGAGCGAGGCGATCACGTTCGAGTAGGTGAGCTTCTGGCGCAGCTTGCTCATCTTGGGTCTCCTTTCGCTTGTCTTTCAGTGGACGATCACGGCGACCGGATCGGCGCGGAACACGCCGCCCGGTTCGACGGTGGTGATGCCGACCGGCCTTTCGGTTGCGATCGCAACCTGCTTGCCGGCGCAACCGCCGACGGTGGGATTGACGGCGACGAAGACGTCGTCGCCGTTGAAGGCGTTGAAGGCGAGCGAGGCTACCGCGGTCCTCGGCGCCGGATCGAGGCCGGCGATGCAGATCAGGCCCGGAGTGGCGACGCTGACGTTTTCCTGGGCGATTCCGTCCGCCTGACCGCTGGCGATCGCCCCGTTGGCGAGGATCACCGCGCTGCGGATCGAGTAGGAGGAAGCGGGCAGGCCGCCGAGCTTGGCTGAGTCGGGGACGGTCCCGAGCGTCGACATCTTGATCTTCCCTCTGGTGACGGCGTGCTTCTTGAGCTGCTTGGTGCCGATGCTGTTCTTGGGCAGCTGCGTGGCGGCGTAGCTCGCTCCGCCCAGTGCGACGAACAGCGCCAGGCAGGCGACGACGTTCGAGAAGGTCAGGCGTTTACGTATCTGCTTCATGGATTGCCACTCCTTGCGGTCGGGGGACAGGGGGAACCCGATCGGGCATACTTCTCCAACATGGACACGGCGGAATTGATTTGGCAGAACGGGGATTTCGTCCCCTGGGAGGACGCGAAGGTGCACGTGCTCGCGCACGGCCTGCACTACGGCACGGGCGTCTTCGAGGGTATCCGCTGCTACGAGACCGACCGCGGCCCGGCGATCTTCCGCCATCGCGAGCACCTTGCCCGGCTCGAGAAGTCGGCCGGGCTCTACTACTTCGACCTGCCCTACGACGCCGAGCAGCTGCGCGAGGCGACCAAGGAGCTGCTGCGCCGGATCGGCCTGCGCTCGGGCTACATCCGGCCACTTGCCTTCCGCGGCTACGGAGAGATGGGTCTCTACGCGCAGAGCGCGCCGATCGAGGTGATCATCGCCGCCTGGCCCTGGGGCAGCTACCTCGGCGACGAGGGCAAGAAACACGGGATCCGGACCAAGGTCTCCTCCTGGCGCTCGATCTCGGGCGACAGCCTGATCCCGCACGCGAAGGCCTCCGGGCAGTACCTGAACTCGATCCTCGCCAAGACCGAGGCGGCCCGGGCCGGATACGAGGAGGCGATCCTGCTCGACCAGCACGGCCACGTCTCCGAGGGCTCGGGCGAGAACGTCTTCATCGTCCGCGACGGCACACTGATCACGCCCGGGCACACCTCCTCGATCCTCGACGGGATCACCCGCACCGCGATCGTCCAGATCGCCACCGACCTCGGCTACCGGGTTGAGGAGCGGGACATCGCCCGCGCCGAGCTCTACCTCGCCGACGAGGTCTTCCTCACCGGCACGGCAGCCGAGCTGGTGCCGGTGCGCGAGGTCGACGACCACCCGCTCGGTGAGCCCGGCGAGGTGACCCGCGTGATCCAGGCCAAGTTCGAGGACGCCCTGCACGGCCGCGCCGAGGAGTACCTCGAGTGGCTCGACTTCGTTGAGGCGCCGGTTGACGCTGCCGATAAGGTCGAGAGCTGATGCAGCGCCGTTTCGAGCAAGAGATCGGGCGAATTACCGCAGCCGCCTAGCGGCTGGCGCGGCGATGCCGTGCGCCAAGGGCCCCGTGCCCACCCCCGATCTTCGATTCGAAAGGCAGTTCAGATGGAACAGGTAAAGCTCTACGACTCGACCTTGCGCGACGGCATGGGCGGCCGCGGCATGTCGCTCTCGGTCGGCGAGAAGGTGAAGGTGGCGCGTGCGCTCGACGCGCTCGGCGTGCAGTTCATCGAGGCCGGCTTCCCCAGCTCTAACCCCAAGGAAGCCGAGCTCTTCGAGCGCCTCGCCGAGCTCGAGCTGGAGAACGCGACGATCTCGGCCTTCGGCATGACCCGTCGCCGCGGCATGCTGGCCGAGGACGACGCCGCCCTGCAGGGGCTGGCGAGCTGCTTCGCGCCGGTCGTCTGCCTGGTCGGGAAGAGCTCGCCCTTGCACGTCGAGACCGTGATCCGCGTCAGCCGCGAGGAGAATCTGGCGATGATCGCCGACTCGATCGCCTTTTGCCGCGCGCAGGGCAAGCGGCCGGTCTTCGACGCCGAGCACTTCTTCGACGGCTACCGCGAAGACGCCGCCTACGCGCTGCAGTGCGTCCGCGCGGCAGCCGAGGCCGGGGCGGAGAACGTCACCCTCTGCGACACCAACGGCGGCAGCCTGCCGGACACCGTCGCGGCTGCGACCGCGGCGGTCGTGGAGGAGCTGGGCGAGGGAGTCGAGATCGGCATCCACACCCACAACGACGGCGAGTGCGCGGTCGCCAACTCGCTCGCCGCGGTCGGCGCCGGCGCCCGCCTGGTGCAGGGCTGCGTCAACGGCTACGGCGAGCGCTGCGGCAACGCCAACCTGGCCTCGATCGCGCCGGCGCTGCAGCTGAAGATGGGCTTCGAGGTCCTCTCGCCCGAGCAGCTCGCGAGCCTCACCTCGACCGCCCACTACCTGGACGAGATCTGCAACCTCGTCTCCGATCCCGACCGGCCCTACGTCGGTCGCAACGCCTTCGCCCACAAGGCCGGGATGCACGCCGCCGGCGTTGCCGCCGACGCCAGCACCTTCGAGCACCTCGACCCGGCCCTGATCGGCAACGAGCGCGACATCCTCGCCTCCGAGCTCTCGGGCCGGGCGAGCGTTCGCGCCCAGGCCGAGCAGGCCGGGCTCGAGATCGACGAGGAGGCGGCCGCGCGCGCCGTCGAGCGGCTCAAGGAGCGCGAGCACGAGGGCTACCACTACGAGGCGGCGCCGGCCTCCTTCGAGCTGCTGCTGCGCCGCGAGGCGGGCAGCTACGAGTCGCTCTTCACCCTGGAGAGCTACCGGGTGATCACCGAGAAGAAGGCCGGGGGAGAGGTCCAGACCGAGGCGACGATCAAGATCGTCGCCGACGGCGAGCGCTACGTCCGCACCGCCGAGGGCAACGGCCCGGTCAACGCCCTCGACCGCGCCCTGCGCGGAGCGATCACCGACCGCCACCCGCACCTCGCCGAGATCGAGCTGACCAACTACAAGGTCCGCATCCTCGACCAGGACCACGGCACCGGCGCCGTCACCCGGGTGATCCTCGATTCCGCCGACTCAGAGCGCGAATGGGGCACGATCGGCGTCTCCGAGAACATCATCGAGGCCTCCTGGCAGGCGCTCGTCGACTCGCTCGAGTACGCCTTCCAGCCGCACGCGGCACGGGCGGTGCATGGCTGAGCAGCAGCCGATCCCGCTGGCACAGCCCGATCTCGGCCCGCGCGAGGAGGAGCTGGTGCTCGAGGTTCTGCGCTCGGGACGGCTCTCGCTGGGCCCGACCGGAGAGCGCTTCGAGCGCGAGCTCGCCGCCTGGCTCGGCGTCGAGGACGCCGTCGCCGTCTCCAGCGGGACCACGGCGCTGCACCTCGGTGTCCGCCAGCTCGGCTGGGGCGAGGGCGACGAGGTCCTGACCAGCCCCTTCAGCTTCGTCGCCTCCGCCAATTGCCTGCTGTATGAGCGGGCGCGGCCGGTCTTCTGCGACGTCGACCCCGAGACGCTCAACCTCGACCCCGAGGCCGCCGCGGCGGCGGTCGGCGAGCGCACCGCGGGGATCCTGCCGGTCCACATCTTCGGCTACCCGGCGGCGATGGCGGCGCTCGAGGACCTCGCCGAGACGCACGGCCTGGAGATCCTCGAGGACGCCTGCGAGGCGCTCGGCGCGGTCGACTCCGAGGGCCGCGCGGTCGGCAGCCGCGGCAACCTCGCGACCTTCGCCTTCTACGCCAACAAGCAGATGACGACGGGGGAGGGGGGGATGATCGTGCCGACCGACGCGTCCTCCGCCGCCCGCCTGCGCAGCGAGCGCAACCAGGGCCGCGCGGTCGACATGGGCTGGCTCGACCACGACCGCCTCGGCTACAACTACCGCCTCTCCGACCTCGCCGCCGCGCTCGGCATCGCCCAGGTCGAGAAGCTCGACTCGCTGCTGGAGCGCCGTGCCGCGGTCGCCGCGCTCTACGAGGAGCGGCTGGCCGGAGTCGAGGGTGTGCGGACGCCGATCGCCGGCCGCGGCGAGGAGAAGCGCAGCTGGTTCGTCTACACGGTCCGCCTCGAGCCGGGGATCGACCGCGACGCGATCGTCGGCCGCCTCGGCGAGCGTGGCGTCGCCAGCAAGGCCTACCTGCCCTGCATCCACCTCTTCCCCCACCTGCGCGAGCTCGGCTACCGCGAGGGCCAGTTCCCGGTCGCCGAAGCGGCGGCGGCGGAGTCGCTGGCGCTGCCCTTCTTCCCGGCCCTGGAAGAGGCCGAGGTCGACCGCGTCTGTGAGGAGCTGGTCGCGGCACTACGATCCCGCCCCTGATGGCCCGCTTCCGCAAAGACCCGGACCCACGCTTCTGGCGCCTCAACCGCTCGCTCGAGTTCGACAAGTGGCTGGCGCCCTACGACCTCGACCAGTCACGCGCCCACGCCCGCGGCCTCAACCGGATCGGCGTCCTCGACGACGAGGAGCTGACCGAGATGGAAGCTGGGCTGGAGCGGGTCGGCGAGCGGATGGCCGCGCACGGCTTCGAGTTCGAGGCCGCCGACGAGGACATCCATATGGCGATCGAGCGCCTGCTCGGCGAGGAGATCGGACCGCTCGCCGGCAAGCTGCACACCGGCCGCTCGCGCAACGATCAGGTGGCGACCGACGTGGCGATGGTCGTCCAGGCCCACTCGCTGCGGGCGATCGAGCTCTGCGGGGCGACGATGGCGCAGCTGCTGGAGCTGGCCGAGGCGCACCGCGACTGGCCGATGCCGGGCTACACGCACCTGCAGCGCGCCCAGCCGGTCTACCTCGGCCACCACCTGCTCGCCTACTTCTGGATGCTCGCCCGCGACGTCCTCCGCTTCCAGTTCGCCCTCGACAGCGCCAGCGTGATGCCGCTCGGCTCCGGCGCCCTCGCCGGCGTCAACTGGGAGATCGACCGCGAGGCGGTCGCCGGCGACCTCGGCTTCGCCCACGTCAGCCACAACTCGATCGACGGCTCCTCCAACCGCGACTTCGTCCTCGACTACCTCGCCGCCGCCTCGACCTGCGCGATGCACCTCTCGCGGCTGGGCTCGGAACTCGTCATCTGGTCCAGCAGCGAGTTCGGCTTCTGCGAGCTCGACGAGTCCTTCTCCTCGGGCTCCTCGATCATGCCGCAGAAGAAGAACCCCGACTCGGCCGAGCTGCTGCGGGCCAAGAGCCCGCGCGTCGCCGCCTCCTACCAGACGCTGCTCGGAGTGATGCACGCGCTGCCGCTCACCTACGGCAAGGACATGCAGGAGGACAAGGAGCCGCTGTTCGACGCGATCGACACGATCGAGGGCCTGCTCGACGCCAGCACCGGGATGCTGAGCGGGATCGAGTTCGACCAGGCGCGGCTCGAGGACGCCTCCGGCGACGAGATGCTGGCGGCGACCGAGGTCGCCGACCTGCTGGTCCGCGGCGGCGTTCCCTTCCGCGAGGCGCACGGGATCGTCGGCGACCTGGTCCGCGACGCCGTCGCCCAGGGCAAGTCGCTCTCCGAGCTGACCCCGGAGGAGCTGCGCCAGCGCTCTGAGCACCTCGACGAGTCCTACTACGAGGTGCTACAGCGCTCGAGCTGGCTGGAGTCGAAGCGGATCGCCGGCGGCACCGGCTCGGCCCCGCTCGCCGTCCAGATCGAGAGCGCCCGCGAGACCCTCGCCGCGGTTCGCGCCCGCGTCCGCGACGAGCGTTCCTGAAAGTGCCGCTGGGCCCGGCGTTTTTCGATCGCTCCGTGCACGAGGTCGCCCGCGAGCTGATCGGCTGCCGGCTCCTCTTCGACGGCTGCGGCGGCACCATCGTCGAGACCGAGAGCTACGAGCGCGACGATCCCGCCTGCCACGCCTACGTCGGCCTCACCGAGCGCACCCGCGTCCTCTTCGGGCCGCCCGGGCGCAGCTACGTCTACCTCTCTTACGGGATCCACAGCCTGCTCAACTTCGTCTGCGAGCCCGAGGGCGACGCGGCCGCGGTGCTGATCCGGGCCCTGGAGCCGACCGTCGGGCTCGAGCAGATGCGCGCGCGCCGCGGCGACAGCCACCCCGACACCGGGCTCTGCTCGGGGCCGGGCAAGCTGACCGAGGCGCTCGGCGTCGGCCTCCAGCACAACGACCTGCCGCTCGACCGCGACCCATTCCGCCTTTTCGAGCCCGAGCCCGGCACTCGCCCGGGGATCGTCGTCGGCCCTCGGATCGGGATCACCAAAGCGGTCGACCTCCCCTGGCGCTTCAGCGCCGCCGGCTCGCCCTTCGTCTCGAAGCCGTGGCCCGGCTAGCCGGCCGTTAGGCCGCCGCCGGCACCCGATCCGCCGCCGCCTTCCGGCGCGGCTTCCTGGGCTTCCGGCGTAGCTTCGGGCGTGCCTTCTTCAGCTGCGGCTTCGCCTTCGGGGGTCACTTCGGCACCGCCGCCCCCGCCTTCTTCCGGGACGTATTCTTCCGAGCCTTCGTAGGGCACGTATTCGTATTCTTCTTCGCCGTTGGAGCTGCCGCCGTTCTTCTTTTCGGCTTTGCGCGCGGCTTTTTCGGCCGCCCGTTCGGCCTTTATTTCCTCCCAGGCGTGCATCACGCTGGCCCAGATCAGGGCCGGGAAGGTGCCGCCCATCACCGGTCCGCCCTCATACAGCGTCGTCATCGGCGTCGTCGAGTCCGGATAGCCGACCCAGACGCAGGCGGTGACTTCGTCGGAGATGCCGCCGCAGAACCAGGCGTCGCCGTTTTCCTCGGTCGTCCCGGTCTTGCCCCACTGTCCTTCGGCCCCGATTTGGGCGTGCGTGCCGGTGCCGTTGGAGACGACGGTTTCCATGATCCGCTTCGCTTCTTCGATCGTCCCCTGCTGGAAGACCTGCTTGTGCAGCGAGTCATTGTCGCCGCCCTTGATCACGTGACCCTCCTTGTCGGTCACTTCGGTGAAGGCGACGGGACTGTCGCCCGGCTCGGGCGCCAGGGTGCCGCTGACGCGATCGCCGTTGTTGCCGATCGTGGTGTAGGCGTAGGCCCAGCCGAGCGGGCTGACGCCTTCTTTGAGCCCGCCGAGGACCATCCCCGGGTTGGTCGAGATCTGGTCGCGGTAGCCGGCCTCGTGGATCGTCTTCGCGATCGACCGGGTGCGGTCCTCGATCGTCTTGCCTTCGAGGCCTTCGAGCCCGAGCTGGGCGTAGATCGAGTTGTCGGAGTAGGTCAGCCCGCATTCGATCGAGCAGGAGCCGAGATAGGAGTCCTCGTCGTTGTGGACGACGTACGTTTCCTTGTCGTGTTTGCCGAAGTGGAATTCCTGCGGCGCCGATTCGTAGGTCGTGCTGGGGGAGATGCCCTCTTCCAGCGCCGTGATCAGCGTGAACGGCTTGATCGAGGAGCCCGGCTGGCGGCGACCCTGCGTGGCCAGGTTGAACGGCGTCGTTTCGAAGTCGGAGCCCCCTACGAGGGCCTTGATCCCGGCGTTGTGGTTGTCGATGACGACCAGCGAGGCGGTCGCCGGCAGATAGCCCATGTATGAGCTGACCGCTTCTTCGGCCGCTTCCTGCAGCTTCAGGTCGAGCGTCGACTTGATCTTGAGGCCGCCGAAGAAGGCCTTCTCGGGCCCGTAGCGTTCGAGCAGCTGCTGGCGCAGGTAGGCGGTGAAGTAGGGGGCCTTGGAGTCGAGCGTCGGCGGCTCGATCGCGCTCGGGGCCGGCAGCGCCTGCTTCAGCCCTTCTTCCAGCTGTTCGTGCGAGATGTATTCCTGTTCGTACATCTTTTCGAGCACGACGTCGCGGCGCATCTTGGCGTTTTCGGGGTAGACCTTGGGGTCGTATGCGGTCGGCGACTGGATGATCCCCGCCAGCAGCGCCGCCTCCCAGGGCTCGAGCACGCTGGCGCAAGGCTCTTCCGGGGTGCCGCAGCCGGGGTGGGCGGCGCCGAAGTAGGTACGCGCCGCGGCCTCGATCCCGTAGGCCCCCTCGCCGAAGTAGATCGTGTTGAGGTACTCGGTGAGGATCTTGTCCTTGCTCCAGTGGCGCTCCAGTTTGTAGGCGAGCGCCGCCTCGCGGAATTTCTCCAGGATCGTGCGGCTGCCCTGGGCTTCGAGCGCGTTCTTGACGAACTGCTCGGTGATCGTCGAGGCGCCCTGTTCGGCGCTCTGGCTGAGAATGTCCTTGACCAGGGCGCGGCCGATCCCGGGGAAGTCGACGCCGTTGTGTTCGTAGAAGCGCTGGTCCTCGACCGCGACGACGGCGTTCTTGATGTTGGGCGAGATCTGCGCAGAGTTGAGCAGGATCTTGTTCTGGTCGCTGGAGAGGGTGCCGAGCGGTTCGCCGGCGGCGCCGAAGACCTCGCTGTTCTTCGAGGCCTTGTACTGGGCGAAGTCGTAGATCGCCGGCAGATCCTGGGAGACCGCGGCCATCATCCCGAAGACCATCGAGAAGAGGGCGAGGATCCCGAGCCCGAGCAGGACGAAGAGGAAGCGCAGTTTCTTCAGCCGCGGCTTCGGGGGCTTGGTGGGAGCCGAGAGGGACGGCGGGCTGTCGCCGCCACCGCTTCGCCGGCGCTTGAAGGGAAAGCGAGGCATCGAAGAGTGAACAACGGCGCTCGGCGATCGGAGCTGTGACCGCGAGCGAGGGCGGCAGTCTAGCATTGCCGCCGTGCCGGACCTGACGAAAAACGCCGTCGACGTGCTGCCCGCGGGGCGGCTCGAGGAGCAGCTCGGCGGCGACCGGCCGCTGCGGGTCAAGCTCGGGATCGACCCGACCACCGCCGACATCCATCTCGGCCACACGGTCGTGCTGGAGAAGCTGAGCGAGTTCCAGCGGGCCGGTCACACGGTCGTCCTCATCATCGGCGACTTCACCGCCCGTGTCGGCGACCCCAGCGGTCGCTCGGCGACCCGGCCGGTGCCGGGCGCCGAGGAGATCGAGGCCAACGCTGCCACTTATCAGGAGCAGGCCTTCAAGCTGCTCGATCGCGACCGGACCGAGGTGCGCCGCAACAGCGAGTGGCTGCGGATGGAGCCCGAGGCGCTGCTCGGCCTGCTGGCGCAGACGACGGTGGCGCGGCTGCTCGAGCGCGACGACTTCCAGAAGCGCTTGGCGGCGAACCAGCCGATCGCGGCCCTGGAGCTGCTCTACCCGCTGCTGCAGGGCTACGACTCAGTCGCGGTCGAGGCCGACGTCGAGCTGGGGGGGACCGACCAAAAGTTCAACCTGCTGTTCGGCCGCGACGTCCAGGGTGCCTATGGCCAGCCACCGCAGTCGATCCTGACGATGCCGATCCTGGTCGGCACCGACGGCGTGCAGAAGATGAGCAAGTCGCTCGGCAACTACGTCGGCGTCACCGACCCGCCGGAGGAGATGTTCGGCAAGCTGATGTCGATCCCCGACGAGGCGATGGCCGAGTACTTCCGCTTACTGCTTGGCTCCGAGCCGCCGGCGACGCCGCCGAACGAGGCCAAGCGCGAGCTCGGCCGGCGGATCGTCGACCGCTTCCACGGCAAGGGCACGGGTGCCGAAGCCGAGCAGGCCTTCAACCTGATCTTCGTCGACCGCGGCGTGCCGGAGGAGATCGAGGACTGGAAGATCGATCCCTACGGGGGCAGTCAGCTCGGCGTCATCCTCCTGCCGCAGCTGATCGCCGCCGGATTCGACCTCAGCTCGAGCGAGGCGCGGCGCCTGATCAAGCAGGGCGGGGTCAAGATCGACGGCGATCCGGTGCCCGCCGATGCGCTCGAGTTGCCGCGCGAGCAGCTGGTCGGCAGGGTCCTGCAGGTCGGCAAGCGGCGCTTTCTGCGGCTCGTAGACTCAGATTCCTGAAGAGCCTTCGCCCCGTCTGGACAAACGCCTCGCCAAGCGCTATATTCCATCGCCCTCTGGGGCTCCCTTGTGGGGCCCCGGCGTCTGAGAGCGGCGAATCACGTCGCGGAGGCGCAGCGGTCTTTGAAAACTGAGCAGCGTGCACTCCGCGGGTCGATCAACAGGCCTGCGGAATGTTTGAGCCCGACCCATTCGGTGCGCCAGCGCGCCGGATGGTCTTGATTTACCTCGTCATACCGGTCGCCGTACTTGTGTACTCGGCGGCCAACTAAGGCATGACAGGCTCTCTGTAGAAGTACATTTCACGGAGAGTTTGATCCTGGCTCAGGACGAACGCTGGCGGCGTGCTTAACACATGCAAGTGGTGCGACGAACCAGGGCTTGCCCTGGGGCAAAGCCGCGAACGGGTGAGTAACACGTGGGTAATCTGCCCCGATGACCGGGACAACCCGAGGAAACTCGGGCTAATACCGGATGTGGTGCTGGGCCTCAAGGCCCTTTACTAAAGGAAGCTTCGGCCTCCGCATTGGGAGGTGCCCGCGGCCCATTAGCTTGTTGGTGGGGTAACGGCCTACCAAGGCGACGATGGGTAGCTGGTCTGAGAGGACGATCAGCCACACTGGGACTGAGACACGGCCCAGACTCCTACGGGAGGCAGCAGTGGGGAATCTTGCGCAATGCGCGAAAGCGTGACGCAGCA
>Ga0335070_10001620_pt1 | contig 26071 bp, 23 predicted proteins | sample Lox_Sample_13_FD_206722 | JGI IMG/M metagenome (GOLD analysis project Ga0335070, IMG submission 206722) | Soil microbial communities from Loxahatchee National Wildlife Refuge, Florida, United States - Lox_Sample_1.3 | ecosystem: Environmental > Terrestrial > Soil > Wetlands | place: USA...
TTACCACGTAATGCTTGAAGGGGCGCCCGGTACGAGACCCTCACTGGCTAGTGGAAAGCGAATTCCCTTGCACCTACCTGTTGTTCCTATGGTCGGTGCCATCTCGGACCCGCTGATCGCTCTCGATGCTCCGAAATTGCTCGGCCTGCCCGGCTTCCAGAAGGCCTGCCACGGTGTGCACCAAGGTTTGCGAATCAAAAGGTTTTCGGAGAAGGTTGGACTGACGGTCGAGTTCACCTTCACCTGAACCGTCGAACGTACCGCCGGTCATGTAAAGCACGGGAAGCTCCTGGTACCAAGCCCTCATGCCGCGAGCCAATGTAAAACCGCTCATACCCGGCATCACCACATCCGTCAGCAGTAGATCGATCAGGCCGCGGTGCTGTCCGCCGATCTCGAGCGCCTTTTGACCGCTGTCCGCCATCAGAATCCGATAACCTTGACGAGACAGAATCAGCTTGATTAGTTCCAGTACGCCTGGTTCATCGTCTACGACGAGGATGGTCTTCGGAGACAGCGACATGTACACAATGAGACAGAGCAACCCGTTTGCCACGCCAAGAATCGCCAAAGTTGATGTAGTCCGTGAATCCGCAGAATGGTATGGGCATTCACAAAATCGGAACGACAATTCCGGCTCCGACACGTGCCTGTCAGATGGTCGCCGCATTCCATTCTTTGTGGCCCGGCTACCTATCGGGTGAAGTTCGCGTTCGGCCCGGATGGGCAGATGTTACCCTTTTTCAATAGATTGGTGATTCTCAACAAAAGTGGCACTGCGTTCGCTTAGCTACCCGTAAGTGTCGCCATAAGCTGCTTCTTGGTGCCAAAACGCGTCACGAGTGAGAACTCAACGTAATTGGGAGAGGGCGCATATGACCCCGACCAGAAGCCATTATGAGCATCGCCGTCATCAGCGTCTGCAGATGGCGAGTCGCAATTGCCGGTTGACCTTGATTCGGCGGGCAGACAATACTCCGGCGCGAGAAGTCTGTACGTTGGTAGATCTGAGCTACGCAGGTTTTCGTTTTCGGGGTCATTGGCCCCTCGCTGTCGGAGAGTCTCTCGAATTCCTCATTCACCTCGAAAGCCCCGTCCATCGCTCCGGGTTCGCGAGAGCGCGGATTCGTTGGATCCGCCCCCTGGGTTTTCAAGAGTTTGACGCCGGTGCCGAATTCTTCGAGGACAGCAAAGGCCTCTTCCTGGGACCGGAGGAGGTCTACACTCCACACCATAGCGGCCGGAGTTGACGCTAAGTTTACGGAATACTCCAGAAGCAACCTCATCGTTTGTGCGATAGCTTACACCCATAGCCGGTACTCCAACTTATTACTCGGGCGCTTTCATCTACAATAGGGTGAATTTTACAGGGATATTCTTGAGGCGCGATCAGGCCCCTTAATTGCCTAAGGACTGTGACGTTTCGCCCGTCGACTGAGCGGCATGCCCCCGGGCTCGGTCGAAGGCGCGACACAATCGGACTAGCGAGGAATCTGATGGAAGAAAGAAAACGGACGCGCATCAGTACGCCGTCGTCAAGCGCGATCGCAGAAGCGAGCCCTGAATCAACCGTCGCGCTTTTGCGGGAGCTCGTAGCGCATCTGCGTGAAAACCGCACACAACTTCGTGAGGAATGGGTTCGGCGTATCACCGAGTCAAAACTGCTGACGGCCATGACGAGGGAGGAGATCTTCGCCGAGGCCACCTCGGTTTACGATAACTACGTAGCGGTGCTCGAGTCCGGAAGCGTGGAAGCGTTGCAAGCATACGCGCGCGATCTTTCGGAGCGCATTATTCCGCGCGGCGTGGAAACGCATGAAGTCGTCGGCATCGTTCTGCTGCTTCGCGACGTCCTCGCCCGTTCGTTGTTCAAGAAATATCAATCGGACTTCGGCCTGCTGAACCGCGTACTCGATGCTTATGAGCCAGCCGCCAACCGCATCGCCAACACCGTGGCCGTCAGCTTCGTCCAGGAGCGCGAACGCATCATCCGGCAGCAACAGGAGGCGATCCGTGAGCTCTCCACGCCGGTGCTCCAGGTTCGCGAGCGCCTGCTGATCTTACCGATCATCGGCGTGATTGATCCGCAGCGCGCCCGCCAGGTGACCGAGCAACTGCTTCGCGGTATTCGCTCCAACCGCGCCAAGGTCGTGGTGATCGATATCACCGGTGTTCCCGCGGTCGACTCCACGGTCGCCAACCACCTGGTGCAAACAGTTGACGCCTCCCGCCTGATGGGCGCTACCGTCATTGTTACGGGTCTTTCGTCTGAGATTGCTCAGACGCTTGTAACCATTGGCGTGGATCTAAGCAAGATGAAAACAGTAGGAGACTTACAAGGCGGCATTGAAGAAGCCGAAAGGCTCCTGGGTTACAAAGTGATTATGGAGCAGACTGCCGACAAGCCACTCAGCTAAGTTATGCGAGTGCCGATTCTCAAGCAGGGTGACTACCTGATCGCCTCCATTCAGTCGGCCCTTTCAGACCAGGAGCTACTGCAACTCCGGGACGATCTGGCAGAGCAGGCCGGCAGGTTTCGATCGCGTGGAATTATCATTGACGTCACCGTGCTGGATGTGATGGACTCTTTCGCTTGCCGCACTCTGCGGTCCATCGCTCATATTCTACGCTTGCGCGGCGCCCAGACCGCCATCGTCGGGATTCAGCCTGAGGTAGCCTTTGCTATGGTGCAGTTGGGCCTCGCGTTGGGAGAAGTGCAGACCGCACTGGATCTCGAAGAGGGCTTGGCCCTGCTCAGTGAACGAACCAAACGGGGCGGCGCCAGTGAAAAGTGAAGCCCGCGTTCCCATCAGTTCTGGTGCCGACATCGTAACCGCCAGATTGGAAGGGCGGCAGTTGGCCTCACAAGCGGGATTCAATGGCAGCGACCTCACGGTGATCGCCACCGCCATCTCGGAGGTGGCTCGCAACATTGTGGAATATGCCCGAAAGGGCGAAATCACTCTGTGTATCATCCAGGAAGACAACAAGCGGGGCTTGCGCGTGGAGGCTCGGGATGCTGGCCCGGGGATCCCCAACATCGGGTTGGCCATGCAAGATGGATACTCCACCGGAAGGGGCTTAGGGTTAGGCTTGCCGGGAACCCGGCGGTTGATGGATGATTTCACGATTCACTCTAAAGTAGGCGAAGGCACCTTGGTGGTGGCCACCAAATGGATTCGATGAGACCGCACACCACCACCGCATTGAGCTCTAACTTCCCTGTTGACTGGGGTGTGGCCCAAATCACTCTGGAGGGCGAGACCGCGTGCGGCGACAGCTATCTGGTGGGCGCTCATCCAGATGGTCTTCTGATCGCCGTGGTGGACGGGCTTGGGCACGGCGCAGAGGCCGCAGCGGCTGCGCAAGCCGCGGTCGCCATCCTGGGAGAGCATCTCCAGGAGCCGGCGATCTCTTTGCTGAACCGATGCCACGAAGCGCTGAAACCCACCCGCGGCGCCGCCCTGAGCCTTGCCTCGTTTAACGTAACGTACGGCACCATGACGTGGCTCGGCGTCGGAAACGTGGAAGGCGTGCTGCTGCGCGCTGACAAGGAGGCCGTTCCGGTTCAGGAGAACGTCATGCTGTTTCCGGGTGTGGCAGGCCATCAATTGCCGGTGCTGCGCGCCGTGGTTACCCCCGTTTATCCGGGCGATCTTCTGATCTTCTTCACCGACGGTATCCGACAAGATTTTCTTTCAGAGCCGCCGATCCCCGGCCACTCTCCCCAACGGATTGCCGATCGCATTTGCGCTAGATATCGCAAAGGCACAGATGACGCTTTGGTATTAGCGGCGCGCTACGCGGGAGGCCTGCGTTGATTGATACCAGCCAGGACTTGGAACAGCAGTATCTCTCTGCCTTGCTTTGCTTCCTTGCCAGCGGGGGAGAAGCTGCATTACACATTGCATATGAGGTGGGCCGCCAGGCGATTGCCGACGGTTTGGGCGGCTTTGAGATGCTGGCAATTCACCAGAGATGCCTGGCGGTGGCACTGCGCAACAGCCGCAACTCTAGGAAGGCCTTGCTCGTGGTAGAGCAAGCAGGCAATTTCTTTGCGGAAAGCTTGTCACCCTTCGAAATGGCGCAGCGCGGCTTTCAGGAAGCGAATGCCCAGTTGAGTAAGAACCTGGAAGATCTGCGAGCGGCGGAAGAGGAGCTCCGGCAGCAGCACAAAGAACTGCTGGCGGCGTACGAGCAGCGAGAAATGGAACGCCGCCGCTACCGGGATCTCTTCGATTTCGCGCCCGACGCCTATCTGGTGACCGACCTCAAGGGTAGAATTGAAGAGGCCAATCGCGCGGCCGGAGCACTCCTGAGCCTGTCCAGCGCGTCGCTCCGCCGAACCCGGCTGCTGCAGTTCGTGGTCGAAGATATGCGCGCGCCATTCTACACCTGGCTGCGGCGGCTGCCGGAAGCCGGCGCCGGTCGACCACAGGACTGGCAGGTCGACATTCAGCCTCAAACAGGGGCGGTGTTCCCGGCGACCCTGACCGTCCGGGTGGTGCGGAACGCATCCGGACGCGCCGTGGGCCTGCGTTGGCTTCTCCGCGATATGACGGAGCGAAAAAGGATTGAAGAAGAGCGTGCCGAGCTCCTGGTACGCGAGCAGGTGGCCCGCACTCAATCGGAAGCGGCACAACGCTTTGAATTTCTGGCGGAGGCGAGCACGCTGCTGGCTGCTTCACTCGATTGTGAGGCCGCACTCGGCGACGTCGCTCACCGCGCCGTGCCCTACATGGCTGACTGGTGCCTTGTCTTTCTGGCGGAGCCGAACAACCGCATACGGCTGATTTGCGCTGCGCACGCGGGACCTGCCAAGGCCGAGGCAGCCAGCGGGTGGATCCGTGAGCCGGTTTTGTTGGACCCGCAGTCGCAAATCGTCCGGCTGCTGGATGCAGGACAAGCGGAAATCCTACCCGGGAGGCTTGAACGTGGGACGGAAGCCATTGCCGGCGAGCCGGAGTCACTCCGCTTTTTGCTGGAGCAGTTGGAATCGCTACTGCTGGTGCCGATAAAGACTCACGGGCGGGCTTTGGGTCTCATGGTGCTGGCAGCGGAGCAGCCGGGCCGGTACCGCGACGATCATCTGGCTCTGGCCGAAGACCTCGCGCGCCGTTGTGCTCTCGCTGTAGACAACGCACAACTCTACCGCGCCGTGACCGCCGAGCGGGATAAGGCTGCGGAGGCCGGCCGCGCCAAGGATGATTTCCTGGCGATACTGGGCCACGAGTTGAGGAACCCCCTCGTGCCCATCCTCGGCTGGGCTCGTAATCTCAAGAAAGACGCCGCGGTGGCCGCCAACCCGGTCCTCAGCCAGGGAATCGAGACCCTGGAGCGAAATGCCCGAAACATCCTGAGACTTGCCGATGATTGTCTGGATCTGGTGCGCATCTCGGAACGTAGGGTGACTTTGAACAAAGAGTCGCTGGATCTCAACCCGTTGGTTCGAGGTTGCGTCGACGCTCTTCGCTTGACGGCCCAGGAGAAGGGGCTGCGGGTCGCGACCCACTTATCGTCTTCGCGCCTTTGGATTCTGGGGGACCAAACCAGGCTGGAGCAAGTGATGACCAATCTGTTGATCAATGCGATCAAATATACAGAGCCGGGAGGTGTGTTATCGATCAGTTCGTCACGAGTTAATGACCATGCCGAGGTCGAAGTGAAAGACACGGGTATCGGCATCGCACCCGAGTTCCTGGAGCAGGTCTTTCAACCATTCCGCGGAGGCCGCAAAGAGTGGCTGACTTCGGACGCAGGGCTCGGTCTGGGTCTGGCGATCGCACGCAAGATTGTTGAGCTGCATGGCGGCGCCATCTGGGCCGAGAGTCCCGGCTTAAGCCGTGGCAGCACGTTTCACCTCCGGTTGCGTTTGAGTCAAGCCGAAGTCTCTCTTCCCGTCGCCGGCCTTTCCGACTTTCCGGATACAGCGCAAGTCAGCCCCATGTGCGTCCTCTTGATCGATGACCAGGAGGATGTTGCTGATTTGATGAAAATGGAGCTCGCTGCTCTGGGATATCGCGTCCTCACGGCCGCGGACGGACAAGCAGGCCTCGAGACGGCGATTCGGATCCTCCCTGACGTGATCGTTTCCGACATCAAAATGCCTGGCATGGACGGCTACGAGTTTATTCAGTGCCTTCGCCGCACGCCCGAACTGGCTTCGACACCGGTTATCGCTCTCACCGGCCTTGGAATGAAAAAGCATGTCGAGGTGGCCCTCGCAGCGGGTTACGACGCCCATCTAAACAAGCCCGTCGAGGTGATTGAACTCTCGGAGTTGATCCAAGGTCTGGTGATTCAACGGCGCACGCAAAACGCCTGAGCGTGACTTAGGTTACTGATTCAGTGGCGGGGGTAGCGTAATTGAGAACAGCGTACCTTCTTCAGCAGTGCTCCTCACTGCCAATCTCCCTCCGTTCAGCCAGACCAAGTCATTAGCCAGCGGCAACCCCGCTAATCGCACGATGTCTGGATCAACAGCCGGCGGCGGCGACTCCGCCTGGTGTTCGAAGATACTGTCGAGAAATTGCCGTGGCAGCGTGGTGCCGGTCACGGCCACTCTTACCGTCACCTCGCGGTTCGCGCCGCGAGTAAACCGGGCCGTGATCTCGCCGTCGTTTGGGGCGCAACGTATGGCGTTCGCCAGAATAATCTCTAAAACCGCTGCCAACCGCTGCCTGTCTGCTGTAACGATAAGTGGATCGGCGGGGATCTGTTCTCGGAGCGCGATGGATTTCTCAGATAACCGGATTCGCGTGCGGTTGAACGTAGACTGCCAGGTTTCGCGAAGATCAAAGGACTCGACGCGAAGCCGCTCCTCCGCGATAAATGGCAGGGTATAACTGACTAAGTCATGCAGCCTGCTGGTGTTTCTTTGGATCACGGTCAAATGATCGCGCTGCGCTTCGCTAATAGGACCCGAGCGCTCATCCAGCATTCGTTTCGCGTAGCCCCGTACAGCCGCGAGCGTCGACCGGATCTCGTGGCACACGTTGGACATCAAGTGGATATGGATCTGCAGGACCGCCTCCAGGCCATCTATCGTCCGGCGAAGCTGTTGCACATCGCGGACGCCGGCGAATAGCGGCGCCGAAAGTCGCGCCAGCTGATGGAGCGTCTCCAGCTTCCGGCCAAACCCTTCATCAGGTTGCCGCGGGCAAACCATGCCCAGCAGGGCTTCGAGGCGGGAATCGTGAACCACCGGGATCATCCAGAGATGAGGATCCGTGTCCTTCACGGTTCCCGGTGCGTCGGTGTAGCTTCGCAAAACGCAGGAGAGGTTGGGTGGGCATGCGGGCTGCGCATGCAGTGAATCTATATGGGGCTCTCGGGTGATTCCGTCGCACAACAGGGCAAAGGTCTGGTGCGGGCCGGTGAAGGTGGCGGCGATTGCCACGAGCCGTGCGAGGAGTTCGCTTGCGTCTTTAGCCTCATGAAGAGAACCGAGCGGCGAAAGAAAAGCGTGTGATGCAGATTGTTGATCGTTGGCTTGTTCGACGATCCGTTGCCAATTCACCGTGCCGAGGCGCGGGCCTGCGATCACCAGATCGGGCAAACTCTCCCCAACAAGCTTGCAACCCTGCCGCAGGCTGTGACCGACCTGGATTTTCGCACGCCGGCTCGCGCTGCCTAGCGCAGAATCAGCGGAGGCCGTTTCGACAAGGAGAATGCGTCCGAATCTCTCAACTTTGCCCGATTCTGCCTTTGCGCGCTTGACGGCGGGTTGGGTCATACCAGGTATTATCCCCGAGCCCTTGGGCAGTCACGCGCTAAATCAGCGGCGTGAGCGTGTAGAAACTTACAGTTGCGGGCTGCATTGGGACTTTGTCGCTAGTTGGCCGGTAGGTTACATGCTATAGCTATGAAAGGGCCTACCGGTAGTGAGCAAGCCTGAGGTTTTGATTGTTGACGATGACGCTGTTTTCCTCGGTTATGTTGCGGAGTTTCTTCGGCCGCGTGGATACATCGTCGATACCCTGGAATCGGTGGATCAACTTCTCCAACGGCTCGCAAGTGGCGCGGCTCCATCCGTAATCCTCCTGGACGTTCTGTTCCCGGGGACCAATGGTCTGGAGGTCCTGGCACAACTCCGGAAATCCCACCCTTCCATCCCGGTGATTATCCTTTCCGGTGTCGGCCACACAAAAAGTGTAGTGGAAGCGATCCGCATGGGTGCGTTCGACTACCTCACCAAACCCTTTGAAGAACAAGAACTCGAACTTGCGATTGAGGACGTGCTGCAAAAAAAGAGCCTCCAGGACGAGGTGAAGAACCTCAGGCGGCAACTGGAAAAGTATGGAGAGTCGGGCGATTTTGTATCGACCAGCCCGAAGATCATCCAGATCAAAGACATCGCCCGGCAGGTGGCCGGAACTGATGTCCCGGTGCTGATTCTCGGTGAATCCGGCGTCGGCAAAGAGGTGCTGGCTCGCTTTATCCATGTCCATGCCGGGCGCGCCGACAAGCCCTTTGTCAAAGTGAATTGCGCCGCGCTGCCTCATGATCTGCTCGAATCAGAACTTTTCGGATACGAGCGTGGTGCATTCACTGGCGCGCTGGGAGACAAGCCGGGTAAGTTCGAACTGGCGGACAAAGGAACCATTTTGCTGGACGAGATTGGTGAGATGAGTCCGCACCTGCAGGCGAAGCTGCTCCACGTATTGCAGGACGGTGAGTACACCCGTCTGGGCGGGAGGCGTGCAGGGCGGGTGGATGCCCGGATCCTCGCATCGACGAACCGAAGACTCAACGAAGCCGTGTCCCAAGGACAGTTCAGAGAAGATCTGTATTACCGGCTCAACGTGGTCACGATCGAGATTCCGCCGTTGAGAGAACGGCCGCAGGACATCCCGCTGCTTTGCCGTTACTTCGTCCTTAAGTATGCAGACCGGTACGAAAGCTCCGTGCATGAATTGCCCGATCGGTTGACGGATGCTTTTATGCGTTACGAGTGGCCCGGCAATGTCCGCGAGTTAGAGAACGTAATCCGCCGGTTCTTGATCTTGCCCGACCTCGAGGCGACGATTCAGACACTCCAATCGCCTAAAGTACATGAGGCACCAGCAGTGGATGAAAAACCGTGCTTGAAAAAGATCTCCAATCAGGCGGCGGAACAAGTAGAGAGAGAGCTCGTGCTGCGCACGCTTTCGCAAACCAACTGGAACCGGAAGAAGGCCGCCCAGGAATTGGGCATCTGCTACAAGGCACTGCTCAATAAGCTCAAGAAATGGCAAATTAACGACCATGCGGTATCCGCCACGTCGTCCAGCTTCAGATAGACTCCCAAAGAGCACTTCCGTACCATGCAGGAGAACCTGCAGTTCCATTCTTTGACGACCCAAGCCTAAGACGGGAATCCTCGATCTGGCTCGGCAGCGAAGTGCTTCCGATTCAATTGGCAAACCCCTTGCAAACGAGGATCTTGTGTCTACAGCGTCTGCAGGTTTCAGTCCGCATCGTCTATCACGTACGCCGCCTACTCCGATAACGCAACGACTGTTATCGAACAAACTATTTCCCGGAACACGGCGCCGCTTTCTGGTTCGACTCGCGGGAGCAACGCGTCATCTTCACAAGATCCAATCTGCCTGGACGGGATTAATCGCCAAATTGGGCCTCGCTCCGGACGTTGAAAAGGCGTTATGCGATCTGGACGTGGAAAAACTCCACGGCTACCTCCGCTCGGGGGATTTGCACTCTTATGAATTCGCCCTCGATCAGCTGGGACAGAATCTCGCCGGACGCAAGGTGCCGGAAGAATATGCCGTGGCGGCGCTGAACCTGTTTTTCGAGATATGCCTCTGCGGGCTGCTGGGGGAAGCCGAGGACAAGGAGTACGCGTTAGGCCTCGCGCGGTTGGCCTCAGTGAGCCAGCTCTTCCTTGCCGCCGGTTATGCCAGCCATCGAGCGCCCGGCGTCCGTGATCTGCGCGAAAAGTTACACAAAGCAGAGCAACGCGCTGAAGCCTTGGCCATCAGCATCAGTGAAGGCAACGAAAAAGCGAGACGCAGGCTGGCCAGCGATCTTCACGATGAGATAGGGCACGATCTTGTGGTGCTGAAGCTCTACCTGGAGCTGATCATCGCCGATGTCAAAGAGAACAGCGATATGCGCAAGCGGCTTGGGGAAGCGAGCAGCCTGGCTACACGGGCGATCGAGGCGGTGCGCAGGCTGGCGTTCGACCTGGGCCCCGGAATCTTCGACGAGTCCGGCTTTGTTCCCGCAATTCGAAATTATGCACGCCGCTTTTCAGCAACCACGGGGGTGAAAACCACGGTGCGAGTGGCCTCTCCGCACACTCCGCTCGAAACGCGCGACGAGCTGGCCTTATATCGAGTGCTTCAAGGAGCTCTTTCGAACGTACTGAAGCACTCTCGAGCGAAAGCAGTGGTGATCGGGGTGAAAAGTAATGCGAGCTCCGCTCACATGACGGTAGAAGATGACGGGAAAGGTTTCAATGTCGCACGCAAGTTACGCGATTCAGGCGCAAGCTTCGGACTGCAAGCCATGCGCGAGCGCATCGAATTGCTCGGCGGCACATTTCAGATTCACTCTCCCGCGGCACACGCGGGAAAGAGACGGTATGGAACCCGGATCGAGGTTGTTCTGCCGGCGAAGCGCACGGAGACCACATGAATCGCAGATGCCGGGTCTTGGTTTGCGATGACCAAGTGGAGTTTCGTGATCTGGTGAAAGTCCTGTTGAGGCGGGAGCCCAACATCGAAGTCGTTGGAGAGGCAGGTGACGGTAAAGAAGGCGTCGATCAGGCGCTCAAGTTACGTCCCGATGTGGTGTTGATGGATCTGAATATGCCCGAGCTCAGCGGCCTGGAAGCAACCCGCCGGATCCGCAAAGTGAGTAAGCGCATCAAGGTGCTGATTTTGTCCGCGTTCAGCGGGGAGGACGTGGTATCACCGTGCCTGGAAGCCGGGGCATCGGGTTACGTCCAGAAACATCGCTCCTTGTCCGAGCTCACTGAGGCGATTGCGACCCTGCGACGGGGAGGCAGGTACCTGAGCCGGAACGCGTTCGACAAGGTTTCCGGCGCACATGGAACCATATTTTAAGGTTCGCTGCTAGGCTTCGATCAGCTTGATCCGTATGGCGTATCGAATCAGGCTGGTTCGATCGTGGACCTTCAGTTTGCGCATCAGGTTGTACTTGTGCACATCCACTGTTTTCACACTCAAGTGCAACTGGCCGGCAATTTCCTTTAGCGAGACACCTTCGGCAAGCAGTACGAGGATTTCACGCTCGCGGTCGCTCAATAATTCATAACTGGTTCTGGGCTTGCCGTCCCTACTGACGTAGTGACCGACGACGGGCTTCAAGATTTTCGGACTCATGTATTGCTCGTCGCGAGCCGCGGCTTGAATGGCATAAATGAGCTGCGAGGGCGGGGCGTCTTTCACCAGGTAGCCGCAAGCGCCCGCCTCCAAGCAACGGGCGACAAGATCCTCGTCGTCATAGATGGTCAGCATCAATACCTTGGCCTCCGGGCGGCGTTTCCTGATACGACGTACGGCGTCGAACCCGCGAAGAACCGGCATTGAGATATCCATGAGGATCACGTTGGGACGCAGCCTCTGCGCAAGCTCCACGGCCTCAATTCCATCCGCTGCCTCGCCGACCACTTCAACCCCGCTCGCACGGCTCAAAATCGTCTTCACGCCTTCACGAAAAAGCGAGTGGTCATCGCACACGAGTACCCTGATCCGCGGTGCGGTCTCTTTCATTCTGAAAGCTCCCCAACCAGCTTACCTTAGCTCTCTCTGATCCCACATTTCACTGTGAAAGTCACCGTGATTGCCGTGCGCCACAAAAAAGTGCTGGAACGTACATGCCGTTGGCGAGGATTCATGCTGATCACCCCCCAGTGGAATCGCGATAGCCATCCATGGTGTGTTTGGGGTCCACGAGCCAGCAGTGCGCGGAGTCCGCCTGCGGCCGGCGATTTGCAGGATCGGAGCGTAAGTTACTCGCATCACGGATGCAACGGAGTCCGCCGAGAGAAGCGCCTCGACTGGCACCCGTCGTGCTACCCATCGGTCGGAAGCTGAGTGATGCTCCATGCACGTGAGACAGCGGTAGCTGTGTCTTATCGAGGGAGGTCGTAAATGCAGGCCCTTGGGCCAGAAGAGAAAGCAACGGTGCTCACCTTGGGCGGCGCGGAGCGTGGAAACACAGCAGCGGAACGATGGTACGCGCTCGCTGTGAAACCTCGCCATGATAAGGCTGTGTCGAAGACACTTGAACACAAGGGATACTGCACCTATGTGCCGTTGTACAAGAAGCGGTACCGATACGCGGTGCGGTTCAAGGAAAGCGAACTCCCACTCTTCCCAGGGTACGTGTTTTGCCGCTTCAGTCCTGTCACGAGGCTCCCCATATTGACCACTCCGGGAGTTGTTCAAATCCTAGGCGCCGGGCGAGTGCCGATTGCAGTGGACGAAGCGGAGATGGTTTCGTTGCAGACTGCGCTTAGACTCTGCATCCCAGTCAAGCCCTGCCCGTTTCTCAGGGCCGGCCAGCGCGTACGAATTACTCATGGAGCACTCGCGGGCATCGAGGGAATCGTCCTGGGTCTTAAACCGTGTCTCCGGCTCGTACTGTCCATTACTCTTCTGCAGCGCTCGGTCGTGCTTGAGATCGATCGTGATTGTGTCATCGCGGAAGGAATGGCGGCATGAGAGCCTTGATTTTTATGGTGTGTGTTCTGGTGGCGGCGTCTTCAGCCGTGGCAGACCACCCCCCCTCATCTCCTTCTTCGAACCGTGCCGAAAACATTGGCCAGTATGTGATGGGGCCGGATGACCAGATGAAGATCTGGGCGTTGGGAGTGGAGGAGATTTCCGACAAACCGGTGCGCGTTGATCCCTCCGGCGACATCGACCTGCCGCTGGTTGGGCGGGTCCATGCGGCAGGGCTGACCGTTGAGCAGTTCGAGACGGTGTTGAAGCAGCGGCTGGCCCACGAAGTCAAGCAACCGCAGGTATCCGTGGACCTGGTGGAATTCGGAAGCCAGCCAGTGTCGGTGTTGGGCGCCGTAAATCACCCCGGCGTTCTCCAGTTGAGTGGACGCAAGACTGTCGCGGAAGTGTTGTCGCTTGCCGGAGGACTTCGAACGGACGCGGGCCCCTGTGTCAGGATCGCCCGACAAACCAAGGCGGGCAGCATTCCACTACCGGACGCCCGGGCCGACTCCACGGGGGATTTCACCGTGGCCACTCTACAGGTGAAGAGCCTGCTATCGGCGACGCGCCCCGCGGACAATATCCTGATCCGGCCACACGATGTAATCACGGTTCCGGTGGCGGAGATGGTCTATGTAGTGGGCGCGGTGAAAAAACCAGGTTCGTTCGCGTTGAATGAACGCGACAGCGTGTCCGTTCTACAGGCGCTCTCGATGGCCGAGGGGCTGGGACCGACGCCCAAGCCGCAGGATTCAAAAATCCTGCGCACAGTTCCCGGCAGCGTCGAGCGAAAAGAGATTCCGGTGGATCTCAAGAGGATCATGGCAGGCAAGACCGAGGACTTGGCCCTGCGGGCCAATGACATTCTATTCGTTCCGGACAGCACCGCGAAAAAGGCCGGCGCCAGGGCGATCGAGGCGATTATCCAAACCGCCACTGGCGTAGTTATTTGGGGTGGTCCGCGATTTTGAGGTGAAGAGAGCCTAGCCCATGTCAAATAATCATCTAGCACCGCTGGACTTTTCACGTTCCCCGGTGACTCAACAATCGTGGCCCCCGATGGCGGGAAGCCCCGGGACGATGTTTAGCTCAACGGAGGAGTGGAGCAGCCCAATCGACTGCCTGAACGCACTGTACCGTCGCAAGGGTACTCTGCTGCTCTTGGCACTTTCCGGGGTTGTGATTGCAGCTCTGGTCAGTCTGGGCCAGCCGCGCCTGTACCGGTCGGTAGGTTCTCTCGAGATTCAGGGAGTGAATGAGAATTTCATGAACCTTCGCGACGTTGATGCGGCGAGCACCCCGGGTGGTTCTTCGGTTGAACCGTACGTCAAGACTCAGGCTGAAATCTTGCAGCAGGATGCGCTGATCCAACAGGCGGTTGAAAGGCTGAAGCTCGATCAAAAAGCGGAATATCAGCGCCCGGCAGGCTGGTGGGGCAAACTGAACGGCGCAACGGCGGCGAGTGGCGAACAGTATGCCATGGAGGCGGTCAAGAAGAACCTCAAGGTCGAGCCTTCTCGAGACAGCCAGATCGTTCGGATTACCTTTGATGCGCGGGACCCTCAAGTGGCGGCGGATTTTGTGAATGCACTCGCGCAAACGGCCATTGAACAGAACGTCGAGGCGCGGCGTCGCGCAGCGCAGCAGATTCACGAATGGCTGCGTCCACGGATCGAGGAGTTAAGGATCAAGCTCCAGAATTCGGAGGGGGCACTGGACGATTACACGCGTAACTCCGGATTGATATTGACGGAGGGGCAGGAGACTCTTGCGGCCGAAAAACTGCGGACTTTGCAGGACGAACTCTCGAAAGCGCAAGGCGATCGGATCGCCAAACAGGCGCAGTACCAACAGGTGGGTCAGAGTCCAGCGGACACCACGAGTGAGAACGCCACGGTCCGGGAATATACCGTCAAGCTGACCGATCTCAGGCGACAGCTGGCTGATTTGTCGTCAATCCTGCAGCCGGAGAGTTACAAAGTGGTGCGCTTGAAAGCGCAGATTGCTCAGCTTGAATCCGCAGTGCAGAACGAAACCCACCGCCTGAATCGCGCTTTACAAAACGACTTCCAGGCCGCGCAGCGGCGGGAGCAGGCACTCGCCGCGGCTAGCGCACGGCAGTCAGCTCTGGTCTCGCAGACGACCGGCAAAATGACCCAGTACAACACGCTCAAGCACGACGTGGACTCTAACCGGCAATTCTACGAAGCGATGCTGCAAAAAGTAAACGAGGCGGGGATCGCTTCCGCCGTGCGTCAGTCCAATATTCGCCTGGTTGCTCCTGCTGAGCCGGCGTTCCACCCCTTCAAACCGAATCTGCCGCTAAATCTGTCGATCGGGCTAGTTGCCGGACTGGTGTTAGGCATCGGAATCGTGATGTTGTCAGAGCAATCCAACTCCCGCCTTCGGGCGCCGGGCGAAGCCGGTGTCTATCTGAACCTGCCAGAACTGGGGACGATACCCAATGCCCGATGCCTTGGGTCCTCTTTTCAAAGAATGCTGGGTTCCAGAAACCGGCCGGTGGAACGGATTACGTCTGAGCAGCGATTCTCCCAACTTGCAGAGGCTTTCCGCGGAGCGGTGGCTTCCATCATCTCGGCGGGGCAGAGCGGCGACCGCGGGGATGTTCTGGTCATCACCAGTCCGTTGCCAGGAGAGGGAAAGACCACGGTGGCCAGCAATCTGGCCATCGCACTCGCAGAGATCCGCGGGAGGGTGCTGCTGATCGATGGAGACATGCGACGACCGCGCCTTCACAAGGTGTTCGGCCTGCCCAATAGCTGGGGGTTGAGCGACATACTCGGTGAACAAAATGCCGCCGACGAACTTCCGTTGGAGGTACTCGCCAAAAAGACCAGTGTGCCGAGGCTGCATGTTCTGCCCAGCGGGCCGTGCAGCGACAGCATTTTCAGTCTTCTATACTCCGAGCGCATGGGCCGGCTCATGCAGAGATTCAGCCAGGAATTTGACTACGTAATCGTGGATGCTCCGCCTTGTCTGGAGTTCGCCGACGCCCGGATCCTGGCCCGCCATGCAACAGGAGTTCTGCTGGTGCTGAGGGCTAACTTCGCCGACCGGAAGACGGCGCTTGCCGCGGCCCAGCGATTCTTCCTGGATGGCGTCCCGGTGGTGGGTACCATTCTCAACCATTGGGATCCCATTACGTGGGGTGACGCCTATGGTTATGGCTCGTATCGCAAACTCTACCAACAGACGGCTTCATGAAAGCCTCCCTGCCTGGCATGGCCTACGTTGCAGAACTGAACACAACCCGCATGCCACTGTGTGACCAGGCTCCCGTCCTTCTCGAAACCCCGCGGCCACACGGCGCTTCCTGGCGCTCTAACTTTACCTGGGCGCTGAGCGGGAACGTGGTGTACGCAGCCTGTCAGTGGGGAATGATAATCGCGCTGGCCAAGTTCGGCAGCTCGTACATGGTCGGTCAGTTCTCGCTGGGACTCGCTATCGCTACGCCAGTCTTCATGTTCACTAACCTCCAGTTGCGTGCGGTGCAAGGCACAGATGCGAGGCGGCAGTATTCCTTTCGCGAGTATCTGGGACTCCGCGTGACAACAACGCTCATTGGCCTGGCGGCCATTGTGTGGATCACCCTCGGCGGACGGTATCAGGCAGGAACCGCTGTGATCATTCTGGCGGTGGCTCTGATCAAAGGGATTGAATCGCTAAGCGACATCTTCTACGGCTTATTTCTATTGAACGATCGCCTGGATCAAACCGGCAAATCCATGATGTGCCGGGGCATGATCTCGGTGATCGTGCTCAGCGTGGGGATCTACGCACTGCGCAACCTCGGGGAGTCCATTGTCCTGTTGGCGGCGGCGTGGCTGGCGGTGTTGCTAGGCTTCGACGTCCGCCACGGCCGGCGCTTCGCTGCGGTTGCCGCCAATAGCGCACCTGGTTCTCGAGCGCAGAGAAGGTGGCGGCCGGTCTGGCCGAAGTTCAGTTTCCGGCGTCAGTGGAACCTGGTGCGCCTCTCGCTGCCACTGGGGATTGTGATGACGCTGGTCTCTCTCAACCTGAGCATGCCGCGATACTTCATCCACGCCATTTTGGGAGAGCACCAGCTTGGGCTCTTCTCGGCCATGGCCTACACCACGGTGGCCGTGGCCACATTTGCGGACGCTCTGGGACACTCCACGATTCCGCGGTTATCCAGACTCTACGCAGGCGGACGGCTCGGGGACTTTCGCTCGTCATTGTTGAGACTCGTGGCCGCGGGCGCCGCCGTGAGTCTGGCGGGCATGGCCATGGCTCGGATTCTGGGCTCGACGTTACTGAGGATCTTATTCAGCGCGGAGTATGCGGCTCACGCCGATGTATTTGTCTGGCTGGTGGCCGCGGCCGGGATCTCGTGTGTGGCTTCGCTGCTCCATTATGGAATTACTTCGGCGCGGTGGTTCGGAATTCAGGTACCCATGTTTGCGCTCGTCGTGGGCGCCAACGCGCTGGCGTGCGCCTGGCTGGTTCCCTCCCGTGGGTTGACAGGCGCGGCTCAAGCCATGGTGATGGCCTCTCTAGTGCATCTCGCCGCGACATCCGGCATCCTATTACACCTCTGCTCCTCGACACGTCATTCTCCTGCACGTCAACAAGCCGCAGAGATGTCTCTTGAAAACTGGGAGGCGGGACTGTGACACTCACCGTCCGCGGCGCGGAAAGCACCATGACTTCGCCCGTCATCCGTTCAGGGAAATGGCCGAACATTTTGCGTTCTCTGGTGATGTGTTATGCGGTATTGCTCCCTTACCTGTTCACGGTGGGGCCGCAACTGAATTTTGCTCCGGCCGACTGCTGCCTTGTGCTGGTGCTGTTACTGGCTCCGGGGCAGTTGAAGTACTCCAAGTCCGCATGGACCGGGTGGCACGTGACACTTCTGTTGACCTTCGCTGCGGGCTCGTTCATTTCGGCGGTACGCACGGGCGGGCTGAGCCGCTATGAGCTCGTGAACAAGGATTTCGGCTTGCTGCTGTTGTTCCTTGGCTATGCCGCCATCACCTCCGCAGTCACCGAATGGGGGGACCTTCGGCACATCCTTCGTGCTTTCACATTGAGCGTTGTGTTTCTGAATGTGGTCGCGGTCTGCGCCTTTCTGGCCGGGTATTTTTTTGGCATTGTTACCCCGCTGACATCTTACGGGGGAAGCCGGCTCTCCGGGATGCTCCTGGACGCGAATGCTTATGGAGGTCTGCTCGTAGTGGCGCTGGTGATCTGCGAGGGAGGCTCCTGGGGGCCCGCGCCGCTATTTCGAGGTCTCCAGCTCTTCTTGTGCCGGCTGACTTTGGGGCTGGGCATCCTGTTCAGTTTTTCGCGTTCGGCATGGATGGCCCTCGGTCTGGCGCTCATTCTTCTCTGCGTGGTGCGGAGTGCGGTCGCGGTTCGACTGGCGTTGGCCGCACTGATCGGCGGACCCTGCCTGTTGCTTTTGATGGGACATCGCTTCTTGCCCTTCTTTGAACAGATGGCGAGTCGTCCGGAGCAGGTTCAGAACCGGCTTACTCTGATTCGTGATGCACTGGCGACCATTGAACAGTACCCTTTCCTCGGGGCAGGATTGGGCAGTTTCCGCCTGGAGGAAGGAGCCATCATGCACAATAGCGCGCTGTGGTTTCTGGCAGATTTCGGACTCGCCGGTATCGCCGTGCTGATTGGTTTTTTGGGCTGGTTCTTCGTGAAAGCCTGGGAAGCTTACCGGCTGGCGCCGGATGAAGAGAAGCCTATGGCGCTCGCGCTGCTGCTGGCGCACACCGCGATGATTGGTCTGGCTATGGGAATCGAAGCCTTCTATCAAAGGGAGTGGTGGCTTGTTATGGCGCTCATCGCCTCGAGCAGTTGGCTGGCGCGCTCGACGGCGCGGCCGAAGCAAGCCGGGGGCCCAGGCGCTTACGCGGTTTGCCGAGCCACGATATGAACCAGGTTAGGTTGCTGCACATCGTCGGCGGCTCAAGCTTCGGCGGAGCGGCCAAAATCATTCTTCGCCTCGCCCAGAAGATGAGGGCAGACGGCTGGCGAGTAGACATCCTGACCACGGACCCCGTTTTCGGCGCGGCTGCGACGCGGCAGGGCCTTGGCGTGATGGCCTTGGACGTGATCCGGCGCGAGATACGCCCCTGGTGGGATCTTCGCGGTCTGTTCCGCCTGTACACTTTTCTGCGGCGCGAACGCTACCTGGTGGTCCACACGCATACCTCCAAGGCTGGATTCGTGGGACGCCTGGCGGCGTGGCTGGCCGGCGTGCCCGTCATTGTGCACACGGCCCATGGATTCGCTTTCCACGAGCGCACTCCTCGCGTCACGCGTGTCTTTTATTCCGCGTTGGAGCGGCTCGCCTCCCAATGGTGTGATCGGATTGTTTCAGTGACCGAGTTCCACCGGCGCTGGGCTCTGGACCTGGGCATATGCAGCAAGCACAAGATCGTAGCAATCCCAAACGGGATCGCCAGCGAAGAGCCGACTTCACTGATCGCGACCGTGGAACTCCGCCGTAGCTGGAAAGCGCGGCCCGGAGAGCCGGTTCTGCTGACCGTGGGCCGGCTTGCGCCGGAGAAAGGCCTCGAGCATCTCCTCGAGGCGGCCTCCCTTCTTCGGCGCATGGGGCAAGGCTTTCGGGTGGTGCTCGCGGGAGACGGGCCGTTGCGCGCACCACTCGAACGCCTTGCTGAAAATCTCCGCGTTGGAGACCTGGTTACTTTTCTTGGATATCGCGAGGACATCGCAGATCTGCTTGCCGCCAGCGACCTTGTGGTTTTACCCAGCCTGCGAGAAGGACTGTCGATCGCATTGCTCGAAGCCATGGCGGCCGGCAAAGCGATTGTCACGACACGGATCGGCGGCAACATGGCAGTGCTCTCGCAGCCGGATGCGGCTGTTCTTGTCCGGCCAGGCGATCCGCAAGCGCTCTGCGATGCGATCCTGCAGTGCTGTGCTGACCCGGCACTTCGCGGGAGGCTGGGTATCAATGCGCGGCTCCTCTTTAAGGGCCGGTATACCGAGGACAGGATGCTGAATTCCTACAGGCAGGCGTATCTCGACCTCTTGAAAGCGAATTGCCCGGGCGGCGCGCGATCACTCAGACAAGTGTTCAGGTCGGGACGCATTCCAGCGCGCGTGAAGCAAGCGTCCCTCTCGCCCAGATAGCTTCAGAGTCCGGATTCATGACACAGAGGCACATCGGAAATTGCGAACGGACGGCCGCTTCCGGCGAAGAAAACGATGCCATTCGCCCGGCAAGAACGAGCGACCTCCCGGGCATTGTGTCGCTGCATCAGAGAGCGTTCAGAAGTTCTTTTCTGACGCAACTCGGGAACCGATTTCTGGGCTGCTACTACGCCCTCGTACTCGGCTACCCGGGGGGAATTCTCATAGTGAGGGACGGATCTGAGGGCTTGGAAGGATTCGCGTGCGGCTTTGTGGAGCCGGAGAGGTTCTACAGGCGGATGAGTCAAAATAAGTGGCGCTTTTCACTGCCGGTGCTGGCTGCCGTGGTTCGTCACCCTTCTCTCGCTCGAAGGATCGCTCAGGGCATTCAGCGGGTTGAGAAGCACGTGGATAAGAACATTGCCCGGTCGTGCGAACTGTCGTCGGTTGCGGTTAGTCCGGAATCGAGAGGCAGAGGTGTCGGCCCGTCCCTGGTGAGTGCTTTCCTTCTGCAGGCTCGGTTTCGGCGTGCGGACCAGGTCTATCTGGATACCGATGCGGACAACGGGCCGGCCAATCTGCTTTATCACAATGCCGGATTTCACCTATGTCGCCGGTTCCAGAGGTATGAAGGGCGTTGGATGAACGAGTATGTCATCGATCTTGTCCCGGCGCGTGAAGGGCTGAGAGTGTTATGAGGAGAAGAAGACTACGAGCCGGTTGTGAGAGGCTGGTTGACGTAGCCTGCGCCTGTGCGGGCTTGGTGGGTCTGGCGCCGGTTTTCGCTGCGCTGGCTCTCCTGATCCTCTGGGATGACGGCCCTCCGATCCTGTTCAGCCAGATCCGTGTAGGCAAGAAGGGAAGGCTGTTCGCTATCTGGAAGTTTCGCACGATGCGAGTCGGGTTTCAGGGCCCTGTGATCACCGCCGCGGGAGACCATCGCATCAGCAGAGTTGGCGGCTGGCTGCGAGCATACAAGCTCGATGAACTGCCCCAACTCTTTAATGTGCTGAAGGGTGAGATGAGCCTGGTCGGACCTCGCCCTGAGGTGCCGGCATACGTTCAGTTCGACAACCCGTTATGGCAAGCAGTCCTTCAAGTGAGACCGGGAATTACCGATTTAGCGACCCTGGTTCATCGCAACGAAGAACAAATCCTGGGAGCATGCGAGGACCCGGATGCCGTTTACCGCAAGAGTGTGTTGCCGGCGAAGCTTCACCTGAATCTGGCATACCTCCGTTCGAGGTCCCTTTCGCGCGATTTGAAGCTGATCTTGCTGACTATTCGCTACAGTGTCTTTCCCGCAGGATTTGACACGGATCACATCAATAAGGTGTTCGGAATAGGAGCTGGAATCGATGAAGCAGACTACCTTTATTCCCTTTCATGTCCCCTCGATCGGTGAAGAGGAGATAGAGGAGGTTGAGGCCACTCTCCGGTCGGGATGGCTGACAACCGGACCGCGCGCGGCAAGATTCGAGCGCGAATTCGGCAGTTATGTTTGCGCTCCGTACGGAGTCGCGGTGAATTCCGCAACCGCGGGCCTGCACCTAGCGCTTGCCGGGCTCGGAATCGGCGCTGGTGACGAGGTTATTACCACGCCGTTGACATTCTGTGCGACCGTGCAAGCCATATTGCACGTCGGGGCGACGCCTGTGCTGGCCGATGTCGGACCGGACGGCAACATCGACCCCGAGGAAATCGAGAAGCGAATCACGAAGGGCACCCGGGCCATCCTCCCGGTGCACCTGGCCGGATTGCCTTGCGAACTGAAAGCCATCCGTGCCCTCGCCCGCCAGGATGGGATTTATATAATCGAAGACGCTGCGCACGCGGCCGGAGCGTCCTACGAAGGCCGCCCGATTGGCGCGGGCCCCACGGACCGGCACCCTGCGAGCGATGCGGTGGTCTTCAGTTTTTACGCAACCAAGAACCTGACGACGGGCGAAGGCGGCATGATTACCACGTATCGGCCGGAGGTGGCGAATACCATTCGGATGCTGTCGCTGCATGGCACCAGCCGCGATGCCTGGGACCGTTATACCGAGCATGGGAACTGGTACTACGAAGTGATCGCCCACGGCTTCAAATACAACTTGAGCGATATTCATGCCGCGCTGGGCATCCACCAGGTTCGGAAGCTGGACAGGTTCATTGATATCCGCACGCGTTATGCGGAAATGTACCGCCACGCTTTCGGCGACCTGGAGGAAGTGGAACTTCCGCCGGATAATCCGCGTTGCCGGCATGCCTGGCATCTGTATATCCTTCGACTCAACCTGGACAGGATCCGCATTAACCGGAAAGAGTTCATCCAACAGTTGCGGCAAAAGGGAATCGGCACCAGCGTCCACTTCATTCCGATTCCTCTGCATCCGTTCTTTGCTCGTCTGCCGCTCGCGCGTCATAGTTGCCCGCGCGCCCTCGAGTTGTATCCGCGTATTGTGTCTCTACCGCTATATCCCGCAATGACGGAGGAGCAGGTCGATTACGTCGCACAATCCGTGAGAGAAGTGCTGCAGCGCGTCAGGCGCATCAAGTATCGGGCCGCAGGATAGTCTTGCGGCTTCGCCGCTGAGCACCGCCTGAAAGCGGAAGGAAGAGGCAGAGATGATTTTCCCTCGTCGTCGCTTATGAGAAACCGTCTTCGACTTGATGCCTGGCTCGATCAGGCAAGCCACCTGGCCATCATCGCTCTGTCCGTGGCAGCAGCCTTTTTGCTGCGCTTTGACTTCTCGATCCCATCCGGAGCCCTGGCGGTACTCGGACGGGCCGTCGGGATCGCGGCGCTGGTGAAACTTCCGGTCTTCGGCGCGGCCGGATTTCACCGCTCCGTTCGACGCTTTGCCAGCGTGCCGGACCTCTATAGCCTGCTGGCCGGCAATCTGGCTGCCTCCGCGCTCTGCGCGATTGCATCTCTAGCCTGGATCGGTGCGCCCATGCCGAGATCGATCTGGGTGATCGATGGGCTTCTGTGTTTCTTCGGCACGGCGCTGGTGCGGTTCTCGGTCCGAATTCGCAACGAAGCCTTCGGCCGTGAGCGGTGCGGAGGAAAGCGCCGCGGGATTCTCATCTACGGCGCGGGATCGGCAGGCACCGAATTGTTGCGCGAGATCCGCTGCAGCCGGACTAGCAGTTATGAGGTGAAGGGCTTTTTGGACGATGATCCGACCAAACGGGGGCGCCAGATCATGGGCGTGCCGGTGCTGGGGTCCGGACGCGAAGCCATATGGATTATAGACCGGCTGAACCGCCGGCGGCCCGAGGTCGAGGAGATCATCATTGCCCTGCCTTCCGCCACGGGTCCCCAAATGCGCGAAGCCCTGGCCAAATGCCGCGGGACAAAACTACCCTGCAAGACCATTCCCGGAATTCACGAACTCCTCAGTGGAAAGGTCCTGATGGCTCAAGTCCGGAACCTGTCTGTAGCCGATCTGCTCGGGCGGCAGCCGGTAAAGCTGGACGAAGCCCCGATTCGCTCGAGCATCGTGGGCCGCTCTGTCCTGATCACGGGTGCAGCGGGATCGATCGGTTCCGAACTGTGCCGCCAGGTGGCGGGGTTCGGACCAGGACGGCTGATTGCCTTAGACCAAGCCGAGAGCGAACTGTTCAAGATGGAGTCGGAACTCCGGAGCCGTTACCGGAATCTGGAGTTAGTTGCAGCCGTGGGGGACATCCGCGATCGTGAACGTCTCGCTGAGGTACTGGAGCGCTACTCGGTGGACTCGGTCTTTCACGCTGCGGCATATAAGCACGTGCCGCTGATGGAGTCCCATGTTCTGGAAGCGGTGCGGAACAACATATTCGGCACCTGGTATCTGATGTGCGAAGCCCGCAGGCACGGTGTGTGCAATTTCCTGATGATCTCGTCCGATAAGGCCGTGAATCCGACGAACGTGATGGGGGCCACGAAGCGCGTTTGTGAACGGATTGTTTCCGCCCGGCGCTCCGGCGCGAGCAGCCGGGAAATGAAGTGCGTTTCGGTGCGCTTTGGCAACGTGCTCGGGAGCAACGGCAGCGTCGTTCCGATCTTTCAGTCGCAAATCGAAGCGGGTGGTCCGGTCCGAGTGACCCATCCAGAGATGCGACGTTATTTTATGACCACAGCGGAAGCCGTGGCGTTGGTGCTGCAAGCTTCAACCATGGGCAAGGGGTCGGAAATTTTTATCCTGGACATGGGCGAGCCGGTTCGCATTGTGGATCTGGCTGCGAACATGATCCGGCTGGCGGGACGCGTGCCTGGAGAAGACATCGAGATTCAGTTTACCGGCCGTCGCCCCGGCGAAAAGCTCTTTGAAGAGATGAACGGCCAGGAAGAAAGCACGCTTCCGACCTACCACGAGAAAATCAAGATCTTTCAGGAGCCCGCCTGTGATCAGGAGGCGATCTCCAGGTGGATGGAGGGGCTGGAAGACCTCCTGGAGGCTCGACAGGAGCAGGACATTATCGAGCATATTCTGGCCTTGGTTCCCGAATATCGCCCCAGCGACAGGTGGGACACCCAGCGGCGGCAGCACGACCGGCTTCCGGAGCCAGAGCTTTCCCCAGCCTTATCGGCCAATGCAGCCGGATGGATGCAGTGAAACGAGTCAAGCTGGCGCAGATTACCACGGTCCTCCAAAGGCTGGCCCTTCTGAGCGGGCAAGTCGGTCTCATGAAGCGCCGCGGGCTCGAAGTGTGCGATGTCATCCTCCGGGCGCCATGCTGGACAGATTCTGCTGTAGAGAGCAGGTTCATGCGCATCCGGCGTAGATGCCGCGCCGCGTTACTGCCTGCGCAATGCGGCGGCCGTGTCTGCCATCTGGCGTGTTTTGCGCAGGATCCGTCCGCAGCATGCCCACACGCCCAAGGGTGGCCTGCTCGGAATGGCGGCGGCTGGCGCAGGTGTGCCGGTGCGCATGGCTGGGGGCAACGTGAAACGCGCTGATGCCATACCCTTGCGGTGCATTTACAGCCCCGCCTCGCGCCATAACCGCACGCAATGGGATGCAACCCGAGCGTTCGAGCGCGGCGTCGCCGTGCTGTCGTTCGACACCGAACAGATCTGGGGACACCTGGATCTCTTGAACGAGCCGCAATTTCAGAGGCGGTACCCAGGCGCGTTTCTCGCGCATGAAAAACTTCTCGCATGCCTCTCGTCTGCGGACATCAGTGCTACCTGGCTTGTCGTGGGCGGTATGGCACTCGCCGGAAGCGACGGAGCAAGGGATCCGCGTATGGCCGGGCTTCCCATTGAGTGGACAGGGAGGATACCGGCCGGACGCGAAACCACGAGACCGTTATGGTATCGCCGAACTCTTGTGGAGCGACTGCGCGCCGCGCATCCGCACCAGGAAGTCGGGCTGCATGGCGGGTTGACTCATTTGAGCTGGACCGCAACGCACGCTACTCCAGAAGTTCTGAAACGGGAACTGCGCGAGGGTGTCATCGCACTGGAACAGGCTCGGGTTCGACCATGTTCGTTTTCTTTTCCGCGCGACCAGGAGGCGTGCCACGAACTGCTTCCGGCGCAAGGCATTCGCTGTTACCGGGGACGCACGCCGGCGCTCTCTTTTGAACTGGGCCGTACGCTTCCGGGCGCGCTATTGCGGATTCTGGACGAACTATGCGTGGCCACACCGCCTCCCGTTTGGCCCCTGGAATCCCTCCCGGGCCTTTGGAACGTTCCATCGTCATTGTTCCTGTATCCGATCGGACGCGCGCGCGCCCGGGTGGCGCCGGTGCGGACCCGCATCGAGCGCTTCCGCCTGGGTCTGGATGCCGCCATCTGCGCGCAGGGCGTTTTTCACTTCTGCCTTCACCCCGACAATTTAGCTGAATCTCCAGAAGGCTTCGCCATGCTCGAGGAGATTCTGGACGAGCTTGTGCGAAGGCGGGCCTGCGGCGACGTCGAGGTCTTGACTATGGCCGAACTCGCCGACCGCATGGAGAGCCTGCGCGAGGAGCCTCTAGCGATTCAGAGATGACGCGGGCTGCACTTCAAACGCTGCCAGGCGCTTCGTTGACTGACAACTCCTCGGGTTGACAGAGGTCAAGAGTCGGCGGGGCTATCTGGCGCCGTTTCGCAATCCTGGTTTTTGCGCGAGCACTCTGTGTCTTGGCCCCGCGGCCTTGTGCTTGCTCGCATGCGGATCGGCATCCGGCGCCAATGAGTCCAGCTTCTGCCCGAGTTCACGCCGAGCCGACTCCAGCGCGTTGGGATCGCGCGTCCAGTTGGTCCA
>Ga0335070_10001621_pt1 | contig 26067 bp, 20 predicted proteins | sample Lox_Sample_13_FD_206722 | JGI IMG/M metagenome (GOLD analysis project Ga0335070, IMG submission 206722) | Soil microbial communities from Loxahatchee National Wildlife Refuge, Florida, United States - Lox_Sample_1.3 | ecosystem: Environmental > Terrestrial > Soil > Wetlands | place: USA...
GTCAGATAACGATGTGGAAATTCGGTATGTGGTTCCTACCCATCCAGAAGATCCACACATCCCTTTTTGTCAATTGCGTTCAGACTATCGAGTTCAATTTTCGAGATGCCAGACAGTTCTGGGGCTTGGAAGACTTTATGAATGTGAACCAAACGGCTGTTACCAATGCGGCTCAACTGTCTCTGTTTATGGTGAATGTATCGCAATTGTTAATGAGCAAGTTTCGGCAATCCGATCCCGATTTTAGCGTTCTTGATCTGAAAGCCTATTTTCGAGGATGCAAATATGCGACTGAGTTGATAAAAATGCTTCCACAAAAACCCGATGCTATTTTTATTTCCCAGCTATTTCAAAGAATTGCCACTTTAGGTAGCATTCATACCGCTAAATTTCCCATTCCATCCGGCTAATTGGCGAAGGTATTGATCAAGGCGATAAAAAAAATTCAAGACTTAACCAACAAAGAGGTACTCGGAATAACCGGGCACCTCTCACGTATTTAGTAATTCTAGTGGCCGTCAAGTACCAAAACCTTCACCAATCTCCCCGTTATTTGATGATTTATACTTTTTCCACGCTTACGATGGATTCCAATACTTTTTCCACGGATAAAATGGATTCTTCCACGCTTGGACCGTCAAAAAGGCCATAAATTCACGATTCTATTCTACGCTTACGCTAGACAGCACAAGTATTATGCTGTCTAGCAGTCTGTCGGAGAGACAGTGATTTTCTTGACCCAAACTGCCCCACAGGGCCGAAAAGGGCGATGATTACGGCATAAAAGGCAAAAGAGAGCATGTTTCAAAAGCACTCCTCCCTTTTCTGGCTGGTTTCCGATGCACTAAATCAGCCCCTTGGCGAGATACAAAGTATGAATGCGCTTGAGATTGAACGCCAGACACACCAGGCACCACTCTCCCGCCGCAGCCTTCAGCCCACGTAAGGAAAATTGGCGGAACCCCAAGATCTCCTTGATGATCCCGATCACGGGTTCCACGGTACATTTGCGCAAACGATAGATGGCCTGCCCGATCTCGGTCTGGAGCTTGTAGGCCATTTTGACCTTCGCGCTCGCGTCTTCGGCAGGGGATTCTGGCTGGTCTTGAAAAAATGTGTGCCAATCCCGATGATGGGGTTCTCGTCCCGTGGCAATATAGGCTTCGATCCCTCTTTTTCCACGCTATCGTCACAGGAATTTTCCTTCTATAATATAGGATATTTATGATTGATTTTAGCTATTTTCGGTGTTACTATGAAAGATAATCATTAGAAATGCTCTCGGAAAACAAACGCCCGGAGCGAAAAAAGGGAACAGATTTTTTGGGATGACGAAATTCTGAACAGGGTTGGAAGAGAGGGGTGGAATGATGGAAGCGAAAAATCAAAACGGGAAAAAATGGTATTCTGATCTTTCCAGCAGTTGGGGTTCTTTCTTGTCCGTTTCCCTGAATCCTCTGGTGATCATATTTTTTCTTGTCTCTTTGTTGCTCCTATTTTTTTCATCCAGACAAACTGATCCTCAACTCACGATCCTATTAACTTTGATGTTAAGCGTAATTACGAGTTTATTGGGTGGTATTGTTGCAAGTAAATGGGGTGACTTAACCCAGGAAAAAGTACTGCTGACCCGTGGAAAATCTGCAAACAGAAATCTTCAATTATTACTTGAAAGATCCATATCGCTTGAGAAAAGAGTACTGGTTTATTTGACCCGGTTTTCCGATAATGATTATCGAGGAAATATAACCCCTGAGGTGTTAGTCACTTATTTTGAGGAGACCATCCAGGAGTGCTTATCCATAGAAAATTTTATCGTCAATTCGATACAAGATTGGACTGATATTTTGCCTGAAGCAGATATTAAATCTGTCATAAGCTATATCCAGGAACAGAAAAACAAAGTCGAAGAATATCAAAATAAATTAGAAATGGTTACCAGGGAATTGAGCATGAGTATCGAGCAAAACACAGAATCGAGCGCCAAGGCAGCATCTTTGTTGGAGGAGAGGAATAAACTGATCACGGAAATTAATCAGATGCGTGAAAATATGCAGATTTCTGCATCAAGAACCGGGGTAGCAAATATCCCCAGTTCATTTTTATCCGGCGGCACAGCAACCACAAACGCCATGTTCAATCATACTGAAATCGATTTAAGATCTCAATATGACCTAAATGTTGCCCTTCAAAAGGATACCCAGCTTGGCTCCAAAATCAATAATGCAATGACTACGTTCCACGAGATCCCAGAAGAGATTATTCGTCCGTCATCTGCAGCCAATAAGGCCGTTGAGGTAGAAAAGGCAAGTGTTAAGAAAACACGCAGTAATGGCTGAAGATTTTATCGCTCACTCGAGTGAACCCGCCAGCTTCATTTCCACGCCGGAGATATTCTCACGGCGGGTGATCCGCAGGCTGCTGGCAATAAACTGGATGGTATATTCCACATCCATCATCTGGCCGGTATAGATATCCTGGATCAGGAGGGTATCCTCGCTGACCCACTGGCCGCGCACTCCGTGGGGGAAGATCGGATCGGTGCCCGGAACGTAGCGGAAGACGTTATCCATCCCGATCAGAAGTGTGGACCCGTCGACAGTTGCCTGGGCTTCCTCGGCGCCATCCTTGAAGGTGAAAACGATCTGGCGCCAGCCAAGGGGATTATCGGCGAGAGTAAAAGTTTTTCCAGAGATCGCTGCGGCAACGGAGGGCAGGGGTTGAACGGCGCGCTTCGGTTGGGCCAGGGCCGCAACGCCAGCCTGGTAACGGGACAGAGCGGTGGGATTGGCCTGCAGAGGCCGGCCAGATTTCACCGCCGGGAGGATATACTGGTTGAGAAACTTCTCGAGGGGGATATAGTCGGCGTTGTTACTGGCGGGAAGGCCCGCGGTGAAAACTACGACCAGATTCTCGGCCGGGAAGACAAATATATGCTCCCCACCGCGCCCCAACGCGGAAAAATACTTCCGGTGCGGATCGATTGTCCACAGGTAACCGTAGCCGTTGCCGTCATTCTTCTGGATATGTGTAATCGTCGAATCGCGCACCCAGCCTGGGGAGATGATCGCCTTTCCGTCCCATTTTCCCTGGTTGAGGATCAAGAATCCGAACTTCGCCATCTCGGCCGGGGTGAGGGCGAGACCGTAGCCGCCGATCGTAATCTCCTGTGGATCCGAAGGCCAGCGCTGCTCGGGAATGGGATCGATGCCCAGTGGGGCGAAGAGGTTTTGATTGGCAAACTCACGCGCGGTCATCCCGGTGGATTTCTGAAGGATCGCGGAAAGGAGATGTACCTGGTCGGTGCAGTAGTTGAAGCGGCGCCCCGGGGGATCGACAACCGGCTGATTGAGCACGTAGTCCACCCAATTCGCGCCCGGTTTCAGCATGGTTGTGCCGGGGGCCGGGTTTTCCTGGCAGGCGATCCCGGTGGTGAGGGTGAGCAGGTTTTCGAGGGTGATCTCTTTTTTATCCGGCGCGAGGTTTGGGAAGAAATCATTGAGGGGCTGGTGAACGTTTTTAATGGAGCCGCGATCGATGGCGATACCGACCAGGGCGCTGACCACCGATTTGGTCACGGAGGCGATCCAATGGGGTTGGCTGGCCGTGTAGGGATAGGGATAGATCTCACTGACCAGGTAGCCATTGCGGACGACCAGCAGGCTGTGGAGCTTGAGCTGGTCCGCCTGGATCTGCTCGACCATTTGCGCCAGGAGCTGCGAGTCCATCCCCTGCTCTTCGGGGGTGGTGGTCTTCCAGCCCTGGGTGGGCCAATAGGCTGGCGAAACGGGCTGACTGGCTGACCCGGCGCAGGACGCCAGGAAAACCACCAGGAAGCAGACAGCGATCCAGCTTCGACATGTTGCGTTCATGATGTTAAACTCCAAGAGCCGGGTTCGCCGACGCCCGGCTCTCTTCATAAGGAGGAGAAGAAAAGAGTTTTGCCCTGTCATCAGTTTAGCACGGGGCGGTGCGGTTTGCTTGACGATTAACCGATGACTTCCCTCCGATTGCGGAATGCGTAGCGGAGCCCGAACTCCAGGTTGAATTACTTCGTGCTACACTTAAGCCGATGGAACCGGTGGAGAAGGGATGGAAGTTCCCATGTGAGATCGATTTGAACAGCCCGCAGTTGATCGAAGGACTGTGGGCGCGTTCTCCGGCGGCGTTCGCCTGCCTGTTTCGCCTGACGGCGGCGTGGGTGTACCGCTACCACCTGGTGCGCAGCGGGGATACGCTCGAGGCGCAGGAACGGACAGCGACGACGTTCCAGGCCGCGATCGAGTGGATGGCGGCCTACCAGCCAAATCAGGAAGGATTGCTGACCTGGCTGTTCAGGCTGGCGCGGCGGAGCCAGATGGGCGTCCATCGGCGCGTGTCCGCTCCGCCAGTGATGGGGGCAAGCGGACCGGCGGCGGAGGAACAGGCCGTGCGGACTTTGCAGGCGGTGCAGGTGAGCGGCGTGCTGCGCGGGCTGCGCTCTGAACGGGCGGAAGCGTTAGCGCTGCACCTGTTCGGCGGGCTGGACCCAGCGGAAACCGGGCGCGTCCTGGGCAAGTCCAGGGCAGCGGTCGAGAAGATTCTACGCGGCGGTCTGGCGGATCTGCAGGACCAGGCGCTGGCCTTTGGCGCGCCGGGCGCGGCGAGTCCGGAGGAACTCGCCGGGCGACTGGCCGGGCTGGCTGCCGGGCTGCAGACCGACACAGCATTCACATCCGGCCTGTGGGCCAGGCTGGAGCGAGATCTGCTCAGCCAGCGGAGCGGCAGGCCGGCCTGGCAGGGTTGGCTGGCCGAACTGGGGTTCCGGGCGCGGACCCTGCTCACCTCGCGGGTATTTACCGGGCTGGTCATCGCGGCCCTGCTGACCGGCGGGCTGGCTGCCAGCCTGAGCTTAATCCCGCAGACGACGCGCGAGCCGCCCCCGCCGGCGCAGCCCACCGAGGAGGGCGTGCTCTCCGCACCCAATTCGGCGGGAGGATACCTGGTGCCGCCGCCGCTGGCGGTCTGCCAGGAATGGCAGCGACGCCTGGCCAGCAGGCTGCAATTGGAGATCGATCTCGTCCCGATCGTGTACATCCACAACCGGGGCGATTACGGCAATGATACCTACGGCACCGGCTGCCAGTTGAAGGCCAGCGGGGATGGGTCGAACTTCGGCAGCACGCAGGAGATGAGCGACCGGGTCGAGGCGATTCTCAACGCGGAGGCGAGGTTCAAGACCGCCACCTCCACCCGAGGGCTGCCGTATATCATGGAGCCCGCTGAAATCCAGGATTGGTACGGCAGCGGCGCAGTCTACTCCAACCAGGAGCTGAGAGCCATCGTGACGGTCGGCTGGCGCCCTTCCCAGGCGGCCGAGAGGCTGTGCAACCCGGGAATGGCAGAGGCGCAGTGCGCGCTGCACCCGGCCGACAGGCTGTTCCACCTGAGCATCCTGCTCGGCGCGGACCTGTTCCACCCGGTGGTGGAACGATTCATCCAGCGCTGGGAGCAAGGGCAGAACTCGGCCACGGAGCTGTTCTCCACGGGGCTGCTGGCGCGGCTGCCCAACGCGGCAGCGCTCGACCGACTGGCCGGCCTCGAACGGAACAAGATCCCTTCTCCAGGGCTGTCGTGGCAGGTGATCGCCAACAGCGGGGACGCGGCTCGGGTCGAGCTGGTCCTGTGGGACGGGCCGCCCGCTCACGCCACAACCCACGCGCTGGCGACGCTTCAAATGCTGCTCAAACCGACAGAGCCGGAGAGCAGCGCGTGGCAGATCACGGACCTGATCCACGGGGTATTCTTCGCCCCCTCGGAGGACACGCTGGTCCTGGCGGACGAGCACGGGCAGGTCTACCTGCTCGACCTGAACACGCTGACCCGGCGGAACATCAGCGAGCGCGGGGTTTACTCGCCGGCGCCGGCCCTGGACCCGGTGGCGCAGAGCACGACCCACGCCTGGCTCTCGCCCGACGTGCAGCGGCTGCTGGTCTCCGGCGAGCGCGGGGCATGGTTGATCTGGCTGCAAAAACGAAGCGCGGTGATGATCGCGGGGCCGCTGGCCCAAGCGGCCTGGTCGCCGGACAGCCAACGCCTGGTGTATACGGAGACGGGCCCTTCGGCCGGGACGCTGGTGCTGTACACGACCGGCACGGGAAGCAGAGAGCTGGCCCGGATCGACCAGCCGGTGGTGGATATCGCCTGGTCGCCGCGGGGGGACCGGATCGCGGCAGCGGAACTGGCCTCGGCGACCAGCCAGCAGGAGACCCTGATCACCGCCGACCTGAACGTCTGGCTGATCGACGCGGCGAGCGGGCAGGCGGCCCAGGCAGCTAAGCTGGGCCGGGTGGCGTATTACTCGCCGCTGACGCGCCTGCTGGCCTGGACGATCGATCAGAGCGAGGTCTGGCTGCTGCCGGCGCAGACCGCCATCCATCTTGCCGACGGGTCGCTGCGCCTGCTAGCGGCGCGGCCAGTCAACAACCAGAACGTCCCGATGCAGAACATCTTCCAAACGGTGCAGTACAGCCTGCTGGGGATGAGCTCGCCGTGGTTCGGGCAGCCGTCGATCCAGATCCTCTCACCGGACCACGAGCACGCCGCGGGCGGGGTGCTCACCGCGGATGGCGAGGTCGATTACCTGGGGGTGAAGGAAGTCGACAAAGGGCAGGGCAGCTTTTCGGACAGCTATACCTGGTCGCACAGCGTGAGCGGGGTGCAGAGCCTGGCCTATACACTGGAAGGGAATAGCCTGATCGCGGCGCGAGGGGTCAACCGGCTGGGATCAATCTGGAGGTTTAACGCGCTGAGCGGCGACGGGCAGAAGATCGTCGAGGGAGCGGCGTACCTGGGGCTGCTCTCGCAGTTGCAGAAAAACAGCCTGCGCCTGGCGCCGGAGGTGAGGAAGACGCACCTGCCCGATCCACAGCCTGGGGAGACGTGGACCACCTTCTCGCTGGACCTGGACCCGAAGATGAGCTTCCAGGTGCCACCGGGGTGGGCGTGTGATACACGGCTGGATTATTACCAGGGGATCGCGACGATCCGCAACGTGGATTTTTCGGACCTCTTCGGCTGGGCGAGCCTGGACCAGAAAGACCTGATGATCGAGATGTATCTGGAAGACCTGTCGCACGACGATCCGGCCAGGCAGTGGCTGGTCCAAATCCAGGCCGATCGCAGCGGCGAGTGGGAGCAGGTCACGCTGGCAGGGCGAACCGCTTTCCGCATGGCCCACATCGGGCAGGGCCGGTCCCCACAGCGGATGATCATCCCACTCGAAAAGGACCGCATGCTGCAGATCCTCAAGTACCCGGCGACCTCGGCGGAGGATGGGGTTTTCGAGCAGATCCTGGGGAGCATCCGGTTTCCGGGGGAGTAAGGAAGTCATCCGGGGCCAGTAAATTGCAACCTTTCGGTATAGGAATCGTATATAGGATGAAAATTCATCTCCAATTGTTATAAAGGATTCTGGGACATGAACGAGAATAACGCGATTTCACTTTCAGATACCCATATTGCTGACGCACGTTGGAAAGACTTATACATCGTTGGGGGGATTTGCGGCATACTGACATCCATCCTGATATTTCTAGCCATTGTCATTTATTTCATATGGCCATACCAGCCTGGGCTTACTTCTCCGGCTGAAATTTTTTCAACGATTCAAACCAACCCATTCAAGGGACTGATGTCTCTTGATTTTATGATGGTGATCGCTACGTTTATCCTGGTCCCATTCTTCCTTGCCATATATTTTTCTACCAAACAAGCAAATGAATCCTATGCATTAATTGCTCTGGTTTTTGGACTCATATCTTGTGTATTGGCTTTTTTCATGAGGCCAATTGCGGAAATGTTTTATCTCAGCAGCCAATATACCGTAGCAACAACAGATGCTGCACGAAATCAGTACCTGGCAGCTGGTGAGGCGATAAGCGCGCTCTTTAACGGAACGGCCTGGATACTGTACTTTATTTCATTTGGTGTTGAACTCCTGTTATCCTCTTTGCTCATGCTGAAAATAAAAGCCTTCAGTAGAACAACCGCCTGGCTGGGGATTTTCCTAACCATAGGGGTATTTTCAGTTTTTGCCGTAATTATTCCGGAGTTAGCACAAATTGCAACAATATTGAATCTTGTGAGTACCCTTATCTGGACAATTTGGAACATCCTAGTAGCCCGAACTCTCTTCCATCTGGCTCGACGTTCGGAAGTGAAGTTTGCTGGCCAAATCGCAAATCAATGATTGCATAACCATTGCATCCGTTCACGCCACAAGGGCCTATTTTGCGTTGATGGGGAGATTGATCTCGCAGCCGCCGGGCTGGAGGGAGAGGCAGTGGAGGCCGCCGCAGGCATCCTGGAGGTAGCCGCCAGAGCCGATGAGGGTGATCCCTTCGCCGGCGGACGGCTCGGCAGGGCGCACTTCGCGGATGACGGGCGGGACGAGGGTCTGGGGGCAGGCGGTGGGAGGAACGGCGGTCGAGGTCGAGGCAGGCGGGGGAAGGATTTCCGCCCGCGAGCAGGCGGCCGCCAGGAAGGCCAGCGCCGTAGCGAGGATGAGCGGGGCAATTTTGAGCGCCGCCCGGCTCTCTTTCCACAGCTCGGGCAGGGCGCACATGGTGAGGCCGTAACCGGTCCAATGATCGAGGAGGAGCCACTCTTTGCACAGGGTTTCGCCGGGGGCAACCGAGAATTCGAGCATTTTCCCGGAGTAGCGCAGGGTGGAATAGTCGGCGAGGGATTTCTTCTCATAGAGGATGCGGCTGGAGGCGCGCTCCTCGGCCCATTCGATCACGCGTTGAAGCGCATCCACGGGGTAGCGCATGCGGGCGATGGAGAAAGTAGGGCTGTCGCCCAGGCCAGCGCGGACGGCGAAGAGGATGACATCCGGATCGCCCCGGACGGCGCGCCCGTCTTCGCTGCGGAACCAGCCGCGCGGCAGGGAGAGGGAGAAGGAACGGTCGCGGCTGGTGAAGTCTTCGAGGACGACGGCCAGGCGGCCGGAATCGGCCTTGAGATAGCGGTAGCCGAGGTAGAAGAAAGCGATCAGGGCGGCGAGGCCGAGGAGGATGCCGGCGACGAGGAGGAGGAAGCAGGTCCGCGGGCTGCGAGGGGGCATGTTCATTATGATTCTTGCATCAAAAAAGCCGATCGTTTATGGGCTGGCTGTGGGTCCCTACATTAAAACGATAAGCGCAATCAAAATCGCTTAGTGGTCTTCTCACGAAATCCTCGACTTTTGAAAAGGGGTGTTGGGTGCAGGCCAAGCGTTGGCCCCCCTTGGTGTGACAGGCTTGCCACCCGTCCGGGTAGGGGCGGACCTGCCGACCGTAGGGATGGTCCGCATTGGGCCGCGGTGCGGGTCGATGGGTAATCAAGGCGCCGGTTGATTAGCGCCGGGCCCGCGGCGCGGGAAGGGAGGATTGGCTATCCAAATGGGGGAGGGAAGATGTAGGGCAAGAAGAAGACCCTAAGGGTTTTAAAAACCCTTAGGGTCTGGCCTGGTACAGGTCTCGGATCTCTAATAGCGCAGAATTGCGCCGATCTTGCCGGCTTTTTCGAGCTCGGGGCCGGAGTGGATGACTTCGACCTCGCCGCCTTTGCGCATGACGTCCTGGACAGCCATCTCGACGGCGTCGGGGATCTCTTCGAAGGGCTTGCCGCAGTAAGAGCAGGCTTTGAGCTTCTCGGTGGTGAGGAAGCCGCAGCCGGTACAGCGGTAGCCGGGTTCGCGGTAGCCCTCCATGATGAGGAGAGTCTGGACGCGACCATCGTGCAGGGCGCGGAGGGTATTATTTAATTGAACCACCCCGTCGTTGCCCTTGGCGGCGGCGGTGATCACCGATTTAATCAGGCGGGTCTCGCGCTGCTGCTCGGCCTGGCGGCCCAGCTCGAGCGCTTTTTGGAGAACCTCGGTATGGCTGGCAGTCATGCTCATCGGGAAAGTTCCCACGACGAGGCTCTGCCAGGCTTTGGGGAGCAACCCGCGGAAGTGAGAGATATTCTCATCGGTCCCGCCGATGAGGATGCGGCGGACATGGTTCTCTTCGAAAAAGTGGACGGCGAAATCGACGGCTTCCTTCATGTTGCGATCGACCGTCTCCTCGGTCGCGCGGCCGGTTTTGCCAGCCGTGCCGCTGCGCCCGCCGGGAAGGGTCGAAGCCCCTCCACGCTTGGTATGGCGCACCTGCTCGCCGACCACACCTTCTTGCTCGCGCAGCTCTCCCAGGTGGAAGGAAAAGACGCGCGCGCCCTGTTTATCAACCAATACGACCCCATACCCACCATAGGCATCCAGCAAATCAGCCAGGCCTTTGACCGCCGGGCGCTCCCCCTTGCGCACCCGGCTGCGGACAGGTACGGCGATGGAATAAGCGCGAAAAAAGCCCCGAGGGGCGCAGGAGAAAATGGCGACGCTCTTTCCAGACCAGTCGAATTCGCGGCTGAGATACCGCTCAATCGCCTGCTGGTCGTCCGGCAAATTGACTTCCTTGAGCATGGATCGCAAACGGAGTTTGTATGCATCCGCGTTGCCTTCCGCCGGGTCCGTGTTCAGGTATACGCTGAGCACGGGCTCAGATGCGGAAAATTCCAGCAACTCCCGCAAGTCACTTTCAGACAACATGGCCACCTCCTATCGAATGGGTCAGTTTTTTCAGTTTTTCAAGAACAGGACGGCTACGGGCGCTTCCCGAGTGTGAGGGTTACCTCCTTCTTCTGGCCATCACGGATGACTGCCAGTTTGATCTGGTCTCCAGGGGATTTGAACTCCATCAGGTAGCCGATCAAATCTCCATAGACGAGGACGGGCTGGCCGTCGGCGGCGACAATCAGGTCTCCACCGGCGGGCAGGTTGGAGATGCTGGAATTTCTGGAGCCGCCCTTCAAGCCGGCCTTATCAGCGGGACCGCCCTGGGTAACGCTGATCACGTAGGCTCCGGTGGACTGGGGCAGACCGAGCGCCTCTTGCTCGTCGAGGGACAGGTTCTGGCGACTGGTGATGCCCATGTAGGGATAATCGTATTTGCCATTAGCAATCAACACCGGCACGACCTTTTTGACGATGTTAACCGCGACGGCAAAGCCGATCCCGGAGTTGGAGGGCTCACCGGTACTGGGGTCGACGTTGGTGGTGCGGATGGCGCGGTTGATGCCGATCACCTCGCCGTTGAGGTTAAGCAGCGGGCCACCAGAGTTGCCGGGATTGATCGCCGCATCGGTCTGGATGACATCACCGGCACTGAAGGAACCGCTGCCGTCAGGCGAAGTGCGGATGGATGAGAGGGTGCGGCCCAGGGCAGAGACGATGCCTGTGGTCATCGTGCTGGTCAGGCCGAAGGGGTTACCAATGGCGACCACGGTCTGGCCAACTTCGAGCCTGGAGGAATCGCCGAGGGGCACAGGGTGCAGCTCGGAGGCGGGGGCTTTTACCTGGACCACAGCGAGATCCGAGTCCAGGTCCGTGCCAATCACGTTGCCACGCGCCTTGAACCCAGAGGTGAAATCGACCTCCAGTTTGCTGGCGCCCTCGACCACATGGTAGTTGGTGACGATGTGCCCGTTGGCGTCGATCACGACCCCGGAACCCAGGCCTTCCCCCTGGTCGGTAACAACCTGAATCGCGACGATCCCCGGGCTGACCTTCTTATACAGGTTCACCAGCACGTCCTGGTTGCCGGCGAGATCCACGATGGTCGGGGAAGTCGCGTTTGGCGAGCTGGAAACCGTGGGCAGGGCCGCGGTGGGCTGCTGAAAGCTCGACCCAGGCGGGCTGGAGAGCGTGGCGACCGAGTTGTTGGATGGCGAGTTGTTCGATTGAGGTGGGGTCCGCGCGCCAGGCGAGGCCATCTGGCAGGCGAGAGTAGCCAGCGCCAATATGACGAGGGGCATCCATAAAACAACTTTTCTGTTATTCATCGAAACCCTTTCAATAATTGACAACTTTCCAGTCAAATGAGTCAGGTGCGAGCAGCGACGTTCGGGCCCGGGCATTCAGCCGGAAAGCGAAGCGCCCTGTTTGACCGTTTTCGAGAGCTCTTCAAACAGGGATTTCTGCTCGGGGGAGAGGTGGCGCGGGATCTGGACTTTGACGCGCACGTAGAGATCCCCATTTTTCTTGGGGTCCTTGAGATGCGGCATGCCCCGGCCGGCCAGGCGGAAGGTCTGCCCGGGCTGGGTGCCGGCGGGGATGGTCAGGATCACGTTGCCGCCGGGGGTGGTCACGGTGGCCTGTCCGCCGAGGACGGCGGTATACAAATCGATGCTGGCGTCGGTATAGACATCCTCGCCTTTCACCTCAAAACGCGAGTCGGGGACTACCTCGATCACCAGATAGAGATCGGTTGGCTTTCCGTCCGGGCCAGCAGGAGCTGCGCCGGGGACGCGGACCTTGGTGCCGGTCTTCGAACCAGCGGGGATTTTCACTTCCAGGCGGCGGTCGTCGAGCTGCAAAGTGCGCTCGGTGCCGCGGTAGGCCTCATTGAAGCTGATCTGGACCGGCTGTTGGTAGCCCAGGGCCGGCTGCGCCTTCTGCCCGCGGGCGGTGCGGGTCGAGGTCTGGCGGCGGGTCTGGGCGCTGCGTCCGCCGATGCCGCCAAAGATCTGGTCGAAGAAATCGGAAAAACCTCCCCCGAACAGGTCATCGAGGTTCCCCACATCGACGCGAGTGCCCCCCGCGTCGCCCTGGTTCTGCACGAACCAATCTTCCCAGTTAAAGCCACCGGGAGCGCCGCCCCCTTGCTGCCAGCGGTTGTAGGATTCACCCAACTGATCGTAGCGAGCCCTTTTTTCGGGATCACTCAAAACCTGGTAGGCCTCGTTAATCTCCTTGAACTTTTCTTCGGCTTCTTTGTTGCCCTGGTTGCGGTCGGGGTGGTGTTTCAAGGCGAGCTTGCGGTAGGCTTTTTTGATGTCGGTATCTTTTGCGCCGCGTTCCACACCCAGGACTTTGTAGTAATCTTTGTATTCCATAGCAGTCTGCTCCATTCGATATTAAAATATTGTAAACTTTGCGAGGCAGCGGAGTCAAGGGAATCTTATAAAGTTCTAACGTGTTGTTGATTGTCCCCAGCAAGTCATCAATTCCGTAAGGACTCCCCATTTCATTATATCCATGCTATGATATACGTATCATGGGTAATTTAAGAGATCGAATACTCGTCGTCGAACACGACCCAGTCATCAGCGATCTAATCGGACGGCAAGCCCTGCAATCGATCGGCTACCAGGTTCAAATGGTGGGCGACGCGACTGCAGCCATACCCCAGGCAATCCAATTTTTACCGGACGTGCTGATCGTGGACCTCAACCTGCCCGGGCTGAGCGGGAAAGATCTGCTCGTGGCGCTCGCTTCGCAGGGGATCGAGATTCCGGTGATGGTCGTCGCGCAAAAAGGGATGGAGAGCGATGTGATCCAGGCCTTCCGGCTGGGAGCGACGGATTACATGCTCTGGCCACTGCGCGATGCGGAGGTTGTTTCGGCGGTGGAGCGGGTTCTCAAACAGGTCCACGAGCGCCGCGAGCGCGAGCACCTGTCGCGCCAGCTCCAGCAGACCAACACGGAGCTGCAGTCGCGGGTGCGCGAGCTGACCACGATCTTCTCGGTTGGAAAGGCGGTCACCTCGATCACCGACCAGAAGACCCTCTTCGATAAGATCGTCGACGGGGCGGTGCGGGTCACCGAGGCTGACCTGGGGTGGTTCCTGATGCGGGAAGATAACGGCAAGAACTACATTCTGACCGCATACCGCAATCTGCCCATCTCGCTGCAGGCAAAGCTACACCAGCCCTGGGACGACGGGATCAGCTCGCTGGTGGCGATGTCGGGAGAGACGCTGTCGATCCACGGCGAGCCGCTCAAGCGGTTCAAAGTCTCCAGCCTGGGCCAGTCGGCGATGATCGTGCCGGTCAAGGTGCAACGCCAGACGGTAGGGCTGATGGTGGTGATTCGCAAGACGCCGCGGGCGTTCACGGCCAGCGAGCAGAACCTGCTCGAAGCGGTGGCGGATTACGCTTCGATCTCTCTGGTCAACTCACGGCTTTTCCGCGCTCTGGAAGAGCGGGCGCGCAACGCACAACAGGCGGCGGAGGCCGCGCAGGCTGCGGATAAAGCCAAGGACGACATCTTACAATGCCTGGTCCAGGAGCTGCGCGGGCCGCTCGACGCGGCGAAGAACAATCTGAACCAGCTCGCCGAAGGACAGAAGAGTAAGATCACCCCTGACCAGCGGCAGATCCTGCTGACTGCGCTGGACCGGATACAAAAATTGGGCAAGGGGATCGATCTGGTAGCCTCGCTGGCCAACCCGAGCCGGGCGGGGGCGCCGATCAACCTGAGCGACCTGGTGCGCCAGATTCTGCCGCGCTTCCAGCGCCTGGCGCAACAGAACGGGCTGGCCCTGATGACCGAACTGCCGGCCGAGCCGGTGCTGGCCCGCGCGGATTCGGCGCAGATCGCCCAGGTGCTGGACGGGCTGATCTCCAACGCAGTGAAATATTCCCAACCGGGCGGGCAAATCCTGATCCGGGTGGATAAGAACGCAGAAAATTCTGCGCACGTTCTGGTGCGCGACACGGGGGCGGGCATCGATTCCAAGGATCTTGCCCAAATTTTTAACCGCAGCTATCATAAGGAAGATAACCTGGCGCGCAAATCGGGCCAGGCGGGTATTGGCCTCTCATTGATCAAGGAAATCGTTTCAACCAATGGAGGCAATATCTGGGTAGAAAGCAAGCCTGGCCAGGGATCCGTGTTCCACTTTACATTACTCTCGCCAAAATGAGCGGCGACTCCAGACCAAACCTTGCAGGATAAGTCAACCAGGATGTCAACCAACGCTAAAGAACAAATATTCGTAGTCATATCTGACCCCCAGGTGAACTACCTGCTCGAACGGATCTTACGTTCGGCCGGTTTCATGGTCACGGTCACCCGAGAGAGATCCAGCGCCGAGAAAATGCTGGAAAAAGCCTCGCCCAGTCTGGTAATTGTCAGCGAGAAACTGGTGGACGGCAACGGGATGGAACTGGCGCGCAACCTTCTCGACCGCTTTCCGGCGCTGCCGATTTTGTTGTTCGTCAGCCAGGATACTCCGGAGCTATTAAAGGAGGCGCTGCGAGCCGGGATTTCGGATTACCTCTGCCTGCCGCTCCATTCTGAGCAGATCCTGCTGGCGGTGAACAACGCGCTACAGCGCTCGCAGCGCCGCCGCGAGTGGGTGATCGTCGAATCCAAGCGCGCCACGCAGGGCTTGCAGCGGCGGGTGGACGAGCTTGAGTCGCTGATGCGCCTGGGGCGGTCCATCACTTCATCGCTCGACCTGGACAGCGTGCTTTCGGCGGTCGTAGACGCGGCGGTCGAACTGACCGGGGCTGAGGAGGGCAGCCTGCTCTTGCTCGACGAATCGACCGGCGAGCTGTACATGCGCGCGGCGCGCAATTTCCAGGAAGAATTTGTGCGCACCTTCCGCCTGCCGATCAAGGACAGCCTGGCAGGCAACGTGATCCGCACCGGGCAGCCAGTGATCCTGGATGAAAAGACGCCGCAGAAGATTAAGACGGCGTACCTGGTCCAGGGACTGCTGTACGTGCCGCTGCAGATCCACGGGCACATCTTCGGCGTGCTGGGGGTGGACAACCGCCAGAGCCGGATGCCGTTCACCGACCACCACGTCAAGGTGATCACCGCGATGGCCGATTACGCAGTGGTGGCCATCGAAAACGCCCGGTTGTACTCGCACACCGCGGTGGAGCGCAACAAGCTGGAAACGATCCTGACCCAGGTGCAGGATGGGGTGATCGTGATCGACCTGGACGAGCGGGTGGTGCTGATCAACCAGACCGTGCGGGCGGCTTTCAACCTGGGGGATGGCAACCTGACCGGTAAGCTGATCAACGAAGTCTTCGACCACCAGGACCTGATCGAACTGGCGCAGTCGCCCGAGAAGCGCCTCTCGAACCGGGGCGAGATCACCCTGGAGGATGGGCGCGTCTTTGGGGCACAGCTTACCCCGATCCCGGATGTGGGGCAGGTAATCACGCTGCACGACATCACCTACTTAAAGAAGCTCGACCGGATCAAGAGCGATTTCGTCAGCACAGTCTCGCACGATCTGCGCTCACCGCTGACGGCCATTCTGGGATACGTCGAGCTGCTCGACCGGGCGGGGCCGATCAACGAGCAGCAGCGCGATTTCATACGCCGGGTGCAGATGAGCGTGCACAACATCACCGCCCTGGTCGACGACCTGCTCAACCTGGGCCGAATCGAAGCGGGGTTCGACACGCGCAAGGAAATGGTGCTGATGGACCAGATCCTGCAGTATTCGATTGACAGCTTCAAGAACCGGATCGCGGAGAAACAGCAGCAACTGCTGATCGAAGTGCCGCAGGAGATGCCGAAGATCTTTGGCAACCCGGTCCACCTGCGCCAGATGACGGATAACCTGATTGATAACGCGATCAAATACACCTCGACGGGTGGGGTGATCCAGGTGCGCGGGCAGATCGAGGGAAACCAACTGATTTTGCAGGTGATCGATTCGGGGGTGGGCATTCCGGCCCTGGACCTGCCGTATATTTTCGATAAATTCTACCGGGCGAGCAACGTCTCGACGGAGGTTTCGGGCACGGGTCTGGGGCTGGCGATCGTGAAGTCGATCGTGGAGAGCCACCAGGGACGGATCTGGGTGGAGAGCAACCCGGGAACAGGGACGACGTTCACGGTGGTGCTGCCGTTTGTGGAGCCAGAGACCGAGGGGTAACAGAGAGGAACCCCCTCCGGGCGGAGGGGGTTTTTGTATTTAGAAGATGACCGATTCCGCGCCAAACCAGCGCCGGTCGATCCGGCTGAAGGAGTACGAGTACACCCTTCCCGGGGCGTATTTTGTGACGGTGGTGGCCTGGAAACGAGAAGAGGTGTTTGGCCGGATCCTCAACCAGGCACCTGTGTTGAATGACGTGGGAGAGATGGTCTCTTACCAATGGGAAAATCTTTGCAAACGATTCCCCCAGGTAGAATTGGATGAGTTCATCGTGATGCCAAATCATTTCCATGGCATTCTGATGATCGTCGAGCCAGATTGGCGTAGGGGCGCAGGGGGCACATTCCAGGATGCCCGATTCGCAACAGAACCCCTGCGCCCTGTCCTTGGCAGCGACCAATCTGCCCACCAGGGCGCAGGGGTTCCCGCCAAGAACCACAGATCGGGTAAGGATCCCCTGCGCCCCTACGCGACCAAGGTCGTCCCTGGATCGTTGGGGGCGGTTATTCGTGCGTTCAAGGCCTCAACTGCCTACCGGTAAAACCGGATGAGATCTTCCACTGGATCCCCTCTCTGGCAGCGCAATTATTACGAACATATCATTCGGAATGAGACCGAATTGGATCGGATCCGGGAATATATTCGGGCCAATCCAATGCAATGGGAGAACGATCCCGAGAATGGCGCGCAGATCAGGCGCACGGGGTAGAGCCTGGGACCGGGATCCCGGCGCGTTCACCCTGCGCACCTACAAAGAATGGAGAGTTTCATGGACCAAGACAAAACCCTTCGCCGGATCGCGATCGTCCTCAGCATCATCGGGCTGGGGGTGGCGCTGTACTTGTTGAGCATCAAGCTGACCCCGGTTCCGCCGTACTGCTTCGGGCTGGGCGACTGCGAGACAGTGAACACCAGCAAGTACTCGGAGATTCTGGGGATCCCGATCGCGCTGCTGGGAGGGCTGGCGTACGCGACCATACTGGCGCTCCTGCTGCTGGAAACCGGGTCGAGCTTGATTGGGAAATGGGGGATACTGGTGGAATTTGGGATGACGCTGGGCGGAACGCTCTATTCGGCGTTCCTGACGTTTCTCGAGGTCGCGGTGATCAAGGCAATTTGCCCGTACTGTGTGACATCAGCGATCGTGATGACGCTGCTGTTCGTGATCACGATTATCAGGATGGCGCGGCAATTGTGAATTTAATTGAAATGCAAGCCTCCGCTGAGGGCGGTGAGGGAACTCATGCTCAGCGGAGGCTTTCGCCAAAGGAGGAGGCCGGGATGAGTCACCGGAGGTAATCCCGTCTCCATTTTTATGATAACCGTTACCATACCCTTTTCATAGGGAGAAAGATACTGGAAACGGATGATTTTCCTCACCTCTCATACTTCATCCAAGAAAGCGCTGACAGCAGCGACGGCTTCAGCCTGCGTCGAATAGGCGGCGCGGGTTAGGCAGGGGTGGTCGTTGCCGGTAATCATTTTTGAAACCCGCACATCCGAGCGGTAGCAGCAGAGGACAGGCTTGCCCAGAGTCAGAGCATAGGCGATTTCATAGCCCACGCCGTGCGAGGGGGTGCTGACCTCGGCGACCAGGGCGTCACAGCCTTCGACCCAGGCGATATCCCGGTGGTAAACCTCCCTGGGAGAGACGACCCTTTCCAGATCGAGGACTTCGGGACTGGCCAGGATGGCAGTGGGGACTTCATGGCCACGCTCGAGCAGGGCAGCGACGATGGCGGTGTAAACGGCTTCGTCCTGGCGCCCGCCGGTGATCGAGCAGCTAAAATAGACGTTCATAGGCGGCTCCTGGAGAGGAAATGGGGTGTTCAGGTGGGTATTTTACCCGAACTGGCACGAGATTTGCAACGACAAGGGCAGGGCTTAACGCCTGGAAATTCATTCAGCCCTGTCCATCGTCCCCGTTCCAGGCGTTAGGCTCTTCTGTCCTATAAATATGGTCAATTTCGCATAACCGCTTGACGCATTTAATGGGATATGCTACTATCAATCAGAACAAACATCCACAAGCCAGCATTCCTGCACAGGCATTCCGGTAACAGTGGCAGGCCTTCTAGAGGAGGTCAACTCATGTCGAAAAAAGTTTGGTTCATTGTCGTAATCGCGATCGTGCTGATCCTGGCAGGCACTGGTTGCTTGCGGTCGGCTTCCACGCCCGCCAAGGCGACCGCGACCACCTCCGGCGCGCTGCCTTTCCCGGTGCCGGCCACAGACAACGCCCTGAAGACCATTCTGACCCAGACGGCGATTGCCAAGGGAGGCGTACCGTCATCCGCCGGCACATCCGTGATCATCCTGCCCTCCGCGACTGCCCAGGGTGCAAATGCACAGCCCCAGGCAACTGCGGTTCCGGTCGCGACTCAGGCGCCCAAACCGACCACCCAGCCGACCGCTGTTGTGCCAAAAGGTTCGTTTAACCCCACCCCAGGTATTCCCACCTCCTACACGCTGAAAAAGGGCGAGTTCCCCTACTGCATCGCTCGCCGCTTCAATCTGAACCCGGGTGAGCTGCTCTCGATCAACGGGTTGGGGATTAATTCCCGTCCAGCCGTCGGCACCGTGCTGAAGCTGCCCACCACCGGCAACCACTGGAACGCCGGCAACCGGGCCCTGGTCGCGCACCCGGCGACCTATACGGTCAAGTCTGACGACACCGTCTACAGCATTGCCTGCAAATATGGGGACGTGGATCCCAACGCGATCATCGCGGTCAACGGCCTGAAAAGCTCCGGCGACATCACCGTTGGGCAGGCCCTGGCGATCCCGTAAATCGCCGGGGAGATGCCTGGCAAGACACATCGCGGCTTTGAATAGGTGCAATTTCAAGGCGAGGGAGACCTGTCGGTTCCCCGCCTTTTCTATTAAGCGAGCGAGGGATTATGTCCTTTGAGATACTCCATTCGGATATCGTTTTCACAGGCCGGGCTTTCGCAGTGAAGCGCTACCAGATGCGCCTGGAGGGGGGACGGACGACGAACTTTGACATCGTTCAGCATCCTGGGGCGGTCACGCTGGTGCCCGTGGACCAGGAGGGGAATCTTCTCTTCGTCCGCCAGTACCGCTTAGGAGCCGGGAAGGAGCTGCTCGAGCTGCCCGCGGGGACGCTCGAACCGGGGGAAGACCCACAGGTCTGCGCGGCACGGGAAATCCGTGAGGAGACGGGGATGGGAGCGCAGGAACTGGTCAAGCTGGGTGAATTCTTCATGGCTCCGGGTTATTCCACCGAGCACATGTTCGTTTACATGGCCAGCGGGCTGTACGAAAGCCCGCTGGCGGGGGATGAGGACGAGTTCATCCGCGTGGAAGCGATCCCGGTCCGCGAAGCATTTCAGATGGTCGAGAAAGGCCAGATCGAGGATGGGAAAACGCTGGCGTGCCTGTTGATGGCCAGGCGGCGGCTACTGGAATTATGACAGGTCGCGGGGGAATTATATGACCTATATAACTATGTAGTTTAGACAATGCAGGATAGACTCTTAGATTGAGCGCCGTGGAACGGCTCTCAATCTGTTTGTGTTTTCGCGGAAACAGCCGCCTCCTCGATCCTTTCTTTACGGAGTAACCTATCATGACGCGTCAAATGGTAACGATTGATGCAAACGAAGCCGTGGCCTACGTGGCTTACCGGCTCAGCGAAGTGGTTGCGATCTACCCGATCACTCCCTCTTCGGCCATGGGCGAATTTTCAGACGGCTGGATGGCCGCCAGCCAGCCCAACCTGTGGGGCACGGTGCCCTCGATCATGGAGATGCAGTCGGAAGGCGGCGCAGCGGGCGCCGTCCACGGTGCGATCCAGACCGGCGCGCTGACAACCACCTTCACCGCCTCGCAAGGCCTGCTGCTGATGATCCCCAATATGTACAAGATTGCCGGCGAGCTCACCCCCACCGTGTTTCACGTGAGCGCCCGGGCGCTAGCCTCGCACGCGCTGTCGATTTTTGGCGACCACTCGGACGTGATGTCTACCCGTTCCACCGGGTTTGCCCTGATTTCTTCCCGGTCGGTGCAGGAGGCCCACGATATGGCCGCGATCGCTCATGCTTCGACCCTCGAAGCGCGGGTGCCCTTCCTGCACTTCTTCGACGGCTTCCGCACCTCGCACGAGGTCAACAAGATCGAGCAGATCAGCGATGAAGACCTGCGCGGCCTGGTCGACGATGCGTTGGTGTTCGCGCACCGCGCGCGGGCCATGTCGCCCGATCACCCCGTGCTGCGCGGCACGGCCCAGAACCCGGATGTGTTCTTCCAGGCCCGCGAGACCGTCAACCCCTTCTACGCCGCGACCCCGGCCATCGTCCAGAAGGTGATGGACAAATTTGGGAAGATCACCGGGCGGAAGTACCACCTCTTCGACTACAGCGGTGCGGCGGATGCCGAACGCGTCATCGTGGTGATGGGCTCGGGCAGCGAGACCGCCGAGGCGACCGCGAACTATCTGAACGCGAAGGGCGAAAAGACCGGTGTGCTCACCGTACACCTCTTCCGGCCCTTCTCGGTAGCCGATTTCGTCAAGGCCCTGCCGGCCACCGTGAAGGCAATCGCAGTTCTCGACCGGACCAAGGAACCCGGGGCCGCCGGCGAGCCGCTCTACCAGGATGTGATTACCGCGCTCAATGAAGGCCTGACGGAAGGCACCACGCCCTTCAAGAGCATGCCGGCGGTGATCGGCGGGCGCTACGGCCTGTCGTCCAAAGAATTCACCCCGACGATGGCCAAAGCCGTCTTCGACGAGCTGGCCAAAGCGGAGAAGAAAAACCATTTCACCGTGGGCATCAACGACGACGTTACCCACACCAGCCTGGATTACGACCCCAACTTCAACATCGAATCCGCCGACACCGTGCGCTGCCTGTTCTTTGGGTTGGGCGCGGATGGGACCGTGGGCGCGAACAAGAACTCGATCAAGATCATCGGTGAAGAGACCGACAACTACGCGCAAGGCTATTTCTCCTACGACTCGAAGAAATCCGGCACGGTGACCATCTCGCACCTGCGTTTCGGGCCGCGCACCATCCAGGCGCCGTACCTGATCAGCCACGCCAATTTCGTCGCCTGCCACCAGTTCAGCTTCCTCGAGCGGGTGGACATGACCAGGTTCGCGGTCCCCGGCGGAGTCTTCCTGCTCAACAGCATCTACGGGCCGGAGGAAGTCTGGGATCACCTGCCCTGCGAGGTCCAGGCAGATATCATCGCCAAGAAGCTGCACTTCTACGTGATCAACGCCTACGAAGTAGCCGAGAAGACCGGGATGGGCGGGCGGATCAACACGATCATGCAGACCTGCTTCTTCGCCATCTCCGGCGTACTGCCACGGGATGAGGCGATACACCAGATCAAGAAGAGCATTCAGAAGACCTATGGCAAGCGCGGCGAAGCCGTGGTGAAGAAGAATTTCGATGCGGTCGACCAGACCCTGGACCATCTCTTCGAAGTCAAGGTACCCGAAAAGGTCACCTCGCAGTTCTCACGGCGCCAGCCCGTGCCGGACGCCGCGCCCGGGTTCGTGCGCAACACCCTGGGCCCGATCATCGAGTTCAACGGGGATAACCTGCCGGTGAGCGCGATGCCCAAGGACGGCACCTTCCCGACCTCAACGGCTAAGTGGGAGAAGCGCAACATCGCCCTGGAGATCCCGGTCTGGGAGCCGAGCCTGTGCATCCAATGCGGCAAGTGCGCCTTCGTCTGCCCGCACGCCGTCATCCGCCAGAAGATCTTCGACCCGGCGCTGAAGGCCGGCGCCCCTGAGACCTTCAAGTCGATGGATGCTAAGTTCAAGGAGTTCCCCGGGATGGCCTATTCCATCCAGGTGGCCCCCGAAGACTGCACGGGCTGCGCGCTGTGCGTGGAAGTTTGCCCGGCGAAAGACAAGACCCAGGTAGGGCGTAAGTCGCTCAACATGGCCGACCAGCCCTCGCTGCGCGAGAGCGAAGCGAGGAACTGGGATTTCTTCCTGTCCCTGCCCGAAGTGGACCGGACCACGTTCAACCCGACGACGATCAAGAACTCGCAACTGCTCGAGCCGCTGTTTGAGTTCTCCGGCGCGTGCTCGGGCTGCGGCGAGACCCCCTACATCAAGCTGGCCTCGCAACTGTTCGGCGACCGGATGATCGTCGCCAACGCCACCGGCTGCACCTCCATCTTCGGCGGCAACCTGCCCACCACGCCGTGGTCGGCGAACAAAGACGGGCGCGGACCGACCTGGTCCAACTCGCTCTTCGAGGACAATGCCGAATTTGGCCTGGGAATGCGCCTGACCCTGGACAAGCACATGGAATACGCTCATGAACTGCTGCCGCAACTGGCGAGCGTGATCGGCGAAGACCTGGTCGCCGGCCTGCTCAGCGACGACCAGAAGGATGAGGCTGGCATTGCGGCGCAGCGCGAGCGGGTGACCCTGCTCAAGCAGCTCCTGGCGAACGCCGACGATCCGCGCGCCCGCGACCTGCTCAGCATCGCTGACTGCCTGGTCAAAAAGAGCGTGTGGATCATGGGCGGTGACGGTTGGGCGTACGACATCGGCTACGGCGGCCTCGACCACGTCCTGGCCTCCGGACGCAACGTCAACGTGCTCGTCCTGGACACCGAAGTCTACTCGAACACGGGTGGGCAGGCATCCAAGTCGACCCCGCGCGCCGCGGTGGCCAAGTTCGCTGCCAGGGGTAAAGGACTGCCCAAGAAAGACCTTGGCTTGCTTGCCATGGCGTACGGCTACGTCTACGTGGCCCACGTGGCGATGGGCGCCAGCGACCAGCAAACCCTGAAAGCCTTCCTCGAGGCGGATGCCTACGACGGGCCGTCGCTGATCATCGCCTACTCCCACTGCATCAACCATGGGATCGACATGCGCAAGGGCCTCGACCAGCAGCGGTTGGCCGTCCAATCGGGGATCTGGCCGCTCTACCGCTTCAACCCGGCCCTGATCGAGGCGGGACAGAACCCGCTGGAGATCGACTCGAAGGACCCGACGGTGCGGGTGGAAGATTACGCCTACAACGAGACCCGCTACCGGATGCTGGCCCAGTCTGACGAAGCCCGCGCCGAATTGCTGATGCGGGAAGCGAAGGAAGACGTACGCAAGCGCTGGGACCTGTACAAACAAATGGCCGCCATGCATTATAAAGGCCCTGAAGAGCAGTAATTCGCGAAAATGGCCCTGCGAAGGAGCGAGGCAATCTCTAATTCGCAAGGCCATTTTTATCGCTTTCGATGCAAATCAGGAGGTAAATCGATGGTCGATTTAAGCACTTCTTATCTTGGGCTGAGCCTGAAGAACCCGCTGGTGGTCTCAGCTTCTCCGATTTCCAAAAAGGTGGAAAGCATCCGCCGTTTCGCAGAAGCGGGGGTAGGGGCAGTCGTCGTCTATTCTTTGTTCGAAGAACAAATCGTCCACGAAAGCAACGAGCTGGATTTCTTTTTGAACCAGGGAACCGAATCGTACCCGGAGTCGCTGTCGTATTTCCCCGACCTGGACCACTATAACGTGGGTCCCGAAGGGTACCTGGACCACATCCGCCGGCTCAAGAACGCGGTGGACATCCCGGTGATCGGGAGCCTGAACGGCCTGACAAGCGGCGGGTGGCTGGATTACGCCGCGCGGATCCAGGAAGCCGGTGCGGACGCGCTGGAGCTCAACATCTACTCCGTGCCGACAGACCCGGCCCAGACCAGCGAGGAAATAGAGGACAATTACGTGGAGCTGGTCAACTCGATTCGGAAGCAGGTCAGCATCCCGCTGGCAGTCAAGCTCAGTGCCTACTTCACCTCGATGCCCAATTTTACCAGCCGCCTGGCGGCCGCAGGCGCGAACGGGTTGGTGCTGTTCAACCGTTTCTACCAGCCGGATCTGGACGTGGAAACGCTCGAGGTGGTGCCCGACCTGAAGCTGAGCACCTCGGATGAGCTGCGCCTGCCGCTGCGCTGGGTGGCGATCCTTTACGGCCGCGTCCAGGCCGACCTGGCCCTGACGGGGGGCGTGCACACCTGCCAGGACATGGTCAAAGCGATTATGGCAGGCGCCAGCGTGACTATGCTGGCCTCGGAGCTGATCGCCCACGGCTCAGGGCGGGCCTCGGAGCTGATCGCTGACCTGGAAGACTGGCTGGAGACCTACGAGTACCAGTCGGTGAGCCAGATGAAGGGGAGCATGAGCCAGAAGGCGGTCGCGGACCCGGCGGCGTTCGAACGGGCTAATTACATGAAGGCGCTGAGCAGTTTCGATAATCGGCTGCCGTAGAGTCAGTCGCCTGAGATGAGCGACGAGGCGGCAGTGCGGGTCGACCTCTTCGGAGAAAGGAACGCGACGCGGTGCGATGGAAATCAACATCCCCATGCAGTGGTGCATGGGGATGTGGCGTTCTGACAGGTAGAGGAGGGCTTATTCTTCTTCGACGGGGGCGGTGGATTCTTTGCGCTGGCGGAAGACGATGCGGCCACGGGTCAGGTCGTAGGGAGACATCTCCACGCGGACTTTATCGCCCAGCAGGATGCGGATGTAGTATTTGCGCATCCTGCCCGACAGGTAGGCGAGGACTTCATGGCCGTTATCCAGGCGAACCCGGAACTGGGTCCCCGGGAGGGCTTCCACAATCGTGCCTTCCATCTGTATCTTGCCTTCTTCTTTGGCCATACCTCTCCTCCAAAAAACCGGACTTCCCAACCCTGAGAATCAGCCCTGTTCGTAGCCCTTGCCAATCTGGCGGCGCTTCATGCGGCGAATGGCCTTTTTCTTTTCGATGCGGCGCAGCTCGCTCTTAGAGATGAACCAGCGCTTGCGGCGGACGGTGCTCAACACACCGCTCTTGACAACCTTTTTGCGAAAGCGCTTGAGCAGTTGATCTTGCGACTCATTTGGACGGATCACGACAACTGTCACTTTTCTCACCTCCCTTCTGTGCAAGGGATTTCGAACCTGGCTAAGAAACACAAACTCGGCTGACCATTATTCCTGCGCAGCCGAGTTGAAAAGTCCAGAAAGGATTTCAATCTTTAAGCTCGGTAGCAGTCAGTACGGCCTCCACTACAGAAAATGGTGAAAACCAATGAAAGTGTGATTCTCAGCACATCTGGAACGGAGCAGACTCCGTTTCGCTTCAATATTATACTATCAGGCAGGGAGTTTGTCAAACCAGGAAAGAAGAGGTGTTTGTCCCAAGATTGGTAGGCGAATTTGGAAAAATCGCCCAGGCAGTTTTCTCCCTTGAAAGAGGATGCTCAGCTAAGCCACCCCCACTCCGGCGACCATCAAGCCGCTGGTCATCCCCGGCCAGGTCTTGTAGCCCCGCACCGTGCGAGCCCGCAT
>Ga0335070_10001622_pt1 | contig 26060 bp, 22 predicted proteins | sample Lox_Sample_13_FD_206722 | JGI IMG/M metagenome (GOLD analysis project Ga0335070, IMG submission 206722) | Soil microbial communities from Loxahatchee National Wildlife Refuge, Florida, United States - Lox_Sample_1.3 | ecosystem: Environmental > Terrestrial > Soil > Wetlands | place: USA...
CGCTCGAAATTTGGTCGATGTCGGATTTCGTTCGATCAGAGTTCTTGACGCAAATGCCCTTCGCGCACTGGTCAACGCGGAGTAATCGACGTGTCTGAATCGCTAAGTTTGTGACTTCCGGCAGAACCGTGAAACGACTTCGCGCTCAGAGATTGGGCAGGTTTTCCGTGTCCGGCGCGCCGTTGCGGATTTCCGCATTGCGGTGCTGGCGATAGAGGCTGCGCGTCGTCGCGTAGAGATCGACGGACGTCCGCTCGATCTGGTCCAGATTGTCGACATTGCGCGCGCGCAGGTCGACAAAGCCCATACCCGTGCGGATGCCCATGTAGAGCGTGCTGTTGTTCCACTTCATGTATGTCAGCGGGTCCATGAAGTAGTCGACGACGGTTCCGACGGAGTCACGCGGATTGCTCGGACCGGTCAGCGGCACGACCAGATAGGGGCCCTCGCCGACACCCCAGACGCCGAGCGTCTGGCCGAAATCTTCCTCGTGCGGGGCAATCCCCATCTTGGCGGCGACGTCGACGAGCCCGCCGAGGCCGATCGTCGAGTTGATCACCATGCGGCCAAGCGTCTGGCCGGCGCGATCCGGGCTGCCTTGCAGGACGTCGTTTCCGAAGGTGACGGGCGCATCGAGATTGCTCAGGAAATTGTGAACCCCGTCGCGCGCGAACTCCGGCACGGCGTGGTTGTAGAACACCGCAACCGGACGGGCGACGGCATGGTCGAGTGCCTGGTCGAACGAGAAGATCGACCGGTTGGTCTTTTCATAGGGATCGTTCTGACCACTGGGATCAGTGGCGCAGCCGGCGAGCGAGGCGGTCGCCAGAACGGCCGCGACGAGGAGCGAATAGCGGTTCATGCCCTCACCAATACTACCCGGTAGATTTCAGAATCGTTTACCAACGAAACATTCTTGCAAAATATCGGGGCTAAATCCCGGCAGGGCAAGTGCCCGATATGACGCGTCAAATGCCTCCGTACCACTGGTAGCCCTGATCTTCCCAATACCCACCCTTGCCGCCATTGATATGGTCAAACCGGTCCACCAGATCAATGCGTTTCACGTACTTTGGCATTTTGTAACCCAGCTGGCGCTCCGCCCTGAGACGGATGGGCGCCCCATGCTCCACCGGGAGGGTCTGGCCGTTTAATTTGTAGGCAAGAATTGTCTGTGGATGAGTCGCCTCCAGGAGGTCCAGGCTCTCATAATAGTAGGGTGGCTGTACGATGTTCCCCTTGGCATCTATGGTCACGTCGCCCATCGGATCGGCGCAATAAAAGACCACGTAGCGTGCTTCGGGTTTCGGCCTGGCCATGGCGAGTACGAGGTGGAGGGGCGTCCCCGACCACTCGCCGATGCAGCTCCAGCCCTCGACGCAGTCATGGCGGGTGATCTGGGTGCGCGACGGCATGGCGCGCAGGTCACCGACGGATAGACTCAGCCGCTTTTCGACGAGGCCGCCGACATCGATCCGCCAGTCCTTGAACCCGGATGCCAGATGGGCCGCGTACTCATTGGTATTGGGATTGAGCGTTCCGTTGGCGCGGAAGGTCGCCGCTATGTCGGACTTGGCGTATTCCGGCGCCAGGGCATGGCCACCGGCAAACAGACGCTGCGCGCGCCGGGTCAGATTTTCGACCTCGCCGAGAATGCCCAAGACCCAGGCCTGGCTGGACAGGTCGGTGCAACCGGACAACGAAAAGGCGCCGAGCAGCGCTGCGCCCAGCCCGAGAAAGCTGCGACGATTCGGTGCGTCAGCCATTTTTTGCCTCCGTCTCGATCGCATAGCGGCCGGTGATCATGGAACGTAGATTGTTCCAGGTGCCGGACAGCACGACCATGATCATGTGGACGATGAAAAACGCGAGGAACGAAAAGGCGCACAGAAAGTGAATCGTGCGCGCGCTTTGTCTTCCGTCGAAGATCCAGGGCAAGAACGGAAACGCGCTGTCCATCGTCGGCGACATGGTCAGGCCGGTGAGCACGATCAGCGGCCCGAGCGCGAAAACCACGATGAAGTAGGCCATCCGCTGGATGCCGTTGTAGTGCCTGGCTTCCTCGCCCTTGGGGAAACGCAGGCGCGCATGGTTCGCGATTTCGTGGGGCAGATTGGTGAAATCCCTGGCCTTTGGCAGCAACTCCGCGCTGAAGTGGCCGCTGGCGAAGGCGTAGGCGAAATAGGCGGCGCCGTTCGCCACGAGCAGCCAGGCGAATGCGAAATGCCAGAGCCGGCCGAGAGCGAGGTTCGGCGAATCCGCGGGCAACGTCACCCAGTCGGGAAAGCCGCGCACTTCCTTGACGCCGTCATGGTAGGACGCACCGAGAACGCCGTCCGTGTTCAACGTCCAGCCGCCGATCTGGGTGATGCCGTGAAAGTCTTGCTGGGTACCTACGGCCGAAAGCGAAACCACCGGATGCGCAAAGTCCGCGCCATTGCCCCAGTAGAGAGCGGGGTGGGCATTGAAGATCTGGAGTCCGCTCATCAGCATGACCAGCATGCACAGCGCGTTGATCCAATGCAGGGCGCGCACGGGAATCGTGTGGCGATAGAACACATAGGACGCCTTGCGCGGGGTAAGCCCGATCGCCTTGCGGATGCGGTCCGCCGCACCATCCGTTCCAGCATTCCCCTGCGTCACAAGTTCTGAACTTTCCGTCATGCGATGCCCCAATCCGACGCCATCATCATAGCAGGCTCACCCTCGAATTCGGTGCTGTTGCCGAAATCGTTACAGCCTTCCAATATCCGCCCACCGGCCCCATGAGAGGCCGGAAATCGGGAGGAACGCGATGGCTATGCTGGCGCGCAACGGGGTCAACATCTACTACGAAACCCACGGTGAGGGACCGGTCATTCTGCTGAGTCACGGCTACTCGGCGACATCGCAGATGTGGCGCGGCCAAATCGCGCCCCTGTCCAAGGGAAACAAGCTCGTCCTGTGGGACATGCGTGGTCACGGCCAGAGCGACTATCCTTCCGACCAGGCGCAGTACAGCGAGGAGGCGACCGTCGCCGACATGCTCGCGCTGCTCGACCACCTCGGAGCGAAAACCGCGATCGTCGGCGGACTTTCGCTCGGCGGGTACATGTCGCTCGCTTTCTATGCAAGTCATCCGGAACGCGTTCGCGCCCTGCTCATCATCGACACCGGCCCGGGATTCAAGAAGGACGAGGCGCGCGAGGGGTGGAACCGCAACGCGTTGCGCACCGCCGAGCGCTATGAGAAAGAGGGCCTCGGCCCGCTCGGTGCCGCCAGCGCCGAACGCGCCACCGCGCGCCATCGCGACGCCACGGGCCTGGCCCGCGCCGGGCGCGGCATGCTCACACAGAAAAACGCGCGCGTGATCGAGTCGCTCCCCAACATCAAGGTGCCGTCGATCGTCATCGTAGGCGCCGACGACGCGCCGTTCCTCGCCGCCGCCGACTATATGACGGCGAAAATTCCGGGCGCCGAGAAAGTCGTCATTCCGAATGCGGGACACGCCGCCAATATCGATCAGCCGGCGGCGTTCAACGCGGCCGTCGAAAATTTCATCGCCAAACTGGGTTAGGAGCTTCAAGCATGGCCGACCGCGTCAAAGGAAAAGTCGCCCTCGTCACGGGAGGAGCCAGCGGCATCGGCCGCGCCACGGCGCTGCTGCTCGCCAAAGAGGGAGCGACCGTCATCGTCACCGACGTCCAGGACGACCAGGGCAAGGACTGCGTCGCGGCGATCAAGCGCGCTGGCGGCGATGGCATATACCTGCACCACGACGTCGCCAGCGAAGACGCCTGGATCAGCGTCGTCACGGAAATCCGCTCCCGCTTCGGCAAGTTGAACGTTCTCGTCAACAATGCCGGCATCGCCATCGCCGGTTCGGTCCTGACGATGACGCTCGCCGACTGGCGCCGTCAGCAGTCGATCAACCTCGACGGAGTCTTCCTCGGCGTGAAGCATTCGCTGCCGCTGATGCGCGAGAGCGGCGGCGGCTCGATCGTCAACATTTCTTCGCTGGCCGGCCTCAGGGGATCCGCCACACTGGCCGGCTACTGCGCCACCAAAGGCGGCGTACGGCTGTTCACCAAAGCCGTGGCGATGGAGTGCGCGGCGGCGCGAGACAACGTCCGCGTGAACTCCGTACATCCCGGCATCATCGAAACGCCCATCTGGCTCGGCATCATCCCGGGCTCGGTGCCCGATGCATTCCGGTCCGGCTCGAACGCGCCCAACCTCGATGCCATGTCGGAGACGATCGTCCCCGTCGGGAAGAAGGGTCTGCCGGAGGACATCGCCGCCGGAATCCTCTATCTCGCGAGCGACGATTCCCGCTATGTGACGGGGACCGAACTCGTCATCGACGGCGGGATGTCCACGCGCTGAACCGGCTATTCGGCGATCGCCGAATAGACCAGGCTCTTGAGCTGGCCGCGGAAGTTGAACGCGCCGGACGGCATAAGCTGGGTCATGAAGACCACCGCCAGGTCGTCCTTCGCGTCGACCCAGAAGATGGTCGACGCCGCGCCGCCCCAATACCAGTCGCTGCCGACGATGCTTCCGGACGTCACGCTGTCGAGCGTGCAGGCGAAACCGAGACCGAAGCCGACGCCTTCGTTGGCGGTTTCCGAAAAGCCGCCGATGGCCATCTGCGTCAGGTCTTTGTTGTCCTTCAGGTGGTTGCGGTGCATCAGTTCGATGGTGCGCGGTCCCAGGATCCGCGTGCCGTCGAGCTCGCCGCCGCGCCGCAGCATGTCGCAGAAGCGGACATAATCGGCGGTCGTACCCGTGAGCCCGCCGCCGCCCGAGAAGAATGTCGGTTCCTTGAGATAGGTGCTCTTTTCGGGATCCTCGATCAGCTGGAGCTTCTTGTCCGGTCCGCGGCGGTAGTTGGCGCAGAACCGGTCCAGTTTCTCGCGCGGGACCGTGAATGCCGTGTCCTTCATGTTCAGCGGCGCGAAGATCTCCTCCGCCAGGAACTTGTCGAACCGCTTGCCGGAGATGATCTCGACGAGCGCGCCGCACACGTCGGTCGAGAGCGAATACATCCAGCGTTCGCCGGGCTCGTAGCGCAGCGGCACCTTGGCGAGCTTGCCCATGAAGGCGCGCAAGTCCTCGCCGTCGCCGCGGCGCACGCCGATGCGGGCATATTCCTTGTCGACGGGATGGCCGCTGTCGGGCGCCCCGAGCGTCGCAAGCGCCGCGCCATAGGTGAGTCCGCCCGTATGGCAGAGCATGTCACGCATGCTGACGGGCCGCTTGGGCTTCGCCGTCTGCATGGCGGCGCCTTCGCCGGATATCCAGACGCGCTGGTCGCGCCACTCCGGAACGAAGCGATGAACCGGATCGTTGAGCTGAAAAAAGCCGCGCTCGTAAAGCATCATCAGCGCGACCGACGTGATCGGTTTGGTCATCGAATAGATGCGGAAGATCGCATCGTCGCGCATCGCCTTGCCGCGCTCGCGGTCCATCGACCCCAGCGACTTGAAATAGGCGAGATGACCCTTGCGGGTCACCGCCACCTGGCAGCCGGCGATCTTGCCGTTGTCGATATAGGCGCGACTCAGATGGTCCGCGATGCGGTCCAGCCTTGCCGGAGCAAATCCCGCCTGCTTGGGTGACACTTCCATTGCGACCTCCTAGTGCTTCCTCGCATAGGCCCTGGCTTCGCTTCTCACGATGTCGACCAGGTTGCCCATGAACAAATTCATATCGATCAGATGCAGGCCCCAATCCTGCTGCACCTGTCCGCCGATCACAACATCGCCCGGGATGTCGTCGACGCGCGCGTCCGCCGGGTCGGCGTGCACCGTGATGGCGAGATAGTTGCCGACGTCATTGTGGGCGCATTCCGCCGTCAGCATGCCCGGCAGGCTGACGAAAGGCGTGATCACCGTCGTGTCCTTCGCCCAGGTTCTCGGTTCGGGGGTTCCCGCGATGCTGCGTCCGCTCGAGCTCAGATAGGCGTGGACGGCGCCCGAGCCGCCGCCGAGCGCGGCCGGATTCACACAGGCCGCTTCCAGCCCCGCTCCGCTGCTCTTGCCGAAGCGGCTGTTGGCGGGCGGCGGAACGTTCGCGCGGAACGAGGCGAAGGCGATGACGCAACCGACATCGGTTGCCGAGTGACAGAGCGCGACATGCTGGAAATCGCCGCCGACATCCTTGCCGACCGGAACCTGCAACCGCGTCCCGCCGAGGATGGCGAGAACGAGCTGCTTCTGGACCGGCTTGCCGTCGATCTCGTTCTTGATCAGGCCGGTGAGCACGCCGGATCCCTGGCTGTGTCCGATCAGTACGACGCCGCGGCCGTGATTATAGTGCTCGAGATAATAGTTCCATGCGTCGACCACGTCGTGATAGCCGAGCAGCGGATCGGCCGGCGTCGGCAGCGTCTTGCCCATCATGCGCGCGGCGAGCGCGGTCAAGGTGAACTGGCGATAGAGCGGCGCGTAAGTGTTGCAGACTGCGCCGAAGCGCGCGAATTGTTGCGCGATCACGCCCATCTCTTCGATACCGGGCAGCATGTCGCTGTTGACGCCGGGATCTCGCGAAACCGTCGGATAGACGTAGAAGCAGTCGATGGGCGCCTTCTTGCTGGGACGGAATTTCTCCACCCTCAGCTTTCCGTTCGGCGCGACGATCGTCGACACTTCGTCGGCGCTGCAGGCGTCTTCGTGCCCGGGCAGGCACAGCCAGTTCGAAGCGATCGAGTAATCGTTCTTTGCGGGCGGCGTGGCGTCATCGGCGGTCGCGGTCCCGGCGAGACCGGCGGCCAGCGTCAGCAGAATGGCAAATCTCCTCATCGCGTCCCCCTTGCGAATGGTTCGCGAAATAATGAGCGAAGCGTTGGGTCTCGGTCCAATCGATTCGTTGTGTTCAGGCCTGCCCGGCTTCGTTTTTTGCGACGTGGCCCGTGCGATCAAAAAGCCGCAGGCAGCTGACGGCTGCTGCTGCAAGTGCGAACCCGACGCCGATATACAGTGCAAACACCGTCCCCCGATCCGGCATGCGCGCGAACGAGAGCGCCACAAGAGCGGCGCCGATCGTCTGGCCGAGAAGGCGCGCCGTGCCGAGCATGCCGCTGGCCCCGCCGCTGCGCGCCAGCGGTGCCGACGAGATCATGGCGCGGGCATTGGGCGACTGGAACAGCCCGAACCCGGCTCCTGCCAGCGCCATCCGCCAGACGATGTCGCCGACGCCGGCATGCGGCGGCAGCAGGGCGAGCGACAAGAGGCCGGCGGCGAACACGACGAGCCCTATGCCGCCGAGCAGCCCGGCGGGATAGCGGTCCGCCAGGCGTCCCGACACGGGCGAGACCAGCGAGATCGCGATCGGCCAGGGCGTGATCATCAATCCGGTCTCGACGGCCGTGAAATGAAGCTGGTTCTGCAGCAGGAACGGCAGCGACACGAGAGCGAGCATCTGGCCCGCGAACGAACAGACCGAGGTTGCGATCGACAGCGCGAACATCGGGATGCGCATCAGATCGACGGGCAACATCGGCGACGAGGTGCGGTGCTCGCGCCGGACCATCGCATAGCCGATGGCGACGGTGCCGACGAGCTCGGCGACAAACCAGCCGAACGCTTCGCCGTGACCGGCGGCATCGATGCTCCCGATCAGGAGACCGAACATCAGTGCGACGAGCGCCGCACCGGTCGTGTCGAAGCGGTGCGGCGCGCGCGGCGTCTGGGGCAGGGACCGGGCGGCGATGACGACGGCGGCGATGCCGAACGGAATATTGACCGCGAAGAGGTAGGGCCACGTCGCCACCGACAGGATCGCCGCCGCTACGGTCGGACCCGCCGCGGCGGAGATCGCCACCATCATCGTATTGATCGCGAGACCGCGTCCGAGCATGCGCTGCGGAAAGATGAACCGGATCAGCGCCGAATTCACGCTCATGATCCCCGAACCGCCGAAGCCCTGCACCACGCGCGCGACCGCGAGCATCGTGAGCGAATGCGACAGCGCGCAGAGCAGCGAGGCGATCGTGAACAACACCAGTCCGGCGATATAAACGCGGCGATAGCCGATGATGTCGCCGAGCGCCGCCAGCGGCAGCAGCGAGATCGTGATCGCGAGCTGGTACCCGTTGACGATCCAGATCGAGAGTGCGGGATCGGTGTGCAGGTCGATCCCGATCGTCGGCAGCGCGACGTTGGCGATGGCCGAATCCATCACCGCCATGATGATGCCGAGCGCGAGCGTGACGACGGCCCAGTGCCGCTGTGGCGTCGCAAGACCGTCGGGATGGAGTGTGGGCGGCATCGGCGCACTTCTAGCGTCGCGCCGCAGCGGGCGCTAGTTCGCGATCCAGCCTTGCGCCACCGCGGCGTCGTGGCGCGCCTTTTCGGGCCCGCCCAGCGCCTGACGGTTGAAGCCGATGCGCTTGAACCAGTAGTGCAGGCCGAGAAGATCGGTGAATCCCATGCCGCCATGGACCTCGGTGGCGGTGCGGGCGACGAAGGTGCCGACTTCGGATGTGTGCGCCTTGGCATGGGCCGCCATGCGCCGCGACTGGTCCGGAAACGCGTCGAAAGCATAGGCCGCGTACCAGATCAGGGCACGGCACGGTTCGAGCTCGGCGATCATTTCCGCGCAGAGATGCTTGACCGCCTGGAACGAGCCGATGACGCGGCCGAACTGCTTGCGCTCCTTCGCATAGGCAACCGCTTTTTCGATCATGCGGCCGCCGGCGCCGAGCGTATCGGCGGCGAGCATAATGCGTCCGGCGTCGATCATGCGATCGAGCGTAGCGGCCGGATTGCCGGCGGCGAGCGCTTCGGCGTCCACGTTTTCGAAGTTCAATTCGCCGATCGAACGCGTCGCGTCGATGGTGTGGAGGGCGGTTTGCTCCAGACCCTTGGCCTTGGCGTCGACGAGGTGCAATCCGCCCATTTTGTCGGCGACGACGAAGAGGTCGGCGCCGCCGAAGTCGAGGACGAACATCGCCCGGCCGGAAAGTTTGCCGGCTTTCGCCGCGACGCCGGCTTTTTCGCGCGCGCCGGACGATTGCTCGCTGACGGCGATGCCGGCGATCAGCTCGCCGGACGCCAGCTTGGGCAGATAGCGCGCCTTCTGGCTGTCCGAGCCCGAGCCGACCAGCGCGAGCGGCGCCATCACCGAACTGGCGACGAACGGGACCGGCGCCACATGGCGGCCGAGCATCTCGGCGGCCAGCGCCGCATCGAGCAGGCTCAAGCCTAGTCCGCCGAACTGTTCGGGCACGACGACGCCGGGAACGCCGAGTTCGACCAGCGCCTTCAGAACGTCGGGCGCGTAGGCCTCGCCGCCGGCGGCCTTGCGTACGCGCTCGAGCGGCGAGACGCGCTCCAGCGTGCGATTCACGCTGTCCTGCATCATCTTCTGGTCGTCGGTCAGGCCGAATTCCATGGTCAAGCCTTCGCGAGTTTGGGTTCGCGCGGCATGCCGAGCCCGCGTTCGGAAATGATGTTTTTCTGGATCTGCGCGGTGCCGCCGCCGATGATGAGTCCCAGATCGAACATATAGCTCGATTGCCAGTTGCCGTGATTGCGCAGGTGCGGCGAACCGGAATAGAGCATGCCGAGTTCGCCCAGCGCGTCGATCGCGAAGCCTGCGAGCTGGTGGTTGAGTTCACAGCCCATCAGCTTGACGATCAGCCGCGCCACGCCGGGATCCTCGCCTTTCAGCCCGGCGGTCAGCAGCCGCAGACCGTGATACTCCATCGCATGCACGCGGGCCTGCAGCTTCAGCAGCCGGTCGCGCAGCACCGGGTTGTCCATCAGGCGGTTGCCGTCGACGTCCTCGTCCCGCATCAGTTCGATGAGGGCCTTGAGGCGCGTTCCGGCCTGGTTGGGATCGCCCAGCATGCCGCGCTCATGCTTGAGCGTCGCGTTTGCGACGAACCAGCCCTGGCCGCGCTGTCCGACGATATCCTTTTTGGGCACGCGGACGTCGGTGAAGAAGACTTCGTTGAATTCGGCGCGGCCGGTCATGGTCACGAGCGGCCGCACTTCGATCCCGGGCGTCTTCATCGAGAAGAGCAGGTAGGAGATGCCCTCGTGCTTGGGCGCGTTCGGCTCGGTGCGCACCAGGCAGAAAATCATGTCGGCCTGCGCCGCCGTCGACGTCCAGATCTTCTGGCCGTTGATGATGAAATCGTCGCCATCTTCAGTGGCCCGCGTGGTCAGCGAAGCGAGGTCGGAACCGGAACCGGGTTCGGAATAACCCTGGCACCAGATGATCTCGCCGAGAAGGGTCGGCTCTATGAACTTCTTCTTCTGCTCTTCGGTGCCCAGTTCCAGGAGGGTGGGAACGAGCATCGAAATGCCTTGCCCAGCCATGCTCATCGGCAGGCCGGCGGCGATGAATTCCTCCGCGATGATGCGCGATTTGAGGATGTCCGGTTCCGCGCCGTAGCCGCCATATTCTTTCGGAATGGTGCGTGCCGCGTAGCCGTGCGCGATGAGCAGTTTCTGCCATTCGCGCATGTCGCCGCCGCCGAAGGCGCCGCCGCGCGGCGCGCGATCGCCATACTGCCTGGCGAAGGCGCGAACCTCGTCGCGAAACGCTTGATACTCGGGAGAGTAGGAGAGGTCCATGCTCGTCATCCGTCCTTCGACAGGCTCAGGATGAGGATTGAGCTTTGGACCGCAGACGGAATCTACGGATTCCAAGAAGGCCCCCACCCCGAGTCTGTCGAAGGGTGAGGGCCGGCTCGGTGTGATCCTACAGCCGCTCGACGATCGTCACGTTGGCAAGACCGCCGCCTTCGCACATCGTCTGCAGGCCCCACTTCTTGTTGCGGTCCTTGAGCGCGTACAGAAGCGTCGTCATCAGCTTGGTGCCCGAGGCGCCGAGCGGATGGCCAAGCGCGATGGCGCCGCCATTGACGTTCAGACGCGACGCGTCGGCGCCGGTGTATTGCAGCCATGCGACCGGGACCGAGGCGAAGGCCTCGTTCACCTCGTACAGATCGATGTCGTCGATCTTCATGCCGGCCTTCTCGAGCGCGCGCTTGGTCGCGGGCAGGGGCGCCTCGAGCATGATCACCGGGTCGCCGCCGATCACCGTCATGTGGTGGATGCGTGCGAGCGGCTTGACGCCGAGAGCCTTGAGACCTTTCTCGTTCACCACGAGGACGCCGGACGCGCCGTCGCAGATCTGGCTCGACGTCGCCGCCGTGATGGCGCCGCCTTCGCGCAGAAGCTTAACGCCCCTGATGCCGTCGAGCGAAACGTCGAACCGGATGCCTTCGTCCGACGTGTGCAACGAGGTCGAGCCGTCCTCGGCCTTCAGCGCCAGCGGCACGATCTCGTCCTTGAACTTTCCGCCCTGCGTGGCGGCGATCGCCTTCTTGTGGCTCTCATAGCCGAACTGGTCGAGCGTGTCCTTCGACAGCTTGTACTTCTCCGCCATCATCTCGGCGCCCATGAACTGGCTGAACTGGATGTTCGGATATTTGGCCTGGAGGTTCGGGCTCATATAGGTGCCCATGCCGTTCTGCGCCGGAAGCGCGGCCGACGCGCCCATCGGGACGCGCGTCATGCTCTCGATGCCCATGGCGATGACGGCATCCATGCTGCCGGACTTCACGGCCTGCGCCGCGAAATGCAGCGACTGCTGCGACGATCCGCACTGGCGGTCGACGCTCGTGCCCGGGACGTGTTCTGGCAGGCGCGAGGCCATGACGGCGTTGCGGGCCACGTTGATGGCCTGCTGGCCGACCTGGCTGACGCAGCCGCAGATGACGTCCTCGATCAGGGTGGGGTCGGCCTTGCTGCGGTCGAGGAGGGAATTGATGACCTCGGCGCCCATGTCGACAGGGTGCCAATCCTTCAGTTTTCCGCCGCGTTTTCCGCCGGCCGTGCGTGCTGCCGCAACAATATAAGCTTCACTCATGACTTTACTCCCTATGTTCTGGGCGTCCTTTTAGCATCGCCATTCTGGCGCTGCACCCCCCTGAAAAGCCGCGATTTCCTTGCCGTAGCGGAAGACTCGCCGCGCCTCGAACTGCGCGCGTCGGGCACAATTACTCTGTATACGGAGTTTTTCCGCTTCCGCGTCGGACGCAGTTGTCGGGATATAGCGCAAATGGAGCTTCGACCGACTCGGTTCAAGAGGCGCCTGAATTCTTATCGCGTAATTCTTCAAAAAATTTTCTGCGTCGAAACTTATCGCGCGATTGGCATCGACCGATCCGCCATTCGTGCGGAGTCGGCGCGCAAAACTGTCCGATAACGCGTCACGTGAGAATTACGTTGTAAATATTTTGATGTCACGAAGCGGATACGTTCGCGTCATCGCTCCTTCTCATTCGGATGATTTTTCGGGTGCCGTTGGGTCGGCGCCGCGAAGCGACGATTCAACGGGGAAAAATCTGCGCAAGACGTTCCGGCCGATTTCGACATCGCCGGTAGTGGAATTGCGCACATCGTTGGAGGGGGATCACATGCAATTCCGGAATCGTTGGCTGCTGGCCGCGGCGACAGGCGCTTTGTTGTTCGCGCAGAGCCAGATTGCGCTCGCACAACAGGTAACGGCGTCCTTGCGCGGACATCTGACGGGCGCGAACGGTGAAGAAATTTCCGGCGCGCAGATTCATGTTATCGATACCAAGACGGGCGCGACGATCGACACGACGACCGGAGACGGCGGGACGTTCAGCCTCGCAGGCCTTGCGATCGGCGGCCCCTATTCCGTGAAGATCGACGCGCCCGGCTATTCGGAAAAAACGGTCACCGGAATCTATCTCGACGTGGGCCAAACCTCTTCGCTCGAGCTTGCGCTGGCTTCGCTCCAGGTCGAGACCGTGGTCGTTTCGGGCCAAAAAGCCACGGCTGCGGCTTCGCTCGTCGAGACGCGGGGCGTTGCCACCAACTTCGACTCCAAGGCCATCACCGCCACCCCGAGCAACGAGCGCGACCTCAAGGACATCGTCCAGCGCGCCCCTTACGCGTTCGTCGATCCGGTGGGTGGCGGCAGCAATCCGCCGGTTCCCACGCTCAACATCGCCGGTGCCAATCCGCGCTGCACGAACCTGCTGGTGGACGGCCTGCAGCAAAAGGACAATTTCGGTCTCAACCTCAGCGGCTATCCCACGCAGCGCGCACCGATACCGACCGACTGGGACGACCAGATCCAGATCGCGCCGATACCCTATGATGTCGAGTACAACGACACCTGCGGCGGCGTCATCAACATCGTCACCAAGTCCGGCGACAACGATTTCCACGGCAGCGCCTACGGCTATTACGAGGACGCCTCGCTCAACGGGCGGCAGTTCGGTCAGGTCACGAGCATTCCCGGCGTCGCGCCGACGGTGACCAATCCGGCCAAGCCGCCGTTCCAGGAGAAAAGCTACGGCGGGACGCTCTCAGGACCGATCGTCGAGGATCACCTGTTCTTCTTCCTCGGCTATGACGAACTGAAGCAGGAGCAGCTTCCGGCACAGAATGCCGTGGGGCCGGTCGGCTCCGGTTTCACGCGCATCGCGCCCGGCATCACGGAAGCCGAAGTGCAGCAGGTCGAATCCATCACCAAGAACGTCTATGGGTTCAATCCTGGCGACCTCAACGACACCTTCCCGCTCTACAACCAGCGCTATATCGGCAAGCTCGAGTGGCAGATCAACGACGACCAGCGGCTGATCGGCACCTACCAGCACGTCGCCGGCGGCCAGCTCAGCGTGCAGAACGGCAACACCGGTTCGACGACGCCGCAGGTCTCGCTGCCCTCGGACTGGTTCAACAATGAAGAGAAGCTGGAGACCTATTCGCTCCAATATCTCGCCAATTGGACGGCCAGTTTCTCGACTCAGGTCTATGCCGGCCATATCGGGATCAACGATATCCAGGCGCCGCTCGACGGCACCGACTTTCCCCTGGTGCTGGTTCGCGTTCCAGGCGCCAACGGAAACTTCGAGCTCGGCACTTCGACGACGCCGACGCCGAGCACGTCGGACGACGGCTATATCGCCGTCGGCCCGGATTTCTCGCGCCAGTACAACTTCCTCTTCTACAGCAACAATTTCGTCAAGGGCGTCGGCAACCTGGTGGTCGATACCCACACGATCAAGTTCGGGACGGAATACCACCAGATTCACGTCATCGATAAATTCATCCAGGGCGCGCAATCCGTGGTGCGCTTCGATTCGATCAGCGACTACCAGAACGGCATCATCGCCACGACGCTCGACACACGCTCGAACGCGGTCGGCGGCGCGAGCGGAATCAACGGCGTCGGCGATCCGGTCGCGTACAAGAACGGCATCGGCGGCGTGAACTCGGTCGGCGACGGCAACTTCACCTTCGGGATCGGCTCGCTCTTCGCGCAGGACGACTGGTATCCGACCAACGATCTCAGCGTCGAATACGGCCTGCGCTATGACGACTATGTCTCGAACGATCACCCCGTCGCTAATCCGAACTTCCAGCAGCGCTACGGCTTCTCCAACACGCGCAATCTGGATGGGCTCGCGACGATCATGCCGCGCGTGTCGGTGAGCTACAATCTGCCGCTCGACAACGACTACATCCCCGGGACGACCGCGCGGTTGCGCGCCGGCGTCGGCAAGTTCTCCGGCGGCTTCCAGACCGTCTGGGTGACGAACAGCTTCGACACGACGGGCGTGCAGACCTTGTCGACGGCAGGCATACCCGGATTCAATGCCGCCGGAATGCCGGTCGCGCCGGGAACGCCGTGCAGCAGTGCGGCGCCGTTCGCCTGCGTGCCGGGCGTCCTGCCGACCAATCACCAGCAGTGGCTGGCCGATCTCAACAATGGCCCGCTGGCGCAGGCGAGCACGGCCGCCAACTCCGAAGTCGATCCGGTTCTGCCGAGTTTTCATCTCCCCTATGTGTGGAAACAGAATATCGGCGCCGACATCAATTTCGGTCCGGGATGGCTGGGCGAGAACTGGGTCGGCACGTTCGACTATTTCGCGACCCAGGATTTTTCGCAGCCCTTCTGGACCAATCTGCGTATCGAACCTTCGAACAAAACCGCTCCGGACGGCCGCATCATCTATCAGTGGAAATTCGACCAGGCCGCCGGACGTCCGGACCCGGCAGGCCAGCCCGGGCAGATCACGGGCGCCGACATCGGCATGGGCAGCGCCAACGGCGGCGGATCGTCCGTCTTCGTCGTGGACTTCAAGAACCATTGGGACGATACGGGCTGGGGCGATTACGCGGTCGATCTCGGCTACGCCCACACCAACGCGTCGGAAGTCAGCGCCGCGACCTCGGCCGTCGCCAACTCGAATTTCGTCGACCAGGCGCGGGTCAACTTCAACAACCCCGACGTCGGCCGGTCGAACTATGCGCGCGATCATCGCGTTACGCTCGACTTGGACGCGACCGAGCACTGGTTCGGAACACAGACGGGTGACGATGATGACTGGGCGACGCATCTCGACGTCTTCGGCCAGCGCATGTCGGGCGACCGGTTCAGCTACGTGTTCAACGCCAATCCGTTCGGTCCGTTCAACCCGGCGGGAACCGCGTCGAATGGCGGCGTCAATTTCGGTTCGCTCTTCTACGTGCCGGCGGCGGACGGCAATGGAAACGTGACCGCGACGTCGGACCCGCGTGTGGTCTACGCGGCGGGATTCAACGTCGCCGGCTTCAACCAGATGCTGCACCAGACCGGCCTGATCAAGTTCGCGGGAAGTATCACGCCGCGCAACGCCTTCAGCGGCCGCTGGGACTCGCTGGTCAACCTCGACCTCACCCAGGACATTCCGAGCTACACCGACTACGGGCACCTGACGGCGAGCATGGACATCTTCAATTTTCTCAACCTGCTCAATCACAACTGGGGAGTCCTGCAGGAGCCGAACTTCCCGCAAACGCTGCAGGCGGGAACGGTCACCATCGTCGGCAATCAGTACAAGTTCACTGCGTTCCCGACGGCAGCGACAATTCAGAACAGCTTCGCCACGTCGCGCCAGTCCTCGATGTACCAGATCGAATTCGGCTTGCACTACACATTCTGAACGCATGGCCGGGGGGCGGTGCGGGGCCGGTCGCGCAAGCGGCCGGCCCGTCTTTTCCGAGAGCTCCGATGCCGCGATCCGTCCGGCCGCGCGCAGCGGGCAGTTGCGGCAGTTCGCGCGGACGTGCCAGCATCCGCGCATGACCGATGGACCGAAGATGAAGCCTGCGACCATCGCGGCCCAGGCGCTGGGCTGGATCGATGAACAAACGCGAGGCGTATCGCCGTCAATTCATCCTTCGTCGACCTTCATTCGCGATCCCGACAATCAATACCGGTCCGGCCGCAGCTATGCGCGCGCGGACAATCCTACCTACGACCAGGCCGAAGCGGTGCTCGCCGCGCTGGAAAATGCGAGCGGCGCGGCGTTGTTCGCATCGGGCATGGCCGCCGCGACGGCCGTGTTCCTCTCGCTCCGGCCGGGTGACCATGTGCTCGCGCCGAAGGCGATGTACTGGCTGCTGCGGAGCTGGTTACTCCAATTCGCGACCGACTGGGGGCTCAAGGTCGAACTTGTCGAGATGACCGATACCGCCGCCGTCCGCGCGGCGATTCGGCCCGGCCATACCAGGCTCGTCTGGACCGAGACGCCGGCCAATCCGACCTGGGACGTCACCGACCTCGCCGCCATCTCCGAGATCGCGCACGCCGCCGGTGCGCGCCTGGCGGTGGACTCGACAGTCGCAACGCCGGTCTTCACGCGGCCGCTCGATCTCGGTGCCGACATCGTCATGCATTCGGCGACCAAATATCTCAACGGACACTCCGACCTGGTCGGCGGCGCGCTCGCCACCCGCGCGGACGACGAACAGTGGGCGCGGATCAAGGCGCTGCGCGTACAGCTCGGCGGCGTTCCCGGCGCGTTCGAGGCGTGGCTCCTGCTGCGGGGCATGCGCACGCTGTTTCCGCGCGTGCGTGCGGCGGCGGCGTCGGCGCAGGCGATCGCCGAGCATTTCTCACGCCATACGCTGGTGAATGCGGTGCTCTATCCCGGTCTCAGGAACTTCCCCGGCCACGCGGTCGCGGCGCGGCAGATGACGGGCGGCTTCGGCGGCATGCTCTCCATTCGCGTCAAGGGCGGAGAGGCGGCGGCGATCGAGACCGCCGCGCGGGTGCGCATCTGGAAACGCGCCACCTCGATCGGCGGTGTCGAAAGCCTGATCGAACACCGCGCCTCGGTCGAAGGCCCCGACACGCCGTGCCCGCGCGATCTGCTGCGCCTGTCGGTCGGCGTGGAAGAGCCGACCGATCTTATCGACGACCTCGAAGCGGCACTCTCCGTGGCGCACCGCTAGGCGGGAACGCGCTCCTTGCGCACGGCGGTGAGCCTGGCGAGCGCTTCGTCATATTCGCGCACCAGCCGCGCGACGAGTTCGGCCGCGCTGACCACGCCCTTGACCTGGCCGATGCCCTGGCCGCAGCCCCAGATGTCCTTCCAGGCCTTGGCCTTGGTGTTGCCGCCGGAGCCGAAATTCATCTTGGAGGGGTCCGAAACCGGCAGATTGTCCGGATCGAGTCCCGCAGCGACGATCGACGGACGCAGGTAATTGCCGTGCACGCCGGTGAACAGGTTGGTGTAGACGATGTCGCTGCCGCCACACTCAGTGATCATCCTCTTGTAGCCCTCGACCGCGCGCGCTTCCTTGGTGGCGATGAAGGCCGAGCCGATATAGCCGAAATCCGCACCGGCAGCCTGTGCCGCCAGCACCGCGCGGCCGGTGGCGATGGCGCCGGACAACGCAAGCGGACCGTCGAACCATTCGCGAATCTCTTCAATGAGAGCGAAAGGCGAAAGCACGCCGGCATGGCCGCCGGCGCCCGCCGCCACGGCGATGATTCCGTCGGCGCCCTTCTCGACGGCCTTGCGCGCGAACCAGTTATTGATCACGTCGTGCATTACGACGCCGCCATACGAATGGATGGCATCGTTGACTTCCTGGCGCGCGCCCAGCGACGTGATGACGACCGGCGCCTTGTACTTCACGCACAGTTCCAGGTCCTGCTCGAGCCGGTCGTTGGTCTTGTGAACGATCTGATTGACCGCGAACGGCGCGCTCGGCCTGTCCGGATGGGCCCGGTCCCAGGCGGCGAGTTCTTCGGTGATCTGCGCCAGCCATTCGTCGAGCTGGGAGATCGGCCGCGCATTCAGCGAAGGGAACGAGCCGATGATGCCGGCCTTGCACTGCGCGAGGACGAGCTCGGGTCCCGAAATGATGAACAGCGGCGAGCCGATCACCGGAACGGACAGACGTTTCTTCAATGCACCTTTGAGAGCCATGACGTTTCCTCTGGTTATGAATGGGCAGTAGCGCGAACGGGCTTGCGATGGGTCCTGGATGCGCGCGTCGGACGCGTGCGCGCGCCGCGGAAGGTCAACCGCATCGTTTCGAAGTAGAGGTCGTAGACATCCATGCCTTGCGGCAGGCGCCCCGCGAGGTGCAGCACGATGACGCCGTGCGACGCGGCCCACAGCGCATTGCCGATCAGCCGCGGATCGCCGTGCACGATGCCGGCCGCCGCCAGGTCCTTGACGTGGCGCGTGACCGTCTCGCCGGCCCGTTCGCCTGCGCGGCGCAATTCGGCGTGCCGGGCCTCGTCGGGCGGGCTCATGTCGAACATCAGCCGGTAGGCGTTGGGGTTCTGGAGCGCGAAGTCGAGATAGGCGCGGCCGACGGCGCGCGCCCGGGCGAAGGCGTCGCCGCCCGACGCGAACGCGGCCTCCAGCGCATCGGCGAAGCGGTTGAAGGCGTCCGCGCGGACGAAGGCGAGGATTTCGTCGCGGTCGGAAAAGTAGCGGTAAAGGCCCATCGGGCTGCGGCCGAGTTTCTTGGCGATATCGCGGATGGTGATCGCGTCGGCGCCTTTCGCGGCATAGAGCGCCGTTGCCGCCGCGCCGATCTTGGCGCGTACGGCCTGAACGTCTTCACCGGAAAGTTCTCGCGGCATCGTATTTCGTACCTTGTACTCGTACACTGTACGACAATGCCGTCCGGAGTCAAGCGCGTGTCGAGTCGAGTGTGGCATGGCACATTCGCCAGCGCCGTCGTAACTTCCCCGGCCGGCGGGATTTCCATGTCTCTGAAACATTTTCTTCTGGTCACAGTGGCCGTCGCGCTCGGCGCATTCGAGGCGCGTGCGGACACCATCGAAACGGTCGTCGTCACCGCACGGCCGCCCGATCCTGTCGGCAACGAGGCCTTCTCGATCGTCAATCTCTCGGCGCAAGACCTGCATGGCGAAACCGAACTCGACACTGCGTTGGAGCAGGTGCCAGGACTGTCGCTGTTTCGCCGCGACTCGAGCCTCTCGGCCAATCCCACGACACAGGGCGTGTCGCTGCGCTCCATCGCGCCGTCGGGCGCAGGTCGCGCGCTGGTGACGCTCGACGGCGTCCCGCAGAACGATCCCTTCGGCGGCTGGGTGATCTGGTCGTCGCTTCCGCCCGAAGACGTCTCGGCGGCCGAGATCGTGCGCGGCGCCGGCGCGGGTCCGTACGGCGCGGGCGCACTGACCGGCGTCATCGCGCTCGATGAGGCACGCGGCGACGGCATCGTTGCGGGCGACGCGTCCATGGCGAGCCTCAACGGCAAGCGCGTCGGGGCCGCGGGCGGCACGTCCCTCGGACCGGTGTCGCTGTTCGCAAGCGCATCGGACGAGGATAGCGACGGATGGATTTCGGTCTCGCCGGCGCAACGCGGCGCGGCCGACGACAATGTCGACCTGCATGCCCGCAATGCGTCTTTGAGAGCAGAGGTTACGCCCTGGGACGATACGCTCATATCCGCGCGGTTCAGCGCCTATGGTGAGAACCGCGATTCGGGACTGGTCGGCGCAGCGTCGTCCGCCGATGGCGTCACCGGCAGCCTGACGCTAGCGCATCCGGCGGACGGCGACTCGCTCGGCTACCGGGTGCAGGCGTGGATCCGCAACACGGGCTTCTCCAACACCTCTGTTTCCATCGCGCCGGGGCGCGTCTCGACCACGCCGACAAACAACCAATATTCCACACCGGCGCTCGGCTGGGGTTTCAACGCGGAACTCCGCGGGCGCTGGTCTTCGTTGACCTGGGCGTTCGGTGGAGACGCGCGATTTACGCAGGGCGACTCCAAGGAACATTTCTCGTTCATCTCGGGCGCCTTCACGCAGGGTCGCGACAGCGGCGGCCGGACTTTCGTCGGCGGCGCCTATCTCGAAGCCGCCGACCGTTTCGATGATTGGCTGCTCACCGCGGGCGTCCGCGCCGACCAGTGGGCGTCGACCGGCGGCCATCTCATCCAGACGACTCTCAAGACCGGCGTCGTCACCGTCGACCAGCGAACGCCGTCCAAGAGCGGCGTGGTGCCGACCGCGCGCGTCGGTGCGCGGCGGGAACTGGACGACGGCCTTTATGTCCGCTCGGCGGCGTATGAGGGCTTTCGAGCGCCCACGCTCAATGAGCTGTATAGGCCGTTCCGGCTCGGCAACAACATCACCGAGGCGAATCCGGCTCTTTCGCCGGAGAAGCTCTACGGCGCAGAAGTCGGTTTCGGCCAGAACACGAACACGTTCGGCTGGGACGTCACCGGCTTCTACAACCAGCTCCATGGAGCGATCACCAACGTCACCGTGGGGCACGGTCCGCTCGTCGTGCCCGGCCTCGGCACGGTCCCCGTTGGCGGTCTCCTCATCCAACGCCAGAACGCCGGCAACATCGACGCTTACGGAATAGAATCGGAGGCGCATTGGCAGGCCAATGACTGGCTCGCGCTGACGACGGCGTTCGACTACGTCGATGCCCATGTCCGCGGCGGCGAAGCGGCGCCGCAGCTCACGGGCAAGCGGCCGTCGCAGGCGCCGCGCCTGAGTCTCACGGGAGGCTTTCGCGTCACGCCGCTGGACCGGCTAACGGTGACGGCAAATGTCCGTTACGAAAGCACGCGCTTCGCGGACGATCAGAACACCCTTCGCCTCGCGCCGGCGACGACCGTGGACGCTCGGATCTCCTATCGCCTCTGGAATGGCCTTTCTGCCTATCTTGCGGGCGACAACCTGCTCAATTCGCGCATCGCCACGACGGAAAGCGCGGACGCGGTGCCGATCGTGAACTATGCCGCCCCGCGGATCGTGCGCGGCGGATTTTCCTGGACGGAATGACACACGCCTGTCGCCGGCGTCCGCGCTATAGTGCGACAAACAAAAAGCGGGTTTCGCATGAACAAGGTCTATCCAGACGTCAAAGCTGCGCTCGACGGCCTGCTCTTCGACGGCATGACGGTCATGTCCGGCGGTTTCGGCCTGTGCGGGATTCCCGAAAAGCTGATCGCCGCGCTGCGCGATTCCGGGGTGAAGGGCCTCACGGTCATTTCGAACAATGCCGGCGTCGACGACTTCGGATTGGGGTTGCTGCTCCAGACGCGCCAGATCAAGAAGATGATCTCGTCCTATGTCGGCGAGAACGAGACGTTCGAGCGGCAATATCTTTCCGGCGAGCTCGAGCTCGAATTCAATCCGCAAGGCACGCTCGCCGAGCGCATCCGCGCGGGCGGGGCCGGGATTCCCGGTTTCTACACCAAGACGGGCGTCGGCACGCTCATTGCCGAAGGCAAGGAGCATAAGGAGTTCGACGGTCACACCTACATCCTCGAACGCGCGCTGCGCGCCGACCTCTCGATCGTCAAAGCCTGGAAGGGCGATGCGCAAGGCAATCTCGTCTACCGCAAGACCGCGCGGAACTTCAATCCGATGATGGCCACGGCGGGACGGATCACCGTCGCCGAGGTGGAGGAGATCGTTCCGGTCGGATCGCTCGATGCCGATGCCATCCATACGCCGGGCATCTTCGTGAAGCGCATCGTCCACGGACGGGACTATGAGAAGCGGATCGAGAAGCGAACCGTGCGGGAGAACGCCTGATGCCTTGGACACGCGACGACCTGGCCAAGGTGGCGGCCACTGAGCTGCGCGACGGTTTCTACGTCAATCTCGGCATCGGCATCCCGACGCTGGTGGCCAACTACATTCCCGACGGCATGGACGTCACGCTGCAGTCGGAGAACGGCATGCTCGGCATGGGGCCGTTTCCGCGCGAGAACGAGGTCGATCCCGATCTCATCAATGCCGGCAAGCAGACGATCACCGAACTCGATCGCACCTCCTATTTTTCCTCTGCCGACAGTTTCGGGATGATCCGCGGCGGCCATATCGATCTCTCCATCCTGGGCGCGATGGAAGTTTCGGAAAGCGGCGATCTCGCCAACTGGATGGTTCCGGGCAAGCTGGTGAAGGGCATGGGCGGCGCGATGGACCTCGTCGCCGGCGTCAAGCGATGCATCGTGACGATGGATCACACCGACAGGGCCGGCAATTCGAAGGTGCTGAGGAAATGCACCTTGCCGCTGACCGGCAAAGCCTGCGTGAACCGCATCATCACCAATCTCGGGGTGTTCGACGTCGTTCCCGGCGGATTGCGGATTTACGAAATTGCCCCGGGCGTGACGCGCGACGAGATCGTGGCCAAGACCGACGCCACCCTGGTCTAGCCGCCCGGCCCGCTCACAGTGAGGCCGGCCGCCTCGAGACGCTCGAGCACGCCGCTTTTGCGCAGCCAGATGCCCATAGGGATGATCGCGAACGTCTTCCCCGGCCGCTTGAGCGCAGCTTCGATCGCATTCGCCATGTCCGCGATCGCCCGCTCGCGCATCTTCGAATAGGCGCTGCTTTGCTGGAGACACGCATCGAGCTTGGTCTCCGAGTAGTGCGCCTTGATGCCGTCCAGATCTCCGACTGCCCAAGCCTCCGCCGCGGCGGCGGCGTGCGCGGACTCGATGTCTATGTCGTCAAGCGCGTCCACCAGGCAGGCGCGATGCGCCGCCGGAGACAGCAGAGGCACGTCGTGGATCACGTCCATGGCCGGATAGACGGCGATGGCGCGATACGGAACGGTCGCCTGATCGGCGATCGCCTCGACGGTCTTTTGCGGGCCGGCGAAGTTCAGCTTGTTCAATTTCCAGTAATCGCCTTCGAGCATCAGCGCCGCGATGGCCGGGAGGTATTTGTCGTAGCGGTCGGCGTCCTGGTGGACGCGTGCACGCGCGGCGACGAAACGGCTGCGAAGCGGCTCCTGCAACGTCGATTCGAGCGTCTTGCCGTCCGGCTGTTCCAGCGTGCTGAGGCCGCCGGTCAGGAGGAACCACGTCCCCTCCAGAACTCCGACCTGCCCGCGCGGTGGCAGCAGAAGTGCCTTCGAGCCCTTCATCAGTGCGGAGATTTCGCTTGTGTCCCACTTCAGGTCTTCCGGCACAGGTCCGACCGTACCGAGAACCCAGACCTCGGACTTGTCGCGCGTGACGTGCCACAGCGCCGGTCCGGGAGGCTTCGCCGTGACGACGACTGTCTCAATGTTGGACCAGTCGGTGACGGGCGCAGACGGTGCGGCGGCCATGAGGAGCGTGGCGCAAGCGCAAAGAAGCGCCAATCGCGCGGCCGTTCCTCGCACTTCACGCCGAATTTCCATCTGCACCGATCCGGGATTTGAGGAGAGTTCGAACAAATTTTTTGGCGAAACAAGGGCAAATGTCGTGTCCCGCCTTCAGAACGATGTAAGGGGTCTTCTCTTAAATTGCGAGGCACATTGTGTCGGCGCGGGGAAATCCGCCGAAAGGAACGCATGCATGTTCTTGTATTGGCCTCTCAGAAGGGAGGCTCGGGAAAGACAACGCTGTCGGGACATCTGGCAGTCGAAGCCGACCAGGCCAAGATCGGTCCCGTCGCGCTGATCGACACCGATCCGCAAGGCAGCCTCTCGCATTGGTGGAATGTGCGCGCCGCCAACTCGCCGCACTTCGCCAAGGTCGGATTGCTTCAGCTCGGCGAAGCGCTCGAGGAATTGCGCCGCGGCGGCATCAAGCTCGCCGTCATCGATACGCCGCCCGCCATCACCGATTCGATCTCGCAGGTGGTGGCGCATGCGGATCTCGTCGTGATTCCGACGCGCCCCAGCCCGCACGATCTGCGCGCGGTCGGCGCGACGGTCGACATAGCGGAGCGCCACGGCAAGCCGCTGGTCTTCGTCGTGAACGGCGCAACCGCCCGCGCGCGCATCACCGGCGAAGCCGCCGTCGCACTCTCCCAGCACGGGACGGTCGCGCCGATCACGCTGCATCATCGCGTCGATTTCGCCGCCAGCATGGTTGACGGCCGAACGGTCGGCGAGGTCGTGCCGAAATCGCAATCGGCGAAGGAGATCCGCGACTTGTGGATCTACATCCAGGATCGGCTCTCCAGGCTGACGCGCGACGCCAAGCTGATCCCGGAGGTCCGCCCGGAACATTTCTCGATCGATGCGCTGTCGTCGCTGCTCGAAGAGCGCGTCGCCTCGGAAGCGCAGCCGGAAGCGCCGCCCGCGCCGCGTCCCGAGCCCGACCAGCAGTCCATGCTCGATCGCCGCAACTTCATCGAGCGCCGCGCGAGCTTTTCGCCGTTCGGCGGAACCGAACGCAGGTCGCATCCTTTCGGTCGCCGCTCCGCAGACCGGCCGCAATAGTCGAGGTATCAGGTGAGCCAGACACGCTTCACGCCGATCACGTCCAGCCTTCTCGCGCGCAAGGGCGACGCAGTTCCGTCGGCGATGCCGCACGACGCGGAAGATACCCAGCAGCAATTCTGGGCGCGCGCCGACGCCCAGGACCCGACGCCGCAAGTGCCTCGGCCACGGCAAGCCGTCACGCCGCCCGGCCCGCCCGAACCCGGCAAGCCGCACAAGATGGTCGTGACGCTGTCGGCGATCGAGTTCGAAAAGCTCGGCATCGCCGCGGTCAAGAAGGGCGTGACGCGGCATCAGATCGTGCGTACCGCGCTCGATCTCCATCTCGAACGGCTCAAGCGCGAATATGGCGGCTGCGGCTGCATGGCGGTCGAGGGCGGCTGCACGGAAGGCTGCGGCGGCGGCTGAACCCTCCATTTGGGGCGCGGCCCGGTTGCGCTAGACTGGCGACCGGGAGCAGCGCCTCATGGACACCAAAATCCTCGGCCGGACAGGCCTCAGAGTAAGCGTTGCCGGTCTCGGTTGCGGCGGGCACAGCCGGCTCGGACAAGCCTATGGCAACAGTGCCGAACAAAGCGTCGCCGTCGTGCGCGCCGCGATCGACATGGGCATCAATTTCATCGATACCGCCGCGGCCTACGGCACGGAGAAGATCGTCGGCGAAGCGGTTCGCGGACGCCGCGACAAGGTCGTCATATCGACAAAGACGGCGATCCAATCGTGGGGCGACGCGAAGGCCGCGCCGTTCACCGGCGCGCAGATCCTCGAGCAACTCGAGAAAAATCTGTCGCGGCTCGGCACCGACTATATCGACCTCTACAATCTGCACGGCATCGTCGAGCGCCAGCTCGGCTATGTCGCCGCCGAGATCGTCCCGGCGCTGATCCGCGCGCGCGAACAGGGCAAGATCCGCTTCCTCGGCATCACCGAGCATTTCGGCAGCGACACCGACCACAAGATGCTCTCGGCCGCCATTCCGACCGGCGTGTGGGATGTCGTCATGGTGGGTTTCAACCTGCTCAATCCTTCGGCGCGGCGCAACGTCCTGCGGCTGACACAGACGCACTCTGTCGGCGTGCAGGACATGTTCGCGGTGCGGCGGGCGCTCAGCAATCCCGAGGGTCTGAAAGAGGCGCTCGATCAGATCGAAAAGGCCGGTCAGCTCGACCGCAGCAAACTCGACGCTGCCGATCCTCTCGGTTTCCTCAAGGAGGGGACAGAGGGAATCGTCGATGCCGCGTACCGCTTCTGCCGTCACGAACCGGGCATCGACGTGGTGCTCACGGGAACCGGAAAGGTCGAGCATCTGCGCGAGAATGTGGCCTCGATCAATCGCGGTCCGCTCCCCGCAAAGACGCTGGCGCGGCTCGAGGAGCTCTTCGGGCAAGTGGATTCCGTTTCTGGAAATTAGAGGATACGCATGAACGTCGAACGCCTGCCGCCGGTCAAAACTTCGCTCAAACCGAGCAACCATCCCTATCTGAACGGCGCCTGGACGCCGCTGCACGAGGAAGTCAACGCGTTCGAGCTCGATTGCATCGAAGGCCGGATCCCGACGGACATAGACGGCGTCTATCTG
>Ga0335070_10001623_pt1 | contig 26058 bp, 26 predicted proteins | sample Lox_Sample_13_FD_206722 | JGI IMG/M metagenome (GOLD analysis project Ga0335070, IMG submission 206722) | Soil microbial communities from Loxahatchee National Wildlife Refuge, Florida, United States - Lox_Sample_1.3 | ecosystem: Environmental > Terrestrial > Soil > Wetlands | place: USA...
CTGGTTGCGGAAGACGAGCGGCACGACGAGCCCGCTCTCCGCCGCGACCCCGAGCCGGCCGAGGCCGTGCTGCTCGAAGCGCGAGCGGTTGAGCTCGTCCTCGAGCCGCTGGGTCTTCCGTGTGCGGAGCGCGGCGCTCGCGACCGTGTCCTGGAGCGGGAACCGGGCGCCGATCAGCGTGTCGGGGAGCTCGCCCGCCCCGGTCGCGACCTCCAGCTCCGTCCCGCGCACGAGCTCGATCAGCACGGTGCGCGCCCCCACGAGCGCGCGCCCCCGCTTGGCGACGAGCTCGAGCACCACGTCGAGGTCGGTGCGCCCGCCGACGGCCTGGGCGATCTGCGTCGTCGCGTCGAGGGCGGCGACCGTCCGCTCCAGCTCGTCCTGGCGCTCCCGGGCTCCGGTGAAGCGGCCGGCGTGGTCGATGGCGACGCCGGCGAACTCGGCGAGCAGCACGACGGCGTCCTCGTCCTCCTGGGTGAACTCCTCGCCGCCTGCCTTCTCGGTCAGGTAGAGGTTCCCGTACGGCTCGCCGCGAACGAGGATCGGCACGCCGAGGAACGTCTCCATCGGCAGGTGCCCGGCGGGGAAGCCCCAGGAGCGCGCATGCTGTCCGACCCTCGCCAGCCGCAGCGGCTGCGGGTGCGCGATCAGCTCGCCGAGCACGCCCCGGCCGCGGGGCAGGTCGCCGACCTCGGCGCGCGCCGCGTCGTCGATGCCGAGCGTCAGGAAGCGGTCGAGCTCGGTGCGCGAGTCCGCGAGCACCCCGAGCGCCGCGTACTGCGCGTCGGTGAGCTCCTTTGCAGCAGCCAGCACGCGCTCGAGCACGACCTCGAGGTCCAGCTCGGCGAGAACGCTCCTCGCGATGTCCAGCACACGTAACGCAGCGCGGTCCACCGACCCCAAGTATGCGCTAGATCGACTGGAGCGCGCGGGCTCCGGGCCCGACGTAGCGGGCGCTCGGGCGCACGAGCACGCCGAGCCGCTTCTGCTCGAGCACGTGGGCCGACCAGCCCGCGGTGCGGGAGCAGGCGAACATCGCCGGCGCGAGCGCAGGCGGCACTTCGGCCGCGTCGAGCACGATCGCCGACCAGAACTCGACGTTCGTGTACGAGTGATCCGGGTTCTTCCTCGCGATCGCCTCGTGCGCGGCCTGCTCCAGCGCCTCCGCAACCTCGACCCGCGGCGACCCCAGCTCCTTCGCCGTCCTCTTCAGCAGGCGCGAGCGCGGATCCTCGGCGCGGTAGACGCGGTGTCCGAAGCCCATGATCCGCTCCTTGCGGGCGAGCGCCTGCTCCACCCACTTCTCGGCGTCGCCCAGCTCGGCGACCGCGTCCAGCATGGGAAGGACGCGCGCCGGGGCGCCGCCGTGCAGCGGCCCCGACAGCGCGCCGACCGCCGCCGAGAGCGCGGCGCCGCAGTCGGCGCCCGTGGAGGCGACGATGCGGGCGGTGAACGTCGATGCGTTCACTCCGTGCTCGGCCGTGCAGATCCAGTACGTGTCGATCGCCCGCGCATGCCGCTCGTCGACCTCGCCGCGCCACGCGAGCAGGAACCGCTCCGCCGCAGTCTCGCCGGCGAGGACGGTTGCCTCCGGCACGGGCGGCTTGTCGGCTCCACGCGCGGACTGCGCGACGATCGACAGCGCGGCCGCGGAGAGGCGGCGCAAATCCTCCTTCGCGGTCTCGTCGTCGATGTCGATCAGCTGCCGGAGCTTCCAGCGGCCGCTGAGGATCGCCAGCATCGCCTGGAGGTCGGACATGTGGCCGCCGGTGCGGACCTCGAGCTCGCAGTGAGCCGCCGGCAGGCCCGGATGGAGCGACTCGTCGACGAGCAGTCCCCACACCTGCTCGAACGGCACGTGCCCGGCGAGCTCCTCGATGTCGATGCCGCGGTAGCGCAGCGAGCCGCCCTCGCGGTCGGGCTCTGCGATCTCGGTCTCGAAGGCGATGACGCCGGCGAGGCCGGGGCTGTACTCGCTCGTGCTCATGCGTGAATCTCCTCCAGCTCGATCTCGAGGCCGAGTCCCCGCTCCCGGGCCGCCCTCAGCACGAGTGCCGCTGCGGCAAGGTCCTGCACGGCGACGCCGACCGACTTGTACAGCGTAATCTCGTCCCGGCTCGTGCGGCCGGGCCTCGTGCCGGCGACGATCTCGCCGAGCTCGGCCACCGACTGCGGCTCGATGCCGGCGAGCTCGGGCGCGCCGGCCGGCGGCGGTGCGAACGACGAGCCGCGCGACTCGACGACGATCGTCGCCGCCCGGACGAGCTCGGGGTCGAGCTCGGAGCCGGGGGCGGCGAAGCCGACGGAGCCGACATGCGTGCCCGGCGCGACCCAGTCCAGGCGGACGACCGGCTCGGCGGAGTGCGTCGTGGCCGCGACGACGTCGGCGCCGCGCACCGCCTCCTCGAACGAGGCCGCGGCGGTTGCGCCGATCTCGGCCGCCAGCTCCTCGGCCTTCGCCCGGTCGCGGCCGCCGATGCGGATCTCCTCCCAGGCGCGGATGCGCGAGAACGCACGGGCATGCGAGCGCGCCTGGACGCCGGTCCCGACGATGGCGAGCACGCTCGCGTCCTCGCGTGCCAGCAGGCGCGCGGCCAGGGCGGCCGCGCCCGCCGTGCGCGAGGCGGTGATGGAGGTCCCGTCCATCAGCGCGACCGGCGTGCCGTCCGCCGGGTCGAAGAGCGCGATCGCAGCCTGGTGCGAGGGCCGGTCGGCGTTGTGCGGGAAGACGGAGACGAGCTTGCAGCCGAGCCCCGCCGAGGGGAGATAGCCGGGCATGGCGCCGAGCAGCCCGTCGTTCTCGGCGAGCGCGGCGATCCGGGCCGGCATCGAGGCCGCGCCCGCCGACAGCTCGGCGTGGGCGCGCGCCAGCGCGTCGAGGAGCTCGTCGAGATCGAGCAGCTCCTCCACCTCCGCGCGGGTCAGCACGAGCATCCGCCGGGAACGGTATCGGCAGGCTCAACGCCGGTGCGCGGCCACCGGAGCCTGCGGCAGGGGCTGCGGCGGCGGCTTCGAGTCGACGAGGACGGCCGCCGCCAGCAGGACGGCCATCGCGACGGCGCTCTCACCGAGCATGCTGCGCGAGAGCCTGGCGACCACCGTGTCCGACTCCAGGCGGGGCAGCGCGATGCGCTGGTGGATCCCGCCCCAGGCGAGCGCAACCGCGACGAGGCTCAGCTTGACGATCAGAACATGGCCGTATCCGCTCGTCCAGAGATCGTGCACGCGAGGCAGGCGCAGGAAGCTGAGGTAGGTTCCGGCGGCCAGGAGCAGCGCGACGCACACCGTCGCGACGCGCGAGAAGCGCCTGATCGACCTCCGGCGCAGCTCGGGCGCTGCGGGCCAGATGACGGCGACGAGCTGGACCAGACCGCCGATCCACAGGATCGCCGAGCCGAGATGCACCCAGTCGGCGAGCTCCGAGAGCCACGAGTGCCCCGCGTCCGCGGCGGAATGACCCGAGAGCGAGAGCCCCGACGCGAACCCGAGCCCGATCAGGTAGGCGGGCCACAGCAGCGCCGTCCGGCCCGTGAGCCAGGCCAGGTAGAGGAGCGCCGTCACGAGCGCGAAGCCGAGCGTCATGGCGATGAAGGCAGCACCGAACTTCGTCCCGTTCGCGAGCGACGAGAGGTCGCCGTAGAGGAACGCGGTGAACGGCAGCTGCAGTGCGTCCTCGGCCCGCAACAGGAAGGCGGCGATCCCGACCTCGAGCGCGGCGACCGCGCCGATCCCCGTCACCCAGTAGAAGCGCCGCTCGGCCCGAGGCGGCAGCGGGCCGCGCACGACGAGCAGCCGGAAGCCGATCCCGCCGACGAGCAGCGCGAGCGCGAGGAAGTAGAGCCAGCGCACGACGTGCTCGGTCGTCGTCGGCCCCTGTGCGCCGACGGCCTCGGTCACGGGCGGCGCCGGCACGCGGATCCCGAATGTCGAGATGCCCGAGACGACGTGCCCGTCGCTCGAGAGCGCCCGCCAGCGGATGGTGTACGCGCCGCGCGGCAGCGTCCTCGGCAGCGACGCGACGAGCTCGCGCGCCGACTTCACCGCGCGCGGCGGGCCGGCGACGTTCTTGCCCGCAGCGTCGAGGACGAGAATCGCCTTCGCCACGCTGTCGACCGGCTGGTCGAACTGGAGCACGACCTGCGCGGGCGCCTTCGCGAGGCGCTTCTCGAGCGCCGGGGTCTGGTGGAGCAGGGACGCGTGCGCGAACGCGCCCGCCGGGAAGACGAGCACGGCCAGCGTCGCTGAGAGGAAAGCGGCCCGTCTCACCGGTGCGGCACCCCGGCGTAGAACGAGAGGTGGCCGAAGATCGGCGCGACGTCGCGGTCGCAGTAGAGGAGGACGGCGATGACGACGAACGTCGTCGCGAATCCCAGCGAGGCCGTCAGCGAGCGCGGCCGCAGTGCCTGCGCGAGCGGGAAGACGGCGGCCACGAGCACCGTCCAGCCGAGCGTGTGGTGCAGGAAGGCCGCCCGCGCGAAGAGCCAGTGGTTCTGCTCGTGCAGGAGCAATGCCGCGCCCGACGCCGCGAGCCCGAGCGCCGACGTGAGCCGCCAGTACTGCGAGTGGAGCTTGCCGCGCGCGACTCCGAGCTCCGCCGCTCCGGCGAGCATCAGGACCTGTGCCCACATGCCGTGCGCGACCATGTGGATCGTCGAGTTGGTGAAGAAGGTGCTCACCGGCCACATGAGCACGCCCATGGCGAACATGAAGCCGGGCCACAGGTAGCGCCGCCACGGCCGCCGCCCCCAGATCTCCGGCCCGACGAGGGCCTCCGACAGCAGCAGCAGCCCGAGGATGAGGAAGCCGGTGGCGAACCACCAATGCACGAACTCGGCGCGCGGCTCGAGGCCGGCGACGATCACCCGGGCTCCTCGAGGTCGGCCACGATGCCGGGCGCGAGCACGAGCCGGAAGAGGATGCCGACGAGCACGACATAGAGCGGCGGCTCGGCGAGGAGCCAGTACAGGCCCTGTGCGTGCGGGTGGAGCAGCGTCAGGCGCCAGGGCTGGAGCACGGCCCACGCGATGCCCGCGAGCGAGGTCAACGGGCCGAGTGCGAGCAGGATGCGCACGCGTGCACGCGTCCACGCGTCCGGGTGCTCTTCCTCGACCTCTCGTATCAGTTCATGCGCGATGTCCGCGCTCATGTCGTCCTCCCGCGTCGAAGTGCGACCGCGGGCGGACGCCCGCGGCTACGCCGGCAGCGGCGGTGGGCGCGACTCGAACTCGAGCCCGAACAGGGAGCGCGGTGCGAGTGAGTCGGAAAGCCTGTGCGGCGGGGCCGAGGGCGGCGCGGGCTCGGCGAGCCTGCGGGCGTACGCGACCGCGTCGGCGGCGATGCTCTCCACGTCGGCGAGCCAGCAGCCGACCGCCTGGTAGAGCACGGCGACGAGCACCGAGAGCACGGCGAACACCGGCAGCGCGGAGCTGTGCAGCCACGGACCGAGCAGCGACGCGCCGCCGGCGGCGGCACGCTCGGCGTCGGCTTGGACGAGATAGATCGTCGACGTGCCGACGAAGGAGAGCATCCAGAGCCGCGGAGAGAGCTCGATGCGCACCCGTGCGGTGCGGCGGTGCCCGCGCGCGCCGAGCGCGGCCGCGACCCGGTGGGCGGCCTGCGCGGCGGCGCGCGCCCTGGCGAAGCGCCACGCGACCCGCGCGAGCATGAGCGCGATGCCGACCTTCACCGCGGCCAGCAGGAACGGGTAGTAGTCGGCGCCCGCGTAGCTGACGCGGCCCACGTGGCGGCCGACGTCGAGCCGGTGCGTGAGGCTGCGGCCGGCGAGCTCCGCCGTCAGCGCGAGCAGGCCGAGCGCGAGCCCGGCGAGCAGCCGCTCATGCCCCCTGGCGCGCTCCATCCTCGAAGTGTGCTGCCCGCGCCTCCCTGAGGTCAAGGAGCCGGCCCCCGCGTCATCCCAGCAGCGTCACGGAGTAGTCATATGCGTGCTCGGAGTCGAGCGAGAAGAGCAGGATGCGCTGCCACCGGCCGATGCACAGCCGGCCCTCCGTGAACGGCACCTGCTCGGTGCGCGGGCCGAGGAGCGCGACGACGAGCCGCTCGCGCGTCTCGCTGTCGCCCGGCACGACGCGTTCGAGCATGACCTCGAGATCCTCGAAGAAACCCGTCTCGCGCTCCTGCACGCGGATGAGCGAGAGCCCCTGCGTCGCGTGGACGTAGGCGATCCCGTCGCGGCGGCCGGAGCGCGCGACGCTCTGCGACACCTCGTTCGTGATGTCCATCACCGACAGCGTCGGAAGCGCGGCGGCGATCGAGTACGGAACTTCAATGCTCGTCATGCCCGCGCCACCTCCTTCGGCAGCCGGAAGTGGACGTGCTCGCGGGCCACGGTGATCTCCTCGAGCGTGTCGTAGCCGCGCTGGGCGAGCCGCTCGGCGGTGGCGAGCACGAGCTCCTCGGGCGTCGACGCGCCCGCGGTGAGGCCGACGGTGCCGTGCCCGTCGAGCAGCTCCTCGTCGAGCGGGCTCTCGCCGTCGACGAGCGTCGCGACCGCACCGGCCGCCTCGGCGACCTCGACGAGCCGCTTCGCGTTGGAGCTCGTCTCGGAGCCGATCACGAGAATGAGCGACGCCCCTTCCGCGACCATCGCCTTCACCGCGTCCTGACGGTTCTGCGTCGCGTAGCAGATGTCGTCCGCGTGCGGCCGCCGCAGCTCGCCGAGGTGCTCCTCGAGCGCGTCGACGATCGGCGCGACGTCGTCGAGCGAGAGCGTCGTCTGCGTGATCACCGCGACGGGCTTGTCGGTCTCGAGCTCGCGCGCCTGCTCCGGCGACTCGATCACGATCGTCGCATCCGGCCGCTCGCCGAGCGTCCCGATCACCTCGACGTGGTCGGCGTGGCCGACGAGCGCGACGATGTGGCCACCGTCCGCGTAACGCCGCGCCTCCGCATGCACCTTGTTCACGAGCGGGCAGGTCGCGTCGACGATGCGGAGGCCGCGCGCCTGCGCGTTCGCCTTCACCGACGGAGCGACGCCGTGTGCGGACAGGACGCAGAACTCGCCGGCCGGAATCTCCGACTCGTCCTCCACGAACACCGCGCCGAGTCCCTCGAGCCGGCGCACGACGTGTTCGTTGTGCACGATCTGGTGCCGGACGTACACCGGCGGGCCGTGCTGCTCGAGCAGCCGCTCCACGATCTCGATCGCGCGGTCGACGCCGGCGCAGAAGGAGCGCGGCGCGGCCAGCAGGACGCGGCCGCCGTTCGCGGCCTGGAGGCTCACGCCAGAACCTCCTCGAGCGCGTGCAGCGCCGCGAGGGCGTCCCTGATCGATCGGATTGCGGCGCCGCGCTTCGCGACGACCCAGCGGAGGAGGCCGGCGACGTCCGTGCGGCCGTCGGCGCGCACGGTCGTGTCGACGCCTTCGATCGCGCTCGCCGGCACGTCGCTGATCGCGCGCAGCACGCCCGCGAGCCTGCCGCTTGCCGCCAGCACACCGCTCTCCATGTCCACGGCGTCCGCGCCGCTCGACTCGCGCAGCCGGCGCCGCTCTGCTGCGTCGTGCACGAGCTCGTCGGATGCGAGCATGACCGCGGGCCGCGAGCCGCGGACGCCGAGCGGATCTCCTTCCCACAGGGTCGCGCCCGCGGCGTCGACGACCCGGGTCGCGTCGAGCACGTCGCCGACCGCGAGCCCGTCGTGGAGCGCGCCGGCGACGCCGAACGAGACGACCCGCCCCTCGGGCACTCCGTTCACCGCGCGGACTCCGACGCGGACCGCAACGAGGCCGAGCCGTCGCGCGACTCGCTCCACCGCGCTCGTCGCGCAGGCAAAGGTCAGCCGGTCAAGGTCCACGCCATGCTCCGGACGGTCTCCTTGAGGCTCTTCGACGACTCGAACGCCGCCGACGGCTCGAAGCCGGAGTGGATGCCGCAGTGCTCGCAGCGGGGATCGTTGCCCGGGCCGTAGGCCTCCCACTCCATGCCCTCGAGCAGTGCTTCGTACGTCGGGAAGATGCCGTCGGTGAGCAGGTAGCACGGGCCCTTCCAGCCGTACGGGTTGCGTGTGATCGAGCCCCACGGCGCGCAGGACAGCTTGCGCTCGCCGGTGAGGAAGTCCTGGTAGATCGGCGTGGCGATCCAGCGATAGCCGTGCTTACGCACCGACGCGCGGATCGCGCGGAACTTCTCCTCGTGCTCCGAGCGCGTCATCGTCAGCGCCGGATCGATCTGCGAGTACTGGTAGCCGGGGGCGACGAGCATCCCGTCGATGCCGACCTCGTCGGTGAGGTAGCGCATCATCTCGATCACGTCCTCGACCTCGGTCTCCTTGAAGATCGTCGTGTTGGTCGTGACGCGGAAGCCGCGGGCGCGGGCCGTCCTGATCGCGTCGACGGCGATGTCCCAGAGGCCCGGGTAGTCGCAGACGTAGTCGTGGATCTCGCGCATGCCGTCGAGGTGGACGACGAAGGTCATCCGCGGCGACGGCTCGAACCAGTCGAGGCACTGCTCGAGCCGCAGCGCGTTCGTGCACAGCTCGACCGTCTTTCCCATCTCGATCATGCCGGCGGCGACCTCTTCGATCCCCTTGTAGACGAGCGGCTCGCCGCCGCAGATCGAGACGACCGGGGCGGGGCACTGGAGCCCGGAGTCGAGGCACTCCTCGACGGTTAGGCGGGCGCGGTTCGACTCGTATTCGCGGATCTTCCCGCAGCCGATGCACGCGATGTTGCACGCGAGCGTCGGCTCGAGCATCAGCACCAGCGGATAGCGCTCGCGCTTGCGCTGCTGGGAGGCGACGTACTTGCCGATCGAGACGGTCGACTGGAGCGGGAATTTCACCCGGAAAGCCTTTCTCTAAGGCGCCCGAGCGCGAGCACCGGGAAGCTAAGCCGATAGAGGTGGTAGCGGATCATGAAATCGAGCGGAAAACCCGTGCCGGTGAAGTGCTCCTCGTCCCAGTCCCCGTCGGGGCGCTGGACCCCGCAAAGATAATCGGCTGCTCTCCGTGTACCCAGACCCTCAGCGTTTCCTGCGGCCACGTACGCCATCAGTGCCCACGCCGTCTGCGACGGTGTCGCGAAGGGCGCCCGGCCCCGCCAGGCGGGGTCGGAGTAGGAGCGGATGTCCTCGCCGAAGCCGCCGCTCTCCTGCTGGACGGAGTCGAGCCAGCCGACCGCGCGGCGGAATGCCGGGTGCTCGTGCGGGACGCCGCACGCCGCGAGCCCGGGCAGGGCGGCACCCGTGCCGTACAGGTGGTTGACGCCCCAGCGCCCGAACCAGGAACCGTCGTCCTCCTGCTCGTCGAGGAGCCAGCGGAGGCCGCGCTCGACGGAGGTGCGGTAGACCCCCTCCGAGGCGAGCGCCTCGAGCACGTGGCCGCTGACGTCGGCACTCGGCTCGTCCGTGACCTTGCCGAAGTCGCAGAAGGGGATCTTGTACAGCCACATGGCGCTGTTGTCGACGTCGAACGCACCCCAGCCGCCGTTCTTCGACTGCATGCCGGCGACCCAGTCGAGGCCGCGCCGCACCGCGTCGTCGCCGATCCCGAGCTCGCGCAGCGCGAGCGCGATCACCGCCACGTCGTCGATGTCGGGATAGAGGTCGTTCTCGTACTCGAACGCCCAGCCGCCCGGTGCGAGGTCCGGTCTCCGGATCGCCCAGTCGCCCTTGACCCGGATCTCCTCGCGCAGGAGGTACTCGCCCGCCTTCACGAGCTGAGGATGATCGGGCGGGACTCCGGCCGCCCGGAGCGCGAGCACGGCGAGCCCGGTGTCCCACACCGGCGACTGGCACGCCTCGGGGCGCAACCGGTCGCCGTCCTCGACCATGAAGCCCTGCCATCCCTCGACCGCCCGGCGCAGCGTCTCGTCCTCGAAGCCGTGCCCCAGCGCCGCGAGCGCGATGATCCCCCACACCCACGGCGGCTGGATGCCGCCCCACGATCCGTCTGCCTCCTGGCGTTCCCTGATCCAGCGCTCCGCTTGGCTGAGCGCCTGGCGCCGGATGCGCCCGGGGCGGCGTGGAGGCTTGGTCTTACCGGGGATCGCGCCGATCTCGACGAGGTCGAAGGAGAGCGGACGCACCGGGCGCAGCGTCTGCGCGACGGAAAGGGCGACGAACGTCTGCCGCGCCCAGCAGGCGAAGTCGTAGATCGAGAACGGCGCCGAGGGCGGGAAGAGGATCAGCTCCGGCGGGATCGGCACCATCTGCTGCCACGGCCACTGCCCGAGCAGCGCCATGAAGCACTTCGTGAAGAGGCGGCTCCTCGGGATGCCCCCCTCGCGCTGGATGTACGCGACTGCGCGCGGGCCCGGGTCGACGCCGCACATGCGCAGCGCGACGTAGGCCTCGATCGACGTCGACAGATCGGGCGGCCCCTCGAACCAGATCGACCACGTGCCGTCGTCGCGCATCCGCGCGAGCAGCTCGTTCGCGATGCGGCGGTCGAGGTCGGGCGTGCGCAGCCCGAGCACGTGGTGCCAGTAGAGGTGCTGCGCCGTCATCGTCACGTTCGACTCGAGCTCGCCGACCCAGATCCCGTCGGGGCGCTGGAGCTCGAGCAGGCGGCGCGTGCCGCGGTCGAGCGCCTCGTCCAGCGCGGTGAGGTGCGCGGTCGCCGTCACGCGCCAACTTTCGCACGCGAGCTGCTCAAGAGGTGCTGAGCCGCCGCGCGGCCGCTGCGCACGGCGCTCTCCATCGTCGCCGGCCAGCCGGTGTCGGTCCACGTGCCCGCACGCGCGACGCCGGGCAGCGCCGTCACGACGCCGGGACGCTCCACTCCCGGCCGGAGCGCGACCGTCGCGTACGGCTCGCGGCTGACACGCGACCAGAGGAGCTCCGCGCGGCCGAGGCGCTCGGTGAGCTGGCCGGCGATGCGCTCGACGAGCTCGCGGCCACGGATCTCGAGCAGCTCGGGCGCGCCGCTCGAGACGACGGTCAGGTACTGCCCGCCGGCCTTCGGCCGGTGGCTGGTCAGGGCACCTCGGTCGAAGACCCAGTGGGCATCCGTGGCGAGGAGCGCAGCAAGCGGCACCTTGAGGAGAGGCCGGTCGAACCAGAGATGGACGCTGACGATCGGCGAGTCCTCGAGCTGCGGCGCGGGCTCGCCGAGGAGGCGCGCACTCTCGCGCGGCGGTACCGCGACGACGACACCCTCCGCATCGACGTCGTCGAGCGAGGCGACCTTCTCGTCGAGGACGACGGTCGCGCCCGCGGCGCGAAGCGCAGCGCCTGCGGCGTCGCCGTGCATCCGGCCGAGCGGTCTCATCGGCAGCACGAGGTCGGCGTTGCCGCGCGGACCGAGGAGCGCGGTGCGGACGGTGAAGAGCCCGGCCTCCGCGTCCACCTCGTCCGTGCGGAGGTTGAGCGCAGGCCTGATGAAGACGTCCCAGAAGCGGTCCACCGTCGCGTCGCTCGCACCGATCCGGCGGAGCAACGCGCCGAACGTCTCGCCGTCGCGTGCCTGCGCGCCGCGGCAGCGCGCCGTCACGACGGGAATCCGCAGCCGGTCACGGAACGGCACGTGGCCGTAGCCGAGCAGGGCGGGCAGGCTCGGCTTGATCGCCGAGACCGAGCCGTCCTCGGCGATCACCGGCAGCGCGAGCCGGGTGCGCAGGTACGAGCCGCTCTCGCCGATGCGGTCGAGGAAGCGCAGGTACTCGGTGAAGCAGCCGAGGGCGATGTGCTGGCCGTTGTCCGGCGGCGGCTCCGGATCGCCCTCGCGCTGCGGCAGCGTCTGCACGGCCCCGCCGAGCGTCGGGCGGGCTTCGAGCAGCGTCACCGTCGCGCCCGCGTCGACGAGGTCGAGCGCCGCCGCCAGGCCCGCGAGCCCGCCCCCGACGACCGCCGCCCTCACCGCCGCAGCCCCCGCGCGACGACCGCGAGCTTCGCAGGCGCCGAGAGGCGGCACGACGCGCCGAAGACGTCGAAGCCGTTCTCCTCCATCCGGTCGAGCTGCCCGCGGTAGAGACCGGCGAACGTCGAGACGCACAGCGCGCTGCGCCGGTCGAGCGAGTCGAGCAGCCCCAGCCCCTCTTCGAGGTGGGCGCGTGCGCGCTGGGCCTGAAAGGCCATCAGCGACCGCCACTCCGCGGTCAGCCGCTCGTGCGCGATGTCGTCCTCGGCGACGCCGAACGCGGCCAGCTCGTCCTGCGGGAGATAGACGCGGCCGAGTCCCCAGTCCTCGCGCACGTCGCGCATGATGTTGATGATCTGCAGCGCGACGCCGAGGGTCCGTGCGCGTTCGGCGTCCTCGGACCCGTACACGGCGATGCAGGCGACGCCGACGGCGCCGGCGACCTTCTCGCAGTAGCCGCGCAGGTCCGTGAAGTCGGCGTAGCGCGTCTGCTCCGTGTCCTGCAGGCCGCCGTCGACGAGAGCGGAGAGCGCGTCACGCGGAATGCCGTAGCGCGCACGTGCGTCCGCGAGGGCGACGAGCATCGCGCCGGACGGCGTGTCGTCGTCGAGCGAGGCGCGCAACGCCTCGAGCCGCGTCCGCTTCTCGCCGAGCGGCGCCTCGCCGTCCGCCACGTCGTCGACCTCGCGCGCGAAGGCGTACACGGCGGCGATTGCGCGGCGCTTCGCCGCGGGCAGCACCATGATCCCGTAGGCGAAGTTCTTCGCCCGCGCGCGGGTGAGGCGCGACACCTCCGCATAGGCCTGGTCGACGGCGAGCGACGTCATCTCACGAGCGTCCGTGCGCCTTCCCATGCCAGCCTCGCCCGCGACGGCTTCGGCCGCTGCGTGAACACGTCCCAGCCCGCCGACTCGAGCGCCTCGAGCGCAGCGAGCCCGCCGCGCGCGAAGAGCGCGACGGCGCGCCCGAGGCGCCCGCCGATGCGTGCGCGCAAGACGTCGCCCGCCTCGAGCAGCGCCGCCGCACGCTCGGCCTCGAAGCGCAGGAGCGCGCGCAGCTCGCCGCTCGGCCGGTCGAGCGGTGGGTCGCCGAAGCGGCGGCGATCCTCGGCCGGCAGGTAGACGCGCCCCAGCTCGAGGTCGCGCGGTACGTCCTGGAGGAAGTTCACGAGCTGCAGGCCCGTGCAGACCGAGTCGCTCGCGGCGACGAGCTCCGCGTCGTCGAGACGGCGCAGCACGCCGAGCACGAGCCGTCCGCACGGGTCCGCGGAGTGGACGCAGTACTGCTTGACGTCGGCCCACGTCTCGTAGGCGGAGACACGCTGATCGATGCGGTTCGCCTCGATCAGGCGCAGGAACGGCTCCCGCGGCAGGTCGAACGCGCGTACCGTCGGCTGCACGTTCCGCAGCACCGGCCACGTGGGCTCGCCCTCGAAGGTCAGCTCGACCTCGCGCTCGAGCTCGTCGAGCGCGGCGAGCCGGTCGCCGTCGTAGGCGTCCCCGAGCTCGTCGACGAGGCGGGCGTAGCAGTAGAGGGCCCGCACGTGCGGGCGCAGGGCGCGCGGGAACAGGAGCGAGCCGACCGGGAAGTTCTCCCCGGCCGCCCGCGCGGCAACCTCGGCCACCTCCATGCCCCACAGCATCCCGGCGCCGGCCCCCCCACGTCAAAAACGAGGCGACATGCGATCGACTCCCGGCAACGGGCCGCGAAGCACCCGCCTGAGGGATGGCCCGCCGGGAGCACCCTGACGAATCTCTGCATAAGAGACCCCCAACTCCTGCGGCTGGGCACATCTCGGGAGAGCCGCAGTGAGGTTGCCGTTCACGAATTCCAGCCGCGTCGCGTCCTTGAAGGCCGAGGACGGCTTCGGCCTGATCGAGCTCGTCGTCGCGTCGACGCTCTTCATCGTCGTATCCGCTCCGCTCACCGGCGTGCTGCTCGCGTCGATCACGCAGCAGAAGCTCGCGCGCGAGCGCACGCTCGCCGCGCAGACGGCGCAGAGCGCCATCGAGTCGATCCGGGCGCTCCCGTACGAGTCGGTCGGTGTGCAGAACGGCAACCCGGCCGGCACCGTCGCCGCCTCGCTCACCGCGTCGCAGCTCGGCGTCGTCGGGCTGAACGCGACGGTGAAGACGAAGATCGCGTACGTCAACGACGCGCCGGCGACCTCGTACCAGACGAAGGCGGACTACAAGAAGGTCACCGTCACGGTGCTGCGCAGCGCGGACTCGAAGCAGCTGACGCAAGAGGTGACCTACGTCGCCCCGCCGGGCGGCGGTGCGGTCGCCGGCCAGAGCCAGGGGATCGTCCAGGTTCAGGTCATCGACGGGGTGCTCAACACCCCGCTGCCGGGCGCGACCGTCACGCTGAGCAACGGGCCGAGTCCGCTGCGCAACGACGTGACGGACGCGGCGGGAACGGCCGTCTTCCCCGCACTGCTGCCCACGAATGTCACCTACCCCTACTACAACATCGGGGCGTCGTTGACGGGGTACACGACGCTGAAGGACGACATGCCTCCGTCGACCACCGCGCATACGTCGATCGCCGGCGGCCAGACGTTCACGACGATCCTCCGTCTCTACAAGGCGGCGACGATCTTCGTCGTGCCGAAGAGCCCGGACGGGTCGACCTACACCGGAACGGCGACGGCGACGATCGGCTCGTCGCGCGGGGCCCAGTCGTTCACGTTCAGCGGCGGCCAGCTCCAGGTGCAGACGATCGCCGGCGAGCCGGTCGTGCCGAACCTCCAGTACACCGCCCGCGTGCTCGCGTCGAACGGCCAGTACACCACGCCGTCGACGCAGCTCGTCCCGAACAGCTACCCCACCGACCTCACCAAGACGTTTCCGCTGTCGCTCACGGGAACGCCCGCCACGATGCCCGCCCTGACGGTGAAGGTCGTCAACTCGGGAGGACAGAAGGTCGTCGGCGCGACCGTCACCGTGAACGGCGGCCCCGGCTCGAACATCTCGCTGCTCGGGACGACGGACGCGACAGGCGCGGTCGTCTTCGCCGTCCCCAGCAGCTCATCTCCCCAGTACTCGGCGACCGCCAAGAGCGGAACGCTCTCCGGCGTGTGGAGCGGCGGGGTGACGTCCAACACGACGGCGACGGTGACCGTCAGGTGAACGGGCGCCTGCGGATGCTCGGCGGCGAGCGGGGGTTCACCCTGATCGAACTCCTCGCGGCGATGGCCATCATGGGCACGCTGCTCGGCGCGTTCGGCCAGATGCTGATCACGACGTCGAAGTCGAGCGCCCGCACCGAGGAGCAGGCGACGCTCCAGGATCTCGCCCGAACGGCGATCAGCGGCTTCTCGCGGGATCTGCGCGAGGCGACGAACACCCTCGGGACGTCGCCGGTCGAGAGCCTGAGCGGAACGGCGCTGACGTTCGACGCCCCCGACGAGGCGACACCGTTCCACCTTCGCCGGATCGCCTACCGGCTGGTCGGCGGCGAGCTCGACCGCAGCGTGACCACGAGCCTGAACACCGGCAACGCGCCGTGGCAGTGGCCCGGGACATCGGGCCCGTGGACGGCGACCCTCGACTCGATCACGAACGGCTCGATCTTCACCTACTACGACGCGACCGGCGCAACGACCACCGACCCGACCGCAGTGAACTCCGTCCGGATCACGCTCGCCGTCGCACCGAAGCAGAACCAGGGCGGCACCTCGACGTACTCCGCCCTCGTCTCGATCAGGACGCTGCAATGACACGCGCGCTTCGGACGGCACGGCGGCAGGACGGATTCGCGATGGTGATGGCGGTCGCGCTCATCGCCCTGCTCGGCATCCTCGCGACGTCGCTCATCGACATCGTTCGGGCCGAGTCGACGCACAGCCGCAGCACGCTGACGCGCGACGCGGCCTACGAGGCCGCCGAGGCGGGCGTCGACGACTACATCGCGAAGCTGATCGACGATCGCCTCTACGAGACGCATTTCGTCCACCCGGGCGAGTCGACGCGGCTGGGCAACGGCCAGCTCGTCGCCGCCGGCCAGCCCTGGCCGCAGTCGGCCGGCAGCACGTGGACGTACCCGCGGGGCAAGGACACGTGGTACGGGGCGGCGCAGCTCGGCAACGGCTACGAGTACAACCTCGAGGTGTTCCCGCCGAGCGCGAACTCGCCGGTGATCAGGATCCTCTCGACCGGGCGGCCGCAGGGCGACACCGACATGCGCGACTGGCGCGAGCTCGAGACGCTCGTGCGGCCGTCGTCGGTCTCCGACTTCCAGATGGTCGCGGATGCGGACATCAGCTACGGCTCGACCGCCACGACCTACGGGAAGATCTACGCGGGCATCGACGCGAACGGCGTCGCGCACAGCGTCAGCCACAGCGGCACGGCGTACGGCGACATCTACGCCGAGGGGAACGTCACCGGCAGCGTCCACCTCATGAACGGCGCGAAGAAGTACGGCGGGTCGACGATCCGCACCGTCATCAAGACGCCGATCAACTTCAACAACTTCCTCGCGTCGCTCGTCGACATCCATTCGGCGGCCGGCGCGGGCGGGATCGTCGAGGACAACCCCTCCGTGAACGCGTGGTGGCTCACCTTCCAGTCGAACGGCCAGGTGCTGATCCAGCCCTGCACGAAGGCGTCGGGCACGTACGCCATCGGCGACCGGATCCCCACCTGCACCGCAGGAACGCTCCTCACCCTGCCGTCGAACGGGGCCATCTACGTCGGCCAGTCGGTGATCGTCTCGGGCCAGGTGAACGGGCGCGTGACGGTCGGCTCGGGCGCCGACATCTACGTCGGCGGCAACCTCTCGTACGTCCAGCCCGGCGACGACGTGCTCGGCCTCGTCGCCTCCCACAGCGTGATCGTGCCGCAGTGGGTGCCGACGAACCTGAGCTGGCGCGCCGCGGTGATCGCGCAGAGCGGGACGTTCCGCTCCTACGGCACGGATCCGCAGACGCACACGACCGAGCCGGAGTACATCGGCGACGGCAGGCTCAGCACGATGACGTTCACGGGCGCGACCGCGACGTACGGCGGAGGCGCCATGGGCCTCTTCGCCACGCGCGTCTATCAGTACGACAACACGCTGCTCTACCTGCCGCCGCCCTGGTTCCCGACGATCCAGGACGCGTTCACGATCGTGCTCGAGCGCGAGGTCGCCGCCGGCCCGAACTGAGACCTTCGCCGCGCGTCGGTTGAGACGACAGGTAGCGTCCAGGCCGTGCAGGGCGAGCCACTCCTCGAGCCGCAGGAGCTGCGCCGCTACGCGGATGCCGTCGTCAAGGCGTCGCTCGGCGTGACGGTGGGCGAGACGCTCGTCGTCCAGGGCGAGCCTGCCCACCGGGAGCTGATGATCGCCGTCGCAGAGGCCGGCTACCGGGCCGGCGCGCACGTCGTCGAGGTGATCTACGGCGACCCGCTCGTCCTCCGGGCGCGGCTGGCGCACGGCCGGGACGACGCGTTGGGGGTGGTCACGCCGTGGAGCGCACGCCGGATGCGGGAGCTGATGAAGCCGTCCGCCGCCCGTGCTGCGATCACCGGCGAGAGCGAGCCCGGCTACCTCGACGAGATCCCGCCGAAGCGGATCGCGACCGAGCTCAGCCGGGTCGCGAAGCAGACCACGGCCTTCCGGCGCGCGAACCTCGATCTGCGCGCGCGCTGGACCGGCGCCGCGTGGCCGACCGACCATTGGGCCGCGCAGGTCTACCCGAAGCTGTCGCCGCTCGAGGGCAAGCGGCGGCTCGCCCGGGACTTCCTCTCGTTCTGCCGGCTGACCGACGCGGACGGGCCCGGCTCGAGCGGCTGGCTCAAGCACGTGCGCGCGCTCGCGCGGCGCGCCGCGAAGCTGACGCGGCTCGAGCTCGCCGGGCTCGAGCTGCACGGCCCCGGTACCGACCTGCGCCTCCGCCTCGTGCCCGGCACGCGCTGGCTCGGCGGCCAGGAGGAGACGCCCTCGGGCGTGAAGATCGCGCCGAACATGCCGACCGAGGAGACGTTCACGAGCCCCCACGCGGCTGCGACGGAGGGCACGTTCGCGTGCACGTTCCCGCTCAGCTTCCAGGGACGGCTGATCGAGGGCCTGCGGGGGGAGTTCCGCGGCGGCCGGCTCGTACGGCTCGACGCCGCGCAACCTGCCGACCGCGACTTCGTCGCCGCGTACATCGACAGCGACCCGAGCGGCAACGGCCGCCGGCTCGGCGAGGTCGCGCTCGTCGACGCGACGTCACGGATCGGGCGGAGCGGGCGCACGTACTTCCACACCCTCCTCGACGAGAACGCCGCCGCCCACATCGCCTTCGGCTCCGGCTTCGGCGGCACCCGCACAGAGAAGCCGGCGCGCGGCCTGAACCGCTCCGCCGTCCATCTGGACGTGATGATCGGCGGCCCCGACCTCGAAGCCATCGGGGTCACATCGAAAGGGAGACGCGTGCCCGTCATTCAAGACGGGCTCTGGGCAATCTAGGACGTCAACCTCCGCGACCAGGTCGCGACGAGGTCGCGACCTGGTCGCAGCCGTCCGCTACGCGAGCTGGCCGAGGACCACTCCCAGGATGGGGATCGCCAGCGTGAAGAGGAGGTTGGCGCGGCCGATGCCGGTCAGGAGCGGCCGGAGCGACTGCGGCTCTCCGTCGCGGATCTGCCGCGCGAGACCGGGGCCGAGCACGTAGTCGTGCAGGTACGCGCCCGCGACGAGCAGGCCGACGAGCCCGCCCTTCACGCCGAGCACCCAGTCGAAGCTCGCCGGTGCGCTCTTGAAGGCGTGGTCGATGCCGGCAAGACCGGCCCCGCTGCCGATCGCGACGCCGAGCGCGCTCCAGCCGATCGGACGCCAGCGGCGGCCGAAGTCGCGCAGCAGCCGCGCGCGCAGCTCACCCTCGAGCCGCTGCACCGGCGGCACGGCGACGAACACGAGCGCCACGGTGCCCCCGACCCAGACCGCAGCCGCGAGCAGGTGCACGACGAGGAGCGCAGTCTCCACTCGCGTAGTTTCCCGCACACGGTGTCGGGCCGTTCGCCGATAGCGCCTGCGACGAGGGCGCCGACACTCGGAAGATGGCGGGGGCCCTTTCTCTTCCGGTTGTCTGGTCGGAAGACGGAGGTCCGCCGCTGCCCGGCCGGCTCGATCTTACGGCCGACAGCCTCCACCTCTCCGGGGGCTCGCGTGACGAGCCCCGGACGCGCACGGTCGCCCTCGCCGAGGTTGCCGCCGTCCGGATTGGGCGCGGCGCGCACGAGCGCCTGAGGGACCGCGCCGCGCTCGTCGTCGAGCTCCGCAACGGCAGCCGGATCTCGATCGCGGGTATCGACCGCCCCGGCACGCTGCACGAGCTCGCCGAGCGGCTGCAGCGGGCTGCGCGCCTCAGCCGGTGACGACCGGCTGCGCGCGGGTCGCAGCCGCGATCACAGGCTCGAGCACCTCGGCGAGCGACACGCCGCCGGCTTCCTCGAGCCGGTACGTCGCGTGACGGATCGGATGCCGCGAGTCGATCAGGCGCGACAGGTCGATCGGCGTGCCCGTGACGACGACGTCGCAGTCACACGCGTCGATCGTCTGCTCGAGCTCGGCCAGCTGGGCGTCCGAGTACCCCATGGCCGGCAGCACGTTCAGGTCGGGGTAGCGTTCGAAGACCTCCGCGATCGAGCCGACCGCGAACGGCCGCGGATCGACGAGCTCGGCCGCGCCGGCGGCGCGTGCGGCTACCGTGCCCGCCCCGAACGCCATGCCTCCGTGCGTGAGCGTCGGTCCGTCCTCGACGACGAGCACCCGCTTTCCCGCGAGCGACGGTCCGTCGTTGTCGAGCACGACCGGCGACCGGGCAAGCACGACGCGCGCGCGTGGATTCGCGAGCCTGACGTTCGCGAGCACCTGCTCGACCTCGCCGAGCTCCGCGCTCTCGAGTTTGTTGACGACGACGACGTCCGCCATGCGCAGGTTCGCCTCGCCTGGGTGGTAGGCGAGCTCGTGCCCCGCACGCAGCGGGTCGACGACGACGATCGTCAGGTCGGGGGTGAAGAACGGAAAGTCGTTGTTGCCGCCGTCCCAGAGGATCACGTCGGCGTCGTGCTCGGCCTGGGCCAGGATCTCGCCGTAGTCGACGCCGGCGTACACGACGATGCCGAGCCGCACCGGTAGCTCGTACTCCTCACGCTCCTCGATCGTCGGGTGGGCACGATCGAGATCCTCGAGCGTGGCGAAACGCTGGACGCGCATCGCTTCCAGGTCGCCGTACGGCATGGGGTGACGAACGAGCGCAACTCGCAGCCCGGCGTCGAGCAGGATCCTCCCGACGCGGCGGCTCGTCTGGCTCTTGCCGCAGCCGGTGCGCACGGCCGTGACGGCGACGACCGGCTTCGTGGCGAGCAGCATCGTGGAGCGCGGGCCGAGCAGCGTGAAGTCGGCGCCGGCGGCAAGCGCGATCGACGCCTTGTGCATGACGTCCTCGTGCGAGAGATCGGAGTACGCGAGCACGACGGAGTCCACCGCCTCCGCGCGGATCAGGTCGGCCAGCTGCTCCTCCGGCACGATCGGGATCCCCTCGGGATAGAGCGGGCCGGCGAGCGAGGCGGGATAGACGCGATCGTCGATGCCCGGAATCTGCGCGGCGGTGAAGGCGACGACCTGCGTCTCGGCATCCTCCCGGAAGACGACGTTGAAGTCGTGGAAGTCCCGACCGCCGGCACCCATGATCACGACCTTCTGCACGCTCTCATCGTCGTCCTGGGGTCCCGCAAGCCCATCGGGCGCCGCTCGGATACCCGCTGCGGGGAAGCCGCGGCGATCGGGGAATGGCCGCAGCCGGCGTCGGCGGGGCCGCGGATGCCGGCGCCCCGACCCGGCAGGACTATGGTGGGACTCTCCCCGAGAAGGAGGCTGCGATGGCGACCGCGCCCGGCCGCGTCGGCCCGAAGGACTTCCTCCGCGTGGCCGACCTGACCTCGGCCGGCCTCACGCACCTGCTCGACCTCGCGGCCGTGATGGAGGACGAGCCGCTGGGGTGGGTGGACACGCTGCGCGGCCGCTCGATCGCCTGCTGGTTTGCGAAGCCCTCGACGCGGACGCGCGTCTCCTTCGCCGCTGCGGCAGCGCGTCTGGGCCTCAACCCGATCGTCCTCCGGCCGGACGAGCTCCAGCTCGGCCGCGGCGAGCCGATCGCCGACACCGCCCGCGCGTTGTCGGCCTACTGCGACGCAATCGTCATCCGCACGTTCGCGCAACGCGAGATCGAGGAGACCGCTGCGGCGGCCAGCGTACCGGTGATCAACGCGCTCTCCGACGAGCACCACCCGTGCCAGGCGCTCGCCGACGTGCTGACCGTGCGCGAGTGGTTCGGCCGCCTGGACGGTATGCGACTCGCGTTCGTCGGCGACGGCAACAACGTCGCCCACTCGCTCCTCGAGGCGGGCGCGCTGGCAGGCATGGAGATCGCCGTGGCCTCGCCGCCCGGATACGCGCCGTCGCCGCAGGTCGTCTCCGACGCGCGCGCGCTCGCGCGGATCACGGGTGCCGCGATCGAGATCGTCGAAGATCCGCGCGACGCGGTGCGCGGCGCGCACGCGGTCTACACCGACGTGTGGGTCTCGATGGGCGACGACGCCGAGCGCGACGAGCGCCTGCGCGAGCTCCGCCCGTACCAGGTCGACGAGGAGCTGTTCGCGCACGCACGTCCGGATGCGATCTTCATGCACTGCCTGCCGGCGCACCGCGGCGAGGAGGTCGCGGCCGCCGTGATCGACGGCCCCAGGTCCGTCGTCTGGGAGCAGGCGGCGAACCGCGAGTCGACAGAGCAGGCGCTGCTCTACACGCTCATCAGCGGCGATTGGGGCGCGGCGGCGTAGAGCCGTCGATCCTCCGGGGGCAGGAGCTCACTCGAGCACGCGGATGTTTCGTTCCGCGCAGAGCTCCTTCAGCACCCGCGGCCACACGGTGACGCTCACCTCGCCGAGATGCGCCTTGCGCAGGAGGAGCATCATCGTGCGTGACTGGCCGATGCCGCCGCCGATCGACAGCGGCACCTCGTCGTTGAGGATCGCCTGGTGGTACGGCAGCTCGAGGAAGTCGAGCTGCCCCGACAGCTCGAGCTGGTACCGCAGCGATTCCTTCGTGACGCGAATGCCCATCGACGTCAGCTCGTGGCGGCGCCGGGTGATCGGATTCCAGACGAGGATGTCGCCGTTCAGGCCGTGCATCGGCCGTCCGTCCGCCGAGGTCGTCTCCGCCGACCAGTCGTCGTAGTCGGCGGCGCGCAGCTCGTGCGGCAGGCCATCCGCGAGCGGCCAGCCGATGCCGTAGATGAACACCGCGGGGTGCTCCTGGAGCAGCTGTGTCTCCCGCTGCTTCCGCGGCAGGTCGGGCCACCGTGCGAGCACGTCCTCGGCATGCACGAACGTCAGCTCGTCGGGGAGCGCCGGATAGCGAGGGTCCGCGAGCGCGGGGAAGCGCTCGTGCAGGAACGTCTCGGTCTCCTTCAGCACGTTCCAGATTCGCTGTACGACCTCGTTGAGATACGGGAGCGTGCGCTGCTCCGGCGTGATCGCCAGCTCCCAGTCCCACTGGTCGACGTACGCGCTGTGGTCGTGGTCGAGGAAGTAGTCCTTGCGCACCGCCCGCATGTCGGTGATCAGGCCTTCGCCGGGCCCCATGCCGAACTGCGCGAGCGCCATTCGCTTCCACTTGGTCGCGGCCTGCACGACCTCGGCATCGATCGGGTTGCGGTCGTGGTCGTTCGAGATGTGGAACCGCACAGGCGTACGGGAGCCGTCACGGTCGAGGTAGTCGTTCACGCCGCTCGTGACGTCGACGATCAGCGGCACCTGCACGAGGGTCAGGTTCAGCTCCTCGCAGAGCCGGTCCTCGATCAGCCGCTTTGCCGCGTACAGCGCCTGCATCGTCTCCTTCGGCCCGAGCAGCGAGGCGTAGCCGGCAGGCAGCTCGTGCGCGAGCTCGGCGTAGTCGCCGATGCCCGGGCCGGCGAGGTCTCGTTCCTTGGTGGACGTCATATCGCTCCGTTCGATTCAGACCGAGGTGCGCTCGGCGATCTGTATGTGCTGCAGCATCGGCACGAGCTGCCGTGCGCGCTCGAAGAGGTCGTCTTCGAGCCAGTGCGTCTCGGTCGAGGTGACGACGAGCGCCTCCACGGCGGGGAACTCCGCAAGCGCGTCGCCGAGCGCCTGCACCGGGTCGTCGTCGCCGATCCGGCCGCGGGCGCCGATTCCCACTGCGCGGAGCCCGTCGACGACTGCGGCCAGCCGCGCCTCCGCTTCGGCATGCTCCGCCGTCTCGTCGTCGACGAGATAGTGGAGCGGCGAGGCGAGCACGGGCGCGACGACGAGCACCTCCGGATCGGGGCCGGCGAGCGCGGCGGCGATCGAGTCGCGGATCTCGAGCGCGGGGCAGGCCGTGTCCGCGAGGACGAGCAGCCTCTTGCGCTCGGCTCCCGCGACGGCGTCCACGTTGCGGCGCATGCGCGGGAAGAGGACGAACGCGCCGGCCGTGAGGGCGGTCGCCACCGTGGCGACGATCGCGAGCCCGATCCACCCGAGCAGCGGCGGCTTCACCCAGAGCGCCGCGACGAGGACGAGGAGGGCGAGGTAGGCGGCGGCCGGAACTGCGATGGTGAGAACGGTTGTGCGTGTGGCGCGCATGGCGGCACCTCCGAATAGGTCTCCACCTTCAGAGGACCGCGTGAGAGCCCGCGCGGCATCGGCGCGCGCCCCGTTCGCGCGTTCGGCGAACTACGCAGCGGCGAGCAGCCGCGCCGCGAGCCCGAGCAGCGAGGCGGCGAGCAGCAGCTCGATCACGCGGCCGCGCAGCCGCAGCGACAGATGCGCCCCCGCCTGGGCGCCGGCGACGACGCCGACCGAGAGCGCCGCGGCCCGCCGGATCCCGTACCCGTGCGCGAAGCTGCCGGAGACGACGTGCGTCAGCGCGCCGACGCCGCTCATCACCACGAGGACGAAATGCGAGGTGGCCGTCGCGATGTGCGTCGGGAAGCCGAGGGCGCGCACGAGCAGCGGCACGTGGATGACGCCGCCGCCGATGCCGAGGAAGCTCGACACGAAGCCGACGACGAGGCTGTAGGCGGCCCCGCGGAGCAGCGGGACGTCGTACTCGTAGATGAGTCCCTGCCGGTCCGTGAGGAGCCGCCGGACGGTGTGCCGCCGCGCCGGCCGCGGCGACCAGCGCTCGCCCGAGAGCAGCCAGACGGCGAGCAGCGCGAGCACGCCGCCCATCAGCCCGTCGAAGAGGTGGCGGGAGACGGCGCCGACGACGAGCGCGCCGCCGATCGCGCCGGGAATCGTGGCGAGCGCGAACACGGTGCCGCTGAGGAAGTCGGTCCGCCGCTGCCGCGCGTACGCGGCCGTCCCGGACGAGGCGTTGAAGAACACGACGGTGAGGCTGATCGCGGTGAGCGTGCGGGCCGAGTCGTGGGGATAGAGCAGGAGCAGGATCGGCGTGAGGATGAAGCCGCCGCCCGCTCCGACGATCGTGCCGAACGCGCCGACGCCGAAGCCGAGCAGTGCGAGCAGGACGGCTGTCGTCGCGTCGAGGTGCAATCGACGGCCGTGCAGCCGGCTAGTCGGGCGTCGCCTCGTTGGCCAGCGACCGCCCGGGGAGAGGTGCGCGTGCCGGCCACGGCACGCGCAGTGGGGCGACCGACGGCACGAAGCGCGCGACGGCGGCGAGCGCCGCGACGCCGCCCGTCAGCTCGTACGAGGCCGAGTCGTTCACGAGCAGCGAGGTGCCGAGCGCGAGACCGAGCGCGAGCACGAGGTCGCGCGTCGCCCGCCGGCGTGCGAACCGGAGCGCGAGCGCGAGCGAGACGACGAACCAGATCGCGAGCGGCAGCAGCATCGTCCAGTCGTGCAGCGCCGGCTCGTAGGCGAGCGGCACACGGTTTCGCGCGACGGCGAGCAGACCGGCGAACCCGTGACCGAATGCGCTGCGCAGATGGTCCGGGCCCGGCCCGCGGAGGTTGTACGAGACGAGGCCGAGCACGACGGTCGCGCCGAGCAGCAGCAGCGTCGCGAAGCCCCGCGCGCCGAGCCGCAGGGTTCGCGCGCCGAGGAACGCGAAGGCGACCCCGAGCACGATCGCCCCGCCGCCGTCCGACCCGAAGCGGTTGTCGGTGATGAGCACGAGCGCGAGCAGCGCGAACCCGGAAAAGCCGATCACGCCGAAGCGTTTGGCCGCGATCGTCGCGCCGACGAGCAGCGGCGCGAGCAGCAGCGTCTCGAGCTGGTTGCCGATTCCCCAGAAGCGCGAGTTCTGCGTCGGCCCGAGCGGCGTCAGCGCCACCCATTCCGGGCGCGCGGCGAGCAGCCACAGGTGGAGCAGGATGACGCTCAGGAAGAGCAAGAGCAGCCGGCCGTCCGTGCCGCACACACGCGCCAGCCAGAGTCCGCCCGCGACCGTCCCGACGATCAGCACCGCGAGGATCACCACCTCGTTCGTCGCCTGCGCCGCCCCGAGCGCGATGCTCGTGAGCAACGCCGCAGGCATGGCCGTCGTCGCCGCGCGTGGACGCACGACGGCGAGCAGCGCGATGAAGCAGGCGACGACGATCAGCGCCGCGAGCTTCAGCCTGTTGTTCGCGTGGATCTGCAGGTTGAGGCTCGCCAGGCTCGCGACCGGGTTCGCACTCGGGACCGAGGAGAGCGTGCCGCGCTCGCGCCCGAGCGCGGTCGGCGCGATGTCGACGATCGAGACGAGCCCGGGAATCCGCGTCGTCGGCGACACGAGCAGGCCGTGGAAGCCGCGCCCGAGCACGACGATCGGGTAGCGCTGGTCGTTCGGGATCGGCTTCTCGGAGCGCGGCGGCAGCACGACGACGATCGCGACGCCGCTCGGCGTGCCCGTCGCCTGGGCCGCGAGCACGACCCTCGGACCGCGGGGCACGCCGCCGAGGCGCGCGTTCACCTCGGCGCCCCGCTCGAGCTGCGCGAGCGCCTGCCGGCGGTTGGTCGTGGGCCCGACCCCGGGCACGAGCAACCCGACGGCGCCGCGCGCCGCGAGGTGCTGGAACTGGCTCTGGCTCAGATGCTCGAGGATGAGGACGCGGAAGGGCGGCGAGCCCGGCACCGTCTTCGCCGCCGCCGGCGCCGCCGCGAGCAGCCCCGCGCAGACGGCGAGCAGCACGAGCCGGCCGAGCCGGCCGGCGGAGGCGCGGAGAGATCGCAGCATGATGCGAACTCGATTCTGTCGCAAACGGGCCTCGAACCGAAGCGGCAACCGCTCCAAACGAAGGAAGCCTCGACGAGCGGGGCCTTT
>Ga0335070_10001624_pt1 | contig 26055 bp, 21 predicted proteins | sample Lox_Sample_13_FD_206722 | JGI IMG/M metagenome (GOLD analysis project Ga0335070, IMG submission 206722) | Soil microbial communities from Loxahatchee National Wildlife Refuge, Florida, United States - Lox_Sample_1.3 | ecosystem: Environmental > Terrestrial > Soil > Wetlands | place: USA...
GACCGCCGACCGCCTGCACCTCGCCGCGCTGGTTCACCGAGCCCGTGACCGCGAGGTCCTGGCGCAGCGCGAAGCCGCCGGCGCACGAGAGGATCGCGCACAGCTCGGCGAGCGACGCGGAGTCTCCAGCGACCGCGCCGTAGGATTGCTCGAACGCGAGCGAGGCCACCAGCGAGAGCGGGCGCGTGTGCGCGAAGCGGTCGCGGAGGAAGCCCTGGAGGATCAGCACGCCCTTGTCGTGCGTCGCCTCGGAGAGCTCGACCTCGCGCTCGATGCTCAGCACGCCGCCCTCGCCGAGCCCCACCGTCGCGGTGAGGCGGCTCGGGCGGCCGAAGGCGTGCCCGCCCAGCTCGCTGACCGAGAGCCCGTTCACCTGCCCGACGCGCTCGCCGTCGAGATCGACGAGCAGCAGCCCCCGCGCGATCGCCTCGCGGATCCACTCCTCGACGCGGTCGAGCCGGTGAACGCGATCGCGCAGCGAGGCCAGGACCTCCTCGCGGGTGACCTTGGAGCGGCCCGCGGCGCGACAGATCGCGCTCGCCTCGCGCGCGGCGTCAAGGACGCGCTCGCTCCCCAGGTCGATCTTGCGGCGGTCGCCGGTCTCGCGCACTGCGAGCTCGACGAGCGCATCCAGCGCGGTCGACTCGAAGGGCAGCAGCCCCTCCGCCGCGGTCAGCCACGCGACGCGGCCGCACAGCGCGCGCGTCGACTCGTCGGTGCGGTCCACGACCGGCGAGAAGTCGGCCAGCACCTTGAAGAGGTCGCGGAACTCGTCGTCGACGTGGAGCAGCATCTCGAAGAGCCAGCGCGGCCCGACCAGCACGACCTTGGTGTCGACCTGGATCGGCTCCGGGCGGACGGCTGCCGTCGTCCACATCACGAACGGGTCGTATGCCTCGATCTCGACGCGCCCCGAGCGCAGCGTGCGCCGCAGGATCCGCCAGACGAACGGCTCGACGAGGGCGTCCTCGGCCTGGAACACGACGACGCCGCCGTCGGCGCGCAGCAGCGCGCCGGCCTGGATCTTCCGGAAGTCGGTCGTGAGGCGCCCCGCGCGATCCACGACCCGGTCGATCGTCCCGAACAGGTTCTTGTACGTCGGGCTGTCGACCACGACCACGGGCGGGGTCTCGGTGCGCGAGTTGTCCACCACGACGTTCACGTCGTACACGGCGAGGGGCTCGGCCTCGGGCATCAGGAAGGGCAGCCAGACCGGCTGGCTCGGCTCGTCGCGCGAGCGCAGCGCATCGAGATGGTCGAGCAGGTGCTCGACGAGCTGGTCGAGGTGATCGGCGACCTCCGCGTCGTCGTAGCGCGCGGCGATCGCGCGCGCTCGCGGGCGCACGATTCCCCCCGCGAACTCGCGCTCGATCGCCCCGATCTCCTGGTCGAGCCGGTGGCGCTCCTCGCGGTGGCGCTCGAGGTGCTCGCGCAACTCGTGCACCAGCTTCTTGCGCGCCTCTTCGAGCTTCTCGATGCGCTCCTCGCCGAGCGAGCGGAACTCCTGCTCGTTCTCGACGGGGCGCCCGTCGATGAGCGGGACGAGCGCCAGGCTGCCTTGCGGCGAGACGCTGATCGCGAAGCCGGATCGGCTCGCGAGATCCTCGAGCGCCTTCTGCTGCTCGAGGTGCTTCTTCTGGAAGGCCTCGACGATGCGTCCCTTCTCGGCGTCGAAGCTCTCCTCGCGGAACGCCTTGGGCAGGTCCTCGGCGAGCCCCGCGAGGAGGGCTCGCAGATCGGAGCGCAGCTGCACGCCCTGGCCCGCGCGCAGGCGGATCGCGCGCGGGCGCGAGGGGTCCGCGAAGTTGTGCACGTAGACCCAGTCGGGGTAGGGCGTCTCGCGGCGCAGCAGCCCCTTCGCGGCGTCCGCGAGGCGCTCGAGGCGGCCGGGTCCCTCGATGCCGCAGGCGAAGGCGTGGTAGCCGGCGCTCCTCGTCGCGAGGGCGAGCGCGAGCGCCTTCTCTCCGCGCGCGTCTCCGAACGCCACGCGCGGCTCGACGTCGGCCGTCGAGCGGATCCCGAGCGCGCGCACGCTCGAGCGGAAGCAGACGGCCGCGGCTTCGAGCGGGCGGGGCCCGGCCGCAGGCTTCAAGACGTCCGCTCCACGCGCAGCCGCACGCGCAACACACCCTCGGCGAGCGTGACCTCGACCGGCTCCGCCCGGATCGCGAAGGGAAGCGGCACCGCCCGGCGCAGCGCACCCTGCGGCCGCTCGACGTGCGCCGGCCGAGCCGACTCGCTCGGAGGTCGCGCCTTGCGGGTCGCCTCGATCCAGAGCGCTCCGCGCTCGGTGCGCAGATGGACGTCGCCTGCCTCGACGCCGGGCAGGTCGACCTCGACCCAGACGTACTCCTCGGCGACGAACACGTCCGCCAGGGGCGCGGGCACGCCGGGGCCCCAGCGGCCGCGGATCAGCTCCTCGAAGCGGCGCTCGATCTCGTCGACCGAGGGCCAAGACCACGAACTGCCGAGCTCCCAGCGCACGCCGCCTCCTCCTCGCCCCGCATGCTACCGCCGCAGCGCGATCCCCTCGACCTCCACGATCGCACCGCTGCGCCGCGTCTGCGCGCCGAAGCGATCCGCGAGCCAGAGGTTGGTCGCGAGGTGCTCGGTTTCGCGCGGCACGCGGTAGCGGGTCACCCCGGCGGCGACGCTGGCGAGGAACACCAGCTGGTCCGCGAGGTGGCGATCGACGCTCGCCCCGCTGGAGAGGTCCTCGAGCAGGTGTGCGGCGACGAAGCGGCCGATCGACTCCGAGGAGCGGCGCAGCGCACCCGCCCGGTCGGCTCCGAGCCGGCAGCCGGTCGTCGTCTCGGCCCAGACCGCGAGACCGGCGCCCGCGTGCAGCGCTTGCTCGTCCTCGACGCGTTCGATCCGACAGGCGAGCCCTGCGCGGGCCAGGCGCTCCTCGCACGCCTGCGCCATCCGCTCGCTCACATGGCGCTCGGCGAGGCGGCTGGCGAACGCGATTCCCGCGGCGCCGCGGGCGCGGCCCGGCTCGTCGAGCACCAGCGCGGCGAGCGAGCCTGCGACCGGTCGCACCGAGAGCTCGATCACGCCGGCCCCGAGCGGGACGTAGCCCGCGCGGACGAGCCGGAGCTCGGCCTCGACGCCCATGCGCGCGAGGATGGGCAGCAGGACGTGCTGCATGTGAAAAGGCGAGGGGGCGAAGTCCTGGAACACCCCGCCCATGATGCGCGCCTCGACGGGCGCGTCGGCGAAGGCCGCGAGCGGAAGCAGGGCCAGCGCGAGCATCGTCGCCGAGCCCGCCGTCCCGATGTCCCAGGCGTACGCGCCGCCTCGCAGACGAGGACCGGGCTCCAGCGTGAACTCGCGCGCGTCCACCTCGAGCCCGCTCGTCTTGGCGTCGCACAGCTCGGCGCAGGCGCGCACCGCGGCGACGTGCTGGGGGCGAAGCCCCGGCTTCGCGCGCTTGAGGCGCGCGTTCACGAGGTGCAGCGGGCGGCCGAGCAGGCAGGCGAGCGCGACCGCGAAGCGGACGATCGTGCCGCTCCCGGACCGCTGCGCGCCATCGATCGAGATCGGATCGGGCACCGGCTGCGTCCTGCTATGCGGGCGGCCGGCGCGGGGCGCGGCGGATCAGCCGCCCGATCGTCGCCGTCTCCTCGGCGAGGAGCTCGAGCACGTCGTCGAGCGCGAGGATGCCGACTAGCTCCCCCTTCACATCGAGCACGGGAAGGCGTCGCACGCGCGCGCCCACCATCTTGGACAGCCCGTCCTCGATCGGTGTCGTCTCCTGCACCGCGACGACCGGGGCGCTCATGATCTCGGCGACCGTAGTGGTGACCGGGTCGCGGCTCGCGCCGAGGCAGCGGACCATCACGTCGCGGTCGGTCAGGATGCCGATGGGCTTCCCCGCTTCGTCGAGGACGACGAGCGCGCCGACGTCCTCGTGGGTCATGCGGCGCGCCGCCTCCCGCACGCTCTCCTCGACGCCGGCGATCACCACGGTCCGGACGCAGATGCTCCCGCACGACACGGCCTCGTCCTCCGGGAGGGAGCAGAGCAAGTTGCGTGCCGTCGCCCGCCGAGCCGGTCCCCTCCGCAACGGGCCGAGCTGCCCGGGCGCTCGCCGTCGCTGTCGCTGGACTGCGGCGCATGGCCACAGCCGCCCCCCGCAGCTCCTTACCGGCGCCGGCGGCGGCTGCCCTTGAGCCGCGCGAGGAGCTTCTCCGCGGGCAGCACGTTCAGGACGTCCTTGCGGGACACCCAGCCGCGCCGCGCCACCGCCACGCCGAACTCGTCGGCGTAGCGCAGCTGGCTCGGGTGGTGGGCATCGGAATCGATCACGAGCGGGACGCCCGCGGCCACCGCCTTGCGCGCGTACTCGTCCTTGAGATCGAGGCGGTCCGGGATCCCGTCGATCTCGAGCACGGTCCCGGTGCGCTTGGCTGCGGCGATCACGGCGTCGATGTCGAGGTCGATGGCCTCGCGGCGGCCGAGCTGGCGCGCCGTGGGGTGGAAGAGCACGTCGACGTGCGGGCTCTCCATCGCGCGGATCACGCGCTGCGTGGCTTCGGCCCGCGGCAGCCGGAACAGCGAGTGCACCGCGGCACCCACCACCTCGAGATCGACGAGCGCGCCGTCCGCCACGTCGAGCGAGCCGTCGCGCCGGATGTTCACCTCCGCGCCGGTGAGCACTCGGAAGCCGCGCAGCTTGCGGTTCAGCGCGCGGATGTGCGCGATCTGCTCGCGCAGCTTCTTCTCGTCGGAACCCTTGGCCATCGCGAGGTCGCGGGTGTGATCGGTGATGGCGATGTATTCGAGCCCGAGCGCTTGGGCCGCGCCGGCCATCTCCTCGATCGAGGCCGCGCCGTCGGTCCAGTCGGTCTGGATCTGGAGGTCGCCGCGCAGCGAGCCGTAGGCCACCAGCTCCGGCAGCTCGTCGGCGAGCGCTGCCTCGATCTCGCCCCGGTTCTCGCGCAGCTCGGGCGGGATCCACGGCAGGCCGAGAGCCTCGTAGACCCCCTCCTCGGTGGGGCCGGCGATCGCCCGGTCGCCGCGGAACAGGCCGTACTCGTTCAGCTTGAGACCCTTGTGCTGGGCCATGCGGCGCAGCGCGACGTTGTGGTCCTTGCTGCCCGTGAAGTAGGCGAGCGCGGCGCCGAAGCTCGCCTCGGGCACCACGCGCAGGTCCGCGTCCATCCCGTTCGCGAGCCGCACCATCGACTTCGACTCGCCGCGCGCGTGCACGGCCGTGACCTCGGGCATCTCCACGAAGAAGCGCATCACCTGGGCCGGGCTGCGCGAGACCACGAGGAAGTCGAGGTCGCCGATCGTCTCCTTGCGCCGGCGCAGCGAGCCCGCGATCGCCGCCCGCTCCACGCCCGCGAGCTGCGCCAGGCGGGCCTCGATCTCGCGCGCGAGCGCGAGCACCTCGCCGAGCGGGTGGCGGCCGCTGGCCTGGCTCCTGAGCTCGAGTCCGCGCAGGATCTTCTGCTCGCTCTTCGCGCCGAAGTGCGGGATCTCGCGCACGCGCCCCGCGCGCGCGGCGCGCTCGAGATCCGCCACGCTGCGCACGCCGAGCGCCTCGTAGAGGGCCTTCACGTGCTTCGGGCCGAGGCCCTCGAGGGAGGTCAGCTCGAGCATCGCCACCGGCGTGGCCGCGCGAAGGCGCTCGAGGTCCGCGATCCGGCCCTGCTCCAGCAGCTCGCCGATGCGCTCGGCGATCCCCTTGCCGACGGCGGGGACCTGCTGCAGCGCCCGGAGCCCCCCTTCGGCGAAGAGCTCGGAGAGCGGCCGCGCGTGTGCCTCCACCGCATGCGCCGCCTTCTCGTAGGCGCGCGGCTTGAAGGCGACGCCTTCCATCTCGAGGAAGAGCGCCATCTCGCGCAGCCGCCCGGCGATCTCGGCGTTGCTGGGCCTCCGGCCGCGTCGCGCCATGCGTTCGCCCGTCCTCCCCAACCTCGGCGGACGAGCAAGAATCGATCCCACGGCGCGCGCCCGCGGCGTGGCACGCCCCGTGCACCGCCAGGGATGATGGGCGGGGTCGCGAGGCGCTTCGCCACAGACGCTGCGTTCGGGGAGGAGCATGATCTACCGGGATCGGGCGGACGCCGGAAAGCAGCTGGCGGAGCAGCTCATGCGCTTCAAGGGCTGCGACCCGGTCGTGCTGGCCCTGCCGCGCGGCGGTGTGCCCGTCGCGTTCGAGATCGCGCAGGCGCTCGCAGCTCCTCTCGACCTCGTGCTGGTCCGCAAGATCGGCGCTCCCCACCAGCCCGAGCTCGCGGTGGCGGCGGTCGTGGACGGAGAGAAGATGGAGCTCGTGGTGAACGAGGACGTGCTCGCGGCGCTCGCGCTCTCCGAGGCCTACGTCCGGCAGCAGGCCGACCGACAGCTCGAGGAGATCGAGCGCCGCCGGCAAGCGTACCTCCGCGGCCGCGAGCGCATTCCGGTGGAGGGCAAGACGGCCATCGTCGTCGACGACGGCATCGCGACGGGAGCCACGGTGCGGGCGGCGCTGCGCGCCGTGCGCCGCCGGCAGCCGCGCCGCCTGGTGCTGGCCGTGCCGGTCGCGCCCGTCGAGACGGTCGAGTCGCTGCGCGCAGAGGTCGACGAGCTGGTCTGCCCGTCGACTCCGTCTCCCTTCGGAGCGATCGGCTACTTCTACGACGACTTCCACCAGGTCGGCGACGACGAGGTTCGCGATCTCCTGGCGCGGGCGGCTCGCCCGCGCGCGGCCGCAGCCGGCGAGACGTGAGCGAAGTCGGAATCCGGGCCAAGCTCGCCTTCCTGCGCCGGCCCGCGAGCTATCCGGGCGAGCCGCGCGGCGTCCAGGTCGTGGAGACCCACATGTCCTGGGTCTTCCTCACCGACCGCGACGCCTACAAGCTGAAGAAGGCAGTGCGCTACGACTGCATCGACTTCAGCACCCCCGAGCTGCGGCGGCACGACTGCGAAGAGGAGCTGCGACTCAATCGGCGCCTCGCGCCGGAGGTCTACCTCAGGGTCGTGCCGCTCACCTTCGATGCCGGAGGGAACCTCGCGCTGGACGGTGTGGGAGAGCCGGTGGACTGGCTGGTGCACATGCGGCGCCTGCCCGCCGATCGCATGCTCGACCAGCTGATCCGCCGCGGCGCGGTCGAGGAAGCGGACGTCCGGCCCGCCGCAGAGCGACTGGCTCGCTTCTACGCAGGGGCGGCGCCCAGCGAGCTCACGGCCGGGGCGTACCGCGAGCGCCTGGCGGCGGGCGTGCGAGAGGATCTGCACGAGCTGTCGCGGCCCGAGTTCGGCCTGCCCGTTGCGCGCGCCAGCGCGCTCGCCGATGCGCAGCGCGCCTTTCTCGCGCGCGAGGCCGAGCTCTTCGATCGGCGCGTGCGCGAAGGACGCATCATCGAGGGCCACGGCGACCTGCGACCCGAGCACATCTGCCTGACTCCCGAGCCGGCGATCATCGACTGCCTGGAGTTCTCGCGGGATCTCCGCGTCCTGGATCCTGCCGACGAGCTCGCCTTCCTCGCCCTCGAGTGCGAACGGCTGGGCAAGCCCGGCGTGGGAGCGTGGTTCTTCCAGGTGTACGCGGAGCTGAGCGGGGACCAGCCGCCCGTCGCGCTGCTGCGCTTCCATCGCACCTATCGCGCGATGCGGCGGGCCAAGATCGCGATCTGGCACCTGCGCGACCCCGGCGTCCGAGAGAAGGGGAAGTGGCGCGAACGAGCGCTGCAGTACCTCGAGCTGGCAACGCCGCTGCGCAGCTGACGGGCGAGCGCCTGCCTCACGCGTCGAGCAGCTCGACCAGCGAGCCGCGCGCGTGCATGCGCCGGATCGCGTCCGCCACCAGCTCCGCGACGCTGAGCACGGTCAGCCTGGCGTCTGCGAGCGCGCGGTCGAGGGCGAAGGGCGGAATGTGATCGAGCACGGTGATGGCGTCGATCGGCGCGTCGGCCAGCACCCGCGATGCCTCCAGCACGAACGCGCCGTGCGCGGCCGCGGCCAGGACCTCGCGAGCACCAGCCCTGCGGCAGGCCTCGGCCGCACGGGCGAGCGTCGTGCCGCGGCTGATCATGTCGTCGATCAGGAGCACCGTGCGGTCCCTCACGTCGCCCACCAGCGCCTCGCCGCTCACCAGGCCGGCGCTGCGCCGCTTCTCGACGAAGGCGCCCGGCAGCTCCCGTCCAAGCCGCCGGCCGAGCGCCTCCCGGTAGCGGTCCGCCCGCTTGATCCCGCCGACGTCGGGCGAGGCGACGACGATCTCCCGCTCGCCGAGTCTGCCGGCGAAGAAGTCCGAGAACACGCCGCGCGCCTCCAGATGCTCGGTCCGGCAGCGGAAGGCGTTCTGGAAGGCGGCCAGATCGTGCACCTCCAGCGTGACCACGCAGTCTACGCCCACCGCCTCGAAGAGCGCGGCGACGTAGCGCGTGGTCACCGGGTCTCGGGATTGGGTCTTGCGCTCCTTGCGGGAGTAGCAGAGGAAGGGAACGACGGCGGTGAGCCGGCCCGCCGCCGCGTCGCGCAAGGCGCCCAGGAAGAACAGCAGCCGGCACAGCTTGTCGTTCGTGCTGTGGTGGAAGTCGCCGTGCAGCGACTGGACGACGTAGACGTCCTTGCCCCGAACGCTCTCGAGCGGGCGCGCCTTGTGCTGGCCCCACTCGAAGTCGCGCTCCTCGTGAGCGGCGAGGCGAACACCCAGATGTTTCGCGACGCGCTCCCCGAACGGGAGACCGGAGGCGAGCGCGAACAGCGCGAGTTCCGCCATCGCCACGAGGTGCTCAACCCTTCACGCAGCCGACCGGAACCAGGTGGGCGACCCGACGGGAGAGGCCCGCTTCCTCGGTCGCGGCCGCGACTTCGTCGACGCTCTTGTAGGCGAAGCCCGCTTCCTCCGCGAGTCCGCGCCAGGAGGCGCAGCGCACCAGGATCCCGCGCGCCTCCATGCTCTCCTGCAGGTCGCTTCCCCGCACCAGCTTGCTCGCGCGGGTGCGGCTCATGGTGCGCCCACTGCCGTGGGCGGTGCTGAAGAAGCTCTCCACCCCGCCCGCGACGCCGGCCAGCACGTATGAGCCGGTCTCCATGCTGCCGCCGATGATCACGGGCTGGCCGATCTCGCGGTACACGGGCGGCAGCTCCGGATGGCCCGGTGGAAAGGCGCGGGTGGCGCCCTTGCGGTGGACGAGGAGCGTGCGCTCGTCGCGCCCCGCGCCGTGCCGCTCGAGCTTGGCGGTGTTGTGGGCCACGTCGTAGACCTGCCGGATCCCGAGCGCATCCGGGCTCTTGCGAAACACCTCGGAGAAGACCTCGCGGATGCGGTGGAGGATCACCTGGCGGTTGGCGAAGGACATGTTGGCGGCGCAGCACATGGCTGCGTAGTAGTCGCGGCCCTCCTGGGAGTCGAGCGGAGCGCACGCCAGCTCCCGGTCGATCACCGCCAGGCCGAACTTGGTGGGCATCGCGCGCAGGAAGTCGTGGAGGTAGTCGGTCGCCACCTGGTGCCCGAAGCCGCGGCTGCCGCAGTGGAACATGACGACCACCTGCTCCGGCAGATCGAGCCCGAACGCCCGCGCGAGCTGCGCGTCGAACACGCCTTCGGGGTGCAACAGCTGGATCTCGAGGTAATGGTTGCCGGAGCCGAGCGTGCCGATCTGGCGGTAGCCGCGCTCGATGGCCCGCTCGCTGACGCTGGCGGGATCGGCGCCGGCGATGCAGCCCGCGGCCTCCGTCCGCTCCAGGTCGTCGGCCGTGCCGTATCCGTGCTCGACGGCCCAGCCGCCGCCCTTGCGGAGCACGTCGCGAAACTCGTCGCGGTCGATCCGCACGAAGCCGCGAGACCCCACGCCGGCCGGCACGCGCGCCGCAAGCGCGTCCACCAGCTCGCGGAGCCTCGGCTGCACCTCGGGCCAGGTGAGGTCCGTGCGCACCAGCCGCATGCCGCAGTTGATGTCGAAGCCGATCCCGCCCGGCGAGATGACGCCGCTGCGCGGATCCATGGCTGCCACGCCGCCGATCGGGAAGCCGTAGCCCCAGTGGGCGTCGGGCATGCACAGGCTCGCGCCGACGATCCCGGGCAGCGTCGCTACGTTGGCGGCCTGCTCGAAGACCTTGTCATCCATCTCCTGGACGAGCTTCTCGCTCGCGAAGACCCGCACCGGGACCCGCATGCCGGCGCGGAACTCGGTGCCCAGCTCCCAGACGCCCGGTCGCACCCGCCGGATCGAGGAAGGCGCGGCCATCGGGTCCCCTCCGCGCCGCCGGGCTACATCCCCGGCGGCAGATTGATCGTCTTCGGCTCAAGGTAGGCGCGCAGGCCCTCGGGACCCAGCTCGCGGCCGACCCCCGACGCCTTGAAGCCGCCGAACGGCGCGCCGAAGGCCATCATGAAGTGGTTCACGCTGTAGGTGCCGGTGCGCACCCCGCGCGCGATCGCCATGCCGCGTTCCGGATCCGCCGTCCACACGCTGCCGGAGAGCCCGTAGTCCGAGTCGTTCGCGATGCGCACGGCCTCGGCGTCGCCGTCGTACGGGATCACCGACAGCACCGGGCCGAAGATCTCCTCGCGCGCGATCGTCATGCGGTTGTCGACGTCGCTGAACAGCGTCGGCTCGACGAACCAGCCGCGCGCGAAGGCCTTCGGCCGCCCGCCGCCGACTGCGAGCCGCGCGCCTTCCCGGCGCCCGGCCTCGATGTAGCCCTCGACGCGCTGGCGCTGGCGCTCGGCGACCAGCGGGCCGATCTCGGTCGCGGGATCAAGCGGATCGCCGACGCGCAGCTTCGCGACCGCCGCCGCCAGCGCCTCGACGCACTCGGCGTAGCGCTCGCGCGGCGCCAGGATCCGCGTCTGCGCCACGCACGCCTGACCGTTGTTCATGACCGCGCTGCCGATCAGCTGCGGCACCGCGGCGCCGAGGTCGACGTCGTCGCACAGGATCGCGGCCGATTTGCCGCCGAGCTCGAGCGTCACGCGCCGCAGCCGCTCGCCGCACAGCGCCGCGATGCGGCGGCCGGCGGCGGTACTGCCGGTGAAGCCGACCTTGTCGACGCCGGGATGGCACACGAGATGCTCGCCGACCTCGCGGCCCGCCGGCACGATGCTGACCACGCCCTCGGGCAGGCCCGCCTCGTCGAGCGCGTCGGCGAGCAGGCAGGCGTCGAGCGGCGTCTCGGGGGCCGGCTTGATCACGATCGTCGAGCCGGCTGCGAGGGCCGGCGCGAGCTTCAGCATCGTCGTGAAGAGCGGCACGTTCCAGGGTACGATCGCCGCGGCCACCCCGACCGGCTCCTGCCGCACCAGCGCGCGCCCGATCATGCTCTCGCGCGGCTCCTCGAAGGGGAAGCTGCGCGCCAGCTTGACGTAGTAGTCGAGCACCAGGAAGGACGCGAGCGCCTGCCCGACCTGCGACCAGGCGATCGGGCTGCCCATCTCGAGCGAGATCACGCTCGCGATCTCGGCCATGCGCTTCATCAGCGCGGCGTGCAGCCGCTGCAGCGCGTCGGCACGCTCCTCGGGCGTCGTACGCGGCCACGGCCCGGCGTCGAAGGCGCGCCGCGCAGCCGCGACGGCGCGATCGACGTCGGCCTCGCAGGCCTCGGGCACGCGCCCGACCGGCTCCCCGCTGAACGGAGAGCGCACCTCGATCGCGGCGCCCGAAGCGGGCTTCTCGCGGCGGCCGCCGATGTAGAGCGTATCGTGAGCGATCATCGCAGCGTCAGACCTCCACCCCGATGGGACAGGAAACCCCGGTGCCGCCGAGCCCGCAGTAGCCGCCGGGGTTCTTGGCGAGATACTGCTGGTGGTAGTCCTCGGCGAAGTAGAACTCGGGGGCGTCGGCGATCTCGGTGGTGATCTCGCCGTAGCCGGCCTCGGCGAGGCGCTTCTGGAACGCCTCGCGGGATGCGAGCGCCGCGCGGCGCTGGGCGTCCCCGTAGGTGTAGATGCCGGAGCGATACTGGGTGCCGACGTCGTTGCCCTGGCGCATCCCCTGGGTGGGATCGTGGTCCTCCCAGAAGATGCGCAGCAGCTCGGCGTAGCTCGTGCGCTTCGGGTCGAAGACCACGCGCACCACCTCGTTGTGGCCGGTGAGGCCGCTACACACTTCGCGGTAGCTCGGGTTCGGCGTGAGGCCGCCCGCGTAGCCGACGGCGGTGGTGAAGACGCCGGGCGCCGACCAGAACTTGCGCTCCGCGCCCCAGAAGCAGCCCATCCCGAACAGCGCGAGCTCCAGGCCGTCGGGGTAGGGCGGCGCGAGCGGCGCGTCGAGCACGAAGTGGCGGGCGGGCACCGGCATGCGCTCGCTGCGGCCGGGCAGGGCCTCGGCGGGAGTCGGCATGCGGAGCTTGGTCGACCAGGCGGCCATGGCGCGCACCTCCGGCCGCGTAGGCTACTGTGCGCGCGTCGGCGGCGCACGGAGGTGGATCGTGAGACATCTGCTCTCGTACGAAGGCAAGCGCGTGATCGTCACCGGCGCGGCCTCGGGCATGGGCGAGGCGACCGCGCGGCTGGTCGGCGAGCTCGGCGGCGAGGTCGTCGCGCTCGACGTGAAGAAGCCGGCGCTCGGCGTGGCGCGCTTCCTCGAGGTCGACCTGCGCGATCCGCGCGCGATCGAGTCCGCGGCCGCCGAGATCGGTCCAGTGCGCGCGCTGTTCAACTGCGCAGGGCTGCCGGGCGGCGCCTTCTCCCCGCTCGACGTGATGCTCGTCAACTTCGTCGGCCTGCGGCACCTGACCGAGGCGGTGATTCCGCAGCTCGGGCGCGGCGACGCGATCACCAGCATCTCGTCCGCGGCGGGCTTGATGTACCAGGCGCTCCAGGCGCAGGTGAAGCCACTGCTCGCGATCTCGGATTTCGCGGCGTCGCGCGACTGGGTCGCGGCCAAGGCGCGCGAGCCCGGCTTCGAGCCGTACTCGTTCTCGAAGATGTGCACGATCCTGTACACGCTGACGCGCGGCTGCAGCCTGGCGCCTGCGACCGGCATCCGCATCAACTGCGTGAGCCCGGGCCCGACGGATACGCCGATGATGGAGTACTTCATCTCGCAGGCCGGTGAGGAGTTCATGGACAAGTTCCCGCGGCCGCTCGGCCGCAACGCGCGGCCCGAGGAGCAGGCCTGGATCCTGGCCTTCCTCAACAGCGAGGCGGCGAGCTACGTGAACGCCGAGAACGTCTTCAGCGACGGCGGCTTCGCCGCGGGCGCGCTGACGCGCTGAGCTCGGAGCAGGACCAGGATGCGCACGTGGATCTCGTGGCTCGGCTGCCTCGTGCTCGCGCTCGGCCCCACCCCCGCCGCTGACTGCGCTCCGTTCCAGCGCGGTGACGTGCTCGTGCTCGACGGGGCCGGTACGACGCTCTGGCGCGTCGACCCGCACGGCGCCGGTGCGACGCCCTTCTCGCCGCCCGAGTTCGTCGTCGCGAGCCTCTTCGACCAGCCCGCGGACGTGGCGGTCGATCCCGCCGGGCACGTGCTGGTGGTGAACGCTGGCGACGGGCGCCTGGTCGAGGTCGACCCCGTGAGCGGCCTCCAGTCGTACGCCCAGACCTGTACCTTCGATCTCCAGAACGGCCTCGTCTGCAACGACGTCGTCTTCCCGTCGGCGCCAGGCGGGATCGACGCCGATGCGGCGACGGGAGCCTTCTACGTGACGACGGCTGGTGGCGTGCGCCGGCTGGTGTTCTCGGCGCTGCTCGGCTGGGGCGTCACGACCGTCGGCGACGCCGCGGGAGCCGAGCTCGGTGCGGCGTACGAGTCGTTCTCGAACGCTGTCTACTTCGTCGACGGCTCGGCGCACGTCATGAAGGCCGATGTCGGGACGGGGCTCTTCTCGGCGCCCTTCGCACCGACGCCCGGGGCGGCGGCCGGCGACGTCGCGGCGGATACGGACACGAACGTGGTCTTCTTCGCGCAGCGCTTCGCGGCCGGGTCCGGCAACTGTCTGGCGCCTTCCGCGATCATGGCGTTCGATGCGGTCTTGGCGGGCGTCGGCCCGGTCGCGAGCCCGTCGCGAGTCGGCGCCGAGTACGCGTGCCCGCGACTGCTCGCCTGGACGCCCTTCACCGCCCCTGCCAGCCGCTTCTCGCTGTTCTCGCTCGAGCACGCGATCGGAGTCGGGCTGCCGCTCGAGACGCTGGTCCGGATCGACGAGCCGGCGGGTGGCGGCGACCCGATCGCAACGCCGATCGCGGACTCCACGCAGATCGGGGCCGACTGGCGCGCGCTCGCGGTCTACGTGCCGGAGCCCGGCGGCGTGGCGAGCGAGCTCGCGGCCTGCGCGGCGCTCGCGCTCCGGGCACGGCGTCCGCACGCCCGCAGGCCGGCGTCCCCGCGGCGGCGGGACCGCTAGCTCCCGCCGCCCTCGCGCCACTTCGAGATCGTCTCGCTGCTGCCGACCGAGGCCTCCTGCGCGACCCGCTCGAGCAGGCGCTCGAACTCGTCGCTGCCGAGCCGGTCGGCCATCGCACGCGGGATCGCCGGGAACGCGTAGTCGGGGCTCGGCAGCGGCGGATGGTCGCCGGCCGGCTTGCGCGCCAGCACTTGCGCGACGACGGGCGCGAGCCGCCGAGCCTTCTCGCGCTCGGCCTTCGCGTCGCGCTCCATGAACTCGGGCAGCACCTCGCGGCCGAACAGCTCCAGGCTCTCCATGATGTGCTCGTGGCGGTTCCGGCCCGCCTGGCTCACGAAGATCACCTGGTCGACGCCCGCCTCCTCGTAGCGGCGCAGGTAGTCGCGGATCTGCTCGGGCGTGCCGACCGCGCCGCGCAGCCCGCCGATGCCGCCCTGCACCACCTTGGCGCCGAGCCGATCCTGGTTCGCGGCGGCGGCCTGGACGGCGGCCGGGTCGTAGCCGTGCTCGGCGCGGCGCTTCTGGTACTCGGCCCACACGTCGGTGCGCCCGGGCTGGTGGCGGCCGAACACGTAGAAGTGGGCGAGCGAGTAGCCGAAGAAGTTGGCGCCCTCGAGGCCGCGCGCCAGCGCCTCGTCCTCGTCCGGGTGACACATGAAGGTGGAGACGCAGGCGACGTTCGGATTCACCGCGTCGCCGATCGCGACGCCCTCGCGCGCCAGCGTCTCGTAGTAGTCGCCGATCCAGTGGCGCGCGTCCTCGGGGTCGATGAAGGCGAAGGTCAGCGCGCCGATGCCCTGCTGCGCGGCGAGGTGGATGGTCTCGCGGCGGCTGCACGCGACCCACACGGGCGGGTGGGGCTTCTGCAGCGGCTTCGGCACCACGTTGCGCGGCGGCAGCGAGAGGTACTTGCCGGCGTGGCCGGTGAAGGGCTCCTCGGCGAGGCAGCGCAGCGCGACGCGCAGCCCCTCCTCCCACATCGCGCGCTTCTGCTCGGGGTCGATGCCGAAGCCGCCGAGCTCCGCCTCCGACGACGACTCGCCGGTGCCGAAGTCGACGCGGCCGCCCGAGACCAGGTCGAGGGTGGCGATGCGCTCCGCGACGCGGGCCGGATGGTTGAAGGGCGGCGGCGTCTGCACGATGCCGTGCCCGAGGCGCAGCCGCCGCGTCCGCTGCGACACCGCCGCCAGGAACACCTCGGGTGCGCTCGAGTGGCTGTACTCCTCGAGGAAGTGGTGCTCGACCTCCCAGACGTAGTCGATGCCGATGCGGTCGGCGAGCTCGCACTGCTCGAGCGCGTCCTGGAGCAGGCGGTACTCGGAGTCGGGCTGCCAGGGGCGCGGGAGCTGGTGCTCGTAGAACAGGCCGAACTTCATGGGGGCCTCGCGGCTTGGGGCGCACCCCATGCTACCGCGACCGGGCCCGCGGGCCGTACGCTGAGCTAAGCTGACGACCCGTCAGCTCCTCGGAGGACGCCCGCGTGAAGATGGAAGACATGGTCCTGGTGAGCGTCGACGACCACGTGGTCGAGCCGCCCGACATGTTCGAGCGCGCGCTGCCGCTGCAGTACAAGGCGCGCGCGCCGAAGGCGATCAAGAACAAGAAGGGCGACGACGTCTGGACCTGGGAGGGCCGCGTGCTCCCGAACATCGGCCTCAACGCCGTGGCCGGCCGCGTCCCCGAGGAGTACGGCATGGAGCCGACCTCCTACGGCCAGATGCGCAAGGGCTGCTACGACGTGCACGCGCGCATCGACGACATGAACGTCAACGGGCAGCTCGGCTCGATGTGCTTCTCGTCGTTCCCGGGCCTGTGCGGCAAGCTGTGGTGCGCGGTCGACGACAAGGACCTCTCGCGCGTCGTGTGCCAGGCCTACAACGACTGGCACGTCGACGAGTGGTGCGGCGCGTATCCCGGCCGCTTCATCCCGCTCGGCATGGTCCCGATGTGGGACCCGAAGGCGAGCGCCGAGGAGGTGCGCCGCCTGGCGCGCAAGGGCTGCCACGCGATCTCGCTCTCGGAGAACCCGACCAGCGTCGCGCTGCCGAGCTATCACAACGACGAGTTCTGGGGGCCGATCTGGCAGGCCTGCGTCGACGAGGGCACCGCCGTGTGCATCCACATCGGGACCGGCAAGGGGATCCCGAGCCCGTCGATGGACACGCCGATCGACGCCGCCATCCTGGCGACGCCGCTCGCGATCGCGAACTGCGCCGCCGACATCCTGTTCTCGCAGGCGCTGCGGCGCTGGCCCGCGCTGACCTTCGTGCTCTCCGAGGGGGGCATCGGCTGGATCCCGTACTTCCTCGACCGCGCCGACTACGTCTACGAGCGCCACCACGCCTGGACGCAGCAGGACTTCGGCACGCACAAGCCGAGCGACGTGTTCAAGCGCCAGATCGTGAGCTGCTTCTTCGAGGACCCGGTCGGCATCCGGCTGCGCCACGAGATCGGCATCGACATGATCACCTGGGAGTGCGACTACCCGCACTCCGACTCGACCTGGCCCGACGCGCCGGAGCGCCTGTGGCGCGTGCTCGAAGGGCTGCCGGACGCCGACGTCGACAAGCTGACGCATCGCAACGCGATGCGGATCTTCCAGTACGATCCGTTCGCGACGATCCCGCGCGCCCGCTGCAGCGTCGGCGCGCTGCGCGCCCAGGCGAAGCACGTCGACCTGACGCCGATCCGTGGTGTCGGCGGCAAGCCACCGGGGCTCGGGCCGGGCCAGGTGGTGCGCATGGCGCAGGTGGCGCAGCAGCTGGCCGGGGCGATGGACGGCTGATCCAATCCAAGGCCTCCCTCCCGGTGTATCAGCCGGTGAGAGGAGGCCCACATGGCTCGACGGCAAGCGGCGCGGCGCGCTCGGCGCGTCGCCTTCGCGGTGGGCGCGCTCCTCGCGTGCCTCGGATTCGGCGTGCACGCCGTGGTGGCACGCGCCGCACCAGCGCGGGCGCGGCTTCATGCAGTGCCAGGCGTGGGCCGGCGCCGGCGTGGTCTGGACGCTCGGCGGCGGGGTCCTCTCGTCGCGCGCGCTCGGCGCCGCGCTCGGCGAGCGGGCGGCCGGCGGGCTGCACTTCGTGCAGATCAGCGACACCCACATCGGCTTCGACAAGGAGGCGAACCCCGATCCGGTGGCGACCGCGCGCGAAGCGATCGCGCGCATCCATGCGCTCCCGGACGCCCCGGACTTCCTGCTGCACACCGGAGACCTCACGCACGCGCAGAAGCCGGGCGCCTTCGACACCGTGGCGGGACTGCTCCAGGAGGCGCGCGTCGGGGCGTTCTTCACCGTGCCGGGCGAGCACGACGTGTTCACGGACGGCGGCAAGGAGTACCTGGCGCGCTTCGGCCGCGGCACGCTCGGCGGCGGCTGGCACAGCTTCGATCACGGCGGCGCGCACTTCGTCGGCCTCGTGAACGTCCTCGACTTCAAGAGCGGGAACGTCGGCACGCTCGGAGCCGAGCAGCTCGAGTGGCTCGCGAAGGACGTCGCCGGGCTCTCGGGCAGCACGCCGATCGTCGTCTTCGCGCACATCCCCCTCTGGGCGCTGTATCCCGAGTGGGGTTGGGTCACCCGGGATGCCGAGCAGGCGCTCGGCCACCTGAAGCGCTTCGGGTCGGTCACGGTTCTCAACGGCCACATCCACCAGGTCATGCAGAAGACCGAAGGCCATGTCACCTTCCACACGGCGATGTCGACGGCCTACCCGCAGCCCGCGCCGGGCACGGCGCCCGGCCCGGGACCGCTGAAGGTCCCCGCCGAGCGGCTGCGCGGCTTCCTCGGTCTCCGCGAGGTGACCTGGCGCGGCAACCCGGGTCCGCTCGCCGTCGTCGACACGGCGCTCGGCTGAGCGGGCGGGTGGGGTGGGCCCGTGGAAGGGGCGAAGCTGAACGGCGGACGCGCCGCCGCGGACGCGAGTGACGAGCAGCTGATGCGCGCTCTCGCCGCCAGCAGCGACGAGGCGCTGCAGCTGCTCTACGCCCGCCACGCGCCCCTCGTCTTCGGCCTCGCCGCGCAGACGCTCGATCGGCCGGCGGCGGAGGAGATCGTCCAGGACGTGTTCCTCGCGCTGTGGCGCAACGCCGCGCGCTTCGATCCGTCGCGCGGACCGCTGCGGCCGTGGCTGCTGCAGATCTCGCACCACCGCATCCTCAACGAGCTGCGCCGGCGCAGCCGCCGGCCCCTGCTCGACGCGGATCCCGACGGCGAGCGCGCCGCCGAGCTCCCCGATCCCGACCCGGGCCCGTCGGCGGCGGCGTGGCGCGAGTACCAGCGCGCGGCGCTGCGCGCAGCGCTCGAGCGTTTGCCGCCTGCCCAGCGCCAGGCGCTCGGCCTGGCGTTCTTCGACGATCTGACCCACCAGCAGGTCGCCGACGTGCTGCAGCTGCGGCTCGGCACCGCCAAGACGCGCATTCGCGCGGGCCTGATGCGGCTGCGCGAGCAGCTGGCGCCGCTGCTCGCCGTGCTCGCGCTCGTGCTGCTCGCGGGCGTGTTCGCGCTGGCGCACCGCCAGCAGGCCGACGAGTCGGCGCTCGCGCTCGACGAGCGCGCGCTCGATCTGGTGACTTCGAGCGACGTCAAGCCGATCCGCCTGGAAGCCGCGCCGAACGCGCCCGCGGAGGCGCACGCCAGCTATCGCTCGCGCCCCGGCAGCGACCTCGCGGTGCTCAGCCTCTCGCACTTCCCGCCCGCGCCCAGCGGCCGGAGCTATCAGGCGTGGCTGCGCAGCGAGGGGCGTTGGATCTCGCTCGGCCGGGCGTGGCCGGACGCGGAGGGCAAGGCGCGCCTCGTCGCGCACGGAGCCGCGCTCGCCGCTGCGCCGGAGGCGCTGCAGGTGACGCTCGAGCCGGCTGCCGGGAGCGCCGCGCCTGCGGGTCCCGTGGTCGTCGCCTGGCCCAAGCCGTAGGCCCCCGCCGAATCGCCGTCAGCGCGCGACGGGCTGATCCTCGAGCGAGGCCTGCTCCAGCGAGAGTCCGCGCGTCTCCGGCACCACCAGCAGGAACACCGCCGTCGCGGGGACGAAGGTCAGCAGCGAGAGCCAGGTGATCGCCGGAGCCAGACCGCCGAGGCGGGCCGAGAGCAGCGAGAGCCCGAACTGCGAAGCGACCGCGGCGGCCGCCTGCATCAGCATCGAGATGCCCCCGAAGCTCGCGCGCAGCTGCGTCGGGAAGAGCTCCGTTCCGATCAGCCGATCGGAGACCGAGAAGGCCGCCGTCGCCGCCTGGCACAGCGCCATCAGCACGATCAGCTGGGCGATCAGGAAGGGGCCCGTGGCGACGCGGAAGAACCAGATTCCGGTCGCGACGGCGACCAGGGATCCGAGCGCGGAGGTCGGCCGTCGCCCCCAGCGATTGGAGAGCCGCGCTCCGATCGGATTCCCCACCTGGCCGACGCCGCCGCCCACCAGGAACACCAGGCTGGCGCGCGCCGGCGAGAGCGAGAGCGTGTTCACCATGTGGTAGTAGGGCCAGGTCCCGATCGCGATCAGCGCGATCGGGCGCAGGAACGAGGCCGCCAGCAGGCCGATCGAGCGCCGGCGCCAGGCGCCGCGAAACAGGTCGGCCAGGCGCGAGGCAGCGACGCGGCCCGCGTCGCGCGCGTGCTCGAAGCGCTCGGTCTCGGTGAGGGCCCCGCGGACGGCCGGGATCGCCAGGGCGGGAAGCACCGCCAGCGCCCAGAAGCTGCGCCAGCCCCAGGGCAGGTGGTCCACACCCGCCGCGAGGGCGAGCGCGGGACCGGCGCCGAGCGCGCCGACCAGACCGAACCACGCCTGCCCGGCGGCGCGGCGGGAGTCGGAGGCGCGTTCGGTCATCACCACGATGATGCCCGCGAGCAGCGCGCCGAGCAGCGCGTTGACACCGAGCTGTGCGAGCGTGTAGCTCGCCACGCCGGGCGCGAGAGCGGAGGCGAGCGCAAGCGGCGGCAGCCCTGCGAAGCAGAGCACGACGATCCCGCGGCGCCCGCGCCGGTCCGCGAGCCTCGTCAGCAGCGCCGTGCCGAAGGTGCCGAGCGAGATCCAGCCCGCGATCCAGGTGATGCTCGCGTCATCGAGACCGAACTCGCGCGCTACGAACGGCGCGCCGAGCCCGCCGAGCGCCTGCACGTAGAAGGCGTAGGCGGTGAGCGCGAGCAGCACGCTCATCGCGCCGCTTCGCGCCGCGCCCGCGCAGCGGCCTCGGGTCCTCCCAGCACGCGGAGATAGACGGAGCGGTCGACGTTGGCACCGCTCAGCACCACGGCGACGCGCCGGCCCGCCACCCGCTCGCGCTCCTGGAGCAGCGCGGCGAGCGCCGCGGCGCCGGCGCCCTCGGCGACGTGGTGGGTGTCCGTGAAGTAGTGGCGCATCGCCGCCTCGATCTCGCACTCCGACACCGTCACCACGCGCTCGGCGCCGCGGCGGATCACGGCGAGCGCATCCGCGTTCGGCACGCGGACCGAGAGGCCGTCGGCCACGCTCTCCGCCACCTCGGCGGCGACCGGCTCGCCGCGGGCGAACGACAGCGCGTAGGCCGGGGCCGCCTCCGCCGCGACGCCGACGATGCGGGTCGCGAGGCCGAGCGCGTCGCGCATCGCGATCGCCGAGCAGATCCCCGAGCCGAGTCCGAGCGGCGCGTACAACGTGTCGATCCCCGCGACCGCGCGGAACAGCTCGAGCGCGTAGCTCGCGACGCCGCGCAGCAGCCAGGGATGGAAGGTCGGAACCAGGTGCAGCGCTTCGGCTTCGGCGAGCGCCACGGCGTGCTCGTACGCGTCCTGGTAGTCGTGTCCGTGCTCGACGAGCGCCGCGCCGAGCGCGCGCATCGCCGCGTTCTTCTCGGCGCTGTTGCCGCGCGGCACCACGATGGTGGCGCGCATGCCGGCGCGCTGCGCCGCGAAGGCGACGCTCTGCCCGTGGTTGCCGCGCGTGGCGGCGATCACCCCGGCGGGCTTCGGCCGGGCGCGCATCAGCTCTGCCAGGTACACGAGGCCGCCGCGCAGCTTGAAGGCGCCGATCGGCGTGTGACTCTCGTGCTTGACCCAGACCTCGGTGCCGCAGCGCTCCGCCAGCAGCGGCCAGCACAGCTGGGGCGTCGGCGCCATCGCGGCGTAGACGGTCGCGGCGGCGACCTCGACCTCCTGCAGGCTCGGGAGCATCGGGCTCCTTCGGGGCTGGATCCGAGCTCGCGAACCTATCACAGCCCGAGGCGGCGCCGCGGCCGCGAGGCGCGGTAGCATGCAGGGCGTGGAAGTCGGCATCCTGCTCATCTTCCAGAACTACCAGGGTCGCGGCAGCGACGCCGGCATGCTGCGCGACCAGATGCGGCTCGCGGAGCTGGCCGAGCCGCTCGGCTTCGACAAGGTCTGGCCGCCCGAGCACCACTTCACCGACTACTCGGCGTGCCCCGACAACGTCGAGTTCCTGGCCTGGCTGGCGGGGCGCACGCAGCGCATCCGCCTCGGCACCGGCGCGGTGATCGTGCCGTGGAACCATCCGCTGCGCGTCGCCGAGAAGATCGTGCTGCTCGACCACCTCTCGAACGGCCGCGCCGTGCTCGGCCTCGGCCGCGGCCTCTCGCGCCTCGAGTATCGCCACTTCCAGATCGAGATGGGCGAGAGCCGCGCGCGCTTCGACGAAGCCGCGCGCATGATCGTCGAGGCCGTCGAGAAGGGCGTGATCGAGGGCGCCGGCCCGTTCTACCCGCAGATCCGCACCGAGATCCGGCCGCGACCGCTGCGCGGCTTCCGCGACCGGCTCTACGCGGTCGGGATGTCGGGCGATTCCGTGGTGCAGGCGGCCGAGCTCGGTGCGCGGCTCATGACCTTCTCGCAGATGCCCTGGGAGATGTACGCACAGGGTCCCCTCGAGAGCTTTCGCAACACCTGGCGCGCGCGCCACGCGAGCGAGCCGCCGCCGCCGCTCACCGGCGACCTGTTCTTCTGCGATCCAGACCCGGCGCGCGCCGAGGCGATGGCGATGGAGTACATGACGAACTACTTCCTGACCATCGTGCATCACTACGAGCTGATGAGCGACCACTTCAAGCACACGCCCGGCTACGAGCTCTACGCGAACGCGTCGGAGGCGTTCCGCCAGGTGGGCCTCGAAACGGCGGTGCGCAGCTACTGCAGCGTGCAGACCTGGGGCACCCCGGCCGCGATCCTCGAGAAGCTGCGCTGGCGGCGCGAGCTGCTCGGCGCCTTCGAGCTGAACCTGATCGCGCACTACGGCGGCATGGCCGTCGAGGACGCCGAGCGGAGCCTGCGCCTGTTCGCGGAGCGGGTGCTGCCCGAAGTGCAGCGCTGGTAGCCAGTCGCGAGAGCGCGACGTGCACGACCACCACATCCACCTGTTCGCGACCGCCGCTGCCCTGGCGTCGGCGCAGTGCGGGCCGGGCGCGGCGCGCGATCGCGCCGGCCTGGCGCGCGCGCTCGCCGTGCAGGCGCCCGACGCGCGCGGCTGGGTCCGCGGGGTCGGCTACCACGAGTCGGTGGCGGGCGAGCTCGACCGCGCCGGCCTCGACGCGCTGCGAGGCGACGTCCCGGTTCGCGTGCAGCACCGGACGGGGCAGCTGTGGCTGCTGAACTCGCGCGCCCTCGAGCGGCTCGGCCTGGAGCGCGAGCCGCAGCTGCCGCCTGGGGTCGAGCGCGACGGGACGGGCAGGGCGACCGGCCGGCTCTACCGCTGCGACGCGTGGCTGCGCGAGCGCATCGGCGCCGATGCGCCGCCGAGCCTCGCCGGGGTGGGGCGGCGGCTGTCCGCGCTCGGCATCACGGCCGTCACCGACGCGACTGCGAGCAACGGGCCCGCGGAGCTCGCCGCGTTCGCCGCAGCCCGCGCGTCGGGCGAGCTGCCGCAGCGGCTCGTGGTGATGGGAACGCTCGAGCTCTCCGACTGCAACCCCTTGCCGGGAATCGAGATCGGTCCGCTCAAGATCCACCTCGCCGAAACCCAGCTTCCGGCGCTCGAGGACGCCATCGGGGCGATCCGCGCGGCGCATGCGCGCAAGCGCAACGCGGCGGTCCACTGCCTCACGCGCGCCGAGCTCGTCTTCGCGCTCGCGGCCTACGAGGCCGCCGGGGTGAAGGCGGGGGATCGGCTCGAGCACGTCCACGTCGCGCCACCGGAGTGCATCGCCTGGATCGCGCGGCTCGGCCTGACGGTGTGTACGAGCCCGGCGCTGGTCGAGGCGCGCCGCGACGAGTGGATCCTCGCGGCGGAGCCCGGCGACCGCGCGTGGATCGGGGATGGGGAAGCGCTGCGAGCGGCCGGCGTCGCGTGCCTGTTCGGCAGCGACGCGCCGCACGGGCCGCTCGGCGCCGCGTGCTGACGGGCGAGGCGCTCCGGCCGATCAGCTGAGCGCCCGCTCGCTCCCGCTGCCGGAGTCCCGCCCCGAGCGCAACACCGTCCCCGGCCGCGCGCCGGTCAGCTGCTTGCCGCGCACCACCTCGACGCCGTTCGCGAAGACGTGCTCGATGCCCTCGGCCTCGGCGAACAAGCGCGCCGCCCCGCCCGGCAGGTCGCGCCGCGTGTGGATCGGTCCAGGCGCGATCGTCGCGGGATCGAAGACGACGAGGTCGGCGTGGAAGCCCGAGGCGATGCGGCCGCGCCGCTCGAGCCCGTACAGGCGCGCGGGCCGGTCGGTGATCTGGTGGATCGCATCCTCGAGCTCGATCAGCCCGCGCTCGCGCACCGCCGGGCCGAGCAGCGACGTCGAGAGCGTGAACGAGTCGATCATGTCGAGGTGCGCGCCGGCGTCGGACGCGCCGATCATCACGCGCGGGTCCTGCCACACCTTGCCGCGCAGCTGCCAGCTCGCCTCGTCGTCGCCGCCGAGCGCCGGCCGGAACACGGTGCGCAGCTCGTCGGCGAGGGCGACGTCGAGCAGCGCGTCGAGCGGCGCGATGCCGAGCGCCTTGGCGACGTCGCCGACGGTCTGCCCGCGCCAGCGCTCGTTCGCGGCAGCCCAGCTCTCCTCGATCACGTAGTGCTCCCAGCGCGCGACGAAGCCCATCGGGCCGGCGTTCTTCGCCCCCTCGTCGAGCTTCGTGCGCACCGCCGGGTCGGCGAGCGCGCGCTTGCGCGCGGGAAGCGGCAGCGTCACGACCTCGGCCCAGTTCGGGAGCGAGTCGAGCACGAACGCGGTCACGAGGTTGAGCCGCAGCGTGATCGGCTGCGGCACGGTGAGCGCCACCACCTTGCCGCCGCGCGCCGCCGCGACGTCCGAGGCCGCGAGCTGCTGCTTGTACGCGTCGGGTGCGAACGAGACGGCGACCAGCATGTTCCAGTTGAGCGGGCGCTGCGCGGCGACCGACATGTCGGCCATCACCTCGATCTGTTCGTCGCTGAAACGGCCCACGCCGGGGATGAACTCGAGGCTCGTGCCCGGTGCGTCGCGCAGCACCCCGGCCAGCGCGACGAGCTCGTCGCGCGTCGCGGCGCGCGAGGGCACCGGCTGGCCGTCGCCGTCGTTGTGCGTGGCCGCCCACGACGACGAGAAGCCGAGGCCGCCCTCGGCGAGCGACTCGGCCAGCAGCGCCTTCATCGCATCGAGGTCGGCGGGGGTCGCGGCACCGCCGACTGCGCGCTCGCCCATCGCGATGCGGCGCAGCGGCGAGTGCCCGACCAGGAACCCGGCGTTGACCGCGAGCCGGCCCTCGAGACGGTCGAGATACTCGCCGAAACTGCGCCAGTCCCACGGCACGCCCTGCGCGAGGCTCTCGAGCGGCATGCCCTCGACCCGCGCGAGCATGCGCATCAGGTAGTCGGCCGCCTCGGGGCGCAGCGGTGCGATCGAGAAGCCGCAGTTGCCACCGATCACGGTGGTGACACCGTGCAGCGGCGACGGGGAGAGCGTCGGGTCCCAGAAGACCTGCGCGTCGTAGTGGGTGTGGATGTCGATGAAGCCCGGGCACACGACGCGGCCCGCGGCGTCGATCGTGCGCGTGGCGCCCTCGGAGAGCGCGCCGATCGCCACGATCTGTCCGTCGCGCACACCGACGTCGGCACGCCGCGCGGGCGTGCCGGTCCCGTCGATCACGCTGCCCCCATCGATGCGCAGGTCGAGCATCTCGTCTCCTCTCAGGGTGCAAGGGAGGGTCGCCGAGCGGCAGCCCGGCGGCAACGCCGGGTCGCAGGGGTGCTGCCTGTGACGCTGCGCACACCGGGGCCGCTCGGCAGGGCCGAAAGCACAGGCCATGGACCCGAGGCGCCCTGGGAGGCGGGCGGCGCCGTGGATGGCCGCCCTGTGCTGCTCGATCGGCATGTCGCTCGCCGCGACCGCGCAGGCGCGCGTCGTGACGATCCGCTGGAGTGATCCGGATCCCTCGCAGGTCACGGCCTACCGCCTCTACGCGCGCAGCGGGGCCCAGTCGTACGGGGCAGCGTCCTACGACGGGCTGCCGGCCGCCGTCGGCGGCGTCTACTCGGCGCAGATCAGCGTTGCCGACACGGGCGCGAGCTACGTGGTGGCGACGGCCTACAACGCGGCCGGAGAGAGCGTTCTCTCGAACGAGCTCACGATCGCGCCGCCGGCCTGTGGCGACGGCCGCATCGACGCCGGCGAGCAGTGCGACGACGGCAACACCGTATCGGGCGACGGCTGCAGCGCGACGTGCAAGCTCGAGGCGTGCGGCAACGGCGTGCTCGACGCGGGCGAGCAGTGCGACGACGGCAACAAGGTGTCGGGCGACGGCTGCAGCGCGACCTGCAAGCTCGAGGTCTGCGGCAACGGCGTGCTCGACGCGGGTGAGCAGTGCGACGACGGCAACAAGGTGTCGGGCGA